>Ga0187884_10002422_pt1 | contig 15600 bp, 14 predicted proteins | sample June2016WEW_20_4_FD_132983 | JGI IMG/M metagenome (GOLD analysis project Ga0187884, IMG submission 132983) | Peatland microbial communities from SPRUCE experiment site at the Marcell Experimental Forest, Minnesota, USA - June2016WEW_20_40 | ecosystem: Environmental > Terrestrial > Soil >...
CTTTGAAGACGTCACCGCCAAAGCGGGGCTGGCCGGGGAGGATCTTGGCTTGAGCTTCGGCGTAGCCGCGGGAGATTACGACAACGATGGGAATGAAGATCTCTTCATTTGCAATGCCGGGCGCAACGCCCTTTATCACAACAACGGAGACCGCACCTTCACCGATGTCACTGCCGGATCGGGATTGGACGACAAACCTACCGACCTCTTGAGCGTCGGCGCGGCCTGGTTTGACTATGACAACGACGGGCTGTTGGACCTAATCGTTACAAACTACACGATTTGGAATCCTGCTACCGACCCGCGATGCATGGGCGAGGCGAACCTGGAGAGGTATTGCAGCCCCACTACTGTTAAGAGGGTCGCTTCAAAGCTTTACCACAACTTAGGCAACGGCCATTTCGAGGATGTTACGGAAGAGTCAGGGATAGCCGAGTCGTTTGGCAGAGGCATGGGCATCTCCATCGCCGATTACAACGGCGATGGTCTGATGGACATCTTCGTCGCCAACGACACCGAACGAAATTTCCTGTTCATAAATCAGGGGAATGGAAAGTTCAAGGAGCAAGGCCTGTTGTATGGCGTCGCTTACGACGAGCGCGGCAGCACAGTCTCCGGCATGGGGAGTGATGCGAAGGATTTCGATAATGATGGTTGGGGGGACATCCTATATAACGATCTCGCGCCGGAGGTTTTCGGCCTTTTTAGAAACGCTGGAGGCCACTTCTTCGATGATGTCACTAGACAGACAAATGTCGACAAATTAAGCTTGTCGGGATGGAGCATTGGATTCAACGTCGCCGTTTGCAGAATAGATGTCCTTCCAGCCATCGTTGTCGTAATCAATGCCCTTCGGCAGAGACGCGCACCCGTTTCTTCTGCCCAACCCTTTCGATACGAACAATTCGATAAGAACTAATGTTGCACCATGCTTTGTTTTTGGGTACAGTTTCTTTTTTCTTGTTTAGTATTTTGGACAAATTCCTGTGATCGGCGACAAACGGTTCAGTGAGCAAGTCTCAGTGAGAGCAGGGTTGAGCCGGCGCGGTTTTCTAGGCTCTGCGATCATATCTTCGTCAGTAGCGGCGGCGCCCGAGATCGCGCTTGGACAACAGCTTCACAGCAACAACGTGGCCGGGCGCGACGTGGGTCGTGAACCGGAGGCAGAGCACGCAACCAGGATCGGTAACTTCCACGCGCTTATGCCAGGGGCTGTGGCCTTCATCCAAGACGATGCGACCGGCGTTGTCCTCGACGTAGGTTCTGAGAAAACGGGAAAGCCGGGAGTATCGTCACCAGACTTCTCCTACAACCGGCATTCCTTCGAGCTCGACGGTGCGGAAGTGACCTTCGAATGGGGCCGGGTGGGAGCAGGCGCTATCGCAGTCCGCCTCAAAGCTGATCGCAATGTGAAGCTGCTAATGAAGTTGCCGGCGAATCCTTGGCGTCCTTTTTATCATTACTTCAACGGAGTTCCTGAAGGCCTCGATGCCTACGCCGTCACCATGGACGGCCGGTATGTGCCCTGGAGCTTACGGGTTGATCCGGCGCCCAACGTCCTTGCCAGACTCCTCACGACGAGCGCCACAGTCGAAGTGCAGCTCTGGCCGGAGCATCCCGTACGTCTAGTTGCCGGTTTCGGCGAGCTTTCCGAACTGAGCACAGTGGACGCAACGATCGACTCCGCCGCCGCGAAATACAAAATGGAACGTGCCCAGGCTCAGGGTGACTGGGGAGATTTCGTAGCTGGGATTACAGACAACCTGAATAACAGCAGACTGTACAGCAGCTTGACCAAGCGCGTGATCAACGTGATTGGGCGAAGCGGATGGCTCGTATCCGATCCGGATTACCTGCCGTGCTTCACTTGGGATACTTCGTTCAACGGGCTCCTGGCGTCAGTCGAGGACCCGACGACGGCGAAAGAAACCATCCGGGCGACTCTGTTTTATCAACAGCCAAGCGGTATGGTGCCGCAGCTCTCCGACTGGGTAGGCGGGCAGGGAGGATTTATCAGCATGAGTTGCTCGAATCCTCCTGTCACCTCGATGTGTGCTTGGAAACTGTATCAGCGATGGCAGGACGCGGAGTTTCTGGAGCAGGTCTATCCCCGGCTGCTGCGATGGCACGACTGGTGGCCGAAGCACAGCGACGGGAACCAGAACGGCCTGCTGGAATGGGGATCACTTAGTGGCGGGTGGAAGCAGGCATTACTGGCCTCGGGATGGGATGACACGCCGCACTTCAACGGCAGCAAGTTCGCTGGCACGCAGATGACTGCAGATGCGGTGGATTTGAATTCCCTATGGTCAATGGATGCCGAGCATCTCGCCAAGATGGCAAATGTACTGGGGCACAAAGACGACGCTGCGCGACTGCTGCAGGAACATTACGACATGAACCAGCGCATTAATGACGTGTTGTGGGACGAGGAGATTGGCGTGTACTGCTCCCGCCTCTGGGACGAAGGGGGAAACCAAGGAGAGTTTCTAACGCGCCTGACTCCCCTGAACTTCTATCCTCTGATCTGCGGCGCCCCAGATCCACAGCGGGCAAAGCGAATCCTTGCTCTGCTTACCGATCCCAAAAAGTTCTGGGGCCCGTGGCTGGTGCCGACCCTGGCCTACGACGATCCGGAATATCCCAAGCAGGAATACTGGAAGGGGCATGTCTGGGGTCCGGCAAACTACATCCTCTGGCAAGGAATTCGGCGCTACGGGATCCCGAAGCACCAAGCCGAGTATGCCCGGCGAAGTGTCGATCTATTTATGCGAAACTGGATCGCTCGGGGAACTTGCAACGAGAACTATAAGAGCACTGATGGCACTGGCGACGATCATCCGCATTACACTTGGGGTGCGCTGCTTTGCCTGATTGGCATAGAAGCCCTCTACGACATCGATAGTGACGGTCAACCCATCGCGATCAATAACGAAGAGCTCAAGGAATCGATTGAGCTTCTCAACATGCCGGCAGGCGGGAAACTTTATCGCATTTCTTCCTCCGGGGGGAAAGCCACGATTCATCCGCAATAGCGGAAGCTAGTCACTTCCCATGCAAGGGGAAGATCTGTTGCGTGCCAGGGCTGGTAGTCATGAAGCCAAGGAACGACCAACCTATAGATAACAGTCAACACTTGCATAGAAACGCGGAACCGGGGCATTTTGACCCCGACTTGGAGGAAACAGAGGAAACATGAGAAGGTCAATGACGAGAGGGTCTATTTGGACTAGTTATCTTTGGAAGACAATCATAAAAATCCTATCGCAGGGGAGAGGCGTAGCGCTCTTTGCCTGTTGGGCGGCTTGCTTGGCAAGTGCGCCCGCATTTGCACAAACACCGTCTGCTGCTCCGGTGCAAACACAACCAAGTTCCACTTCCGGACACGCGAAGGACCATTTTGGTTCGCCGGGCAGAAATGATGCGTCTCCCTTTCGGGAACCGGAACCGCTCGATTTTGACGATCACGCAGGCTATATACGGATTTTCGATGGCGTCAGCTTGAAAGGCTGGGATGGGGATCCATCGATATGGCATGTGGAGGGTGGCGCTATTGTGGGCGAATCCACCAAAGAGAAGCCTGTACCCAACAACAACAGTTATCTCGTCTATCGTAACCTCGAGGCCAAAGACTTCGACCTGAAACTGGAAATCAAAGTCGAAAATGGCGGAGGAAGCGGAATCCAGTACCGTAGCCAAACGGGTATTCCCTGGCGCGGTTCCTTGCCGGCAGGCCATCCACCGCTGAATTTGGATTGGATGATGACTGGGCCGCAGGCCGACTTCTGGTTTCCTGTTACCCCGATGACATCCTCTTGGACTGGCCAGTTCTATTCAGAGAACACATCTCTTGGCATTCTTGCTTGGCGTGGCGAGGTTGTAGACTCATCTGCAGGAGCGAAACCCCGCCTGGTTGGTAACATCGGCAATCGCGATGCACTAGGAGGCTACGTCAAGGTCAACGATTGGAATGAATACCTCATCATGGCTCGCGGCGGTACGTTCATTCATGTCATAAATGGCCAGTTGATGTCGGTATACATTGACGACGACCCGAAATCATCCAACAATCTTTCCGGTCTCATCGGTATCGAAATTGAAGGAATACCAACCAAGGTGTCAGTCCGGAATCTTTGGATTAAGGAAATCAAATAGTGGTTGCCTATGTGAGGCACATAAATCTGGCCTGGCTGCTCGTTGTTCAGGTGGGACCTTATTGTTGAGCCATACTTCAAGTAGTCGATGCCCCACTGCGCATAGGTCTTCGCGGCCTGCTCCTCGTGCCCATAGCTGCCTTCATAACCCGCGCAGGTCTTCGGACCGCCAGCTTCAGGCCCTTGCTGTGGAGGTAACCGGCGAGGGCCCTCATGTCGGGAAATCTGCGCCTTCCGCATCGCGCGGGCCTTCCCACGTGTCGTCAATGTTGATGTAGACGTATTCGGCATCGCGCATGCCGCTGGAGACCATGGCATCCGCCTGAGCGCGCACGGTGTGGTCGTCGATCTTCGTGGCAAATTGGTTCCAACTGTTCCATCCCATCGGAGGCGCCGCCAGCCCGTTGTAGGGAGCATGATGCAGGGCGGGAAGCGGCAGTCGAGGCGGCGGATCGCCCGCAGTGTCGGTGGTCCGCTTCGCGGTGTAGTGCGTGTTCTTGTTTCCGATCCGCCCGCTCAGATCCGATCCGGTTTGCTGAAAGATCAGGACAAACTGCGTCGTGTTGCCATCGAGAGTGGTTTCCTCATGTAACCAGCGTCCCGTCAAATCGACGGCAAACAGGGAGGCTGTGGGGAGGGGAGGGGAGGGAAGATACAAGGTACAGAGCGAACCTGGATTTGAGAAACTCGGGCATGGTGGAATCCTCCGGAAGCGCGCGATCTGACTTCATCGCTCAGGCATCCGCCGACCATGAAAATCCGACGGAGTGCGCCTCTACGCGCACGGCCCAACCAGTGTGTGCCATTGGATACCAAATGGGAAATAATTTCAAGTTAAATACGTCCAGAGCGTGTAAACGTTTCGGCCGCTTTAGGCATCGCCTTGATCAACTCTTTCGGGAACCTCGGCGGCTTTGTCGGCCCTTATGCGATTGGAATGATCAGCAAACGAACAGGGAACATTATGCCGGGCTGGCTTTTGTCGGCTTATCGTTGTTGCTCTGTGCCATTCTTGTGCTGCTTCTGCCCAAGGAAACAGGCCGGGCGCGGAAAACCTAGAATTGCTTCTTCGCTGCCACCCCTATCTGCTTTAAAGGAATCATTTGGCATCTTCCAACCGGGACAAGTCGGGGGTGTCGTCGATCCAGTGGATTTGCTCCAGTTTCGCTGGAGGGACCGGTTTCTGGTAAGGGATGTGCAAGACCATCTTGCCAGCGCGGCTGCTGACGCCGCCTCCGTTGGCCAATAACACCTTCAGCCCCACCTGCGCCGTATCCTCGGCCAGAACGTCGATCTCGAAGGAGTTTGGCAGCCCGGCAAGGGCCGTGTTCCAGTAAATATTGTGCAGCGGGTCGCGGTACTCGGCGGGAATCGCTTTAGCGCCAATCAGCGTTCCCAGAATTCCGGCCGCATTTGCGGGGTTGCAGTCGGCATCCTGGCCTGCCCGCGTGGCAAAGTTCATCGTCTTCCACCAGTCGCCATTTCCGTAAAGAAGCCCCATGACAACATAACCGCCGTTCAGTTTGGCATCGATGTTATAAGGCTTCTTGTAGCCCTCGGGGCAGTGGTCCACATTTCCCCACTTATCTTGCACTAAGTTCCAGGTCTTTTCCCAGTTATTCGGATTTTCGTCGTGCCAGCGAATCACATCGCGAATCAACTCGGCATACAGGCTTTGCCGGGGAATCGACTTTAAGCCTTGTTCCACAACCTCGCGGATGTTGCGCGCGAAAAAGGCCTGCGTGTACATGGCCGAGATAAACATCCCGCCGTAGACGCCATCGCCGTAATTCATAATATGTCCCATGCGATCGTCGAAGCGGTTGGAGACCTGCGGCATGCCGGGACTGATCATGCCGAAAATGTCCGATTCTATTTGGAAGTCAATGTCATCCGCATGCAGGTTGTATTTGGGATTACCCGACATGGGGGGAAGTATCCCCTTCTTGATGTTGTCCAATCCGGCTTTGTTGGCATGCCACACCACGCGTATTTTGTCGGCCCACTCGCGGGCCACCGTGGATGTGTCCACGTCAATGCCATAGCGGCGAAGACAGTATAGGAAAAGAAGATTGATATAGATGTCGTCATTATCGGGAGCGCCGAAGCTGGGGTGCTCCTTTTCCGAGGCCATGATGAAATCGTGATCGAGGTGGATCTTCTTGTTGTCCTCCATTCGGGTGATGGGAGTCCAATCGCCCGGCTTGCTCTCCGCTCGTGCGCGAAAGTCCTTCATCCGCGTTTCCGATAGCGTCCAATCGGTGATGTCGAAGCCAATGGGCACATTTTGATATTCAAATTCCCAGGGTTGTCCGAAGGTGACACCGATCATCTTGCCCATCCATGCGCCCTGCACTTTGTCGAGATAAGTGTCCCAGTCCAGTTCGCGCATCTTTGCGTTCGCGTGCGCCGGCTTAGGTGCGGATGCAGCCGTTGCCGGTGCGGAGCAGGCAACCAGGGCGCAAAGCACAGTGAGAATTGCGGCGAATTTACGCGTCATAAGAACTCCAAATTATCGCGGAAACAAGTAAATCGAATCCGGCCCGGCCTCAAGCTGCTATCTTACGCGTGCGTACTACCTCGCCGTACCAGACGCCGGAATCTTTCAAGATTCGCTTTTGCCGATTGCTATGGTCCACATAAGTCAGGCCGATGCGGGGCTTCAAGCCATCGTTCCATTCCCAATCGTCGAGCAGGCTCCAGACGTGAAAACTACGAACATCGGCGCCTGCCGCCATGGCTTGATGCAGGCTGGTCAGTACGGCGCGCAGATAGTGGGTTCTCTCCGGGTCGCGCACCCGGCCCTCGGCATCGAGCACATCGGCGCTTTCCCAGCCGGTTTCCGTAATCTCAATCGGACGGCGATAGTCCTGCGTCATGCGCAGCATCACTTCCTTCATGCCCTCCGGATAGAAGCGCTCCTTCCGCTGCGGCCTTTCGGCGTGCGAGTTGAGTCCACGTAGCAATTCTTGTTTCTCGCCGGCGGCAAAATATTCGCGTTCACAGTAGTAGTTAATGCCGCTGAAATCGAGCGGGACTTTGAGAATGACTTCATCGCCCGGCTTCAGACCCATCGCTTCCGCCGGAACGCCGCCCTCGAAGGCCTCGGGATATTTGCCGGTAAAAGCCGGCTCGATAAACCAGAGATTGCGAAAGGCATCGAAGCGTTTCCATGCGGCGCGGTCGGCGTCGGAATCGGTGAGCGGCTGGCCCAGATCGAAGTCGTGGGCGATGCCAAGCTGGAGTTTGGAGTTTTGCGCTTTCATGGCGCGGAATCCCAAGCCCTGAGCCAGGTTGGCGCAATGCGTGGCGCGCAGCATCAGGCCGCGATCCTTCTTGCCCGGCGCATGCACGCCCCATCCGTAGCCGGCGACGGTAAAGGCTTGCGGCTCGTTCAGCAGGCACCAGCGATGTACTCGATCTCCGAGAGTCTTGGCCAGCAACACCACATAGTCGGCGAAATGGCTGGCGGTATCGCGATTGGGCCAACCGCCGGCCCCTTCGAGCGCCTGCGGCAGGTCCCAATGATACGCGGTGATGAGAGGTTGTATGTTGGCCGCAATTAGAGCGTCAACCAGGCGGCTGTAGTGGTCGAGGCCTTTCTGGTTGACGGCGCCCTGGCCCGTGGGAAAAATTCGCGGCCAAGAAATCGAAAAACGGAAGGATTGCAGATTCATCCGCTTGAGCAAATCGACATCCTCAGGCCAGCGATGGTAGGAATCGCAGGCAACGTCAGGAGTGGATCCGTCTTTGACACTCCCCGGGATACGTGCGAAGTGGTCCCATGTGGACTCGCCTTTGCCATCTTCTTTGCTAGCGCCTTCGATCTGCACACAAGAGGTCGCAGCCCCAAAAAGAAACCGTTCCGGAAAATGAAGGAGCGCGGGTTCGCGCTCTTCGCTTTCCGTGCCAGTGACGAGCCTGAGTGTCTGCAGCCGTACGCCCGTCAGGGCGGCAGCCGTGGCCGTGGTTGCTTTGCGAAGGAAATCTCGCCGATTCATCGCACTGGGGGAATTTCGAATTCTATCGACGTGCGTCGAAAGCTCTTAACAATTCAAACTGGAAACTATATCATAGAAGAAATTAAACGCCCATACTCTCTAAACATGGAGGTCCGAATACACAGCTCTAGTGCTGATACTTGTGGCTGGAATTGCGTTAAGCACGATCCCTCTGCTTTCGGCTCAAGTTGGGGAGAAATTTGGTTACCACGAAGTGCGAACCGACAGCCAGGGCCGCATCGTGCCCTGGGATGGAAGTGGTCCCTCGGAAGCTTATGACCACGACCTCCGCCTGATCTGGAATTTCTGGATTACCATGCGGAATTGCCAGAACGGAGTGCCGTACTACCTGCAGCACCAGGTTTGGAAGGCGGAGACAGACGATCCGCGTGGCTTGGGCGGCAATCAAATTGACATGGCGCTCTCCTGAAGTTTCGGAAGATTGTTGATCATGTCGGGATTATGGGGGATTTCCGGCGCAACAGAGCGCAGCGGTCGAAAGGTGCACTCGGCGCCCTGAGCCACTTAGGATCGGCCCGATCTCACGCCCCGCAGGCCGGAATATAGATGGCGAGGGTTTCCGTTCCATTGACGAAGGATGGCATATTTGTAGTCTGCAATTTCGGCGACCATGCGTGCCAGTGGGCGGCAAAAAACAAGGACTAATGAGAACACAGACAGGGGCAGTTTGAGTTTCAAAAGCGGAATCATGAGTGGTCACTAGCCCCGAGCTTTTGAGACTCGGCTGCTCAGATTAAAACCACGTTTGGACTCTTTGGTGCACCGGGGTGCGGCAAAGTGGCAACTCCTTGTAATTTCTATTGGCAAATTGTTTCAATTTAGGCTTGACGGACGCGAACAAACCATAGTATCGTGACGCCGGCTAATCTAGCAGCAGTCGCGATCGCTGGAACCGGCCTGAGAACCTCGACCGAGCTAATGGCGAACGCTGACTCACGACATTAAGACGGGTAGCGGTGCTAAGTGAAAAGTATTTCATTTGGTCGTAGTCCTCTGCATTCGGGGCGGCAAAACAGCTTGGCGGTTCCATTTCTGGGAAGTTTCCACGGAGGCCAGCCAGCAATTGGCTCGACAGACCCGTGAGCGCGCAACGCCTAGGCCGAAGCTCCGACATCTTTTGCGCCAGCATCTTCCACGCAAGAGCAATCACTGATTCAAATCCCAGGAGGTCGTTATGCGAGTTTCAAGGATACTGATCATAGTCTCTCTCGTTGCAATTGCGATGGTGCTGAGCTGTACCGCCATCGCTCAAACCACAAAATTGTCCCTATCCGTTAACGTCGCCGCTAAACAGCACCCCATCGACCCGAATATCTATGGAATGGCGGGTTTCGCCGCCGGCTCCTATCCGGATTTCCCAGCCTACGCCCAGGAAATCAAGCTGCCCAATATACGCTGGGGCGGCGACGCCACGACGCGATACAACTGGCAGGTGGATGCGTCGAATGCTGGAGCCGACTGGTTCTTCATCGGCGGCAATGGACAGACGAATCCAACGCCCAGCGGCCAGGTGGATGCAATGATCAACACCTACAAGCCCGCCGGCAGCAATCCCCTGATCACGATCCCGATCATCCCTTACATCTACAGCAACAGCTACAGCCCCAGTACCAACCTATATCTCTGCAGCTTCAATCAGAAGAACTACCCCAATCAAGGCCTCGACCCGAACATTGGGTGGACGATCTTCTTCCCCTTCATCACCACTGTTGATGGCGAGTGCGGCATGGGCTGGGATACGACTGGGTCGTATCAGCTGCTCGACAACAACATTTACTACAACCACATTGACAACGCGCCCTCCATCCAGCAGCAGTGGGTAAAGCACCTAGTCGGCAAATTTGGAAAGGGTTGGAAGGGCGGCATTCACTACTTCCAGCTGGACAACGAACCATACGGCTGGGGAAACACGCACGTGGATGTAATGCCGGATGGTGCCCAATACAACACGATCGTAAACCTCGGACAGGAGTATGCCACTGCGGTTAAGGAAGTCGATAAGAGCGCGCTGATTTTTGGGCCATCCGATTTCCTGGACGCCGGCTGGATCGGCGATACAACTCAGCAGGACGGGCTGATGGCCGGCCAGTACTACCTCAAGGAGTTCGCGCAGTACGACAAAGAGAATGGCAAGCGCAGCCTCGACTACTTCGACGAGCATTACTACCCGATTTTCTTAAACGGCCAAGGCACCCCGCAAGAAATCCAAACTACACGTTGGCTCTGGGATCCTACCTACAACACCGGTACCTGGGTGGAACAGTACTTTTTCCATGGCCCCTTTATGCTCATCCCGCGCTTCAAGAGCTGGATCAACAAGTATTACCCGGGAACGAAGCTCTCGCTCTCGGAATTCAGCTTGACCTATGACGACCCGACTATCTACGGAGCGCTTACTCAGGCTGACGCTCTCGGCATCTTCGGCCGCGAGGGTCTGGATTTTGCCGACGAATGGTACGTTCCAGCACCCACCGATCCTGTCGCCTATGCCTATCGCCTCTATCGCAACTATGACGGCAAAGGCGGCCAGTACGGTGACACGTGGGTCGACTCCACCAGCCAAGACCAGACGCAGCTCGTGGTTTATGGCGCGGAGCGCAGCAAAGACGGTGCGCTGACCATGGTCATTATCAACAAGACGGCGAACCCGATCAAAGGCGTCGTCCATGTCGCAAACTTCGAAACGACATCGGACTGGGCGGAGATCTACTCCTATACCGGAGACAATCTCACGTCCATTGTGCAACAGCCCAATATTCCTCTAACCAAGACCGGTAATCTGGTGAATGGATTCACCAGCACCTTCCCGGCGTTCTCAGCCAGTACCGTCGCCATCCCGGGCACGAAGTAATTGGCCACACCATCAGGGCGCCGACGAAGATCACTTCGCCGGCGCTCTTTTCTGTTGACTGGCTGAACTGACGGCTGGACGGACATCAGGCAGATCTGGTGCTTCGTTCCAGATGGACTTTGGCTGTCATGGCAGGTAATTTGCGGTCGGGCCAGAATGTTGGGCGCGTTTCACGAGGGTGGGTTAAGAGATGAAGAAACATAGACGCGGAATCCACCTGATCGCGGAACTGGCTGACGTCTCAATTGCGACCGTAGATCGTGCTTTGCATGGGCGCACCGGCATCAACGAATCTACACGTCAGCGGATTTTACAAATTGCGCAGCAAATCGCTTATACACCGAACCTGGCTGCGCGTGCTTTGTCCGTTTCCAGCGCTAACGACCGCATTGGAGTGTGCATACCGAGGGAAATCCATTTTTTCTATGATCAGCTCTGGAGCGGGGTCGTGGACGAAGCTCGTCGCGTTGCACAGCTAGGAGTCCAATTCGTATACCGGCCGGTTCAGACAGTTGGAGTAGAGGATACCGAAGCTTTCAAAGAACTCGTACTGAGCGGCGTTAACGGAATCATTCTCACTGCAGGAAATACCGAAGGTCTCAAGCCTCTCATCGACGACGCAGAAGGAAAGGGCATCCGCGTAGTTTGTGTATCCATCGATGCTCCCGAAAGCCGGCGGTCAAGTATCGTTTACGTGGAGCCGCGGTTGAATGGCTGTCTTGCCGGGGAGTTGATGGGGAAGTTTGTCCCGCGGGGCTCCCAAGTGGCCGTCGTTGCCGGCATGCTGAGTACCGAAGATCACCGCAGGAAAACGGATGGGTTTTCGGAAGCATTTCCGCGGCACTGCCCTGGCGGTAAGATCATCAAGGTTATCGAAGGGCGAGAAGACGAAGAGGAGAGTTTTCAAATGACGTTTGATCTTCTTGGTCGTGTTCCAGCGCTGGCTGGGCTTTATGTGAATACGGTCAACTGTCTTCCGGTGTGCCGCGCCCTTGGAGCACGAGGTCTTGCAGGGAAAATAAAGTTGATAACCACGGACCTCTTCGCAGAGATGTCTCCGTTCTTCCAAAAAGGGATCATCACGGCTTCTATCTATCAACAGCCACATCGCCAAGGCCAAACTGCAGTTCGGCTTATGGCCGACAACCTCACCAGCAAGGTACCTCTCCCTTCGATCGTCCATTTCAGCCCCGGGGTAGTGATGTCTTCCAATTTGCACCTCTTCCGAGAAATCAGACGCGGCGACGCCAAGTTCGACGATTCCGTTCTGAGCGCCCGAATTTCCTCAAAGCCGTGAAAAAGTGCGCAAGCCTGACCATTGGCTCGACAACCGAGCGGACTATTCGTTGATTGGGCAGGTATGATCCCTGGGCGTGTTGATCGTGCAGCGGGATTACCTGGAACTCAAGGACGATTGCCGTTCCTGTTTGTCGCAAGTTCTACGTGGGTTTAGGGCCATCGCCCCGGTGCGAATTTGAAACAATAAATGAGACCGAACCCCAGCAACATCGCACCCCACCACACATTGGCGTGCAAGTGGAAGAGCACCACGCTCGGATTCGCTAGAGGATTCACCAACTGGTAAATTCCCGCAGCCAAAATCAGCGCGCCATTCACGGCCAGTGAAAAACCAGATGGAAATCATGCTGCGTTGCCTCCGCTTACCAGAAAATAATGTTCGGTACGATGAAGATGACAGTCACCACCGCCGCCCAGAAAAGAGGCTTCTGGTACAGGGGACGTCCCCTGCGGCGGGAACTTCCGTCAACCCGTATACCAAGCCCGTTAACTGGCTACCACACACAGGCTTCGTCGCCAGACTTACAACCACCGTAACCACGACACAAACTATAAAAGACCAGAGCGCTTGATACATATCCTGGGCAAGGCCCTTGGCGTGTGGCGACAACGCCACATAACGCAGCGCGGAAGGATCGAGTTTTACCCAGGCCCACATGCTGGTCGAAGAAGGGGTCCCGCACAGCAATCCCCAGAATCTACCAGCGCCGGTCGCGCGTCTCCAGAGCATGCCGAGCACGACCGTGCCGAATAGCGCAGCAATAAAGAAGCTGAATAATGCCTGCACGTAATCCATGATGCTGGCGAACTGCATCACCAGGTACGCAGTCCCCACGCTGACCAGCACGCCGATGATCGTGGTCCAACGCCCCATGTTTACATAATGATGGTCGCTGCCCTTGCCATTGATAAACGGACGATAGATGTCACACGTCCAAACGGTCGTGAAGGCACTTACATTCCCCGCCATTCCAGACATGAAGCCCGCAATCAGCGCCGTAACGCCAAGGCCGAGCAGTCTCCCGGCCCGCAGTAACGCGCCTGCATGAGCGGAGAACGTCGTTGTAGCTGTGGCCTCCAGTGACTGCGGCCACCGACTCCGCAACCAGCTTTACCGGCAACACGGCCAAGCCCAGCAATCCGGGCAGGATCACGATGAAGGGTACCATCATTTTGAATCTTGCACCGAAAATGGGCGCCATTTCCGCGCTGCGAATATCCTGCGTGGCCAGAATGCGCTGTACCACCAGGAAGTCTGTGGTCCAGTAGCCCATCGAGAGAATCGCGGCCAGTCCGAACACAATTCCGGTTCAATGGATTCCGATGGGATTGGTGGTGAATGAGCCCAATGCCGACCAGAGATGAACGTATTCTTCTGATGCTCGCTGCGCAATCTACAAGGTCCCCGGTGCATGTCAGAACGAGGGCTTGGCGGCCATGGCCTCCTCGATCGTAATGCGACGACGCTGCCGATACGCCAGATTCGCCATGTGCGCGGCGACGGCGGATTTATAGCCTGTCTCAATCGGGGCATTCGTTGCCTGATTGCGCGCCCGGATGCACGTCATCCAGTTCGCCATGTGGTCCTCGCCGCGCGACTTGCCCTCGATCGTCGCCCCGTCCGGGCGATTGGTCTTCTCTGGGTAGTAGCGGACGAAGGACTCGTACTTGCCCGTGACCATGTCCGTGGCTCCAGATACGTGCTTGATCGTTCCATCCGAACCGAGAATGTGTTCCCCTAGTCCGAAACGCTGGTTGCTGAAAGTGGACTGCCACACCACGACCATGTCATTGGCGAATTCCAGCGTGACGGCGATGGTATCGGGCACCTCGCGTCCGTCTTTCTCGGAGAAGACGCCACCCGACATCGTGGCGGCTAACGGCTCCGCCAGCCCGAGCGCGCTCATGATCCAGGCGATCTGGTGCACCATGTTTTCGGTCACGTTGCCACCAGAGAACTCCCAGAACAAGCGCCAGTTCACGTATTTCTGCACGTCGAAGGCGGAAGCAGGACGGTCGCCCAGAAAGAGCGGCCAGTTCACATGCAGCGGGTCGCAGTCGGCGGGAATCGAACGCACCCACTGTCCCTTCCCATGCGGCGAGTTGCGGCTCATCCAGGACTCGACCAGCGTCACCTTGCCAACCAGTCCATCCTTGATCCACTGACGCGCGTCGGCGAGATCGCCATCGCTTTCATGCTGCAATCCGACCTGCACCACCTGTCGCGAGGCCTTCACTGCGCGCCGGCACTCGACCGCTTCGGGAATGCTCCAGGTGAGCGTCTTCTCGCTGTACGCGTCTTTGCCCGCTGCGATGGCGGCCAACAGATGTTGCGCATGGAGGTGCAGAGGCGTGGCGATGATGACCGCGTCAATATCTTTGCGATCCAGCAGCCGCCGCGGATCGTCGTAGAGTTCCGCGCTGGCAACGATGGCTTTGGCTTCGTCACGGCGGCGGGAATAGATGTCTGCGATGGCGACGCACTCAACGTTGGGTTGTCTCAGCGCGTCTCGAAGGTCCTCCTGACCGCGAGCCCCCGAGCCAATCAGCCCGAGGCGTATGCGGTCATTCGCGCCCAGCACGCGCGATGGCGCGATTCCGGCAGCCATGACCATCGCGCCGGCGGCCAAAAACTCGCGCCGGTTCATGCCGCTGCTTTTCTGCGTTATATCCGATGGATTGAAGTTCATGCGAGCGCACCCGCTTTCTGCAATGCGGATTTCATTCCTTCCCAACTTTGCCGCGTGGACTCTTCCGGTGTAGCGGCGCCGCGCCAGTGTGTCTCCAGGCTGACGGCAAAGCTGTAACCGGACTCGCGGAGAGCCTGAAACTGCCCCACCCAATCGATAATTCCCTTGCCCATGGGCGCCCAGTCGACGCCGTCTTTTTTAGCGTTCGGGACTGCGTCCTTGCAGTGGCAGTGGCCGATACGATTCTTCGGCAGCAGGCGATAGCCGTTCGGGTAAGGCACCTCGCCGCGCGCCGCCGCGTTGCCCGGGTCCCAGTTCAGCATAAGATGCGGCGACTGCACCGCGGCCAGCGTTTCCGCCGCTTCCGCGCCGGTTCCGGTGTTGCAGTCGAATTCGTTTTCGAGAAGAAAGATGAGGCCGTGCTTGCCCAGCGTCTCGGCCGCTTCGGTCAGCTTGGCGTTGATCGCCTTGCGATGCGGCGCAACATCGTCGAGGCGCCAGAAATCGAAGCCGCGCACCCGGTCCGTGTCGAACGCCTTCGCCAGTTCGATCGACTTCTCCAGCACCTCGTCTTGTTCCTTAAA
>Ga0187884_10002437_pt1 | contig 15542 bp, 14 predicted proteins | sample June2016WEW_20_4_FD_132983 | JGI IMG/M metagenome (GOLD analysis project Ga0187884, IMG submission 132983) | Peatland microbial communities from SPRUCE experiment site at the Marcell Experimental Forest, Minnesota, USA - June2016WEW_20_40 | ecosystem: Environmental > Terrestrial > Soil >...
CAGGTGCAGAACTTTAAGTTGCTTTCCGAAGACCTGGCCGCACATCACTGTGACATTAAGCCGACGGATAAAGCCATTATCACGGTCGACAATCCGGTGGCCGTCGATCCGCTCAACCCCGTGCACGACGTTTGCAATCCCCGGGAGTGGAATGAGCGCGCCGTCAGCTTGCATATCTATTCGCGGCCGTTCGATTCTTGCATTGTGTATTCGGTGGAACAGTGCAGTTGCGGGGAGATCGGACTGAACTACACCTCGAAGTATGGGAAGTTGTGCTAGGAGAGGAGCTATCTGCCGTCCGCTATCTGCCGCTATTGGCTGTCAGCATTCCCAACTGCATTAACTTTTTCGCCGCTCGGCGCAGCTTTTATCTTTTTAACCGTTCGAATTGGACCTTCGTGACGTCGCACAGGCCCGCGCTGTTTGATTCTTACGACTTGCCTGCTCCGGCTGCCGCGTGGTCGTGTTCGCCGCTTGCCGGCTTTAGAATTTCCACGTCACTCGCCTTCCACTCGCCGTCGCTGCCCTGCTCCGCTGTCACACGAACTTCTGTTCCGATCACCAGAGCGTCTTCTGGCTTGGAGCGCCGCTCCGCTGCCGGGACCGCCTCGTCGTAGGCCACCCGGGCGTGGGCGATCTCGACGCGGCGCGCCATTCCGTTGCGGCCCTGCACATAGATCCAGCCCTTCGGCGCTGAGGGGCCATCAACGACGGTTCCGCGAAACGATCCCGGCGTTCCCGCCATAAGTACCGCCGACCACAGAACCAGCGTCATCACCCGCCAGCTGCGCGACCATTGCATGCTGCTTTCGATGCAGAAAGCTTGCCGAACGCTCCGTCGTTGCACAGCCGTTCCCAACTCGCTCATGATTGCCACTGAATCCATCACATCGTTGGCGTAAGGGAACGCATCTATGGTCGATGTGCGTATGAAAATCCTCTGCCAACGTAACGCCGTGTTTCTGACACTCCTGCTTGCCTCTGTTTCCGCTGCACAGGATTCGACCCTGAAGCCCGCAACCGACGCGGCCGCCCAATGGTTGGCACTCATCGATGCCGGACAATACTCGCAAAGCTGGCAGCAGGCCTCGCCGCTATTCCAGCAGAAAGTGCCACTCGCCAAGTGGCAGGCCGACCTCAGCCGGATACGTACGCGGCTGGGACGTCTGGGGTCGCGTCAGTTGAAAAGCGCTGATGTGAAATCCGAGACGGCTGGAACTGCTGCAGGAAAGTACGTAGTAATCCAATATCGGACACAGTTCGCAGTCGCCGGACCGGTGATCGAAACGGTTAAACCCGTGCTGGACGTCAGCGGCCACTGGAAGGTGGCGGACTACTCCATCACGCCGACAACTTAGCCGCGGTGGTTGCACCGCCTTAGCGAGAGAACTTGGTTTCAAACACTCCCTCGCCGGAATTCTGCCTGGGTGAACCACTCCACTGCGGGAGACCTCGCGCACAGAGCTATTAGAAGCATCGCTGCTTTCCAGGTAGACGTCCACCCAAACGAAGCGACTTCCCGAAAGGGACAATCGTAATCGCCATCGTTCGCCACGCTCTGGAAATCGTTACCAGTTCCGCTACACTGAATACGTCCTTCGATCTCCATTTTCATCGAGGTGCGGAATGAAATCGTGTGTGCGAGTTGCTGCAGTGCTGCTGGCTGTTCTTGTCGTCGCCACCTTTTCGGTCGCCCAGGATGCTGATCAGAAAGCGGCGACTGACGTGGCCCAACAATGGCTTGCGATGGTCGATGCTGGCCATTACGGCCAGAGCTGGGATGCCGCCGCTTCCTTATTCCAATCTAAGATTACGAAGCCGGATTGGGAGAGCGCCCTGGACCAGGTTCGCAGTCCGCTGGGAAAAGTGGACTCCCGGCAGTTCAAGTCCGCCGACTTCGAAACTACGCTGCCCGGCGCTCCTGAAGGCAAGTACTGCGTCCTCCAATTCCGGACCAAGTTCAAGACGGGCGCCATGACGATTGAGACCATCACGCCTATGCTGGATAACGGCCAATGGAAAGTTTCAGGCTACTTAATCAAGCCCGCCGACAAGTAGAACCACGGCCTATCAGTTGCCTCATAAATCGGGCCAGCAGCATCTAAAGGTGAGGATTAGCCTTCTAGATGGCGAAAAACTCTGAGTTTTAAGGTTCGCTTCGGCTTTCTGTGTAGTTTTAGCCACAGGGCATGTAAAAAAGCGGCGCGCAACACGCTTCCAATTGTTGGGTTTAAGAAGATGTCAGTGCGCTGGGTTCTCACGCGCTGCCAGGTAAGCGAAATCGCCTCTGGAGAACAAAATAGAGGGGTTTGAGGCGACAGGAGCTGCAACATGAATTTACGGCGGCGTCTTCAATCGACATTTCTAGCTTTTCTATTCGTCGCTCTTTCCGCGGGCATGGTTTTGGCTCAGCAGGATGACCAGAGCGCCTATCCTGCTCCCAATGCGCCTCAGCAGTCGTATCCCGACCAGGCTGGGCAGCAGTCGTATCCGAGCCAGCCTCAGTCGTCCTACCCGCAGGATCAGTATCCGCAATATCCCCAGGGGCAGCAGTACCCTCAGCAGCAGCAGTACCCACAGCAGCCGCCGCAGGGACAATACCCGCAGCAGCCGCAAGGTCCTTCCGCCCAGCAGCAGGGCCAGCCGCCTTATAACGGCCAGCAGCAACAGCAGGACCCTCCAGGACGCGTGGCGCGTGTGCAGTACATGTCGGGAGAGGTTTCGATGCAGCCCGGTGGCGTGAATGATTGGATCGCGGCCACCCAGAACCGGCCGCTTACTTCTGCCGACCGCGTGTGGACGGACAAGAACTCGCGCGCGGAACTCAATGTCGGCGACGGTTTCCTGCGCATGAACTCGGAGACCAGCGTTACGTTGACGAACGTGACCGACAACAACGTCCAGATTGAGCTCGATCAGGGCACGCTGGAAGTGACCGTCCGCCACCTCGAAAAGGGCGAGATTTACGAGGTCGACACGCCCAATTACGCCTTCACGGTCATGAAGTCGGGCACTTATCGCTTCGACGTTTATCCCAACGAAGACCAGAGTTGGGTGACGGTGCGTAGCGGCTATGGCGAAGCGACGGGCAAAGGTGCGGCAGTTCGTGTGAACTCCGGCCAGCAGGTACGCTTCAGCAACGGTACTTCCCTGGCGCACACCATGAGTGGCGCTCCTTCTCGCGACGGCTTTGACGATTGGGCCCAGGTTCGCGACAAGCGGCTCGACGATTCTCTGTCGGCCCGCTATGTATCGCCCGGCGTCATTGGTTATCAGGATCTCGACGGCAACGGCAACTGGAACACTTCGCCGACTTATGGCAACGTCTGGGTGCCGAACTCGGTGCCAGCAGGCTGGGCTCCTTATCGCTACGGACATTGGGCCTGGGTCGCTCCCTGGGGATGGACCTGGATTGACGATCAGCCTTGGGGCTTCGCTCCCTTCCACTATGGCCGTTGGGTCTCTTGGAACGGCGGCTGGGGATGGGCGCCTGGACCGGTGGGCTACTGGAATCCTTATTACGCACCGGCGCTGGTGGGCTGGATTGGAGGCCCGGGCTTCGGCATCGGCTTTGGATTCGGTGGCGGTGGTTGGGGCATCGGCATCAACTTCGGTTGGTTCCCGTTAGGATGGGGTGAACCCTTCTATCCGCGGTATTGCGGATGGGGCTACGGCGGATGGTATCGCGGCGGCGGCTACGTCACCGGCAACTACGTTCGCAACGTGAACATAACCAACACCCACATCACCAACATCAACAACGTCACGAACAACTATCGCAACGGTGGCGTGAACAGCACCAACTATGCCTTCCGCAACACGCCGGGAGCGGTAACAGCGGCCCCGCGATCCGCGTTTACTTCGGGTGCAGCCATCAATCGGGCTGGCGGAGCAGTTCCGGCCTCGGCGCTTGGTAAAGGCTCAATGTTGAGCGGCGTGGATGCTACTCCGACTCGCCAGTCCGTCATCGGCGGGGCGGCGCAGGCACACAGCACTCCTCCGGCATCGGCGGCTAGTCGCAGTGTAGTGACGGCTAACCGTGGCGGCGCCACGACGGCGACAAATCGTCCTGCGAATCTGCAGGCGGCTAACCAGGCAACGGCTACGAACGGCAACATGAATTCCTTGTCGCACGCTGGTGCGGGTACCGCGAATGTTGGGGGTACGGCTAACAATAATGCCGCACGTTCAACGTACAACGGATCGGCAGCACAGAATGGTCACGTCAATTCTTCGCCCGCGAACACGCAGGCGAACGGAGCGCGTGGTCCGGCAACCAGCGGAACCGAGGCTCGGGCGGGGACTCCGACCAGCATGGGTGGACACTACGTACCGCGTCCGCCTTCGGCCGGAGGCAATCCGACTGCGCATTCGACCGCGAGCAATGGAGCAAATACTGCGGGCTCGGCCAACTATGGTCACGGAAGTAGTGCGAACACCGCGAATTATGGCGGCAGCCGTACGGCAACCACCGCAAACAGCCAGGCGCACGCGGGTGCGACAAGTCCGAGCCAGGCGGGTCACACGACGCAGCAGTATCCGACCGCGTCGCATCCGACCAGTTCGGCTCCCGCTACTCACTCTTCCGCTCCTGCAAAGTCGGAGCCGAAGAGTTCGGGAAGCTCGCACAGCGGGCCGGGCGCCGCGCTCTCAGTTCCGCGACCGCCTTCGGGTTACTCGTACCGCTCCGCTCCGACCTACGCGGCTTCGTCCAATTACGGAGCAGCCAGCCGCGGATACGGCAGCAGCGCTTATGGCAACAGCAGCGCCTACGGCGGCGCAAACCGGAGCTATTCGGCCAGCCCGAGCTATAACGCAAGCCGGTCGTACGGCTCGACGTCCGGTTATTCGGCGCAGCGCACGAATGCGGCGGCATCCGCAGGCTCCAACCGAAGCTACGGATCGACCCCCTCGTATTCGGCGCGCAGCTCCGCTCCATCGTCCTCCAGCAGAAGCAGCGGTTCGTACTCGGCGCCGCATTCCTCCGGAGGTAGTGGTGGTCACAGCAGCGGCGGTGGCGGTGGACACGGCGGTGGCGGTGGACATCGCTAAACTATCGGTAAAAGGTACGGAACAGGGCAGCCCGCAACGGCTGCCCTTGCGTTTTGCAATTGGCGCCCAGCACTTCGTAGTTAGCCATTAACTTCAGCTAGCCGGATCCTGACTCGGCTGTTGTGCGTTCGTACATCGAACGCCGCACAGGCTGAACCAACTTCTTAGCCCCAGCCCGGAGGAGTTGGGAAGATAGCCGACGAGACTCAGGGCCCCTTCGAGACCCCCAGCCTTGCGTCCAACTACGCATTTTGAAATCTAATAGATTGATTGGCCTCAGCCGTGAGCCCTTCCGGGGGTTTTACCAAGTGCCAAATACGAAGTGCCGAATGCCGTTCTTCCTTGGGCGATGGTGCCCACCGCAGGCTGAATCGCCGTTCGTGTGCCGCACTTGTGACGCGTGACCATCGTCCGCGCCCCGGTACAGCTTATAATCGAGAGGTGAGCAACTTGGTTGTCAAGAAAGTAGCCGAAGCGAACTTCCCCACCCGTTGGGGACAGTTCCGCATTTTCGGTTTCGAAGGTGTGCCCGACAAGTCGAATGGCGCAGCCCGCAGTGGCAACCCGCCGGAAAAAGAAGAGGCGGTCGCGCTGGTGATGGGCGACATCCACGCCGCTCCGCCGCTCGTCCGCATTCACTCGCAGTGCCTGACCGGCGATGTCTTCCACTCCATGCGCTGCGATTGCCGACAGCAGCTGGAGCTGGCGCTCTCGCTGATCACGCGCGCCGGTACCGGCATCCTGATCTACGAGCAGCAGGAGGGACGCGGCATCGGCCTGATGGCCAAGCTGCAGGCGTACGAACTCCAGGACAAGGGTTTTGACACGGTTGAGGCCAACGTCGAGCTCGGCTACGACAACGACTATCGCCAGTACACGCTGCCCGCCGAAATGCTGCGCCAGTTGGGCCTGACCGAAGTGCGCCTCATCTCCAACAATCCCGACAAGGTCGCGGCGCTCGAAAATGCCGGGATCAAAGTCGTCGAGCGTGTGCCCGCCGAGGTCGAACCCTACGAGCACTCGGAAAATTACCTGCGCACCAAGAAAGAAAAGATGGGCCACCTGCTGACCGGGTGGTAGAGCGCAGCGCCAGTATCATCGTCCCGATAGGCGCTTAACTACTCGCAATCCCGAGTAGCACGATAATTTATCTGGTTCGCTATACAAGCTCAAACTATGCGAGTATAGTTTGGATTGAGGTAGCTTACATCCTTTCCTCTTTCAGGTTCTCTGAACTAAGTCAGCCCATCTGAAGCTCATATCTTCTTAGCGAACAACCACCTTTAGGAGGTTGCCTATGTTTGCACGTAATCTATCATTTCGTCTGAAGCCCAATACTCTTTCCGATTATTCCCGTACCATCGAAAGCCAGATCCTTCCTTTACTGCAGAAGCAGAAGGGCTTCAAGGAAGAGATCACTCTGTGCAATTCGAACAGCGTGGATGGAGTTTCGATCAGCCTGTGGGAAACCAAGTCCGACGCTGACAACTACAACACGAATGTTTATCCCCAGGTGATGAAGACCCTGGAGAAGGTAATGGACGGAACGCCGCACCTTCATACCTTCGAGACCGTCACCTCGACCTATAATAAAGTTCCCGTGACCGTCTAGCTTCCTGCCTGTCTTTCGTGAAGACGAAGGCTTAAGGCGACCCCCGTTCTATCCTGGATTTGAAGGATAGGAACGGGGGTTTTTACTTCTCTTATACCGTTCCAACTATAGGAGTTGAAGTGTCTAATCCCAATGTCAGAGTTGACCAGAAATCTTCCCCTTCCAAGCAACAGGATAGTTTCAAGAAAGCTTCAGCCAGTACCTTCTCTCAAGATGAGATACGTACTCGTGCCTACCAGATCTACGAGTCCGGCAACCGGAACGGCAACCATGCCGAAGCAGACTGGAGCCAGGCGGAAACCGAACTCATGGAACTTGTGCACGCCAGATAAGGGCGGCCGCCGGATGCTTTAAACCTCGTCGCATTCTTAAAGACAAGGTGTGAGGATCCACAACGATCTTATGCCTTCTTCTTGGTCGCCTTCTACCGCGACGAAATCGAGAAGCGCACCACCAATCGATCTACATAAGTAATTTTCGCGCGGCGATCGCCGGGCAGGTACTCGAGGACCTGCGTCTTCAATCCGTCGCTCGATGTCGATTCCGACAGCTGCCTACCCTCGCCGAGCAACTTGGTCACGTCCGCCGGGTGCCCCATTCAACGACATCTTTTGTCGTTGAGTGGGGATTTTTTCTTCCCGAAACCGAAATCTTTACCCCACAAACAAAAGACCGGCATCGGTGGTATCGCAAACCGAGCTCTCCAGCACTAACAAAAAAACAATTTCTTACCCCAGGCCACCCGCCAGTTATTGCTGTTGGGGTGTGGTTGTGGTTGTCGATGTGGTGTCCTTCTTCACTACCGGCGGCGGCGCGCTTGTGGTGGTCGTGGTGTCAGTTACCTTCGGCTGAGGCGTTACTGTGGTCGTCGTCGTATCGGTCCGCTGCATCTGCGGGGCGGCCGGCGTCACGGTCGTATCGGTGGTCTGAGAGGTCTGGGTCGGCGCCGTGGCGACCTGCTCCTGCGTCGACGTGGTGCTGCTGCTCTGCGCCTGACCAGCAGGTGGATTCTGGGTGGTCGTCGTGGTGCTGGATTGTGAGGTGTTCTGTGCCACTACAGGCAGGGACAGGGCGAGCACAACCAGTGAGCCCAGGACGAAAGCAAATAGCTTCTTGGATATCATTCGATTCTCCTTCATTACATTGGACAGTCACCATGGTACGGTCCTGCTACTAAGGAATCTGAGCACAATTGCTCGCTGCGGGTGCTCCATTCAAGGCCGTCGTTTGCTTGGGGATTTTCGTTCGTACAGGATTTTCGTTCGTATAGTTAGAGATTTAGGTGTTTCACCGAAAAGACCCGCTCAAGCTGCGCTTGCACGGGGCACCGGGCAGGAACGTTATTACGACTTCAATGTCCGCACCGGAAAGAAACGCATTGAGAAGCTGCGCTACATGCACCGAAATCCGGTGACGCGTGGACTGGTGGAGAAGCCGGAAGACTGGCCATGGGGCAGTTTCCGCAACTACGCCACCGGAGAAGAAGCTACCGTCGAGATCGAGTCTCCGTGGACTGCCCGGAAGCGCGAACGAATCGGAATCCGCTGAAGGACCCGGCAGCCAGAATTACCTAAGGACGCCGGAAGGAAGAGGTTGAGCAGAAAATCCGGGTGCCCCATTCAACGACCTCTTTTGTCGTTGAGTGGGGATCTTTCTTCACTACACTCAAATCTTTACCCCTTCAAACAAAAAGACCCGCTCAAGCTCCGCTTGAACGGGGCACCCGGCCACTTCTTTATGCTTCCACATGGCCGCTCACGGAGTCGAGGATTGCGATGAAGTCAGAGTCTTTGGCTAGGCAAGCGAAACACCCGTCTGTCCTCGTCCATTTATCCTTAACCGTCGGCGCAAATGACGGCTGGTCTCTTATAGCCTGTTCGAGATATTTTAATGCGGCCGCCCGGTCCCCTGGATCGGCCTGCTGAGTTCCAGTCCTCATCGAAGCGCAATACTTTCTCCCATATGCAGCAGCTAGATTGAATAATGAATCTGTCTCGTCTGGGATAAGCGCATGGTAAGATTCAGAATACCGAATTGCATCGTCCAACCTGTCTGGAAACTCAAGCAAATAGTAACCTAGCCATTGCCGCACAAAATACGGAGCCTCCGGCTTCCGATTAAGCATTTCGAGTATCGCGACAGTTCCTTGACTATCTTTAAGCTCCCCGAGTATCGCAGCCTTCTTGACAGTCAAATCAACGTGCTCTGGATTGATCAATAGCGCCCGATCAATCCAACACGCGGCCATTCTTGCCTCTTGAGCCCTTGCGTCAGAATCGGTTTCAAAATACGTCCGGTAGCAATAGAGGTTTGCTGCCAGTGCTATGGTCTGCCAGTCAGCCCTACCGCATTTGATTGCGTTTTCCGCCTCTATAAGAAATCGCCCTACGTCCTCTCCATATAATTGGTCCCGCAGTGTCTCAGCTTCAGACTTATTGAGCGTTTCCACAACGTCGATGTCCTCGGACCCGGAGAGAATACTAGCTGGGACATTAACCAGCAATCGTTGAACCACTATTGATGCTTCAAGGGTGCCCTCTAATCGGCCCCGCGCCGCTCTGCTCTCCGCTAATAACAGGTTCAATATGAGCTCACGTTGTAGAAACATATAGAAGAAGCCGAACGTCGAATAAGAGACTGCAATGGCCATCACTAAGGCATACTCGTTAGGTCCAGGTCCCGACGCGAATGCAATCAAGACACCCTTTATCGCCGCTGCTTTGACTATAGTAACACCTGTTATTCCTCCCACAAGCCAATCCCTAATCTTGCCTACCGTGCCGGCCTCCTCTCCATAGCTTGTAAACAAAAAACCCAAAAGGGTGCCTAGCATAAATGAAGCTACAGCCAGTGAAGCGACCAGCACAAACCGATTGACGTTCCCGCGTGATGCTATCGGTAAACCGATCACTGAAAGTGCGCCGACCAGCATTAGCGCATGCGATGACTGTAGGCGGTCAGAGTTTGTTTGCTTAGGCATTGACAAACCTCTTCACAATATTTTTAGAGCAGTGGGGCAGCCTCAGCTGCACCGGAACGATTCAAAACGAAATATCTCTTGTGATCCTGCTATTCGGGTAACGAAATTTCGGATAGTCTCGTCAGCCATGTCATGAGGCGGACCCATATCGATCATCGAGACAAGAACCTTGTTACCAATGCTCCGATCGCAGCACCAATAATGGCAGAGACTATCTGCGGCCAAGCGTTCTTTAGGTCGGTCCGGAACTGACTCCCCTCGTGCGAATAGCGAAATTCAACAATAGAGTGCCTGAACAGGTCAGCAATGAAGTAGACCACCAGCGCAGTCCATAAAGCGAGAAGCGCGATGGTTGAAACTCGGCCCAGATAGTGGGATTCCTTGAGCTTTCCTAGCACTAAGATAGCGAGCATCCAACTTCCTATCGCGCTGTAGCCAATCAGCGCTTCGCCAAATCCACTGACTGCCGCAGTCATTGCCCGCATTCGTCTCCTGCGTCGGTCAAAAACTGCGCGAATTCGACCGTAGATTGTCCAAGCTTCCTCCTCGCTGCGCCATTGTCGAAGGGTAGAGCGATAGGGGTTCATGAGCAGTTCTATGCTCGTCGGCAGGAAGATATGCGTATTTTTCTTGCCGTCCTCGTCAGCCGCCTGCCAGACTTTATAAGTCAGCTCCAGGTTGGTGGTCCGGCCGCCAATTCTCAGAAGATCCTCTTTAGTTTCGCAGATCCGATTGCCGAGTTTATAAGTTACCAATTCTTCATTTCGAGACTTTCCCTCGATCGGCGGGGACGCGCATTCACGGAAAACATCTATCATTTCCTCGATGTCATCCAAGAAGAGACGGGCCGGGGGAAGATCGGTCGGAAGTTGCTGAACGTGCCTGATAGCCATTTTAAACGGACAGCTTCATAGTTCGTTATAGCTCATTCTGAGCAGACGTAGGGTGAGGGGGGCAGCGTTCGGAGTTTAGGGTTCCGAGCGGGCGGAAGTGTCAGCCCGGGATTACAACCTATCCATCCGCGCCACGATCCACTGTCCTGTTCCACCCTCCTACGAGCATCCACTCGTGCTGCCGCAGCTCATGCAGCGGTAGCAGCTTCCGTTTCTGGTCATGATCGCTCCGCAGACGTGGCAGCTGGGGGAGTCGCCTAAATTGACGTACTCGTTCAGGGCGTCGGAGGCGTGGTAATGGGTCATACCACTGCCCGCAACCGCAGATCCCTCGGCTCCGCTTCGCTCCGCTCGGGATGACAATTCGTTTACGCTCGGGATGACACCTGATTTATTTTCCGGCTCGGTGAAATCGCCGAACGACTTCTGGCCTGCCTCATCGGGCGTGCCCGGCGGCGGCACGTTCAAGTACTTCGGTCGCAGGCCGTCGAACAGCGCCTGCTGCTGGCCCGTCAGGAAGCGCAGCTGCAGCCAGCGGAAGACGTAATCCATGATCGACTTGGCGTAACCGATGTCCTGGTTGCCGCTCCAGCCGCTGGGCTCGAAGCGCGTGTGCGCGAACTTCTCGCACAGCAGCTTCAAGGGCACGCCGTGCTGCAAGCCGATCGAGACGGCGCAGGCAAAGCTGTCCATCAGGCCGCTGATGGTCGAGCCTTCCTTCGCCATGGTGATGAAGATCTCGCCCGGAACGCCTTCCTTGTAGAGTCCAACGGTGAGGTAGCCTTCGTGTCCGCCCACCGCGAACTTATGCGTGATGGAGAGGCGCTCGTTCGGCAGGCGATGACGGATGGCGCGCGGCGGCGCGGCGGACTCGTCGATGGGCTCTGTCTTCCCACTTAACGCATCAACCCCGGACGCGTTAAATGGGGCACCCGAGTTTTCCTTTGTCGATTTGGCTGTCGCCGAGCCCATCGAGCTCAGCGGCTGCGCCTTCTTCGATCCATCGCGGTAGATGGCTACGGCCTTCAGCCCCAGCTTCCACGACTGGATATAAGCTTCCATGATCTCTTCCACCGACGCGTTCTCCGGCATGTTGATGGTCTTGGAGATTGCGCCGGAGATGAACGGCTGCGCCGCCGCCATCATGCGCACGTGTCCCATGTACTGAATGGTGCGCGTGCCCTTGGTCGGCTTGAATGAGCAGTCGAAGACAGGCAGGTGCTCGTCCTTGATGGCCGGCGCGCCCTCGATGGTGCCGGTGGCGTCGATGTAGCTGACGATGGCGTTGGTCTGGTCGCCGGTGTAGCCCAGCTTGAACAGCGCGGTAGGCACGGTGTTGTTGACGATCTTGATCATGCCACCGCCCACCAGCTTCTTGTACTTCACCAGGGCGAGGTCGGGCTCAATGCCGGTAGTGTCGCAGTCCATCATGAAGCCGATGGTGCCGGTCGGCGCCAGTACGGTGACCTGCGCGTTGCGGTAGCCGTGCTTCTCGCCGTTCTTCAGCGCCTCGTCCCAAGTGTCCTTGCTGGCTTCGTAGAGCGCCGCGGGAACGTTGGTCCGGTTAATGTTGTTCACCGACGCGCGGTGCATGCGGATGACGTCGAGGAAGGGCTCGCGGTTGATGTACCAGCCGGGACAGGCACCGCCTCTCCCACTTAACGCGTCAACCCCTGACGCGTTAAATGGGGCACCCGTCGATCCTTCGAGGTCGCGCTGACACGGTTCGGTCGCCGGCGCCAAGGGCTGGCACAACTCGGCGATCTTCGACGACTGCAGATACGCTTCGCCGCACATGATGGCGGTAACGCAGGCCGCGTAGTCGCGTCCCGCATCGGAGTCATACGGCAGGCCCGACGCCATGAGCAACGCGCCCAGGTTGGCGTAGCCCAGTCCGAGCGGGCGATAGTCGTGCGAGTTCTTGCCGATCGCCTCGGTCGGGTAGCCGCTGTTGTCGACCAGGATCTCCTGCGCGGTGATGATGACGGCGCAGGCGTGGCGATAAGCTTCCACGTCGAACGTCCCGCCCATCCCCGCCCCGCCAGAACCGGGCGCGGCGGGGGCCCCAGAACCACCGTGCGCGAACTTCAGCAGGTTCAGGCTGGCCAGGTTGCAGGCCGAGTCATCCAGGAACATGTATTCGCTGCAAGGGTTCGAGGCATTGATGCGCGCCGTGTTCTTCGACGTGTGCCAGCGGTTGACGGTGGTGTCGTATTGCATGCCGGGATCGCCGCAATGCCAGGTCGCGTCGGAGATCTTGTGCAGCAGAGCCTTCGCGGGGAAGGTCTGCACCGGACGGCCGTCCTTCACCGCGCGGGTGGAGAACTCGCTGTCGCGCATGACCGCGTACATGAAGTCGTCGGTAACGCGCACGGAGTTGTTGGCGTTCTGGAAGAAGACAGACGAGTAAGCGTCGCTGTCGGGGCCGCTGCCGTCGTAGCCGTGCTCGATGAGCGCCCAGGCCTTGGCTTCTTCCTTCTGCTTGCACTCGATGAACTCGTTGATATCGGGATGGTCGACGTTGAGGATGACCATCTTGGCGGCGCGGCGCGTCTTGCCGCCGCTCTTGATGACGCCGGCAAAGGCGTCGAAACCTTTCATGAAGCTGAGCGGGCCGCTGGCGGTGCCCCCGCCGGAGAGCGACTCAGTGGAAGAGCGCAGCGGCGACAGGTTCGTGCCAGTGCCGGAGCCCCACTTGAACAGCATGCCCTCGGTCTTGGCCAGCGTCAGGATGGAGTCCAGCGAATCGTGCACGGAGTTGATGAAGCAGGCCGAGCACTGCGGATTCTTGTATCCGGTGACGCCGAATTCCACGCGCTGCGCCTGCGCATTCCAGTGCCAGTTGCGCGCGTCGGAGTCGGGCTCGATACGATCGCAGCCAACGTTGAACCACACGGGCGAATTGAACGCGGCCTTCTGCTGCAAGAGCAGGTGCGCCAGCTCGTCATGGAAAATGGCTGCGTCTTCGGCGCTGCGGAAGTATCCACCGGCCATACCCCAGTCGCGAATGGTCTCAGCCACGCGCGTGACCAGTGCGCGGACGCCGCTCTCGCGCTCAGGCGTGCCCAGCGGGCCATGCAGATACTTGCTGGCCACGATGTTGGTGGCCGTCATCGACCAGTCCTTGGGAACCTCAACGTCTTTCTGCTCGAAGATGATGCCGCCCTTCGAGTCGGTGATCTGGGCCAGGCGGAGTTCCCACTCGAGTTCGTCGTACGGCGAAACGCCGGCTTTGGTGAAGAAGCGCTTAAAGGTTAGGCCGGGCGCCTTTTTCTTGGTCGCGGGGACGGCGGCGCTCGTAGAGGTCGTGGTGCTGGTAGTGATGTCGGCCATTCGCTTGCTCCTGATCTGATCCATATGATCCATTTGATTGCGGGCTACCTTGAGTTATGAAATTTTCAATGTGGCTTGCCGCAGACGATATTGGGGGCTCCTTCTCTCGCTCGCGCATCGCTGGCAGAGAAGAAGCCCCCGGGTGAATGTCACTGCAAACTGACACCGCCGTCGCCGGCTCGGGCCGCTCGACGGGCTAATCGGACTTGGAAAGAACCACCGCAGTTGTCATCGTCTAGGCGATGACTTCGTCGGTCTTCAACTCCCAACGCAACGCGCTGGGAAGGGGCCTGGTAACACTCGCCTATGGCCTTGGGTCAACGTGCTTCACGAAACTGCCGTTTGCCGAACCAGGGGAGGAGTTGGGAACCCAATTTCGCCGAGGCCCGATGGCCGTCGGGCACCCGGTTGTCACCGCTTGTGACCGCCTCACTGCGCCGCCAGCTCAATAACTTCCGGCAGCTGCCGCCGGGGATCACCTCTGCTCCGCGACGGCTCTCTCTAGGAGGAAAAAAGCCTTTACGGCTCTTCCTTGAATATTTCAGTGGAGTGAAAGTACGCCCGACATCTTGTGGATGTCAAGAGGTGAATACCACATATTGTTATTTTACCACCCAAAACCGGAACCATACCAGTAACGGGCGCCGTAGTTCCGGCCGTCGGGATATCGATCGAATACAGTGATTCACCAACCACATTCCCGGACTTTAGCCCCGCCTGCCACACCATTCAACGCCTATTAATGGTGCAGCAATGTGGATCGCTGTGGATTATGCGGAAATCGCGTCCCCACGGCGCTGTCAGACGGCGTTCACACGCTGTGACCGGAATCACAGATGCCGTCTGTTACTGTCCTGCAAGATGCTCTAGGGAGTCTCGTTGACATCGAAAGCGAAGAAGCGATTTGCCGCACGTCACCTGGATCCATCGGATCGCCTGCAAGAGGTCTTGTGCGGGCTGATCATGGTGCTCGACTTCACCCTGATCGCGGGATTCACCGCCGGTACCGGCGAGCAGGCCGTGCGTCATTTGTTGATCGCGGCGCTGGGCTGCAACGTCGCGTGGGGCGTCATCGACGGCGCGCTCTACATCATGGGTAGCTTAACGCAACGCCGCCAGCGGAGGCAGTTCCTGCAGGGTCTCAGAAACGCGTCCTGCGAGAGCGCAGCGTTTTCCGCTCTCAGTGGCCAGCTCGATCCGTTGCTCGAACCCGCAACCAGTGCCGAAGACCGCACGCGCATCTGTCATGCGCTCCTACCGTTGATGTCGCAGATCCAACTTCCCGCGGCTCGCATCACGAAAGAGGATATCTACGGCTCCGGTGCTATCTTCTGGATCGACTTCACCGCCGTCTTTCCTGCAGCAATCCCCTTTCTCATCTTCCGGCATGACCCTCGATTCGCTCTGCGTGTCTCGAATGCGTTCCTGCTCGTGCTGTTGTTCGTCACTGGGAGCATGTGGGGAAAGTTCAATCGCGTGTCCCCTTACCTCATGGGCTTCTGCACCATGCTGATCGGGTTGGCTCTGGTGGGCGTAGCGATTGCGCTGGGTGGATGAGACGCAGCCGTGCATAAGCGCCGCGTCTTTCGAATGCTATAATTTTGCTTGGATGTGGTGGGTGTAGTTCAGTGGTAGAACTCCGGACTGTGGCTCCGGCTGTCGAGGGTTCGAA
>Ga0187884_10002438_pt1 | contig 15542 bp, 14 predicted proteins | sample June2016WEW_20_4_FD_132983 | JGI IMG/M metagenome (GOLD analysis project Ga0187884, IMG submission 132983) | Peatland microbial communities from SPRUCE experiment site at the Marcell Experimental Forest, Minnesota, USA - June2016WEW_20_40 | ecosystem: Environmental > Terrestrial > Soil >...
CGGATCGACAACCTCGATGAGGTTCAGTCCGACCTGGACAGCGTTGCGCAGGTATTCGAAGGAGATCGGCGCCTGCTCGAAGGTGACGAGCACGCCCGTGGTCGAGCCACCGGGATTGGGGACGTTGTAGGTGAAGGCCTTCCACGGTCCCTGCATGGCTTCCCAGAACGCCTTGAGCTGGTTGGCTTCGGCCCAGTTCAGGTTTTGGTGCTTGAACTGAAACTTGCGTGGGCCGATGCCGACGTAGTACCGCTGCTCCTGCTTGGCGTCGAGGCTGCCGAAGCGATGCACGATCACCGGGCGTTCGACGGAGAAGCCGAACGGGTATTGCGTGGTGAGTGGGAATGTCTGGCCGGAGTTGATTACCGTGGGGACGGCGATGCGACCGATAGTGTCGGACATGGGTTATCTGAAAATACCTTTGACTGCGCGGCGAACTTGAGTCCCTCTGTGCTGCTAATATCCGAACATGGATGAGAAGATTCCTCTCACGCTCCGCTATGTGAAAAACGGGGGCGGTGGCAGATGGTGGCAAGCAGCGAAGGGAAATCAGCAGGTCCATCTTGGATGGAAAGGCATGCCCTCCGAACTATTGCTCAAGCCCGACTTCACCGAGATTAAGCGAAGGATGACTGAGCAATACGGATCAAAGCGCGGGGCCACCCAAGATTTCAACCAACTCCGCGACCTTCTCGACAAGCCGAGCAGGCATGTGTGGATCACGTTCGAAGATCGCTATCTGTGGTGGTGCACGGTTGGTGACGGAGCAACAGTTAACCCCGACGGAGAAAGCATGAAAAGAGGAAACTTCTGGCTCACCTGCAATCGCCCCTGGTCCAATCGGTCCGTTGATGGAAAGCTTCTAGCCATGACCGACTTGCCTGGAACGGTCACAACCGTCGCTGGCTTTAAGGGTACGGTCTGCACGCCGAGAGCATGGCAGGAGATTCTTCGGATAATCAGCGACGAAAAAGACCCAGACGCTGCATCGGCAGCTTCGGCTCGCGCTGCCTACAGGCAAGCGGTTGAGAAGATTGTCAAGAGGCTATCTCCGCAGGACTTCGAACAACTGATTGACCTCATCCTTTCGCGCACAGGGTGGGCGAGGATTTCCACCCTCGGGAAAACTATGAAGGGTATTGACCTCGAAGTCGAGAATCGCACCGCCGATGAGATTGCCTTTGTGCAAGTCAAGAGCGCCGCAACCCAGAACGTGCTAAATGATTATGTCGAGCAGTTCAAAAATCAGCGTGACCGGTACGCACGGATGATCTTTGCAGTCCATTCACCGAATGGCACGCTCACCGCTCCGGTCGATGAGCCGGTGCACTTGTGGACCTGTGACCGGGTTGCAGAGTTCGTTGTCCATACAGGTCGCGCTACATAATAAGATGCGTCCAGGTACACCGGATCGACCTCCCCCTCGGGCACTGACGAGGTCCGGCTCGAATACTATCGTCTTCAGAAGATCAGCGAAGGCTCAATTTCACTGCACGGACGGGGACGCCCGCCCGCTCGACGGCCCCACTGAGGTGGGCAGTGGCTTGGTGCGGGAACAGCCGGTGCCGCTATCGCAGCTCATCGACATCGTCAATGAGCGGTTCGGCACGGATTTCAACCAGGCCGACCAACTTTTCTTCGACCAGATCGTTCAGGTGGCGGTTACCGACGAGGGACTGCAACAGGCCGCCGCCGTGAACCCGGAGGACAAATTCGAGCTGGTGTTTAAAAATCTGCTGGAACGCCTCTTCGTGGAGCGGATGGACCAGAATGAGGAAATCTTCGTCCGCTTCATGAATGATGAGCCGTTCCAGAAGATTGTGACGACATGGATGGCAACGGAGGCTTATCGACGATTGCGGAGCACTCTAGGAGCCTCAGTCCGGCCTACTGGAGTCCCACCGGCCTAGGCTGCGGCCGTCGACAAGCTGGGCAGCGCGCGGGCTGTGGTTGATTCCGGCTGGCCAATCTACAAGGGTCAGAACGTCTTCCCTGCTGGGCCGTCCGGTGACCCGATGGGGTACTGGGACCCGGAACGCTCCATAGTTGATTCGCTGCGCCTGTATGCTTACCGCCACCTGTTTGATTTCTCCAAGCTGTACGCCGTCCGGCAGATTTCCCAGTTGTTGACCGCGTGCCCGGTTCCCCAGGACACGGCGTTCCAAAACACCGTCCACATGGTGCAACTTGCAGAAGACTTCCCATTGAACCTGTACTTCATGTCCCGAATCCCTCAATGGTTCGCGGTCAAAGTTCTGCGTACCAGCATCATTGAAGACCTGACCACCACATGGTTCAAACGCGGGTTATTGTTGCTTCCGATACCGGCCCAGCGCGGCCATGAAGACATAGCGGCGCTACGGAATGCCGGGGCGCGTGTCATCACGCGGGACAAGGATTTGGCAAATGCTCACCGGCACGTGGAACGTCTGATACAGGAGAGTCTAAAAAAATCGCTGGCGCAACTGTTCGCGGAAAACAACCCTGTGGTGGCAGATGCGGACCTGACAGGGGCATCATCAGCGGCTGAAGTGACAGCGGTTCACGAACAGGGAAATGAAGTGGTCAGCAATGAAATGTTCTTCCGCATCCGGCTGCCGAATCCCGCGCTGCGCAAGTACGTCACCTACATGCTGGGCCGCATGCTGGATGAAGACGAAGATGTAACGCTAGACGTGGACGCGCTGGGCAAGCTGGAAGTACCCGCGAATCTGGAAGCCGTGGCCGCAGCTATTGACCAGATGCAAAGCACGGACCCGGCCAGCGCGTTCCAGGACGCGCAGATGGATCTTGATCGCGTGGTGGCCGGGTTGTTCGGCATGGCGGAAGAGGATTTGAATTACATCACGTCTACCATGACGAACGATGGCTTTCTGAAACAGCTAAAGCCCAGCTTGGAGCATCGCGGGCTGCGCATCCAGCCGTATGCGGACCACAGCCAGGAGGACCGCTACGCGTAAGAGCGGTCATCCACTTGAAGTTGTGAGGCGAATTGAGGGTTCGCGAGTCGATCGGCGTCCGGTTTTGCAGTGCCGTTAACCAAAAGTGCACGGGCGTGGTGAGAGACTGAGAAATTCCCCCTAGAAAGTCGTGGGCGGCCCGGTCAACCAGCCGCCGGTGACATTGCCGGGTCTCAAGGAGAGGCCGCATTCCCGCAATATTTGGCCAGTTCCGGCGACTCCACGTCGCCGCCCTGTCAACCAGAAGAGCAGAGAGTTCGTCGTGGAGATGTTTGGCTCCTCAGGTAGGACTCGAACCTACAACCCTTCGGTTAACAGCCGAATGCTCTACCATTGAGCTACTGAGGAGTATTTGCCGCCAGCGACTATTATAAAACAAGGTGGGTGCGAAATGCCACAACTCGCCGAGGACTTGAGCAGGCCGGCGCCCGGGGTTACGTCATCGCGGCGATCACCGCGCCGGTAAACTCGGCCGTGGAAGCCTTGCCGCCAACGTCGCCGGTCAGGTGGGCGGCGCCGGCGTAGACCTTGGTAATCGCCGCTTGGAGGCGCGCGGAGGCATCTCGCTCGCCAATGTGAGCCAGCATCAGCACGGCCGATTGCATGAGCGCCGTCGGATTGGCCAACCCCTTGCCGGCGATATCCGGCGCCGTGCCGTGTACGGCTTCGAAGATGGCGTGGTGATCGCCGATGTTCGCTCCGGGCACGATTCCCAGGCCCCCTACCAAGCCCGCCGCCAGGTCCGAAACGATATCGCCATAGAGGTTCGGCAGCACCAGCACGTCGAACGTTTCCGGGCGCATCACCAGTTGCATGCAGGCGTTGTCCACGATCAATTCGTTGTAGGCGATCTCGGGGAACTGCGCAGCCACTTCGCGGCAGCACTTCAAGAACAGGCCGTCGCTCAGTTTCATAATGTTGGCCTTGTGGATGGCCGTCACTTTTTTCCGCCCGTCGCGCCGCGCATATTCGAAAGCCGCTCGCGCAATTCGCAGCGACGCCTTTTCGGTGATGATTTTCAGGCTCTCCACCACGCCCGGCACTACTTCGTGCTCCAGGCCGGAATACAGGTCCTCCGTGTTTTCGCGAAAGATCGCCATATCGAGCGGCAAATCCTGGAAGCGCGTCTTCAAGCCGGGAAGTATGCGGATCGGCCGAAAGTTGGTGTATAGCCCCAGCTTCTTCCGCAGCGCCACGTTGATGCTGGCGTGCCCCCCGCCGATGGGCGTGGCGGTGGGTCCTTTCAATCCAACCCGCGTCACTTCCAGAGACGCGAGAACTTCGTCGGGCAACAACTGGCCATAGTCGTGGAGCGCCTGCGCCCCCGCTTCCACCTGCTCCCACTCGATGGCCGCGCCGGCCGCTTCCACCGCGCGCGCGGCGGCCGCCGCCACTTCGGGGCCAATACCGTCGCCGGGAATCAGCGTAATCTGATGAGCCATCCAAGCTTATTATAGAGGTGGGTGGCATCGTGATTCCGAATTGGGCCGAGGAGCGGCGTGGCATGGTAGCCACGCAACTGGCGGCGCGTGGCATCTCGGACGAGCGCGTGCTGCGCGCCATGTACGAAATTCCGCGGGAGCAATTCGTGCCCCTCGAGCTGCGGATTCAAGCTTACGCGGATGCTCCGCTCGGCATCGGTTTCGGGCAAACCATTTCGCAACCCTACATGACCGCTCTCATGGCCGAGGAGTTGCGTTTGAATGGTTCGGAAACCGTGCTGGAGGTGGGAGCTGGTTCCGGTTATGCCGCGGCCGTACTCGCCATGCTGGCCGCGCGCGTGGTCACCATCGAATTCGTTCCCGCCTTGGCCGACCTGGCCCGCGAAAACCTGCGCCGCACCGGACGCGGCGCGAACGTGCTCGTCATTTCCGGCGACGGTCGTCTGGGTTATGAAGATTGGGCCCCCTACGACGCGATTTCCGTGGCCGCCGCCGCGCGGGAAATTCCCGCCGCTCTGATTCGGCAATTGCGCGACCCCGGCCGCCTGGTGATGCCCGTCGGCGGCACTGCCGAACAGGAACTGCGCGTGGTGACCAAGCACGATGGCCAGATCGAAACGTCGGTCGCCACCTACTGCCGGTTCGTCCCGCTGCGGGGCGGGAAGGACTGGTGCTGAATGCGGCTTCGCACCGCCCAGGACCGCCTCAAGATTGAGCACAGCATCATCGATGGCTTGCGCCCCGTGCTGGAAGAGGCGTTGGCTGCGAGTGCCGAAATCCGGTCGATCATCCCCGGCGTGATCCGGCCGGTGCGCGATGCCAGGGGCCCCATCAAGATTCGCGTCACCGTGCCCACGCAAAACGGATGGAAAGCCATCGCCTTGAGCGCCGGCGCCCGCCAGGAGTTGTTCGTCAGCACGGGGTGGACAAAACAGGAATTGGAAAAGGCATTCGCGCGGGCCGGGGCCCAGGTCTAAGCCGGCAATCGAAGGGGCACAAACATTGGCCGGCATGTGCATGCCGAGAGATATTCCGCCAGTTCCGGCATGAATTTTCCGCGCCGCCACCGTCAGAAGGCGGGGAGAATATAGCCACAGATGAACCGATAAACACCGATTTCCGTGTCGATCTGCGCTCACCCGTGGCTATTCTCTTCTAATTTCCGGCTCCGCTCCCTCGGCCGCCGCGGCCGCCGGCGGGCGCCGGTTCGGGCAGGTCTTTGCGCGGCAATTTTTCCGGCCGCGTGGCGGCGTTGTACACGAAGACCGCTTCGACGATCGCCATCTGCTCCATGTCGGCCTGTTGGATGCGGTCGTACACGTCCATGTTGGAATGGTGCGTACGCGTTTCGTAATCCATCGGGTCCTGAATGAACTGGAAGCCGGGCAAACCGACGCGGTCGAACGACTGGTGATCCGTGCCGCCGGTGTTGCGGATGGTAATCACGCCTGGAGTCAGGTCTTTCAGAGCGGCAAACCATTGCTCGAAAATGGGCCGCACCATTTCGTTCTCTTGCAAGTAAATGCCGCGAATCCGCCCGGTGCCGTTAGCCACGTTGAAGTAGCCGGCGAAACCGTCGTGCTCGGCGGTGGGCTTCATGACGGCGGGATCGGCAAAGTGCGCCTTGATGTATGCGGCCGAGCCCAGCAGTCCTTCCTCTTCGCCGCCCCACAGCGCCATGCGCACGGTGCGGTCCATTTTCAGGTTGAGCGACTTCAGAATGCGCATCGCTTCCATGGCCACGGCGCTGCCGGCGCCGTTATCGGTGGCGCCCGTGCCCATATGCCAGGAATCGAAGTGGCCGCCCACCATCACCAGCTCGTTGGGCTTGGTCGAGCCCGGAATCTCGGCGATCACATTGAACGAATCCGTGTCGCTCATGTCGAACTTGGTCTTGATATCGAATGCCAGCTTCACCGGCACCTGGTGCTCCAGCAGGCGCGCGATGCGGTTGTAGTTTTCGGCGGTGATGGCAACCGAGGGAATGTTCTTGGTGGGATCGCCGGTGCGGGGCGAGCCGTTGCTGGCGAAAACCGTGCCGCTCTCGCCGCGCGCCGACGCCGTCACCGTGGCCAGCACACCTTCATCGGCAAAAAAGGTGCGTTGCTTTTCCTGGAACGCCTGGCGTTCTTCCGGGGTCATATTCGCCAGTGCGGCAAATGGACCGCCGCGCCCGCCGCGGCCGGCAGCGTTGCCCGTAGGCAGCGGTTCGGGAACCATCGCTAGTAACTCGTCATCGGAATAGCGGTGCGCCAGCGGCGTGGTGGGGAACGGCAGCTCCGGCACGGCCGCGCTCAGCACGATCTTGCCCTTCAGCTTGCCGCGCCACTTGTCGAGATCGGCCGGCTCCTGGATCTGGGCCAGGATCGCCTCACCGGTAATCGTCCCGCCGGTGCTTCCGCTCCATGCCTGCGGATAGCCGACGATGGGCATGTAAGTGGGCTCGACCATGGCGCCGGTGTATGCGGTGATTTCCCAACTCGGGATGGCGCCGCCGCGGCCGCCGGCCGTTGCCCACTTTTCCAGGTGAACGTTGCTCAAACCCCATTCCTTGAGCTGGCCCACCGCCCAATCGCCGGCCCGGCGGAACTGCGGAGAATTGGTCAGGCGCGGGCCGTAGCGGTCGGTGAGGTTATACATAATGTTCATGACTTGCGAGTTGACGCGGCCGGCGCCGCGGCCGCCACCGCCGCCAAAACCTCCTCCTCCGCCGCCAATCTCGGCGGTCTTGATTTTGTGAATGACGTTCAGGTCTACGTGCTCGGCGGCTTGCTGAGCTACGATCAGCAACGGAAGGAGCAGCGCAAGGAGCAGCGCAAGAAAAAGGACGAAGAGTTTGTTTCGAGACATCGGTTTAGTCTTTAGAGCATACCAAACGTTAAAGAACTCCGTTTAGGTGCTGCGGGGGAAGAAATGCCGTGGCGGCTGCCGCCGCAATGGTAGCCTATCCGGATGGAGAGCCAAGCGGCGCCGCCGCGCGCGCTGCGGAGAGAACTCGGCCTCACCGACCTCGTGCTGGCGCAGGTCCTGAACGTGGTGGGCTCGTCGTGGGTGGGGATTGCCGCCAAGCTGGGCCGCGCGCACATGGTCTATTGGCTGGCGGCCATGGCGCTGTTCTATCTGCCGCTGGCGGCGGTGGTGATCTGGCTCAACCGGCTCATGCCTTTCGAAGGCGGCCTGTACCAATGGGCCAAAGCCGGGTTCGGCGAAATGGCCGGATTCCTGACGGCCTGGAATTTGTGGTTCTATGCCGTGGTCTCCGCCGCCAGCATCCTGTTCGTGATTCCCACCGACATTTCCTTCATGATCGGTCCGGCGGCGGTGTGGCTTCCGGCGAGCAAGGTCGGCACGTTGGCCGCGATCGGCGCCGCCATGGCCGGCATCACGCTGGTGGCAATTCACGGCCTCGACATCGCCAAATGGCTGCACAACACCGGCAGCGCCATGATCCTGCTGGCCTACGTCATCCTGCTGGCTTTGCCGGTTTGGGCGTTGGTGCGCGGCGCGATTCCGCATTACGACCCGCTGCCCTGGGTGCGGCCGAAACCGAGCTGGTTCAGCCTGGCGGTGTTCGGGCAAATGACCGTAGGTGGGTTGAGCGGCTTCGAATACGTGGCCATTCTGGCGGGCGAGTGCCGGCATCCGGAAAAGACCATCGGGCGCAGCGTAGTAATCGCCACGCCGATCATTGCCGCCATGTTCATTCTGGGCACCAGCTCCGTGCTGGCGTTTCTCTCCGGCCAAAGCATCAACGTGATCGGCCCGATTCCGCAGACCATGCGCACCGCCATGGGTCCGCGCATCGCGCCATTCGCGATTCTGCTGCTGCTCGGCCGCGCCGTGGCCGCCGCGAGCCTCCTGTTTACCGGCCTGACGCGCCTGCCGATGACGGCCGGTTGGGATTGCCTCGTGCCGGCTTGGTTCTCACGGCTCAGTCCGCGCCGCGGCACACCGGTTCATTCCATCCTCTTTACCGCCGCGCTGATGATGAGTCTCATCCTGCTGAGTATGCTGGGCGTGCACGAGCAGGAAGCCAGCCAGTTGCTCACGGTGGCCTCGACCGCCCATTACGCCATCGCCTACGCTTCCCTATTCGCCATCCCGGTATTCGGCGCGAGGGCGGTAGTATCGCGCCTCCCCCCATGGCTGAAATTCCCCGCCGCCGCCGGCATGTTGACAAGCCTGGTGAGCATGGCGATCACCGTGTATCCGATTGTCGACGTGGTCAGCCGTGCGGCCTATGCCGCGAAGATTTGCTCGGTGGTGGCGATTGTCAATGCGCTGGGGATTCTGATCTATCGGGCGCGGCCGGGGAGGGTGGGGTGAGAGCGGCGGTCCCTAGTCTGTCCCCGCGTTATTCGTCGGTCTAATCTGAATTTCCCCATCCTTACCCAAATTTCCTATTCCTTATCCCTTGGGGTACCCCAGAGGTCCCCCCAGTGCGTCCACGAATCACCCGTCAAACGACTGCGCCGAGCCGCGGGTTTCCGGTGCAGGGCTATCCGCCGCACGTTTCTTCTGAGGGCTGAAAACCAGAAGCACGGATTCGGAAAAGCGGAACACCTCGCAATTCCCGCAGATGTACGATGGGGAAATGCACAAGCCCAGAGTAGTTCTGCCCTTTGGCGCCGGACGAGAAGGTTGGGTGTCGAGGGAGAGCGCATCCCGTGCCGGCCTTTCGCGCCGTGGATTCCTGGCCGCTTCGGGCGTATCGGCTGCCGCTGTTGCGAATCCCGGGCTCGCAGCGGCCCAGGCCGCTGGCGCCAAGCCAGGCGACCTCCCGGATCTGACGATCCAGCAGGTCCTGGTGTACAACATCGATTCGAGCAGGGCGGGCGGCGCCAACGGCGGCCAGTCGCAACTGGCGGGCATTATCACGAACAGCGGAATCGAAGGCAACTATACGCTAGGGAAAAGGTACTGGCATCCCAACTGGAGCAACCTGGGATGGCTGGAGTACGCCAAGCCGGTGTTGATCGGGAAGAGCGTGCTCGATCTTCCGGCGCTCACCTCGCAATGGAAGCCGGAGTTGCGCCGCCTGGGGCAGCTCTCGTACACGTCGGCGATCGACAATTGCCTTTGGGACGCGCTGGGCAAAGCGGTAAACCTGCCCGTGTACCGTATTCTTGGAGCGTATCGCGACAGGGTGAAGGCCTATGCCAGTTCGCAGCATCACGCCAAGATCGAAGACTTCGTGAACGAAGTCCGCGAGATCAAAGGGCAGGGGTTCCCGGCGTATAAGATTCATCCGCCCTCGCCCAATGGCGGCCACGATTACAGGCTGGACATCGAAGTTATCAAGGCGGTGCGGAAGGCGGCGGGCGACGACTTTACGCTGCTGCACGATCCGGTGGGCGTTTACACGCGCGAGGAGGCCTTCAAAGTCGGACGGGTGCTCCAGGAACAGGACTACGTATGCTATGAGGATCCCATACCGACCGACGATATCGACGGTCTGGTGCGGCTTAACCAGGCGCTCGATATCCCCATTCACATCGGCGAATTCATCTTTTCGCCGTACAACTACGCGGAGTACATACGGCGGGGCGCCATGGACGTGGTGCGGTTCATCGTGGACAACGTCGGTGGGATCAGCGGCGGGATGAAAATCGCGCGCCTGGCCGAGCTATTCGGCATGCAATGCGCGCCGCACAATTGGGGCGAGGGATTCGACCATGCCGTCCATTTTCACTGCGAGCTCGCCATGCCGAACAATGTGTGGTTTGAAATGACGGTGCCGCAGGGATCGAGCGACCGGCCGTATGTAAAGGACCGTTTCCGTGTGTCTAAAGACGGCTATGTCTATGCGCCGGTGAAGCCCGGTCTGGGCCTCGAACTGGACCGTGCCATGCTAGAGAGAGTTACCGTGAGGATCGACCGCTGAGGAGTCGACCGTTGGACCGGAAGGAGGCAAATCGATGAGGATTCATTTAGAGGCGCCCGGCAGGCGGGCATTCCTGAATACTCTTGGTGGCATCGCTTTCGGCGCGGCGTTGCACCGAACGGTGCTTGCAGGCGAAACCAAACCGCTGCGCGGAGTGTTTCCCATCGGCCAGACGCCAGTCACACCATTCGACCGACTCGATCTGGAGTGTCTCGAAAACGAGGTCAAATTCTGCAATCGTTATAGGGTGCACGGCTTCGTCTGGCCTCAGATTGCCAGCGGCTGGGACACCCTTTCGGAACGGGAACGGCTGAGCGGCGCAGAAGCCATCCTGGCGGCGGGCAAAGGCGGCAACACCTCGCTCGTCATCGGCGTGCAAGACAGAGACAACAATACCGACCGTTCCGTGGCGTACGCCAAACATGCAGCCAAGAACGGCGCAGACGCCATTATCTCGCTACCGCCGGCAAAAGCCAGCGACCGCGCGATGATCGATTACTACAAGGCCATCGGAGAGGCTACCGATTTGCCGCTAATCGTGCAGACTCGGGGCGACATGAGCGTGGACCTGGTGGTAGAGATGTTCCGCCGGATTCCCACGATGAAGTGCGTGAAGGACGAAGCCGGCAATCCGCTGGCGCGAATCCGGGAGATCCGCGAGCGAACCGAGGACCGTCTTGCCGTGTTCTCCGGTAAAGGCGTCCGCACCATGATTGACGAGATGCGGCTGGGCTTTTCCGGTCACTGCCCGACGACGGCGCTGTCCGACTTCTATGCGGCAGCATTCGATCTCTGGCACGCCGGCAAAAAGCGAGAAGCATTCGATATGTTCGGCAGGATCCAGGCGTTCAACTCGATTACGGGCGCTCAGGGGTATCTGATGGTATTGCGAGGTATGTTCAAGGAAGACACCAGGGTCCGCGGCAGCGGAGGCGGCGCAGCAGGACCGCTGGAAGCCGCCGCCAAGCAGGCAGTTCGGGACGCCTGGGATGAATTCATGAAGCCTTACCTGCGCCGGTAAGGCCTTGGCCGAGCGCTGCGCTCGGGCGCGCTACTGCTACGGAGTTAGAATCGATTCCATTGGAGGACTTGAAATGTCAGAGCCGACTGATCTCCCGCGGCGCGAGTTTCTCGGCGCCGTTTCTTTGGCCACGCTCGTTTCGGGCTGCGTGGCTGCTGCCGACGATGAGCGAAGCGGAGAGATGATTTACCGCAAATTGGGCCGCACCGGCGAACGCGTCTCCGCCATAGGCCTGGGCGGCTATCACATCGGCATGCCGGAGGAAGAGGAATCTATCCGGCTCATCCGTTCTGCCATCGACCGCGGCATCACATTTCTCGACAATAGTTGGGATTACATGAACGGCAAGTGCGAGGTCCGTATGGGCAAGGCCTTGCGCGATGGCTACCGGCAAAAGGTCTTTCTGATGACGAAATTCGATGGCCGCACCAAACAGGCCACCGCTGCCCAGATCGATGAATCGTTGCAGCGTCTCCAAACCGACCATGTCGACCTGATGCAATATCACGAAAACATCCGGATGGAGGATCCGGATCGTTTTTTTAATGACGGAGTGGTAGACGCGCTGATCGAAGCCAAAACGGCCGGGAAGATTCGCTACATCGGCTTTACCGGTCACAAAGATCCGGCGGTGCACCTGCGCATGCTGGAGGTGGCGCAGGCCCATGGTTTCCATTTCGACACGGCGCAGATGCCGCTGAACATACTGGACGCCCAGTTTCGCAGCTTCGCGCACGAGGTGGTACCCAAACTGGTGGCGCAGGGAATCGGTGTGCTGGGCATGAAGCCCATGGGCGACGGTAATCTACTGAAGGGAGGTCTCACCACAGGGTTGGAATGCCTGCGCTACGCCATGGGGCTGCCCACCTCCGTGGTGATCACCGGGATAACCGATCGAAAGACGCTCGATCAGGCGTTCGAAGCCGCCAGAACGTTCAAGCCGTTTGGCCAGGAAGAGCTTTCGGCCCTCTTGGCGCGGACGCGCGAGGCGGCGCTATCCGGCCGGTATGAGCCGTTCAAAACGACCACCAAGCACGATGGCACGGCGCGCAACCCCCAATGGATGGGCTGATTCAGGCAACTTGCGGCTGGGCGGCATCGCGCCTGACCCATTTGTAGGCGGCGACCGAGTTCTTCCAGAAGTACTTTTCGGCGGCGGGACCGCCCTTTGCGGCGAAGTAGTCCTGAACGATCTTGACGATGGCCGGGAGCTGGTCCACCGCCGGTCCGTTTGGCCAGTCGCTAGCGAAGAGCAGCCGATCCTCGCCAAATATGTCGAAGAGACTGTCGAGAACCGGCTTATAAACACGGGGATCGGTGGAGGGCCTTCCGCCGGCCATACGCATCGCTTCGGAAAGCTTGATGTAAACCTGGGGCCGTTGGGCCAGTTCCTTGAGCTTTGCTTCGACGGCGGTCCTCGCAGTTGCATCCAGGCGCGCCATCAAAGATGGCAGGTGATCGATGATCACTCGCAGATTTGGCACCTTGTCGGCGAGACGGAGCACCGCCTCAATCAGATCCGGCCGCGGGTTGGCTGTGTCTAGCGCCAGGTCCGCTTGCTGCATCAGCCGGACGCCCTCCACGAAAGCCTGGTTCGCCACCTGCCTCACGAGGTCATAACCCCAGAGATTGCCGTACCGGATACCGAGAAAGAGCTTGTTCTTGTGGTACCGGTCCAGGTATTCCTTGAATTCGGGCTTGTCGGGCTGGAGATTGCCGATGGCGCCGACCATCATGGAATCTGTTTCCTCTACCTCCAGCACCCAGAGGTTGTCTTCGATCCACGGACTGGCTTCGATCTCGATGGCGCCCACGATCCCCAACGGCGAGGCCAGTTTGCGATAGCGTGCAGGAAGCGCGGGCTCTTTATTTTCACCGCCGCCGGAATAGGGAGCGCCTTGCGGCCGGGTTTGGTCAAAGAGATGGATGTGGCAATCGATGATCGGGATCGGTTTCGCCTGAGCTTTGACTGGTCCGGCCACACTTGCGGCCAGGGCAACGCCAGTAGCCGAGGTCAGGAAAGCTCGGTGATCGAGCGCGCTCATGCCCATCAACTGTAACACCGAAGCGGATTGCTCGGCTCTCTGCCGTTCACGAGCCGGTACGGGAGAGCATGGCGGTGAGCAATCAGTCCCGGTGGTAAAAGCGGGACGGCCGGTAAAAGCGGGACGGCCTGAACTGCGTTGTTTTTCTGTGAGACTCCAAGCCCGCGCACGCACAGCACAGAAGAAATCCAGAAGAAATCACGCAGATCAGGCCGTCCCCTTCGTACCCCCTTCGTACCCTTCGTAGCCAGGCGACCAGCGCCAGGCAGGTGCCTTTGGCTAGACTCGAATGATGTCGCAGTGTTCGCCTGCCGGCTCCTGGTTCGTGGATATCAGGAAGGCCGCGCTGATCGCCTGTATCGCGGCCCTGTTGGGCCTCTCGATACCAACGTGGAGCCTTTCGCATTCGATGCTGGCGCGCGCGTCCATCGTAACCAGGGTCGCGGTCATCGCCGGAGGGCTTTGGTTGGCATTCAACGTGGTGCGGCTGGCGTACGTCCCATTCATTTACCCTCAGATTCGCAGCTATGCGCTGTACTATAAACGAACGCCGCCGCGGTTGTGGGACATGATGGCGGAGGCAGTGCGTTTCGCGCTGGGACAGGCCTGCCTGTTTGCCGCTCCTTTTATCGTGTGGCGCAGCGGTCCGCACGTGGAGAGCGCACCGCCGGAAGATGACCATCCGGACAGCGAGGGCGCGGCGCCTTCGGAAGCTCCGCTAGCGCCGTAGGACCTTTCACGGCCGCATCCCGAGAGCCTTCAGAAAGCCCGGGTTCACGCGCCGGTTCTCGAACCGGATCTGTTTCAGCAAATCGGCCAGCGCCGCCTGGGCATGCTCCACCGAAGGCCGCGCCTGGGGCCGTTTGTCTAATTCACCGACGCCGCCGGGCAGCTTGGCGTAAGCGACAAGCTCGTCCCAATAGATGGGTTTGGCGAATGTGACCACGCTGCTGGTTTTGTCCATCTTCTTGTACGGCCAGAAACACCAGCCCACCTGGTTCTCCTCCAGCAGGCCCCTGAATCTTGCGATCCATTCGTCGGTATTTTCGCCCGATTCGCCCAGCCAGACCGGCACGTTGTAGCGCTCGCGGAAATCGAGATACTCCTCGATCGCCGCGCGCGTGGGCTCCATCCAATATTTGTGAAAGGTGTACATGGCGTTCGCATCGAAGGGCGCGCCGAAAACTTTGAAGTTCGTATCCCACTGCGCGCCGCCGAGGATCACGATATGGTTGCGGTCTACTTCGCGGATGGCGGCGACGATCCTTTTATACAGCGGTTCGAGCGCGGCATTATATTTCTGGAGATACGGGAACTGCGGGATCGGCTCATTCAGCAGGTCGTAGCCGAGCACCGCCGGTTCGTCGCGATATCGTAAAGCGAGCCGCCGCCACAGGGCAATGGTTTCTTCCTGCGCTTTCGGGCTTTCGAACAGCCATGGATATCCCCAACTGTCGTCGATATTCGAGCCCGTCTGCCCGCCTGGCGCGGCGTGCAAATCGAGGATCACCGCGAGACCGGCCTCCTTGCACCAGCGCACCACGCGATCCAGCGTAACGAACCCCGCGCCGTTTTCCACGAATAAGGCGTGGTGCAGCGGTATCCGGACCGAGTTGAAACCAGCCTTCCGGATCAGTTCGATGTCGCCCTGGGAAATGTAGGTGTCGCGCCACTCGCGCCAGAACCGTTCGGTGACGTCCGGGCCCAGTAAGTCGCGAAACAACACGTCGATCTCGCGCGCCGACGAAGGTCCGTGGTCGAACCCGAACATGTAGCCTTCGGGAAGCAACCAGTTCCCGAGGCTGATGCCGCGGAGCGTCAACGGCCTCCCATCGGCGCCAGCGATCTGTTTGCCCTGTGCGCGGATGAACCCAGTTTGCGCCATGCTGCAATGGCCGAACCCCAGCAGCAAAGCGGGGAAAACGATAAAGATCCTCACGTCTGAATCATCGCATGCTTAGCCGATTCGGGTATAAAGCGCCGCCGCGCCGTCGGGGAAAGGGTAAAATACTAGACCGATTGCGGACAAAGCCAAACCCGTCGTCCGAAGTGCGGCATTCGCCGGAGCAAGAGCTTGCCCGCTTCATCGCAAAATTCACTCCGGAGATAGCTGCCCTCACCAGGGCAATCCGCGCCAGAATGAGACGGCTGTACCCCACGGCTCTAGAACTGGTCTACGACAACTACAAC
>Ga0187884_10002444_pt1 | contig 15521 bp, 12 predicted proteins | sample June2016WEW_20_4_FD_132983 | JGI IMG/M metagenome (GOLD analysis project Ga0187884, IMG submission 132983) | Peatland microbial communities from SPRUCE experiment site at the Marcell Experimental Forest, Minnesota, USA - June2016WEW_20_40 | ecosystem: Environmental > Terrestrial > Soil >...
TCAAAACCAGTTGCCGAAGGTCGTCAAAGGTGTCAAATTTCGCGACGGAATCGAGGTCGCGCCCGCCGCAGAAGCCAAATTCGCCGCTTGATTCACGCCGTCACCCAGATTCAGCGGTAGCTCATTGGGCGTTAACCGGATAGGCATGCTTCCTAAGTCGCTCACGAAGCTGGTCTTCGATCAGCATGGCGCGGCTCCTCAGCCAGATCGCGGCCATCGCGCACCTCTGCCGTCAATCCAAGACGCCCAGCCATCCATAGGCCTCCGGTATCCGCAGTGGGGCGCTCGTATCGGTTAGCCTACTTCTGCAAAACGATTACAGGCGCACCTATGGGAACTCGATCGTAAAGATCGATGATGTCTTGGTTGACGAGGCGGATGCAACCACTGGAGACGGCCGTGCCAATCGTCTCCGGTTCCATCGTTCCATGCAATCTGAAATGCGTGTCCTCGCCATTGCGGTAGAGATAGAGGGCCCGAGCCCCCAGGGGATTATCTATGCCCCCCGGCATGCCTCCGGCGTAGGCTGCATATCGCGGGATGGCGCTGATCATGGTCGCCGTTGGGGTCCAACTCGGCCATTCCGCCTTGCGCCCGATAATCGCAGAGCCTTGAAAATTGAGCGCCTCCTCCCGTCCGACTCCAACGGCGTAGCGTAGCGCGCGTCCGCCTGCCTGAACTAGATACAATCTGCGCTCAGCAATGTTTACGACCACTGTTCCAGGTCGATAAGGCCCTGAAAATGCGACTTCCTGTCGAAGTAATTCTGGATCGCGCGCGCTGACGTCAATGCCGGTGACCGGAAATGGCTCGTTGGCCACAGGGCCATAGTTGGCGCCGACGCTTACTAAGCCAGTCCCGGGGGCGTTGCACCCGGCTGGAAGGGCGAGAACGCCAGCGAGGAAGACACGGCGGGTCAATGTTGAATTGATCGCGCCTCGAACGTGATGCGGGATTTTCTCGATCATTTCGGCCTTGCCATGAATTCCGCGAATCAACAGCCGCTGATGTTCCATTCTAGACTGATCGGCTCGATGACGCTGCGCCGTCTACCGCCTCGACACGTTCCGGCGTCGATCATGCGCGCTCGCGACCTATGAAGCCTTGCCGCTGATCGCGTCGCTCTCAAAGCACGACATGGCGAAGGTATTTGGGAAGCCGGTTGTCGCCGTGCCGAACGCGCCCGAACTCGAAGCGCCTGCCGTTGCGCCCGCGCCGATAACGCGCCGCGCACCGTGATCGCCGACATTGCGAACGCTCCGCCGCCGGTCCCTCACCCGGCGGTCACAGTTGTGCGCAGCTTCAGAGGTGAGTCGATCATTCTAAGTTTCTCGAAACTGCTCCCCGTGCCGCGGATCGTCACGTTGCCGTAGTTGAATAGTCGGCCGATCAGCGTCTGATCAACATCGACGCTTTCAACCTTCTGCATATTCATTTCGACTGTATGCCGGCGTATCAGGCCGCGCTTGAGTATGATGCGGCGGTCGGTGACGGCGATTTCCGTGGTCCAGCGGCGAAACCAGGCGGGAAGAAACGCGACGATCGCCGCGATGGCGAAGACAATTGCGGCGAGCCAGCTGATATTCACCATTTCGGCATAGCTCGCACCGGCAAGCAGCGACGCTAGCGCGCAGATTGCCAGCAGAATCGCCGGCGTGTAACTCGTCCAGCTGACGGTGGTGCGGTAGCGGACCTGCTCGCCCGGTTCGAGGATGCTGCCGATATAGGTCATCGCGGGCGCTTTCTTAGCGGACATCCTTCGGACTGATCGGCACGAGGCGTAATCGAGCGGGTGAATTGGCGCGCTCGCCTTTGCGCAGATGGGACCGCCGAGTTCCCCGGCGGCGGTCTCGCGATCAACCACGTTCGGTCATGCTGCGATAGGCCCTTGCCGGCCACGCCAGCGCATTGGGCAGAGCCTGCGCGACGCTCGTGGCGAGCTCGGAAGCTGAAGCGCTATTCCACTTGTCCTTGATCGTGGGCGCTAGCGCGACGCCAACGCCGACAAGATAGATGATCACCAGCAAAGCGATGAGTAAACGCATCGACCCCTTCTCCGAATGTCCTGCTCCGGGGGCAGAATATCGCTACCGCGGCGACGCGATAGAATCGGAATCTACTCATTCGCCAGCTTAATTGCGACCATGCCGCACGGGCGTTCGTCAACGCGACGGCGGCGGTGCGACGCGAAACGGATCACGGAGCGCCGAAGCGTGCCCCACAAGAGCGGACAGGCCGCCGGGCTACGCGGCGGCTGAATCACAGGCGCGGAGATCGGATGTAATTCGGCGTGGCGTACGAATGCCGATCGGCGCGCTAACCTTCTGACGATATTCAGTTGAATGCCGGTGAACATGTCGAGCCGCTTCACAGTCTTCGTGCCCGCCTTCGCCGCGCGGATGGCGTCGCAACCCCGGCCAGCGCCGCCGCCCGCGCTAGCCGAGAGACCAACCTTGAACTAACATTCGCCTTGCACCAGTCGACGGGGGCTGATCAGTTCGGCCTGCTGCTCTCATTGGGTCTGATGTTCTGATGCAGATCAATGCGACGCAAAAAATATCATCTAGCTTTTATTGAAACTAGCCGCCGATCTTGCACCGAGCCGTGGGAGGTAAATAAAAATTATGGCAAGTCGCAGGGCCATTTACATCGTCCCGACTGACCGCTGGTACATCGAGCCGACCGTATGCCTGATCGCCGGTTTCGTTTTGTTGACCGCGAGGGTGCTGGCCGTGCTGCTGAATCCGCTGATGTTTTGGTTCGCCGCGACCGGCTACTGCATCTTGGCCAAGATATTGTTCTGGATCGGCGCCGAACCGCGGCTGAATCCGGGCGCGTTGGGCGCTGCAAGCCATTACAGCGGTCGCGGCAGCTTGAAATTTTCGGAACGGCCGCCTTTTCACGATCTTGATCCAACAACGTGACAAGGCCATCCGAAGAATCCTTGCATGGCAAGTTCAAGCGAGCCGGCTGGCTTGACGATTATCTCTCGATGTCGCTCGCCCAATTTTGAAATGAGATTGCCCTGGTCCGCCGCCTCGTCGAGCGGCGGCTTTGCGGCTCTGAAAGGGATGAAACAACCGGGAGTCGCTACAAAGCCCCTGAGCTGCCATGAGTAGATTCCGAGTCTGACTACGCGAGATCGAAGCTGGGTATAGCGCCATGGAATGGATTCATGCTTACCTGTGTAATCCGTGACTTTACGGGAAAACCTAGGGACAGATTGGCGAATTATGTCGCCAGTCGCCTGTCTGTGTCGTGACCGCTCGTCGCTGGAGGCTCTAAATTGCGAGGCAACATGCTCCAAGGCATCAAAAGTCCGAGGGATTTGCGGCTCCACGCGTCGGCAGACCTTGAGCAAATCGCAAAAGAACTCAGAGCCGAGACTATAAAAGCTGTTTCCGTCACCGGTGGCCATCTGGGCGCCGGTCTTGGCGTCGTCGAACTGACAATAGCGCTGCACTACATCTTCGACACGCCCAAAGACCGGCTGATCTGGGACGTCGGGCACCAAGCGTATCCCCATAAAATCCTGACCGGTCGCAGAGATCGGATTCGTACGCTGCGGACCGCGGGAGGCCTTTCGGGCTTTACCAAACGATCCGAAAGCGAATACGACCCGTTCGGCGCCGCGCATGCCTCGACCTCGATTTCAGCCGCCCTCGGCATGGCGGTGGCGCGCGACCTGAGAAATGAGAAGCGCAATATCATCGCGGTGATCGGCGACGGCTCGATGTCGGCCGGGATGGCTTACGAGGCCATGAACAACGCCGGGGCGATGAATAGCCGGCTGATCGTGATCCTCAATGACAACGACATGTCGATCGCGCCGCCGGTCGGCGCCATGTCCGGATATTTTTCGCGCCTGATTTCGAGCCAAACCTATCGTTCCCTGCGCGATATCGGCAAGCAACTCGCTCGGCGACTGCCGAAATCCCTGGAAATCAAGGCCGAACGCCTCGACCAATTCGCGCGCGGCTTCTGGACCGGCGGATCGCTGTTCGAAGAACTTGGATTTTCTTATGTGGGGCCGATCGACGGCCACAACTTCGACCATCTCCTGCCTGTGCTGCGAAACGTTCGCGACGCCCGCAACGGCCCGATCCTCGTGCACGTCGTAACGAAGAAGGGCAAAGGCTACCCGCCCGCGGAAGCCTCTCGCGACAAATACCACGCCGTCGCAAAATTTGACGTCGCGACGGGAGAGCAATCGAAAGCCAAGGCAAAGGCGCCGTCTTTCACCAGGGTTTTCGCAGAAAGCCTCGTCAAGGAGGCGACGAAGGACGATCGCATCGTCGCCATAACGGCAGCGATGCCGGCGGGCACGGGGCTCGATATTTTCGGCAAGGCCTTCCCGACGCGAACATTCGACGTAGGTATCGCCGAGCAGCATGCGGTGACGTTCGCGGCGGGCCTTGCCGCGGAAGGCTACAAGCCGTTCTGCGTTATTTATTCGACGTTTCTGCAGCGCGGTTACGATCAAGTTGTGCACGATGTGGCGATTCAATCGTTGCCCGTGCGTTTTGCGATCGACCGGGCTGGGCTCGTTGGCGCCGATGGTCCCACACACGCCGGTTCATTCGACGTCGCCTATCTCGGCTGCCTGCCAGGCTTCGTAATTATGGCTGCGGCGGACGAGGCTGAGCTTACGCATATGATTGCGACCGCCGCCGCGATCGATGATCGCCCCTCCGCGGTTCGTTACCCGCGCGGCGACGGCGTCGGCGTGGCGATCCCGGAAGTCGGCGTTCCGCTCGAAATCGGCAAGGGACGAATTGTTCGCCAAGGCGACAAAGTCGCACTGCTCTCGTTTGGCGCGCGCCTTGCGGAATGTTCGAAGGCTGCGGTCGAACTCGCTAAGCTTGGTCTTTCCACCACGGTCGCGGACGCTCGCTTCGCCAAGCCGCTCGATGTCGACCTTGTTCTGAAGCTCGCTCGCGAGCACGAAATCCTCATCACGATCGAAGAAGGATCAATCGGCGGCTTCGGCTCTTACGTTCTGCACACGTTGGCCGAGCACGGGCAGCTCGACCGCGGCGTCAAAGTCCGCTCCATGGTTCTACCCGACGTGTTCTTGGCGCACGACAGCCCGGAGGCGATGTACGCCAAGGCGGGGCTCGACGCCGAGGGGATCGTCGCAAAAGTGCTCGAGGTTCTCGGCGGCAGCCCGAGTGAAATCCGCCCGGTTGACGCCTGCGTAAAGGCGATCGCGTCTGTCGCAGCGCCGCAACGTCGCGCCCCCATGCGAGTTATTCTCGCTCAGCCGCGTGGCTTCTGCGCCGGCGTCGTGCGCGCGATTGAAATTGTCGAACGCTCGCTGGAAAAATACGATCAGCCGGTCTATGTCCGTCATGAGATCGTTCATAACAAGCACGTCGTCGACGGTCTAAAGGCCAAAGGCGCCCGCTTCGTCGAGGAGCTGTCCGAAATCCCGGACAACGCCATCACAATATTCAGCGCGCACGGCGTGCCGAAGAAGGTGGAGCAGGAGGCGGCGGCGCGTCAGCTCATCGTCCATAACGCCACGTGCCCCCTGGTCACCAAGGTTCATATCCAGGCCAAGCGTTACGTGATGCAGGGACGAACGCTTATCCTCATTGGTCACGCGGGCCACGCGGAAGTGGAGGGCACGCTGGGGCAGGTTTCCGCTCCGGTCGTGCTCGTTCAGACCGAGAGCGATGTCGCAAGCCTCACGATTCCCGCCGACACACCGGTCGGTTATGTGACGCAGACGACGTTGAGCGTGGACGACACCAAAGGAATCATCGCCGCTTTGCATCGGCGGTTCAGCGACCTCGTCGGTCCTGACACGCGAGACATTTGCTATGCGACGCAAAACCGTCAAACGGCGGTTCGCGACTTGTGCAAGGAAGTGGACGTGATCATAGTCGTCGGCGCAAAAAATAGTTCTAATTCAAATCGGTTGTGCGAGATAGGTACGGAAATGGGAGTGCCGAGTTATCTGATCGCCGACAGCGCCGATCTTCGTCGCGAGTGGGTGGAGAACGCCCGCGCCGTCGGCGTCACCGCCGGCGCTTCCGCGCCCGAGCAACTCGTGCAAGGCGTCGTTCAATGGCTCGGCCGCTTCGGCCCTGTCGAAATTTCGACCCTGGATGGTCCCAATGAATCCATAGAGTTTCGGTTGCCTGTGCATCTGGCGCGAGCGTAATCGGCTCTCGCTTCCAAAAACTCGCGGCGCGACCAGTCACCGAAAGAGAAACTATGGCGATCCCTTTTTTCAAGGAAGCGAAAATTGGCGCTTATCTGCTCAAGCAGAGGCTGGCGGGCCGAAAGCGCTATCCGCTCGTGCTCATGCTGGAACCCTTGTTCCGCTGCAACCTCGCCTGCGTGGGTTGTGGCAAGATCGATTATCCAGATGCAATTCTCAATCAGCGATTATCCGTTCAAGAGTGCCTGGACGCGGTCGATGAATGCGGCGCGCCCATGGTTGCGATTCCCGGCGGCGAGCCGCTGATCCACCGCGATATCGGCGAGATCGTGAAAGGCATCGTGGCGCGCAAGAAATTTGTCTCGCTGTGCACAAACGCGCTTCTGCTCGAGAAGAAGCTTCACCTGTTTGAACCATCGCCTTATCTTTTCTTCTCCGTGCATCTGGATGGATTGAAGGAGCACCACGACAAGTCGGTGTCGCTGAGCGGCGTTTTCGACATTGCGATCTCGGCGATCAAGAAGGCGAAGGCCAAGGGATTCGCCGTCAACGTCAACGCGACGATCTTCGATGGCCATGCGGCGCAAGATATTGCAGCCTTCCTCGATCTGGCGAAAGAATTGGAAGTCGGCGTCTCGATTTCGCCCGGCTACGCCTACGAGCGTGCGCCCGACCAGGAGCATTTCCTCAATCGCCGTAAGACTAAGGAGCTGTTTCGCCGCGTCTTCTCGCTGGGCAAAGGCAAGAAGTGGCAGTTGATGCATTCCAGTCTCTTCCTGGACTTTCTCGCCGGCAATCGTGAATTCCACTGTACGCCGTGGGGCATGCCCACGCGCAACGTCTTCGGCTGGCAGAAACCCTGCTATCTCCTGGGCGAGGGATACGTCGGTTCGTTCAAAGAGCTGATGGAGACGACGGACTGGGACAGTTACGGAACCGGCCGATATGAAAAGTGCGCCAACTGCATGGCGCATTGCGGTTATGAACCGACGGCGGCGAATGCGACGATGAGCCGTCCCCTGTCAGCAATGTGGACGGCGATTCGCGGCGTGCGCACGGACGGCCCGATGGCGCCGGAGATCCCGCTCGATCGGCAGAGGCCCGCGGACTTCGTTTATTCGCGTCATGTCGAAACGATGCTGGCTAAGGTTCAACGGAAAAACGATCCGGTCAAAGCCTTAGAAGTGAAACCTTCAACTCTGGCGCACTAATCGACGACGCTCCTTCCTCCGACGGTCAGCTTCGCAATCAGGAATGTTTCTGTTCGCTGCGAAGCGGCCGCAAACTAAGGTGTTGGTTGTAAGCCATGCTCACGTCCATCATCGTTCGGATCGTCGGGTTTTGCATACGTCACGCCTGGACGGTGGTTGGCGTCGGCTTGCTGATCGCGGCCGGATCGAGCGTCTACACGGCAAGCCATTTCCGCCTGAATTCGGACATCAACGCCCTGCTCTCGGACAAACTCGACTGGCGTAAACGCGACATCGCCTTCGAAAGCGCCTTTGGCCGTTTCGGAATAATCGATGTCGTCGTCGAGGCGCCGACGCCTGAGTTAACCGGAGCGGCCACCGTCGAATTGACGCAGGCGCTCGCCAAGGAGAAGGCGCAGTTTCCCGACGTCTCGAACATCGGCGCGACGGAGTTTTTCGCCCAACACGGGCTTCTGTTCTTGCCCAAGCCGGCGTTGGAGAAAGCTCTCGGAGGTCTGATTCAAGGCGAAGCGCTAATTGAGGATCTCGCCTCCGACCGAAGCCTGCGCGGGTTGATCGCGGGCCTCGAGGACGTGCTTCTCGGCCTTCAGTCCAATCGCGTGAAGCTCGACGATCTCGGCCGCCCTCTGAACCAGGCGTCCGATACGCTGGACAATGTGCTCGCGGGGCGGCCGGCGAGTTTTTCGTGGCGCGTTTTGGTGCAAGGCAAGCCCGCGGCCCCGAACGATCTTCGCGGCTTTATCGAGGTCCATCCGGCGCTCGACTTCAGCGCCCTGCAGCCGGGACTTCGAGCGAGCGAGACCATTCGCCGGATCGCGGCGGATGTCTTGCCAAAATATCAGGCGAGCATGCGTCTCACCGGTGTGGTGACGATGAACGACGAACAGTTCGGGACAATTAAGGAAAATGCGGTTCGCAACGCTCTTATCACTTTAGCGATCGTCGCGTTCATTCTCTGGCTCGCCTTACGCTCGGGGCGGCTCATGGCCGCGATAGCCGTCAATCTCTTCGTCGGCCTCGCAGTGACGGCGGCTCTGGGCCTGCTCATGGTCGGCGCGTATAATCTTATCTCTGTCTATTTTTCGGTCCTTTTCGTCGGCATCGGCGTCGATTTCGGCATCCAATTCAGCGTTCGCTATCGCTCCGAACGGCACGATATCGGCGATCTTGTGAAAGCGATTCAAAGCGCCGGCTTTCGCATCGGCGCGCCGCTGACTCTCGCGGCGTTCGCGACCGCCGCGGGGTTCCTGTCGTTTCTGCCCACGGACTACAAGGGCGTGTCTGAATTGGGCCAGATCGCAGGCTGCGGCATGCTGGTCGCTTTCGCCACCACCATCACGCTTCTGCCGGCGCTGATCCTCCTGCTGAACCCGCCCGGAGAACCGGAGCCGCTCGGCTATTCGTCGCTCGCGCCGGTCGACGACTATATGAATCGGCACCGGATAGGAATCATCGCCGGCACGGCGATCGTCGTGATCGGTGGCTTGCCGCTGCTCCATTGGCTCAGCTTCGACTTCAATCCGATCAATCTGCAGAGTCCCAAAACAGAGTCGATCGCGACTTATCTCGAGCTCAGTCGCGATGCCAGCACCGACGCCAACGCCATCCAGGTGCTGGCGCCGTCGCTCGAACAGGGGAATGCGATCGGCGCGCGACTCTCGAAGCTCCCGGAGGTGTCGCATGTCGTGACGCTCTCGAGCTTCATTCCGGAGGATCAGGCGGAAAAGCTCCCCATCATTCAAAACGCCGCGGATAAGCTTGCCGCCGCCTTCGACCCTAAGAACGTTCAGGCCGCCCCGACCGATGCCGAAAATGTCAATGCGTTGAACGAGGGCGCGCAGCGGCTGACGGAGGCGGCGGGCGATCAGAAGGGATCTGGGGCCGACGCCGCGCGGCGACTTTCTCTCGACCTGTCCAACTTGGCGCATGCGACTCGGACCGCTCGCGATAAGGCGACGGACAGTTTCGTTTGGTCGCTGGGACAGGTTTTGGGCTCGTTGCAAGCTTCGCTTCAGACGCAGCTCGTCACGCAGCAGTCGCTGCCGCCGGACCTGACGCGGGATTGGGCGACGTCGGACGGCCACGTTCGTGTTTCGATCGCGCCCAAGGACGATCCCGGCGACAACGACGCCATGCGTCGCTTCGCCCGCGCGGTGCTGGCCGTCGAGCCCGACGCCAGCGAAGGGCCGATCTCCATTCTGGAGGCCGGCGACTTGGTTGTGCACGCCTTTATCGAAGCCGGCATACTGGCGCTGCTGTCGATAGCGATCCTGTTGTGGCTCGTGCTCAAACGCATCGGCGACGTTCTGTTGACCCTCGTTCCTCTCGTGCTCGCCGGCGTGGTGACGTTGGAACTCACCGTGTTGGTGGGCCTGCCGCTCAACTTCGCCAATATCATCGCCCTGCCCCTGCTGCTGGGCGTCGGCGTGGCGTTCAAGATCTATTACATTATGGCCTGGCGCGAAGGGCAAACCCACCTTTTGCAGACCAGTCTCACCCGCGCGGTCATCTACAGCGCGCTCACGACGGCCACGGCATTCGGCAGTCTCATTTTCTCCAGTCATCCCGGCACATCGAGCATGGGCAAGCTGCTGGCTCTTTCGCTCGTATGCACGCTGGCGGCGGCAGTGCTGTTTCAACCAATCCTGATGGGCAAGCCACGAAACGCGCCATCCGGACGCTGACCATCCCTGATTACGCAAAGAGAGAACTCAATGATGATCTCCAGGCTTTTACTCTCGGCGGCATTTGTCGCCGTCTCGTCCTTGGCGCTCGCGGAATCCGGCACGCCTAACGAACAAAGCGCGTGCCGTCCCGATGTTCGCCGGTTCTGCCATGCGATCAAGGAGCAAGAAGGCAATGGAGCCTTTCTTGGATGCCTCGAGCTTCATCGCGACGACCTGTCCGAGGCGTGCAGAAACGTGTTGAAAGACCATGGCAAGTGACTGTCGCTGGGGGGCCGATCAGGCGAACCCGCCTCGACGTTCCAGCGACGGGATTTCTCCATCAGTCGGCCGCATCGGCGAACGATACAAGACGGTACGCCCCTGTCGCCACGACAGGCGCGTTTCCGTCGCCGCCTCGGGAAATGGAAGATGAGGACCAAGCTTAGGTTCGCCGTCGCGATAGCGAGCGCGATGTTGGCAACGGGCTACGCGCATTCGGCGTCAAATCAAGACGATATCCCGGTCCCGGCGCCGAACCCATTCAGAACCGCGGCTCCGGCGCCGAGCCTATCCAATACCGAGGTTCCCGTGCCGAACCCATCCAAAGCCGCCGCTCCGACGCCGAACCCATCCAAAGCCGCCGCTCCGACGCCGAGCCCATCCAAGACCGCCGCCCCGGCGTCGTACGATCACACGACCGCGGCCGGCTTATGGCAGGAGACCGACGATCAAGGCCGTCCAGGAGCTTGGTTTCTGTTCGTCGAGAAGGACGGGCTTTATCGAGGGCGGCTCGTCAAGGGGTTCAAACAGCCGGGAGAACAAAAGCTGATGCTGACATGCGAGAAATGCACGGGGGATCAAAAGGATGCGCCGATGTCGGGCCTGACGATCGTGAAGGATATGAAACGTAAGGGCAACAAATACGTTGACGGCAACATCCTCGATCCCCGCGACGGCACGGTCTATCACGCTCAGATGGAGCTAAGTGCGGACGGCGAGCAACTCGCGGTGCGAGGCTACCTCGGCATTCCGCTTCTTGGCCAGACACAAATCTGGACCCGGCTGCCGGACGATGCAATCGCGCCGGCCGACATTCCCGAGGAATCCGTCGGGCCCGCAGCGACGCAGGAGTGAAGCCGCATCGCTGTCGCCTCGAACGCGCTGCCCGGTGCGATATCACAAGGCGTTCGATCAGCCGCCTGCGTCACATTCCAAATTTGGCGGTCTGACCGGACATCGAGTTCTTGTATCGGGCAATCGCCCAAAGCGGAAAAAAATTCGAGTAGCCGTGGTAGCGCAAATAGAAGACACGGGGAAAACCGGTCGCGGTGTACCGTTCCTCGTCCCAAAATCCATGCGTTCCTTGGGCGTCAAGGAGGAACTTTACGCCACGCGCTACGCTCGGATCACGGGTTCGTCCCGCGGCCATAAGACCAAGGAGCGCCCAAGCCGTCTGGGAGGCTGTGCTCGGCGCGGGTTCGTGGCCGCGATAGTCGAGCTTATAGCTCGCGCCATCCTCGCCCCAGCCGCCGTCTTCGTTTTGAATGGCCGCGAGCCAATCGGCGGCTCGCGCCATTTCCGGCGTCGTCCGATCTACCCCTGCCATGTTCAGCGCGCAAAGCGCAGACCAAGTGCCGTAGATGTAGTTCATTCCCCAGCGGCCGAACCAGCTTCCGTCCGCTAACTGCGTTTGGCGAAGATAACGCAAAGCCTCGCGCAGGGCGGAGTTCGTTTCGGGTCGTTCGCCGAGCTGCGCGAGCATCGACACGCAGCGGCCCGTCACGTCCTCGGTGGGCGGGTCGAGCAAGGCGCCGTGATCGGAAAACGGGATGTTGTTGAGGTAAAGGAAGTTGTTGTCGGCATCGAACGCCCCCCAGCCGCCGTTGCGGCTTTGCAGGCCGCAAATCCATTCCCGCGCGCGCTCGATCGCGAGATGAAACGATTGATGGCCGCGCGCTCTTTGCAGCCGGTCCATAGCCATCACAACGACAGCGGTGTCGTCGAGATCCGGGTAATGCGGATTGGCGAATTGGAACGCCCAGCCGCCCGGCCGCACGTTCGGCCGGCGTGCGCTCCAATCGCCGACGACATCCAGCTCTTGAAGCGGGTGCAACCATTTCAGGCCGGCGGCGGCTGCGTCCATCGCCCCCTCATCGCCGACCTCCAGCAACGTTTGGCACGCCAGCGCCGTGTCCCACACCGGGGAAACACAGGGTTGGCAATAGGCTTCTTCGGATTTGATGATGAGAAGCTTGTCGATCGAGCGGCGCGCAGCGAGGTAATCCGGATGCTGACGATCGTGGCCCAGCGCATCGTACATCATCACCGAATTGGCCATGGCGGGAAAAATCGCCCCAAGACCGTCTTCGCCGTTGAGACGCTCGTTCACGAACGCCACAGCCGTTTCGATAGCGCGCTGGCGTAATCGTTTCGGAAAATGCGGTTCGACAACGCGCAAAACGGCATCGACGCCGTTGAAAAACTTCGACCATATCAAACTCTGATGCGGCGCCTTGGCGGGCAGGCCGAGCCTTTCGGGCGGCTCAAGAAAGAGTTCGTCGACGCCGATCCCCTTTAAATTTTGGGCTTGCGGCTTCAAGGCGCCTAATACCAGCAGCGGCACGATGACTGTGCGCGCCCAGTAGGACATCTTATTGAGATGGATCGGAAACCAGTTTGGCAGCAGCATTATCTCGACCGGCATCACGGGAACCGCCCGCCAGCTCACGACGCCGAACAGCGCCAACAGTACCCTTGTGAAGACGTTGCTCCGCGCCGCGCCGCCGTGTTCGCGGATCGCCTCGCGCGCTCGGCGCATGTGCGCCGTCTGCGGGTCGTCGCCAATCATCTTCAGCGCGAAATACGCCTTGACGCTGGCGCTCATATCGAAGTCGCCGCCGTAGAACAGCGGCCAGCCATCGTGCGCGGTTTGGATGCGGCGTAAGTAGTTCGCGATCTTGCCTTCCAGATCCGCATCGACTGGCTCGCCAAGGTAGTGTCCGAGGAGCACATACTCGGCCGGGATGGTGGCGTCCGCCTCAAGTTCGAACAGCCAATGTCCGTCCGGGCGCTGAGCGGCGAGCAAGGCGTCGGTCGCCGAGGAGATCGACCGATCCAAGGATCGCCCGCCATCCTCAGCCAAGAGCGAAGTCTCTCCGGACGTCATCATGGTCGTCATGGTCTCGCGCAACGATTTGCCTCCTTTTCGTTTACGCGCAATTATCGTCGTTTAACATAGGTCGGACTCCCTGATCGATCGACGCGGCAATGGCGCTGCGGCGGGATTGCGACGACGCCGTCGCTCGCCGTCCCCTCGAATCCAAAACAAGGCCATGCGATGGAAAATCGCCCTCAAAGCGGCGCAATTATTTCCGCCGCTTTTGCGCCGGAGCGGATTGCGCCCTCAATGGTCGCGGGCAGCCCGGTCCGGGTCCAGTCGCCAGCGAGGACGAGATTTTCCCAGGCCGTCTCCGTGGCGGGGCGCTTGGCTTCTTCTCGCGGCAAGGCAGCGAAGGTCGCGCGACGTTCGCGCACAATTTGCCACGCCGGCATGGCGTCCGCGAGGTTGGCGATTGCGGCGACTTCCCTCCAGATCCGGTGGGCGAGATCCTCCCGCGACAGGTTCAGCAAATTGTCCGCCGCGCTGATTGTGACCGACAGGCGTCCAGGGAACGCGAAGAGCCATTGCGCCATGCCGTCGATTACGCCGATCATCGGCGCAAGGCCTTGAGGCGGATCGATGCGGAAATGCGCGTTGACGATGGCGCGAAATTCCGTCGGCGTCCGCAAGCCTGGCACGAGAGACTCCGCGGCCGTTGGCGGCACGGCGAGAACGACCGCGTCGCTTGACGTCAAGCGAATAGACATATCGCCGAAGTCGAGCGCCGTTGCACGGTCGGCGCCGAGCCCAAGCTGGCGAAGCCGGCGACCATAGTTCACGCCGCCGCCATGGTCGGCGATGTATTGAAGCGCCGGCCCGACGAAAACGTTGGAAAGGCCGCTATGAGCGATCAACGGGCGATAGTTGCGCCCGCCTGCGGCGAGCGTCTCCCGGATAATCGCCGCCGCCAATGCGGCCGAACCGCTTCGCGGCTCGGTGTTGAGCGCGGAAATTAGCAAGGGTTCGATCAGTCGCTGATAAAGCGGCCCCGAACATGAAATCGTCTCGCCGATCGTGGCGCCGGCTTCGGCCCGCAATAGATTCGCGAGCGCGAGATATTCGCGTAAACGCGTACCGGGGACGCGGCGCGCCGGGTCGAGTATCCACCAAGGAATAAGTCCGTCGTTAGCGCGCACCGTCCAACGCTCGCCCGTCGCGAGATCCATGAAGGCGAAACTCGCGGACGGCGGCACTGTGAGACCCGCGCGCGCGCCAATGATGTCGAGGTAGGAAAGGGCCCCCTTGTTGCCGGACAATACGAGATGATTGCCGTTGTCGATCTCCATGCCCAGGGCGGAATCGTAATACGAGCGGCAGCGTCCGCCCGCTTGGTTGGTCGCCTCATGAACCGTGACCGCCAAGCCGCGAGAAGCCAGCCGAACGGCGGCGGACAATCCCGCCAATCCCGCGCCGACGACATGGATTTGACGCGGCGTCATACGATGCCGTGACACAGAACAATCCAAATAAGCTGCATGCGGCGCAGTTTGACGGGCGCGCGCGGCGGAAGCCAGCCACGCGCGACGAGACGATCGAGGATGGAGCGATAGGCCGCGCCCATAATGCGGGCGGTGCGCACGATCCGGCGCGGGTTCCGAGCGAGGATTGCGTCGGACTCGGCGAAATGGCGCTGCGCGCGCGCGACGACCAGCGCGCAGGCTTGATCGATCGCCGGATTGGCGATTACGTCCAAAGGTTCGGTCGACGTAATTCCGGCAGCGCGCAACGCTTCATGCGGAAGATAGACTCTCCCGATGCTGGCGTCCTCGTCGATATCGCGCAAGATGTTGGTCAGTTGGAGGGCGCGGCCGAGGTGATGCGCGAGGGCTATGCCTTGCGCGTCCTCCATTTTGAATACGCGAACGCACAGGCGACCAACCCCGCTGGCCACGCGGTCGCAATAGAGATCGAGCGTCGCCCAATCGGGCGCGCGGATCAGGGCGGTCACGTCCATCTCCATGCCGTCGATGACGGCCAAGAAATCGTCGCGGCGCAGATCGAAGGTCCGGATCGCCTCGGCCAGCGCATGCAAGTCGGGGGGCGCGGCGCCGGCGTAAATTGCGTCGACATCGTGGCGCCAGCGCTGCAATTGAGCAAGATGGACGTCGCGAGGGCCGCTATTGTCGGCAATGTCGTCGACGGCGCGACAGAACGAATAAATTTCGAACATCGCCTGACGCTGCTCGGCCGGCATGAGCCGCATCGCCAGATAAAACGAACTATGGGAAGCCCGCGCGCGAGCTTCGAGGACAGGCTCGGAGCTTATCGCGTTCACGGTCGCGCGGCCAAGGCAGGCGGGCGACCGCGCGAGCCAA
>Ga0187884_10002451_pt1 | contig 15505 bp, 14 predicted proteins | sample June2016WEW_20_4_FD_132983 | JGI IMG/M metagenome (GOLD analysis project Ga0187884, IMG submission 132983) | Peatland microbial communities from SPRUCE experiment site at the Marcell Experimental Forest, Minnesota, USA - June2016WEW_20_40 | ecosystem: Environmental > Terrestrial > Soil >...
CTTCCCGGCTGCCGGCCTCGCATCCGGGGCGGCGGCACCGGTTGCGAACAGAGGCGCATTCGGCGGCCCGACCCACTGTGGCTTCTCCACCGAAGCGGAATCCGCGGGATACCAGACAGACGTCATAAGCGCGTGCGTCTTCGCGCCGCGCCAGTTATACGGGCCCTCTGGCAGGAAGGTCCTCTGTGCCACTCCCACCACGAAGATTCGCCGGGCCAACGCTGGTTCGCCGGTGGCGGCGAGAAGCGACACTACAAACCAAATCGCGATTCGCATAACGCTCCAGAGAGACCCACGTTTGGGTCTTGCTATCAGTTTAACCGCGCCCGCCAGGCATCTTTGGGGGGCGCATTCACCGGGACGCAATAACCCCACTCGCGAAAGCGGACACCATGCGAGTCCAGTTCTGCCAAGTTTCTGACGGATCACGCGGGACTCGGAAACAGGCGCACGCCGCTAGGGACAGCTAACGATATCAGGTCTCAACGCCGCTCTTTCCGAGGGGCCGTCAGGGCGGAGTTGGGGGAATCGGGATCGGACCAGGAAATAATGTTCTTCATTCACGTACGAATCGGCCAGCGCCCGCGTCGGAGGCCATCAGATAGTTATCGGTAACTGCTCAAAATGGAAATGCGGGTTTATACTATGAACGAGAAGGCTAAAGATGAAGGCTAGAACGCTCCTGAATTATCCAAGTCTGAGACTGCCCGCGATGCTCCTGGCGTTCACCTTGCTGGGCTCCACGGTGACGTCGGCGCAAAAGAATTCCGCAGCGCCCGGAGCTTCCAAGGCAAACGCTCCCGCCTATCCGCTCAAGGCCAGTTCCAGCGGACGGTATCTGGTGGATCTGAATAATAAACCATTCTTGATCGTGGGTGATTCTCCCCAAGGGTTATTGTCACGACTGACTGAGGAGGAAGCTGACAGCTACTTTGCTGACCGGCAAGCACACGGGTTCAACACGGTGGGATGGATGGATGCCTTGTGTGCCGGCCATGACTTTCCGGATAATACGGACGCCGTCACAGTTGACGGAATTCGTCCCTTCTCCGGGTACGTTTCCGGCGGGACGGACTACACCTATTACGATCTCACGAAGCCCAATGAGGCCTACTTCAGTCGTCTCGACCACATCGTCACACTGGCGGCAAGTCATGACATATTGGTCTTCATCGATCCAATGGACACTAATGGGTGGCTGCCGACGTTGCATCATAACGGCCTTTCAGCCGCCTATTTGTTTGGGCAGTATCTCGGCACTCGTTACAGATCTTTTCCCAATGTTGCTTGGATTAGCGGCAATGATTTCGTTAGCTGGAAGAATCGTGAGGATGACGCGCTGGTTCAGGCAGTGGCAAAAGGAATCAAGGCAGCCGATCCTGAACACCTTCAAACGGTGGAGTTGAACTATGAAACAAGCTCCTCCTTCGACGATCCGACTTGGGTGCCGATCGTTTCTCTCAATAGCACTTATTCGTATTCGCCGACGTATATGCAGATGTTACACAGCTACAACCAGACGCCAGTTGCGCCGACCTATTTGGTTGAAGGGCACTATGATCAGGAGAATGTCGGCCATCCACCTGACTACGGGACCCCACTTATCCTTCGACGCCAAGAGTACTGGACGATGTTGAGCGGGGGCGCAGGGCAATTCTACGGGAACTTCTATACTTGGTCGTTTTCATCAGGATGGAAGTACTATCTCGACACGGCGGGGGTTACGCAACTCAGTATTTGGAAAGAATTCTTTTCTTCACTGCCTTGGTATAACCTCATTCCAGACGAGGACCGTTCTGTAGTCACGGCAGGACTTGGAACTTATGGAGACTTCAAGACCCGTGTTAGCCATAGTGACTTTTGTACCGCTGCTAGAATGCCTGACGGATCCTTCGCTGTCGCCTACATGCCAACCGAGCGCGCCATTACCGTTAACATGGCGCGTTTGAAGGCGCCCGCGAAAGCCCAGTGGTTTGATCCCAGCAACGGAGCTTATACGACTATACCGGGGGGACCATTCGGAAACGCGGGAATGCGCCAATTCACGCCTCCGGGAAAGAATCACGATGGCGACGGCGACTGGGTCCTGTTGCTGAATGCTTCGGGTTCCGGCGGGATCTCTAGCGGGCATTAACCGTACGACGCTCTTTGACCCCCGTGTCGGCGTTTTTCTCCGGGAGAGGGAGCCTCCCAGTTTGAGGTCGCCAGCGCGCTGCGCCTACTCACAGTCCTCATAATACTCAAAATCCCCCGCGCGCGGGATTGTGTTCTTCGACCCGTTCGATCATGATCGTTGGAAGGTCCAACATGGCTGGGATCACTCGTTGATCAAATTCGCAAACACGTTTTCGAGCGGCACATTCGGCCCGGCTCGCGCTCGCCACCTGAGAACAGTGACAGTGACGGCGGGACAGGTGCAGGCTGAACTCGAAATGAAGAATCGGCTGCCCGCAGTGTGCTCAGCGATTGGCTGTCTCACCTTAATCGCGGACGGCGGCCAAATAGGTGTTACAGAAGCGCTGTGGCTCCGGGCGCGGCGCCACGACCGGCCGTGGCTTTTGCAGAGGCAGCTACCGATATGGCGCGATATCGCTGACCAGGATCGCTAGCCTCTCCGATGGCGGTATGCATCAACTCTTGGGTGGATCAGGCCAAACTGGCCGCCTGAAACTTGACGCAAATACATCCAGTTTCTCCCTCAAGGGGTCTAGCCCGCCACGATCACCACCACAATCGCAACCGCCTCGCCGGGATGCATCCGGTCATAAAGGTAATACCCGTTGTCATAACCGATATAAAGTTCGTCGGTGTCATACCAGTTTTCCGCCCAGTCTTCCGGCCACGGGTCAACCAGCATGAATGTATACCCGCCATACTGGAACTCCGGATAACCTCCAACGATAACCGGTTGGCTCCCGATGCGAAACCAATGTCCCACGCCGAAGTAGAGGCCGAAACTGGCCTGCGGAATATAGTAACCGCCATACCCGCCGCGCTGCGCCCAGGTGCGATGGTCGCTCGCCCAATGTGAAGAGCGATTCTGCTGGAAGCTAGCCCGACCCTGCCAGGCCCCCTGCGACCTCCAACCGCTCTTCTGTTGCCACGACCGCGCCTGTTGCGTCGAGCGCTGCGGCGGAGCGTAAGCATTCTGTCTCTGTTGCTGAGGCTTCGCCGCCTGCTTTGGCTGCTGAGCGACCTTCTGTTGCTGAGGCTTCGCCTCCTGCCTTGGCTGCTGAGCGACCTTCTGCTGTTGAGGCTTCGCCGCCTGCTTTGGCTGCTGAGCGACCTTCTGTTGCTGAGGCTTCGCCTCCTGCCTTGGCTGCTGAGCGACCTTCTGCTGTTGAGGCTTCGCCGCCTGCTTTGGCCGCTGAGCGACCTTCTGCTGTTGAGGCTTCGCCTCTTGCTTTGGCTGCTGAGCGACCTTCTGTTGCTGAGGCTTCGCCTCCTTCCTTGGCTGCTGAGCGACCTTCCGCTGTTGAGGCTTCGCCTCTTGCTTTGGCTGCTGAGCCCGTTGCTGCTGCTGAGGCTGAGCCTGCTTCGGCTGCTGGGCGCGCTGCTGCTGTTGCTGCGGCTTCGCCTCCCGCGCGGCAGGTTCAGCCTGCTTTTCTCGCTGTCGTGGCACCGCATACGCGGTAGCCATCGCTCCGAAGAATATGCACACGCCAGCCTTGGCGGCGACTTTTAGGAATTTCACGGTGAGACACTCCTTTGCTTCTCGGCCCATTCAGATTACTTCTTCTGATTTTGCGCGCCCGGCGACGGGGCCGCCGTCGAACGGTTCTTCATCCTGGCCCCGGCCTCAATCGCGGATAATCTTAGGTAACCCGCGGCTGCTCGCCGGCGCACGGGCTCAACCGGATCCAAAAACGCCGCCTTCCGCAGCGGGTAGTGCGGCCTGGATCCCGGCCTGAGACCATGGACGTTAGGGCACGTTCGGCTCCATCCCAAGTGCCGGAGAATGGCGGGGCGCCGACCTGCAATGGGGGGGCAAAACGGTCTATTCGGTGCGCAAAACCTGCATTCCTCCTAATGCAAATTCTGCATTCTGCCGTCGTTCGTTTAAGATACTCCCTGTGCGGTTGCGCGACGCTAACCTTCGAGCGGGACGACTGGGAAGTGCCGATGCTGAACATTACTTTGCTCCTCAGCGTATATACGTGAGACGTTGGTGTAGCGGCTGGAAAAGCTAATGTTGCAAGCTGACGCTCTCAAGAAAAGCTATGGCAATCTGGTGGCCGTGGACCGCGTTTCCCTGCGCGCCGGGGCGGGGGAGACCATTGGGTTGCTGGGGCCCAACGGCGCGGGTAAGACCACTACCGTCGCGATGATCGCCGGCTTAATCCGTCCCGACTCAGGTTCGGTGCAGATCGAAGGCCGCCCCTTAGTCGGCGACACCGATCCCAACAAGCGGCGCATCGGGCTGGTACCGCAGGAGCTCGCGCTTTTCGACGAGCTGACGGCGCGAGCCAACCTTGAGCTTTTCGCGGCACTCTATGATCTCGATGGAACGGCCGCCAAGCGTGCTATCGGCGAGGCTCTTGAGCTCGTCGGCCTGACGGACCGCGCCCAAGAGCGCGTCAAAAACTACAGCGGCGGCATGAAGCGGCGTCTCAACCTGGCCGCTGCGCTTTTGCACGACCCGCAGATCCTCCTTCTGGACGAGCCCACCGTCGGGGTTGACCCCCAGAGCCGGAATGCTATCTTCGATAACCTCGCGGTCCTCAAACACCGGGGCAAGACTCTGCTCTATACCACGCACTACATGGAGGAGGCCGAGCGCCTCTGCGATCGTGTCATCATCATCGACCACGGCAAGGTCGTCGCTGATGACACCTTGCCCGGGCTCTATCGTCTGCTGCCAGTAACGAACCTGCTAGCCGTGGAGCTCGTAGATGGGCAGGACGGCCTCCGCCTGGACGAGTTGCTGGCCCTGCCAGGCGTCCGTTCCGCGAAACTCGAAGCCGGGATCTTACGGGTGGGCGTTCAGGATCTGGCCACCGAAACCCCGCGCGTCTTGCAATGGTTGGTGGAGCGAGGCCACCTCTACCACCACGTGGCGAGCGAGCGCGCCAATCTGGAAACCGTGTTTCTGACACTGACTGGAAGGAGCTTGCGCGACGCATGATGATCTCGTTTCGGGCCTTGGTCCGCAAGGACCTCCTGTTGTTCCTCGTGGACCGGCGTGCTCTGCTGATGAGCTTTGCCGTCCCTATCGCCATCGGCTCCTTCTTTGGATACGTTTTGGGAGGGTCAGGCGATCAGGCGAACGCGAGCAAGATTCCCGTTTTGACAGTAGACCAAGACCACAGCGCGATTTCCCGCGAAATCGTCACCCGGTTGTCCGGAGAGAAGGCACTCGACGTGAAGCCCTCGACCCCTGTCGAGGCACGCGCGGCCGTGCGCAAGGGTACCGCCACGGTGGCCGTGATTATCCCCCCGAATTTCGGTCGAGACGCCGGGAGCGCCTTCTTCGGCCCCCAGCAGAAGCCCGAGATCGGCGTGCTCTTCGATCCTTCCCATACTGCGGAGCGCTCCATGGTGGCAGGAATCCTCACTGGCGATGTCATGCAAGCCGTGAGCAAGGAAATGTTCGCGGGCCGGACCGGGCGCGAGATGGCCAAAAACTCGCTGGCCGAAGTGGAGCAGAGTCAGAGTATGTCGGCGGAGGACAAGAAGCCCCTGGAAGATTTGCTGCGGAGCGTGGACCGCTGGAACCAGCATGTGGATCAAGGTGCGGATGCCGGTCTCTCGCGCGGCTTGACCATGCCCTATACCACGCGCGAAGAAGCCGTCACCGCGCACCAGAACATCCAGTACAATGGCTATGCTCACGCCTTCGCCGGGATGGTGGTTCAGTTCGTCTTGTTCCTGGGTATTGACGTCGGCATCGGATTGCTCCAACAACGGCAGCGCGGCTTGTGGAAGCGATTCCGAGCGGCGCCTTTGTCGCGCGGAGTTTTGCTCGGCAGCCGCGCCGTCAGTGCGGCAATTCTTGCGTTTTTAGTGGTGCAGGTGAACTTCCTGTTCGCCCGGCTGATCTTCGGCGTGCGAGTGGAAGGCAGCATGGTGGGTTTTCTGGGAGTAAGCGCCGCCTTCGCCTTAATGACGGCAGGATTTGGGATGCTGGTTGCCAGCATCGGCAAAACGCCGGAGGCGACGCGTGGCCTCGCCATATTCGTCACTCTCATTGTGGTGATGCTGGGCGGTGCCTGGATTCCCAAGTTTCTATTCCCGCAATGGCTCCAAAAGCTCACAGTAGTAGTGCCCACGCGCTGGGCGATGGACGGCCTGGAAGCTATGACATGGCGTGGGCTGGGCTTAGAAGCCGCCATAGTTCCGATCGCCGCATTGCTTCTGTTTGCAGCGGTGTTTGGCACCCTAGCCATGGTGCGTTTCCGCTGGGAAGCGGAAAGCTAATCCGTATTAAGTCTTACAGTTCCGGATCCATGCTTTCGGGCTCGGTGTGGCCCACTGTGTAGCGGACATCGTCGATGCGTCAAAACCGGCGAAACTGCTGCTCTCTTAAAGCAGCGTGAACATTTCCAGTGCGGCGCGAGGACTGGCAGGGCCACGCGACCGGATTCGCTGGCCCCAGGTAGACCCGCTTGTACTCAAGCGGATCGAGGGGCTTGCCGCCATAGCCGCGGACCTGATCGGCAAATTCGATCATCTGGTAGATGGTCTGCTTCCCGGTGAACGGCTGCCGATATCACCAATATCGTTCCGTTTTCAGCTTCACCCTAACGACGTCAGGGCCCTGGGGAGAGAGCGGCCCGCCATCCATCTATACGGCGGCATCCGCCTGTGCATTCGCTACAATAGGCTCCGTGGCTGAAACGCGCGCGGACCACGGGCGGACGCTGGCGAAGGTCGCCATCTTCTCCGGCCTGACGGATTCGGAACTGCAATTCCTGGCCCAACGCGCCGTGCCGCGCCATTTCGCTCCCGGAGAAACGGTCTTCGGCGAGGGTGAGCCGTGCGCGGGATTGTACGTCGTCGAGCGCGGAAATATCCGTATCTTCAAGAGTTCGGACGGCGGCCGGGAGCAGGTGCTCAGTATTGACGGCCCGGGCAGTTCGGTCGCCGAGGTGCCGGTTTTCGATGGCGGCAACTACCCGGCCTCGGGAGCCGCGGTGGACCACGCCACGCTGCTTTTTGTCGCGAAGCAGGATTTCCAGGCTCTTTGTCTGGCGCATCCCGAAGTCGCTCTCAAGGTGCTCCGCGTGGTCGGGGCACGCCTGCGGCGGCTGGTGGGAATTATCGAAGAGCTTTCCTTCACCACCGTGCGTCACCGCCTGGCGTCTTTTCTGTTACGCCTTGCTCAGCGCGAGGGGACGGCGTCGGCTGCGGGGGTGGAATTCTCGCTGCAGGGCAGCAACCAGGAACTGGCCGCGCAACTCGGGACCGTCCGCGAGTTGGTTTCGCGCAATCTCTCCCGCTTGCAGGCGGAAGGACTTCTCAAGCTGGAAGGCCGCCGCGCCGTTATCCCAAATCTGAAGGCCTTCGAAGCCGAACTGGACCCCGCCGAATAGACTGCGCCCATCGCCACCGCGCCGGAGTTTGCATCTCCCTGTGACAAAAGTCATAGGCGCGGCATGCCCACCCGGAGTACGCTCAATACGTCGAGGAGAAAAACGATGAGCGTTGCGACGGAAAAGACGGTAGGCGAGCTGGCGATGGAGAACCCGGCGGCAACCCGTGTGTTTGAAAAGCTGGGCATCGACTACTGTTGCGGCGGTGGTCGAACTTTGGAGCAGGCGTGCCAGGCAGCTCATGTGTCCATCAACCAAGTCGTGGACTCTCTGGCGGCGGCGAGCCAGGCTGCGTCTGCCAGCGAACCAGTCCGGAACTGGCAAGCCGAACCTCTTTCCGAGTTGCTGGCGTACATCCAGGGCACGCACCACGCTTATACTCGCGAAGAAATCGGCCGTTTGGGCCCGCTGTTCGACAAAGTGTGCTCGGTGCACGGCGGGAATCATCCCGAATTGCCTCGCCTGCGCGAGATCTTCAGCGGGCTCGCCGAAGAGTTGACTACTCATCTGATGAAAGAGGAGATGGTTCTCTTCCCGTACATCCTGCGCATGGAAGAGGCTGTGGTAGCGAAAGAGCCTGTGCTGCCGCCTCCCTTCGGCAGCGTGCGCAATCCGGTCGCGATGATGATGAACGAGCACGATGGGGCCGGCAGCGCGCTACGCAACATGCGCCAGATCAGCAACGGATACGCCGCGCCGCCCGATGCCTGCATCAGTTTCCAAACGCTTTATAGAGCGCTGGCGGCTTTCGAAGCCGACTTGCACCAGCACATCCATCTGGAAAACAACGTTCTCTTCCCGCGGGCGATCGAGATGGAACGTTCGCACTAAGGGTAGGGGCGCCCATGGTTGCCACCGCCGCACCACCGCCGATCAAGATCCGGAAGAAGCTGGTGAAGCGCGCCGCCAAGGACCGTTCGCAAACGTTGCGCCGCGCGCTGCAGCTTGCCTTCCTGGCACTCAATGTCTGGATCGGCGTCGAGTTCTATCTCTTCGTCCGCTACTACGAAACCGGCGGCCGTTCCGCGTACGCCGTCCGTCCGCCCGGTGTCGAAGGGTGGCTGCCGATCGCCTCCCTGATGAACCTCAAGGTCCTGCTGATGTCCGGCAGTGTGCCGGCACTCCATCCTGCCGGTATGTTCCTGCTGATCGCTTTTCTGGCTGCATCGTGGATCTTTCGCAAGAGCTTCTGCGCCTGGCTGTGTCCGGTGGGAACCGTTTCCGAGTACCTGTGGCGCCTGGGCCGCCGCGCCTTCGGCCGCAATTTCTGCTTGCCACGCCCTGCGGACATCGCCCTGCGTAGCCTGAAATACATCCTATTGGGCCTGTTTATCTATGCGGTCGGCTCGATGCCGGTCCCCGCGATTCGCGCTTTTCTCGGCGGCCCCTACGGGTTAGTGGACGACGTGAAGATGCTGAACTTCTTCCGCTTCTTGAGCCTGACCGGCTGCATCGTCACCGCGATCCTTGTGATAGCGTCAGTCTTCGTTCAAAACTTCTGGTGCCGCTATCTTTGCCCATACGGCGCGCTGATGGGATTCGCCGCGCTGGCCAGTCCCTTGCGCATCCGGCGCGATCCCAGCCTGTGCATCGATTGCGCGAAGTGCGCCAAAGCCTGCCCCTCCGCGCTAGCGGTGGATCATCTGATCACGATCCGTTCCGCCGAATGCACCAGTTGCCTGGAGTGCATTACCGTGTGCCCGGCGGCCGGCGCGTTATGCCTCGTGGCACCCCGAGCGAAACGCGTGCCGGCCTGGGCGGTGGCCGCTGCAATCGCAGCGCTATTCCTTGGCGTTTGCGGCTACGCTCGTCTCACCGGCCATTGGCAAACCAATCTTCCCAGCAGTACATATTTCGAGCTGATCCCCCACGCCAATGAATTCACGCATCCCTGATCCATACGGGAGGAGGTGACCGGCGTCGCCAGGGGGTGTCCGTCGGCGCCTAGCGCAGAGTAACCGTCGCGAAATCACCATCTGTCCACCAGAGTCCTTTCGGGGAGACCCAGCCTTTGCCGCAGCTCGCGTGCTGTCCCCACCAGTCCGAGGTAAGGTCCACATTAGCTACCGATAATGCCCATTATGGGGGACCTAAATGAATGATTTGATTGTAGTTCCGTAAACGAACCAATGGCAGAAGCTCAAGGCGCTTGTGTTCAATAGCGTTCCCTCCCCGATTGCGCGCCGTGTGTAACAATCTCGGGCTCGACGAGTTTTTCGCTTGGTTGTCCGTCCAGGAGCCCCGGCCCAACAAACCGGGCGCGATTACCTCAAGCACGAGGCAGAACGCAGGCAGGTTGCGGGTGGCTCCCCAGACAAAGAACTGCTGATCGTCGCGCCAGACGCCGAGGTGAATGCCGGGGCGCTCCACGGCCGGCGCCAGACGCGTGAGTGGCTGCGCTGCGAGCGGCAGCCGCCGTTCGAACTTCAGAGACCATTCCACTGTTTCAGGCGCAACGAAGGCCAGGGATATGCGCGGCATGTAGCCTTCTTCGCGCCCAAGGCTGGCCCAGAAAGCCGCCTCGATAATCGCCTCAATCGCAGCGAAGTCGGGCGCCGTCGCATGTTGTCCGCACTGCTGAGGCGAGGAGGCAGCGAGCTGTCGCGCAAGATGGGCACCGATTCGGGCGGTTGCCGCCCTTGCGGCTGGGTATGCCGGCTGCGTCATTGGGCGGCCCGAGCGACTCTGGGCGGCGCGGATGCTTTCTCACATATGCCTGAGGTGTTCATGTACGAACTGAACCGCCATGGCGCCCTCGCCGACAGCCGACGCGACGCGCTTGACCGAGCCGGACCGCACATCCCCCGCCGCGAACACGCCCGGCCGGCTCGTCTCCAATAGGAGTGGCTGGCGCCCGGAGGTCCAGTATGGGGAGCGGGCCAGATCCGCGCCGGTCCGGACGAACCCTTTTCCATCCCTTTCGATTTCCTGCGGGAGCCAACTGGTTCTCGGGTCAGCGCCGATAAAGCTGAACACGCCTGGGGTCTCCACGTTCCGCTCTTCGCCGGTCTTGCTGCGGACCATGTCGACGGAGGCCAGGTGCCCGTTGCCGTTCATTTGGCGGATGGTCGTGTTGCAGAGCAGCTCGATGTTGGGTGTCTGCTCAATCCTTCGCACCAGGTAACTCGACATATTCTTGTATAGGTCATCGCCGCGGATCAGAATCAGCACGCGGTGGGCGTGGCCGGAGAGAAAAACGGCCGCCTGGCCGGCTGAATTACCGCCACCTACAACGACTACTTGGCTGCCTTGACACAGAAGGGCCTCCGCCAGGGTCGCGGCATAGTAGACGCCGGTGCCCTCGAATCTGTCTGCCCCTGCCACGCCCAGCCGGCGGTAGTCTGCCCCGGTGGCAATCAGCAGGCACTTGGCGGTCACCGTCTCGCCTCCGTCCAGCCGCACCAGGGTGTAGGCGTTCTCGAAGGCTAATCGGTTCACCAGAGTGGGGACCGACAAACGGGCGCCGAATTTGTTGGCTTGGAGGATGGCGCGGCCAGCCAGTTCACTGCCCGTCAAACCGGTGGGAAAGCCGAGATAGTTTTCGATTCGCATGCTGGAGCCAGCCTGCCCGCCCGGTGCGGTCTGCTCGAGCACGGCGGTCCTCAGCCCTTCGGAGGCGCCATAAACAGCCGCCGCAAGGCCCGCCGGACCGGCGCCCACAACCACCAGGTCGTATACCAAATCCTCCAGGGGCTGCCGGATGCCGATGGCGTCGGCGAGTTGCCGGTTAGAAGGATTCCGCAGGAGCAGCATCGCGCCACAGGCGACCACGGGCGTATCGGATTCGGTCACCCCGAATTGCCGGAGCAAGCGGTCCACATTGGGATCGTTTTCGACGTCCACCCAGGTGAAGAGAATGCGATTTTTCGATAGGAAATCGCGCACCCGGAAAGTATCAGGCGAGTAACGCGACCCGATCACTCGCAGGCCGGTGAAGTTGGGGGATTCGCGCAAAAGCTGCCTTCGCGCGATGAACGCCTGGAGAATGATATCGCTGATAGCGGGGCACTGATTAAGAACTTGCCGCAGGGCGTCTCCGGTGATTTCGTACACCTCGCAGTCGCCCCGGGCGATGCCGCTGACGACGGCCGGGAGGCCGGTGAGGTGCGAGATGTCACCGGTGAATTCGCCCGGACGATGGATGGCGATTGTCTTTCGCTCGTCGCCCGAGTAATCCACTATCTCGACCTCGCCCGACTTCACAACGAAAAAGTTCATGTTCCGTTCGCCTACCGCAAAGAGCGTTTGCCCATCCCGGAACAACTTCGGCTGAGCATGGGTGCAGCCCGCCAGTTGGCTGATTTGTATCTCATCCAGTTTGGGGAACGCTACCGAAAGAAGATTGTGTTCGTTCATAGCTCGAAACTCAGTTTACAGGGCTCATCGCGGCGCGTCGCCACCCGTGTGCTCAAACTTCCAGGTCGCCCGGCATGATGTTGTCGACATAACACCAGATCCAGGACTCGCCCGGTTCGATGGAGCGAATCAGCGGGTGTTTGGTCGCGTGGAAATGCTTGGTGGCGTGCTTGTTCTTAGAAGAGTCGCAGCATCCCACGTGCCCGCAAGACAGACACAAGCGCAGGTGCACCCAGGTGTCGCCGATTTTAAGACAATCTTCACAACCCTTCTTGGTTGTGGTTCTGATCTTGATCTGATCGAGATGCGTGCAGAGCTCTGGCATGTTCAGTCCCAGAATGATGCCAGTTTATCTCAAGCGTAGCTAACTTTGCCGCCGCACACGCCGGTTGTGGTGCGTAATCGTACGGTCAGATTGTGATTGAAACCTGGGGATGCGCACCTGAATCCTAAGTGGAAGGTACCTGGATTGCATTGGGAGGATGCGAACGATGGCAACTGAGGCCGCACCGACCAACCGTCGGAGGCTCCTATCACGGCTGCTCGATGCGCGGTTGGAAACGGACACGGTGTTCGAGATGGTTCGGCCCGAGGCGATGTATGACCGGCCGATTCCGGAGCGCCACCGCATCGTCTTCTATCTCGGCCACCTGGAAGCATTCGATTGGAACCTGCTCGGCGGTCCCTGCGATCTTGCGAGCTTTCATCCCGAGTTCGACCGCCTTTTCGCGTTCGGCATCGACCCCGTGGGAGGGGATCTGCCGGCGGACCTGCCCCAGGATTGGCCGCGTATTCGGGAGGTGAAGGAGTATCGGGATCGCATCCGCCAGGCTCTGGACCGGTCGATCGAGACCGCGCCGTTGCCGGAAGACGGCGAGGGCTCGTTCCGGCAACTGCTGAATGTCGCAATCGAGCATCGGCTGATGCACGCTGAAACCCTCGCTTACATGTTTCATCAAATGCCGTTCGAGGACAAGAGAGGCGCGGCGGGGGCGCGGGTGCTCCAGGGCAGCTCCTTCAGGCCAGGTTGCGTGCGCGTTCCCGCCGGTCGAGCTACGTTGGGACAGCGCCGCGATTCCCGGTCATTCGGTTGGGACAACGAGTTCGAGGCGCATACCGTCGATGTTCCGGAATTCACCATCGACATATACAAAGTCACGAACGGCCAGTTTCGCCAGTTTATCGAGGATGGCGGCTATGAGGACCACGCACTTTGGGGGACGGCCAGCTGGGAGTGGAAAACAGCGCGGCGGATCTCACACCCGGCGTTTTGGGTCCGGCGGGGCAATGCGTGGGCATACCGGTCGATGTTCGATGAGATCCTTCTCCCGTTGGACTGGCCCGTGTATACGAGCCACGCGGAAGCGAGCGCGTACGCGCGCTGGGCGGGAAAGGCTCTGCCTACAGAGGCGCAGTGGCACCGGGCGGCGTATGGCACGCGAGGAGTACACGAACGCACATATCCGCCGGCGGATGAACCTGCCAACCTGGGCCAGGATCCGCTCCCCGACGCCTGGGACCCCGCGCCGGTGAACACGGGTGTCACGGGCGCAAGCGGCTTCGGCGTGGAGGGACTGTTCGCCAACGGATGGGAGTGGACTTCGACAAAGTTCTCGCCATTCCCGGGATTCCGGCCTTTCGCGTGTTACCCCGGGTACTCAGCCCAGTTCTTCGACGGGGAGCATTACGTCCTGAAGGGCGGAAGCGTGCGGACCGCCTCGTGCATGCTGCGCCGCAGTTTCCGCAATTGGTTTCAGCCTCATTATCAATACGTCTACGCAGGGTTCCGTTGCGCGAACGGGCCGGACCGAAGGAGGGACTAGAAGTGGCCACATCCGCAAAGGTTCTCATTGATCCAGTAACGCAGTTCGTCTCGGATGTGCGTGCAGGGCTCTGCAGACCGGGACAGAAAGAGCTTCCGTCCAAGTACCTCTACGACGCACTGGGATTCGCGCTGTTCGAAGCAATCAGCCTGCTTCCGGAGTACGGGCTTACCCGCGCGGATGAGCGCTTGCTTCGCCAGCACGCCAGGGAGATCGCGGGCCATGTACGGGGCCCGGCGCTGGTGTGCGAGCTCGGAAGCGGCCGCGGAAGGAAGACGCGCTGGATTTTGAGCGCACTGTGCGAGCGCGAGCCTGTGTCCTATTATCCGATCGAAATCTCGCGAGCCGCGCTCGCCTCTTGCGAATCCGAACTGAGCGATATCGAAAGCGTGAGCATCGTCGGCGTCGAGCGGGAGTACCTGGACGGGCTGCGAGAGGTCGCCGCGCAGCGGCCGGACGGGATGCGCCTGCTGGTTCTGTTTCTGGGCAGCACGATCGGCAATTTCGATGCGGGGGCGGATGCCTGTTTTCTGCGCGAGGTGCGCAGCGTTCTGACCGCAGGCGATTCGTTTCTGCTCGGGGCCGATCTCGTGAAGCCAACAGAGCGGATGCTGGAAGCTTACGACGACCGGCGAGGGGTGACGGCGGCGTTCAACAGGAACCTGCTGGGGCGAATTAATCGGGAACTGGACGGCGACTTCGATCTTCGCCAGTTCGAGCACGTGGCCCGTTTCAACCTGGCAACTTCCAGTATCGAGATGCATCTGCGGTCGAAGACGCGGCAGGTAGTGAATGTCCGGCGCGGCGGCTTCGCCATGACCTTCGCGGCGGGCGAGACTATCTGGACGGAGAGCAGTCACAAGTACACTCGACCGGAAATCTCGAAACTGGTTGTTTCGTGTGGATTCTGCATGGAGGCACAGTGGGTGGACGACGAATGGCCGTTCGCCGAGAACCTCTTGCTCGCGGTCTAGGGCTGACCTCGCGTCTTCAAAGCATTGCCTGAACAGGCAGAGCTGAAGAGTGCGTTTAATAAGCATTGAAGCCAGAGTTATCGCGACGGCGTGAACTCCGCGGGACCCCCGGTGGGGACCAGGGCTGCGGGGGAGAGGCGAGGCTCGGTTACACTTCGTTTAGTTGCCGCACGACAGGAGCTCGCATGAAGGTGACTATCGTCATCGGCGGCGTGTTGTTGGTCTTCCCATCTGTCTGGCTCGGGAGAAAGACACTCGACCAACGGGCGACCGCAAGCCGAGCCGTCTGGACAACCACGTTCGTGCATTTTGGGCTGGGGTTCTTCCTTGCCGTGCCGATGGTTCGAGCGGTCAGCACATATCGGGATTGGCCGGGCCCGGCACTGCCCATACCGCCTGGAATCGGCCTGACCGTGGTCATCATTACCGGCGCGGCCTGTTCGTTGACGGTGGTCAACCTGGCCTTTGAAAGGATTCGGCGCGAGCCGTCGGGCCGGTTCTGCTGTTCGCATGCGTGAACGTGGCCGGGCTGATGCTGGTGCGCAAGCGGTGGTGACGGAGTTCCTTAGCGGTGCCGACGTGCGGCGGAGGGGTACAATTCCCTCCGCCTCGCTTCCTCAAGATCGAGGAAGCAAAGACGTCGCAGCAACCTGGCGACTTTTAGGGGCATTGAAGAGGCTCATGCGGGGCTGTGTTGACCGGGGCGTGCTCCGCCGTTGCACCGCGGCTTGATGTGACCTGCGCGATCACATCCATCATGTGGTCGGGTTGGATCGGTTTGGAAATGTAGCCGTCCATACCCGCCTCCAGGCAGCGTTCC
>Ga0187884_10002453_pt1 | contig 15497 bp, 14 predicted proteins | sample June2016WEW_20_4_FD_132983 | JGI IMG/M metagenome (GOLD analysis project Ga0187884, IMG submission 132983) | Peatland microbial communities from SPRUCE experiment site at the Marcell Experimental Forest, Minnesota, USA - June2016WEW_20_40 | ecosystem: Environmental > Terrestrial > Soil >...
CGTGTATGTGATCGACGGGCAATCCACCGATAACACGAGGAAGATCGTCGTCGACAAGGGTGTCCAACTCATACTCGAGGAGCGGCCGGGAAAGGGTCAGGCCATTCAAACGGCGTTTAAGTCCATAACCGCCGACTATGCGATTATGGTTGACGGGGATGATACGTACCCGATCGAAAAGGCAACGGAGATGACACGTCTGCTCAAGACATATGACGTCGTCATCGGCTCGCGACTCAAAGGCACCATTGAGCCGGGAGCCATGACCAGACTGAATGTCGTGGGGAACACCCTGCTGTCGCTCCTTGCGCGGGCCCTGTTTAGCGTGCAGATCAGTGACGTGTGCACGGGTTTCTGGGGTTACCGAAGCGACGCGGTTCGGCGCATGGAGCTCGGAGCCCCAGGCTTTGAAATTGAAGCCGATATGTTCGCTGAATGCGTGAGGAAAGGCTTGCGTATCGCGGAAATCCCGATCACCTATCGCCCTCGTAAGGATGAACCGAAGCTGTCGTCACTGAGGGACGGCATCAAGATCGGTCTTTTTTTGTGCAAGCGACGTTTTATGCGCGGTCGCTCCATGGTAGGGGTGCGACAAACAAGCGAATAGTTCGTATGGTAGCAGTTATCACGAGCGGTAGCTGTCTTCTTAGTCTTGGCTGAGCTGAGCGGCATTTCTGTCAGCGCACGGATACGCGGCACGACGCTGTGGACAGAGTAATATGGGCTACGCTTGCGGTCAGGCGTTCAGCGGCCGCCCAACCAATAAAGACGTGCGGGCGAACGATCAGTAAGTCAGTCATGCATTTGGCTTAAAGGGATAGAACAGAAAGGTGCTGTTAAAATGAGCGTTGTTAAAAATGGGTTGTTAACTTAGGGTTGATGACGTTCTGCAACGTTTGCCAGTTACATAGCTCTTTATGCCATGGCAAAGTGGGGTCCAATATGACTCTAAGTATCGTTATTAGGGGGGCTGATGGGTTGGTATTCGCCACTGAAAGCAGAACTACATTAGATTGGCCAGAGCCGTTGCCAGATGGTTCTAAACCCACGATGTTTCACGATGCATCCCATAAGTTGCTGACATTTAAGAAGCCCAACAATTTTGTTGCTGCTGTTACTTCTGGCATCGGAGGAATAGGTAACAGAAGTGTTTACAGCTTTATCCCAGACATTGAAGCTAAGATAAAAGGCGACATGGCGGTTGAAAACTTTGCTAAGCTACTATCTAATTTTTTCAAAGCTAAATGGAAGGCAACGCCGGAGTTGACAGAGTTGAAAAACGCATCGATGGATTTTTTGATTGGGGGATTTAACAAAAAAGAGCCAGATAGTCACGTTTACGGGGTGAGCATTCCTACTCAGCCTAAACCCATTGAACTTCAGAATGGTGTATTCTGGATAGGCCAAAAAGAGATTTCTCACAGACTGGTAAAGGGTTATCCCATTTTGTTTCCAAAAATAGTGTCAGAAAAATTATCTTTAAATGACGAGCAGGTGAAGAGTATACTAAACGTCCTGAAGCCATTTGAGCTAATATTTCCTTGGCCGGGGATGGGATTGCAAGGTTACGTTGACGTAGCGATGTTGCTTATCCGCACCACAATTGAAACTCAACGGCTAACAGTCTGTAAAAGAGAGTGTGGTGGCCCTATTGACGTAGCTACGATAACACGGAAAGAAGGGCTTCACTATGTTCAGGTTAAAGAAATAACGGCAGAACTTTAGTTAAGCGCTCGAAAAGTTTGCTGGATACTCTTTTTGTATTATAAACTTACAGCAATTATTACAAAAGCGCTCAATAAATTTCTCAATTGCTCTAAACTCGCTCTCCGTAATTTCTTTACCGTCTAAATAGTATTTGTCAATTGTCTTTTTTTCAAGTATCGCGTTATTCATTCAGGGTTGTCTAGAGGTTTAATCGGGCGCACGATAACGACTAGCTCATTGTCTATCACTGCTAGTTGCCAATCTAGCGAATCTTCACTTGTCCGGTTTAACTGCTGAACGATGCTTCGCGGAACTGTTGTTCTCAGTGATTCCTTCTTTGACATTGCAGGAGTAAGTTTAGTTCTAGCGCCCATTATTACCTATTAATAGGTATATGCCTACTTTTGGGTAAACTATGAGCGAAGTAAGAAAACTCACTCCGGCAACTTCCAAGAAAGAGTCGCTTAGGACAACCGTACCACAAAGCATTGTCAAGCATTTTAGTTTGACAAGCGAGGATTCGTTAGATTGGAATCTTGAGGTTGTAAGGGACGAGCTGGTTATCGTCGTGCGTCCAGTAAAGCACTCAAATAAAACACGAGGTAAAACACAGAAATGAAGCTTGTTATTGAACTAGACGAACAGATGGAAAATGAATGGGAGGTGGCTAAAGAATCGCTAGAGCACACATTCAAGTGGGCTCATAAACATTTAGGATCTCTCACTGATTCTGAAGTACTTAGAGGCTTATTGTTTTGTTTTGAAATAACGCTTGGTGAATCTGCTGACCAGATTTTTGTCTCTCAGTTTAGCGATGAAGATGTAGCGCAAATGCAGAAGCGGTCGTCCTCATCCCAGCCACTTAGTTAGGAGACGCCTAACAAGGTCTTCTCCTTCAGTTAAGGTGATAAGAGAACCAGAGAAAGTGGTCTCCCATTGCTCACGCCAAAGGCGTGAATGTCGGCCGTCGGCATCATAGTGATTCGCTGTGTATGTGAAATCATCCAGCTCTTTAGAAGAATTTACCCATTTGAGTTTTATTATTTTGCTAGGCTTTTTCTTGGAATCTTCGTTTTTAATTAGATGACCGTCAACTGCCAGTTTGATGGTTTCGTACGCTTTATATAACGTGTACCATTGCGTAGGTAGCGCGAAATAAGAAAGTGCATCAATTACCTCGTGATTTGTTTCTTCGTTACACAGATTCAAGTAATAGTCGTGTAAGCGCTTATCGCGTTCTGAAGGCTCTGCACCACTTGTTTTGACTGAGCCACTTACACTTGCTTCGAGTGGACTAACGGATGCAGTAACTGTCGGCACTGTGGGCCAGACCCATCTATCTGTACCATCTACGCGCTCCCTGACAATTGAAGTGGCATTCTTGCTGTCAACTTCAATCTTGCCCTGACCAATATTAATAGATTGAAAATCCCCTTTGCATTCTATCTTTGCGAATGCCCTAATCAATATAAGCAGTGTCTTAGCTGATTCACACACTTTCTTTGCGTCTGTTAGATTTGAAAAACGACAAGCAGTCAAATAGTATTGCGTGCTTATTTCTTTGAACTGTGCCAAGCGACAGTCGGGGCTGTCCAAAAAGCCGTGCAACTGCTTTAGTTCGTCTTCACTTCCGAATAGGCTTACGTACCAGCTGACCTTGGCCTCTTCCATATCCCTTCCTTATGTCAAGTTGTGTTACCACATAAGTAAGAGGGTGAAAAAACGCCAACGCTTTCTTAACAACCCATTTTTAACAACGCTAGATTTGACAGAACCAACAGAAACTCTTGGGTACTAGTAGCAATCTGATGTCCCCGAACTCGGCGACGAACGACAACACGAGTCTTTAGCGAACCGCACGAGCAGATGTCAAATTAACTCTTGACTCTCTCGTGTCATTCATATAAATGGAAACTATTAATAAATTGTAGCAACTTTTAAATACCTTGACAATACTTAAGATCTGACGCACTAACGCGGAGAAAATCTTCGCATCTGCGGCTTAATTTAAGGGAGAATAGTAAGGGGAGCGTTGAATTCTGATGGTAGGTGAAGCGAACTGCCTCGCGGGAACCCGCTTGCCAGCACGTAAGCCCCATCGACGGTATCGACGGCTGAGTGGGAGGCTGCGGGGCTGTGAAATCTCGCATGACGGCGCAACAACGGCGTTAGGGCTTGAAACAATGGATAGCTAAAAGACAATTGACTGACGATTAGGGGGTTTCTCTGTGGAAGATGAGGAAGAACGAGCGGAGGCTTTCTTAAAAGAAACGCTGGCTTACATTCACGCATTGGACGAGGCTATGAAGGCGCATGCACGTGCGCGTGGCACGTTATCTGCCGCGCGGTCAACGACTTACCGCTGCGCGTGAGCCTTCCGGAAAAAAGAAATCGAGTAAAAGAGGTGATTGGGGATGCCAGAAATGGAGCACAATGTTTTTTGCAACTATGAGGTCGCGGAAGTCCTCACCCAGCTCATAGACGACTTACCGTCAACGACGTGTGTCAGCATGCGACGGGAAATATCTCTAGCAGAGTTTCGGGCGTTTTTGGACTGGTATCTGGAGGACGTTCAAAAATAGAAGGTTAAGAACTGAATGCACTGGCTGCAATATCGATAGGCGAGTCCTGAACAATCGGACGTATACCCGCGGCTATCTTACTAGCACAGAGCTAGTTGGCGTTATCCTTCCGCTCGCGTGCGTCTCCAGGCTCATCTCGCTGTGGTGTTCGCTCTCGTTCTTATCCGGCTGTTCGTCGTCGTCCCAAAAACAGACTCAAAACCGCATCTTTTTATAACACTGTCGTACTTGTTGCGTGCAGCGAACTTCTTTCAGGGTTTAGAGCTTCTGCTAACTCGGTGTGACGTCATGACTCATTGCTTCAGCAAAGCGCGATTTGCGTACGTGTCCCTCTTTGTCGCGTTGGTGATTACGGCTGGTTTTGCGGTTTTCTGCGGTTCGCCGTGCAACGGCGTGCTGACCGTTGCGGCACAAGGACCGCTGGCCAGCACAACGGTGGTGAACAATGTAACCTTTGCAACGAGCAGCATATCGCTCGGCAGCACGGTGCAAGCCACCGGGAAGGCTACCGTCGGGGCGAAACCACTGGCAAACGCGGCCGTATCGCTCCACATGGGCGATGTGATTTTAGCAGACGCCCAAACGAACGGCAACGGGGCGTACTCCTTCGCGGCTCCCGTCGGCGTGTACTACTTTCCAGCAGCATTTTCGAATAGTGCCACGATCTATACGGTAGTCGAACCCGGTAATGGCTCGCTCCCAAGCGCGCCGAGCGCGGTGACCGCCGTTTCCGTCGATTTGTTTCCGTTATCCGTCATTATTGCTGCGGTCATCGTAGCGATTCTCCTTGGGCTTTACCTCTTCGTGCGGCGAATGCGCGGAAAAGCCGTGCTGCGGCCTCTTGGCAGGAGACGCGTGAAACAGGCCGAGCAAACGGCCAGCGGGCCAGCGGAAGCATCGCTGCCCGAAGCAAGTGCGCAAAATCAACAGGAACTTGCAGAGCTAACGCCAGCTGCTATGACGGCAGCGCCTCCGCAGGAAGCGCCTGAACTGGAACCCGCTTCGCCTGCCGAACACGCGGCGCCGCTCGTCGACGAGGGGCCGCAAGCGACAGAACTGCAACAGCCCGAATCGGAGGAAGCGCAACCGGAAAGCGTTGCGGAAACGGGGGTGCTAAAACAAGCGCGTGACTTTTTTGAGCAAGGCAACGATCGGCAGGGGGTCAATGCGCTCTATGATGCGGCACTAACAGCTCTCGCAACGACGCACGAGGTCAAGATCGCGTCGAGCGCGACGCACTGGGAAAAATATTACGCCGTTGAAGCAGCGGTGCCCGGCGTGCAAGCGCCCTTGCGCACGCTCACCCTCGTGTACGAGCGTGCCAACTACGCGGGCAAAGCGCTCACAGACGAGCAGCGCAATGCGGCGCTTGAGGCGTTTCGGGCCATTAAGGCGCACGTTGAGCGCGTGAACGAGGGCGCGTAAGTTAGGACTCTCGTCGTTCAGAGGCGTTGACACACGCGTTTGGCGAGCCAGAGCGTGCGGACGTTGTTTGTAAACGGGCCACACTGACTGAACAAGGCTGCGACATGCTCCGACGATGCCCTCTCTTCAAGAAACGGACCGCGTAGCAAGTTGGGGGCATTCTACGCGTCGCCGGCGCTGATCATGTCCGGGCAGCCACTCTGTGCGACCGTCAGGAGCTGCGAATTTCGGATACCGCGGGGGGCAACGCTTCTAGCATATGGCGTAGGCGAGCACACGATAGGTCGTAGTCAGTTCGATGGGCTTTGCACACCTGGATCCAGCTCAAAGGCATCTGCCACCTCATTCTGCCTCGATCTAGTAAAAGTCCTACAAAGCCTGCGGCAAGACGTCAATCAGACTAATCAGACGGTAACTGATTCGGTTAGAAGCAACACCGAGTCGGCTCGCAATGACGATCTTCGTCAATCGTCTAGGAGCTGTCGGCTGATGAACTCGAAGATCGAGCTAGGAAAGCCTCTAAGTCGTACATTTGGTCACAGTCGGCACATTGTACAACAAACTAAGCCAAAGCGCCGCGGCTGCTAGCGGCCTCTTTGACTAACGGACGAGGCTGGCGAGTCGAGACCTCTTTGCTGCGAGAGTCACCACGAGCTCTATGTGCGCGGTTTCCCGCGTAGTCGATCCTGCGGCCGATGTCTGTCACGAACCGCCGCGAGCCCTCCGGCGAGTGCGGTTAGTCAACGACGGATAGCGTTCAACGGTTAGGGGTTTTGGCACGCGTTGATTGATTCCCGGGTCCGTCAATATGTGAAGGCGTTCACCGATGCTTCGATGGTCTAAGTTGATGACATCACAATGGGCGGGGTCGCTCCAGTGTACACTATCTCTACTGGTTGGGTCGCTGATGGCACTGAAAAGAGCACATATACATCGCTCGTGAAGGTCTCGTTCAGCGTACGGTTTTCGAGTGCTTGCGCGCTACAGCCCGCGTTACAGACGGCGTAGTTGGCATAGTAGACTGTGCCGTCGCGTCCAATCAGCACGAAATCTCCATAGGTAAAGGGAATTTCCGTGTGGCGAACGTTCGTCACGGTGACGTTGGCGACGAGATAGCGGCTCGCAGGAGGAGGCGTCAGCGAGAAGTTATATATGGCGTTCGGTCCGAGTGCGAGGTTATACTCGATCCATATGCTGCTCGTCGCCGGATTTGACGCATCGCTGACGTTATTTAGCCGCAGCGCGATCGTCCCGTCGCTCGCCGTCTCGCCCGACGATACGTGTACCGCCGAATCCGGCACGGTATACGTCACGTTGGCGGGCGGAACTGAAAGCAACGAATCCGCGCTCGCTGCGAGCACGACGACTACGAGAAGAACGACCAGTCCCAGTGCCACTCCTTGTTTCGCGTTCACGAGCTCCTCTTTACGTGTACACGACGCTCACGTGCGCGTCGCCTGTAAACACCTGGTTCGAGCCAACGTTTTCAGCGTGGATCATCGTCGCCCCGGGCGGGAGTTGCACGCTCGCATTAAGGATGTAGCTATTGATGCCCGCCTGTTTTTGAATGTCCAGGTCGTAGTGGTACCCTATCCCGCTTGCTGAGACCACGTTCTGCTGCACATACGTGTACGTGACGCTTCCGGTCGCATTCGCAGACACAAGAAGACGCGACGAAAGAGCGGTAAACCCGTCCCCGTTCGTCTCCAGAGGGCCCTTAAACGCCTGCGTGGCGTTCTGCACGGCAACAAGCTCAGCGCCAGGTGGAACGAGTGCGGTGGAGAAGACGTCATAATCCCACCAACACCCGTTTGCGTACGTGAGCGTCAGCGTCGAGATGGCCGACCCGTCAGGAAAGAGTTGAACGTGGTAGTCGATCGTCCGGTTGACGCCGAAATCTGCCTTTCCCGTGCCTAGCGTGGTGTCGACCACAGAGATGGAGTCCGCTCCGGTCGGCACGCTCTCACCCCCGGCGCTTCGGAACCAGAATCCCTGAGCGGGATAGATGAGCACGTGTCCTTCGTTCTCTAGCGTTTGCAACGTGGTATAAAGCGCCAGTTTCTGTTGGACGCTCGAATCGCGGATGAGCCCGGCGAAGTCGAACGTCAGCGTCGATAAAAGCTCACTCATCTCAGCTTCGCTCCCCCGGGTTTCTGAATAGTAGTGCAAGCGATCAGCCACGTTCCTGCTCGTTATGACCCCATCAGATGCCGTTATTGGGCCCGTTATGTTCATAACGGCCTCAACAGCCGTGAAGTCAACGGCTATGACGCCGTCCACCTTGTGTCCCGTCACGTTGTAGAAATCTGACTGCATCTTAGGAGCGAACGAAGCGAAATCGTACTGCACATTTGAATCGTATAGCTTAGCGGAGTCAACACCGAAGAACTGAGTGAGGCTGTCAGGTCCATCCAATTTCACGAGCGCCTGCAGCTCCGGCGAATCACGGTAATAGTACTGCAAGCTCGCAATATTTCCATTATGCAATGTTACCAGTCCCATAGCTGACATTAATCCGCCCGTACCGCGTATTTCGTCATTGTCCTGCAAGATGAGCAGGTACGTCTTATCACCGAAAAAGCCGGAAACGCTTAACCCATCCTCGATCGGAAAGACGAGTGCTGCTACCACAAGAACAATGGCAGCGATCGCGATATATCGGACGACACGGGATCTGTCAGGATCAGCCATGGTGATTCACGCTATGCTCGCTCCCCCGGTATAACGTTAACTTGGCACCCCCCGACGCCGGAACCAGGTCGTGCATTTAAACGGTGCTCGGCTGCATTCCGGTGCATCTGATGCATAACCCTATCCGACCCTATCATGTTTCCTTCGCGCTGGGCGGCAAGGGCTGCTGATCAGATGATGCTTGCTCGACGGCAGAGCACGCATGCCCGTGCCTTGGCATCTAGTGCTTTTAGCGAGCCACGAAGCCAAACCAGCGGTTCCATTTCGGCAAACTATCGACGGCCCGGTTGTTTTAATGGGCGCCGCCTAACGCGCAGGGGCTGCGGAATAATACCCCCGCGGCGCACTTTAGCGCAGCCCACGCCAGATAGCCGGCGCGATGCTCGCGCGGCGAGCGGTGAACCCTTTGACTAACCGTGAGCCTAGGGTTTGGTGATGTATCCGGCGTGCGTGGCATCATCGGCGCGCGAAATGATAGCGTGGCGACTGAAGCGGTTGAAATCGTAAATACCCGCACAAGCGCGACTGGGTTATTGAGATGCGGCGAGCAGTTTAGCTTTAGGTACTTCATGCAATGACCCGCGTCGTTGAGGTTATTGTCATTTTTTAACAATATGGATATTTCTTAACAACATCAATTCCAGCGGGCAAAATATATATAGCCTCCCTCAGAAGTGTAGGTAGCCAAAGTCAAGAGAGTTCAGTACACTTGCAGCGAAACTCGCGTGAACACGCCGACGACACAAATACTATTAATCGAATGATTGGATGGGCTTGATCCCAACGGGAATACATCAAGCGCGTAAAATAGGAGAAAAGAACATGAGAAAAGTAGTCTTTTCGGTATTGACGCTACTTACAGTACTTTCACTGTTCGCGGCGATGAACGTGTCAGCGCAGTGCTCCGCTACCGCCGCTGTTAAAGCTGCGACCAATAGCTGCACAGCGACGACCTGCGCTCAGTGCACGAGCTGCAAGACTTCAACGTGCTGCAGTTGTCCGTACGCCGTCACGTGTCCGACCGTGACTGCAGCTGCAACCTGCACGAGTACACCATGCACCGCAGTCGCGTGCGCCGTCGTGACCTCTGCACATCCGGTGCAATACAGTAGCGTTAGTCCCGTTCACCATAGGTTCGATCCGTACGCTACTCGGTTTTGAGCAGCGTTCCGAAACCGCAGCAGAGCAAGCTGAAGTGGATCAGTCGCAGGTCGACTGATTATACGCTCGCTTAGTAAGGTTACGCACGGCTTGTTAACTCAGCCGGGTCATTAGCAGCACAGATGCGATGTTACGCCGGGCGCCAGAAAGCATCGCAATGCCTTGGACCGAATTGACAAAAAAGTTACTAACGTTGATAATTCCCTTGACAAACTAAACGGCAAATAGCTTTAGCTGAAGCTGCAAACACGGGGCAAAGTGCTACGCCTTTCGTGGGATCGGTGTTTACAGCATCAATCTAGCCAATCACCAAATTCGCGAAGCTGCTCGATGTTATCAGGCGACGGCGCTTGCCTATGTCGTACTGACTCTCCTGCGGCGAGAATCACGAGAAGTCCAAGCGTGCCTACCTCGCGCAGGGCTTCTGTGACTCGTGTAACAGTTTCTCGGCGCGGCTTACTGAACGTGACGTGCGAATCCGAGAGTGACGTTTCAGCTTCATAGCGCGGACGCTGAATGCTTTCGTGCGCCATACGTGTCCCTACCTATTGTTATACTGTGCCGTTGTTAATATATAAAGTACCAATAATTGATACAGATTCAATGCTATATATAAAGTTTACGAAATAAATAAATACTATATTGTAAGCATTTGTCAATATTGCCTTTTCAGAGCAACCTAGCTCATGATTCTCGGCCTGTTAGCTGTGCGCTGACTTATGAAAAAATCTGCTGAAGCACTCAGTCATGGCGAGAGAATGTGGTCTTCGGAATTGAACGAACAACTCAATCGTTGTTACTTTACGTCTCGCATTTTTTTGCGCTTTTTCCTTCAAGATTCACAAGTGTGAAAAACATGAGTTGCTTCTAATTGACTCCGAATCTCATTTAATTTTTTACATAAATTAAAACTATTGATAACTTTAGGCAACATTTAAATACTTTAACAATAGTTAAGTTTTTGACGAACCCGGACGGAGAAAAGCTTTGCGAAAGGTCTCTCCGACAATAACCGGAACAAGAGTGGAAATAACGGGGATAGCAGGGGAATCCAATATGCAGACACACGATATCCTGATTACTGGCGGAGCTGGGTTTATCGGAACGAACCTTGCCAGGGAGCTTCGAAATCGCGGTCACCAGGTGTTAACCGCTGACCTGTATCACACTGGCAGAGACGGTTACGTCAGAGCTGACGTACGGAACTATCGGCAGGTCGAGAAGCTATTTGACGGCCGGCAGTTTGACTACGTCTACCATTTGGCAGCTGAGTACGGCCGCTGGAACGGCGAAGATTATTATGAGAACCTGTGGACTACGAACCTCGTCGGAACGAAAAATATGTTGCGCATGCAGGAGCAAAAGGGCTTTAAATTGATCTTTTTCTCCTCGGCGGAAGTCTACGGTGATTATGAAGGAATCATGCGTGAAGACGTAATGGAGACTCGCCCCATCCGAGAGACGTATCAGATGAATGATTATGCGATCACGAAGTGGGCAGGCGAGCTAATGTGCATGAATTCTTCGACGATGTTCGGTTCCGAGATCGTGCGCGTCAGGCCGGTCAACTGCTACGGCCCCTATGAACATTACACACCATACAGGGGTTTTATTCCGAAGTTTATCTATCACGCGCTCTTCGACAAGCCGTATAAAGTCTATAGGGGGCACAAGCGAATAATCGACTACGTCGAAGATTCGTGCAGGACGTTTGCCAACATATGTGATCACTTCGTGCCTGGCGAGGCGTACAACGTCGCTGGGCAGCCCGGCTGGGAGAAAGAAATCAAAGAGTACTCTGACCTTGTTTTAAGAGCCGTCGGCAGAGATGACTCGCTTGTCACCTATCACGATGCGGAGCCGTTTACCACGAAGGTAAAACATATGGACTGCTCAAAAGCTGAGCGTGATCTGAAACACGCCCCGCGCGTGCCGCCTGAAGAGGGCATCAAGAGGACCGTTGACTGGATGCGAGGGTATTACGGGTTAGGTGATTAGATGGCCGACGATTACGAAGGCAAAACGGTGCTTGTGACGGGCGGCGCAGGAGCGATCGGCGGGAACCTCGTCCGCGCACTGAGCGATCTAGACACGGCAAAGATCGTCATTCTCGATAACCGTTCCTCCTCGTGCGACTGGAACGTTCCGGTCGGCCCCAAGATACACTTCGTACACGGTGACATCCTCGACGACGAGAAACTGAAATTCGTCTTTAAGGATCGCCCTGACATCGTTTTTCACTTAGCCGCGCACTTTGCCAATCAAAATTCGGTCGACAATCCCGAAACAGATCTTATGGTCAATGGCATGGGAATCCTCAAGGTGCTCGAATATGCCCACCTCACCGACGTATCCCGATTCGTGTATGCCTCCTCAGGGTGCGGGGTCTACGGACTGGAATCAACTCTGCCGTACCAGGAACGCGACGTATCAATAAGCCTTCACACGCCCTATCAAGTCACTAAACTTCTTGGGGAACTGTACACCAACTACTACTACAACATGTATGGACTTCCCATCGTCAACACGCGGTTTTTCAACAGTTACGGTCCGGGCGAGGTGCCCGGTAAGTACCGTAACGTCATCCCCAACTTCTTCTACTGGGCGATGAGCGGAAAGGTCTTACCGATTACCGGCGATGGCACCGAAACGAGAGACTGGACGTACGTCGGTGACCTCGTCAATGGCCTTTTGGCGGCAGGAGTGAAAGAAGAAGCGATCGGTGAGGCCATAAACCTCGGCTCGGGCACGGAAACGCGCGTCATTGACATGGCACACGAGGTCAGTCGGCTCACGGGCAACACGCTCGGGGTAATCCACATTGAGAGACGGGATTGGGATGCAAAAACGCGGCTCGTCTCGTCGATTGACAAGGCACAACGACTACTGGGGTATCGACCGCGAACGACATTCAATGAAGGGCTGAAGTACGTGCACGAGTGGTTTGTCGAGCGCTGGGATGACATTGAGCGGAGCGCTGAGTTCTGATGTGGGTGCGCCCGTCCGCTAAACGCCACCCAGGTGTGACACACACTTGTTACGTGGCCTTATATCGCCGTTTCGCGCAGGACGGAGCAGAAGGTAATGGGGGGAGGACTCGGGAATGAGAATTTTGCTCGTTCAAGACACTGACTGGATAGCACGAAACGTTCACCAGCAGCATCACATCGCAGAGCGACTGACCGCGAGGGGGCACGATATTTCAGTCATTGACCATAACCTTCTCTGGCAAGGTAGTGACGCACACGGGCTTCTCTCGAAGCGGGAAGTCTTTCATAACGTGTCAAAAATCGTGCCGGACGCTAATATCACCGTCACTCGCCCCCGGATCGTGCGCGTTCCTATCCTTGATTATGTGTCGATGCTCGTCACGTATCGCCGCGAAATCGCTGCACAACTGCGCGAGTTCCGCCCGGACGTCGTCATCGGCATGTACCTCCTGACCAACTATTTAGCTCTCCGGGCGTCGAAGAGGGCGGGCACGCCACTGGTCGTTCTCATCCTTGAGCCGAACTACGAGATGATCCCGTCGCGCCTGCTCAGGCCACTCGGAAAAATAATCGAACGCAGAACGCTTAAAGAGGCAGACAGCGTAATCGTCATCAATGAAGCACTGCGAGACTACGTGATAAGAATGGGGGCGCGTCGGGAAAAGACCCACGTCATACGAGCCGGTATCGACACGAAGCACTTCGAGCGAAACGTCGATGGCTCAAGCGTGCGACAGCGCTACGGCTTTGGCGAGCGCGACACCGTCCTCTTCTTTATGGGATGGCTGTATCATTTCTCGGGGCTGCACGAAGTCCTCAAAGAAATGGCGAAACGCAAGCGTGATGGCGTGGGCGTTAAGCTGCTCATCGTCGGTGACGGCGACGCACTTGAGGACCTGCAGCGCGAGCGCGAAGAGCTCGGCCTTGAAGACGACGTGGCGTTTGCCGGAAAACAGCCGTATGAAAAGATCCCTGAATTCATCGCTGCTTCCGACATTTGCTTGCTGCCTGCGCACGACAACGCGATCATGCGCGACATCGTTCCGATTAAGATGTACGAATACATGGCCATGGGAAAACCGGTCATCGCGACCCGACTGCACGGCCTAGTCAGGGAATTTGGCGACGATAACGGCGTTCTGTGGATCGACCGACCGGAAGATACGTTGCAGAAAGCCATGGAACTGGTCAACGAGGACAGCATCAAAGCTCACGGCGAAGCAGCATGGCAATGTGTTCGCAACAACGACTGGGGCGCAATTGTCGATGATTTTGAGCAGGTGTTGTTCGAGAGCACCGGATCAAAGAGGGGCGCCCCTGATGATGCGCGAAGCGCCCACGAAGTGACGCATCCGCTCCAAAATCAACACTCAGGGTGGTCCGGTCGGTAGTGAGCAATAGGAGTGAATCGGGTGGAAAAAGTAAAAGTTGGCGTAATCGGGTGTGGCTTCATTGCTAAAGTGCGGCACATACCGGCGTTTAAGAAGATGAATAAACGCGTCGATCTGTGCGCGGTCTGCGACCTCAACGAGAGTCTCGTCCGCGAAACGGCGCGCGACTTCAGCATACCCAGTGCGTACACGAACACCACGGAGATGTTCTCACGCGAGGAGCTGGATGCGGTTGACATCTGTGTCCCCCCGCAGATACACGCCCCTATCGCCTTAGAGGCAATGGAGAACGGGTGCAACGTCATCATGGAAAAGCCGATGGCTCTCAAGACGGAGGACTGCGATGCCATGATCGACGCCTCGGCGAAGCACGGGCTGCACGTCTGCACGATTCACAACCAGGTGTTTCATCCCCCGTTTCTGAAGGCGAAAGAGCTCGTCGCCAACGGGGAGATCGGGCAAGTTACCGGCATGCGACTGCTGCTCGCCTCGCCGCGAAAAGAGTTTATCGATCTCAAAGACCACTGGTATCACAAGCTTCCTGGAGGAATCATCGGGGAAACTGGGCCGCATACCGCATACATGTCGATGGCTTTTTTGAAGAACATCAGCGCTGTAGACATTTACGCAAAGAACGTTTTGAAGCATCCGTGGGCACCGTTTGACGAGTTTCGCATAGAGCTCGAGGGAGAAAACGGCCTCAGCTCAGTCACTCTCTCATACACCGGCAACTACTGGGCCAATCTCACCGACATCATCGGGACGGAAGCCATGCTTCGCATCGATACGGAGCGTATGCTGGTGGTTAGGCAGAGCCTTCAGGAGCTTCACTACGTGCCGATTGCCGGCTCAGCGTTGAATACCGTGTTTCAGGAGGCCGGAAGCGTCGCTGCAAACGCGATGAGGGCAGCACTGGGCCGGAACACGCTCGGGACTAACCTAGTAATCGAACGGTTTGTCGAGAGCCTCATCGACGGTTCCTCGCCGCCTGTCTCTGCAGAGGAAGGCAGAGAAGCGGTCAGAATCATGGAAATGGTCGTCGCACGATATCGTGAGAAATACGGCATCGCTTAGAGTCACAGAATGATTCCTGATCCAACAATAGCCACGATGCTTTATAGCTTCAGGGAATCAACCCCTGTGCTTCATAGTTTCAGGACCTCAGCCCCTGTGCTATACAGTTTTAGGGCCACAACTCGCACAGAGTTACGGTCACAGAGTGATACAACAACACCGAAAGCACTCAGCATCTTGTTCCGCTATCCCGCTCTCCGGTCGACTTGCAAGCTTCTTCAGAAATCGCAGTGGTGGAGCGCAGCGGAAATCGAAGCGTACCAACTCCAGCGCTTGAAGAAACTGATGACGCACGCCTACAACAACGTGCCTTATTACCACGCCGCGTTCAATGACCGGGAGCTGGTGCCAAGCGATATACGCGACCTTACCGATCTGGAGCGGTTGCCGATCCTTACAAAAGAGACTGCGCGTGAAAACATAGATGCCCTGAAAGCACGTAACTTTGCCGCCCACGACCTTGAGTATGTTGGGAC
>Ga0187884_10002464_pt1 | contig 15433 bp, 9 predicted proteins | sample June2016WEW_20_4_FD_132983 | JGI IMG/M metagenome (GOLD analysis project Ga0187884, IMG submission 132983) | Peatland microbial communities from SPRUCE experiment site at the Marcell Experimental Forest, Minnesota, USA - June2016WEW_20_40 | ecosystem: Environmental > Terrestrial > Soil >...
GACAACCTGCCGGCGTTGAGAAAAACCCTATCCGTTTCGACGGACGCAATGCGTGCATGCCAGTCGAGGGATAGGAGCTTCCTGAGGAGATCGTCGGCAATGAGTTCTATGGCGAGATCGACGGCCTTTACTTTTGCCTTTTCGGAGCTCATCTCTCCATTCTCGCGTGAGAGAAAGAAGGGGTTCCTCGCGCTCATCTGGCGAAGCAGCTTGCCCGTTTCCGTGTCATAGACGTCCAGAGATATCTTGGCGAGGGCGAAGGATACCTCTTTGTCGCCCCCCCCCTCGACCTTCGATGTGCTGGCATAGACATCGGAGAGGACGCCCTTGACCACGGCCTGAATTCCGTAAAGCTCGTTGAGGGTTTTCATGACTTCAGGCGAAGGATCGGAGGAGAGGTTCAGGGTACGGGCATCTACAGCAATAATCGTGCCGGAGTTTTCAAGGCGGGAGACAAGCTTTTTCGTGGTCAGCTCATCGAGATGCTCCTCCTTATAGTTGGTCGTGTCGGCCAGGGGCAGGATGAGCACGCGCCTCTTCATTTTTGGCGAGGGGTACGCGAAAGTGACCGGCGGAACAGGACCCATAAAATGTGTGGACGGAAGAGCGGTCGCCTGTACGGGATTGGTCGCTTGTGGGGACGCCTTCTTCTCTTTAAGGTCGTCCTCCAGCTTGGCCATGCGCTGCTGGATCTCGGCGCGCTCTTTTTTATCGTCGGTGCTCTGACCGGTTAACCGGCTGGCAACGGAGTCAAAAACACCGGGTGAGTACTGATCTTTCGGCACCCACTGGTACTGGGGCTCATCGGGAGTGATGCCAAACTTACGGTTTCCCGCGTAGATGTATTCTTTGCCGTCAATGAGCCTGACATCACCCGGTTTCGGTTTGTCGCTCTCACCGACCAGTTCACCCTTTTCGTCCTTCGCGGGAGCATTTTGTGCCTTCTTGCCGAAGGGCCAACTGCACGAGACAAGGACGAGGACAAGGAGGACGACGAGGAATTTATGCATAGAAGGTATGTTACACAGAAGGGAAAGAAAATGTCAATCGAGATTCCCGAATACCCCGAGGCGCCCGGCCATTCCGTTGCAATCCCGTCGCCCTTCGTGTAATTTATGACTGCTATGAAGCAGATTCTTTACAGGAGCACGAATAATCAGGCCGGTGAGGTCAATTTCGAGACGGCCCTGCTGAGGGGGCTGGCGCCCGATTTTGGGCTTTACACGGTACACAGGGCAGACATACCGAGGCTCGAAATGGACGCGATAAGGGCTATGCGGCTCATGTCTTATGGACGCATAGCCCTTGAGGTGCTGCGCCCTTACCTCACGGCGGAAATTCCTGAAAATGCGCTCGCCGCCCTCCTCGGTGACGCCTATCGGGATGACGCCATCCCTACCGCGGTGCAGCGGGTGACGGAAACCACCTCTATCATGTGGCTCACGAAAGGGCCCACGTACTCGTTCAAAGACTATGCGGCCCGTTTTTTTGGACGCATCCTCAATTATTTTCTTGAGCGGCGGGGTCTCCGGAGGGTCGTGATAGTTGCCACCAGCGGGGACACCGGGGGCGCCGTCGCCGACGCCCTCTGGGGCCTGAGTAATGTCGACAATATCGTCTTTTTCCCTAAGGGAGCGGTAAGTGAAGGCCAGCGAAGGCAGATGACCACTCTTGGCCGGAATGTCCATGCCTTTGAGGTGATTGGAGATTTCGACGTGTGCCAGGCCCTTGCAAAGAACCTTCTGGGGGACCGCCTGTTCGCCGAAAAGGCGTTCGGGGACAGGGAGCGCCTCACCTCAGCCAACTCAATCAGTCTCGGGAGGCTTCTGCCCCAGGCGGTCTATCCCTTCTTCGCCTATGCGAGGATCGCGGCCGACGGACGGCCTTTGATCGCGAGTGTACCCTCGGGAAATTTCGGCGATATGATGGGCACGGTGATCGCGAAGGCGATGGGTCTCCCTCTCTCCCGCATCATATGCGGGGTGAACGAAAACCGCGAATTTCCCGATTTCCTGTACAGCGACACGTACACGGTGACTGCTTCCAGGCGATCGCCCTCTTCAGCAATGATCGTGTCTCATCCGAGCAACCTGGCCCGACTCGTCGATTTCTACGGCGGCCACATGGCTGATGAGCGAGACCCCGCAACGGGAGACGTCGTGCGGCCCGGGGTCATCGAAAGGATGCCGGACATGGAGGAGATGAGGCGGGACCTCTTCTCGGTGAGCGTCGATAACCCCCAGCACTACAGGACGATGAAAGAGGTGTTCGAGAAATACCGCATCATCCTCGACCCCCACGGCGCGGTCGGATGGAGGGCGCTGGAGCTCTATCGGTCGGGCGGCGACCGGACCGAGGCGGTCGTCTACGAGACAGCGGATCCCGGAAAGTTCCCCTACGATGTCGAGCAGGCAATCGGCATCGTCCCCGCGTTGCCTCCGGGCGTGAAGAGGCAGGCACGCCTGGCGGAGCGCATCTATACCCTTACCGAGGAGCCCCATACCACGGCAGGGGGGCGTACCGCCAGCCCCGGGCAGATAAAAGAAGCGAAAGAAAAGATAGCGCTCATCTTTTCAGCAGAGGCGAAATAGGCAGGGCGATTGCCTTCGTGCCTCGCGGGTCAGGGGGGACACTTTGCACAGATTGACCTGAACTGCATGACGCTCAGGTAGCGGTCTCCGCGGTCGGGCAGTATGACGACAATCGTGCCTCTCTTCATCCCGGCGGCTATCCGCAGGGCGCCCACCACTGCCGCCCCACTGGACATACCGACGAAGACCCCTTCCCGCCTGGCGAGGATTCTCGTCATTTCAAAGGCTTCGCCGTCTTCAACCACGAGCTTCCCGTCGAGTTTGCCGGGGTCATAGATCTTGGGAATAATCGATTCGTGCATATTCTTGAGACCCTGTATCGCATGTCCGAGGGTGGGCTCGACGCCCACGATCCTGACCCGGGGCTGTTTTTCCTTCAGATACCGGCCTGTGCCCATGAGCGTGCCGCCCGTGCCCATTCCCGCGACAAATACGTCTACTTCGCCGCGGGTCTGCCTGAATACCTCAGGCCCGGTCGTCTCGTAATGTGCCAGCACGTTGCTCTCGTTATCGTACTGATTGGGCATATAGTACTTGCCGGGCTCCGCGTCAAAGAGCTCGTGCGCCCGCCGTATGGCGCCGTCGGTCCCCTCCCTTGCGGGGGTGAGGAGAACTTCCGCGCCGAGGGCCTCCAGAATAACGCGTCTTTCCGAGCTCACACACTCCGGCATGAACAGCTTAACCCGGTAATCCTTTGCGGCGGCTATCATTGCGAGGGCAATTCCCGTGTTGCCCGACGTGGGCTCCAGTATGATCTTGTCGTGGGTGAGTTGCCCCGACTCCTCGGCCCTCTTGATCATATAGTACGCGGGGCGATCCTTGACCGACCCCCCGGGATTGCACCCTTCGAGCTTGACAAAAATCCGTGCCCCGGTGTCGCCGTTGAGGTGCATAAGCTGCACCATTGGCGTATTTCCGATGGCGGACAGTATGGACATCAATCCCTCCGGAAAAACAATGGCTTCTCGTCGGCAAAAACCCCTTCAAGAAAGAACGTTTCTTCGGGCTCGGCCGACACGCGCATTTCCCACGACGATAAGGTCTTTGCCTCTTTTTCGAGGACGTAGGTCACTTTCGCACTCGCTCTCACATGGGGTGTCGCTCCCGAAAAAACAAGCACGCCTTTTTGTTGGGAAGAAGCTTTTGTCCGAGGGCCCGCGCCTTCCGTCTCCGCCCTTGTGAGGACGACCACGGCGGACGCGCGCTCCGCAGACGCCTTCTCCTTGATCCGTCTCTTTATTGTCTCTTTCTGAAGCTCCGTGCGCCACACGAGGGAGACGCTCTTGAACTCGTCTCCGTCGCCTTCCCGATGCCCGGGTTGGCCTTTATAGGCAAAAACAGCCATCGGCGCCACCGTTCCCTGGCTGCCCACCGCCCTCTTCGCCATATCTGCCGCTCTTTCAAATGCAGCCTTGAGCACGGCCGGGAGTGACACCTTCGCATGGCTTGCCGCGCCACCGGCAGGCGGGGGGGCAGCAAGCATGGGACTATCCGGGGTGTTCGAGTCGCCTTTCGTGTAAGGAGGGGCTCTTCTTTTCTTTCGGGTCATCTCTTCTCTCAACTATATCCTGATGTATGCAATCTGTAAAGGAAAATTGTGGCAGTTAAGGGCGCGGCAAGCTCGGGGCAGAATGTGTGAAAAAATTGCCTTTTTGTCGTCACCCCGGCGGACGCCGGGGTCCAGGCCCTTTGTAACGTACTGAAAAAGCTGGATTCCGGCTTTCGCCGGAATGACGGCAAGGGGTCCTCAAACGATTTTTTCACACGTTCGCACCCGTCAACGCCCATTACCGGCGCCGCAAAGCGATTCCATTATTGTACGCCCTTCTATCGCATCCGTAAATCCCTGCAACCCTAGTCTACGTCCATCACCAACGTCTTGCCGGTCCTGTACCCCTTAATCCGCGCGCCCCTTGCCCTCTCAAAAAACGTGCGGACCACGCCCTGGTCGACGGCCTCGTCAGCCATGCGGCCTCGATCCAAATCATAATAGACAAATTTTTTGTCGGAAAGGAGACGCTCGAAAATCATCCGCTTCCTCGCATCCGTTGCCACGGCTTCAGCATTGAGAAGATCGCCGGCCCTGGCGATGCCGTCGTGCCTGTCGAGGAGCTGCTTGACGTAGTTGATGAACCTGACGAGCTTTACAAAGGCATAGGTGACGGTTCTGGGAAACAACGGGTTGAGGGGAAGCATGACGCTCGATCGCATCGAAGGGAAAGGGACCTCACCGGCGCCGTCGAGGGATACGCTTGCGGGACTGCCCGGTGACAAATAAAAGATGCTGGGACCGAGCAGCAGCCTTTTGCCCATGAGAAAGCATAGGGTATCGAGCAGGTCCGCAGGGCGCTGCCCCGGCAGCCCGACGATGAAATGGACTTCCACCAGGAAGGGCGAGCGCTCGAGAGAGGGGAGGAGCTGCACGAACGACCTCTGGGTCGTTCTCCCCTGCGCTGCAAGGATTGACTCGGACAGATCGACGAGGGAAAAGTTAAGCCGCCGAAAGCCGGCCCGGTACATGAGCTCCAGTGTAGGCACATCGATATTTGCAGGATAAATGCCGTTCATGGCGGACAGGGTCATCCCCCTGTCGACAAACAGCTCCAGCACCGCCGTAAAGAACGACTTGTCGAGGTTGAGCATGTCGTCCTCGAAGTCGATCGCCTCTATGCGTGAGCCCGCGGCCGCGTCTATCTCGTCCGCGATACTGCCGATACTCCTCCTCCTGTACGGGACCGGCGGTTTCCCGCAAAAGCCGCAGGAAAAAGGACACCCCCTGGAGGTAAGAAAAAAGGTGTATCGTTTCTTGTGTATCCGATAACGGTCCGCGTCTAAGAATTGTCGCCCCGGCAGCAGGTTTATGTCGCTCTCGACATGCGGGTCGGAGAGGTGAAAATGTCCCCTTTCCTTGAAGCAGAGACCCCCGATCTGTCTCTTTGCCTGTGTGCGGCCGTGAGACAAAGCGGAAACCAGCTCAAAAAACGGTGTTTCGCCCTCTCCCCGCACGCAGTAATCGACATCCCGGTGAGAAAGGAGGCGCCCGGGGAAGAGCGTGGGATGGATGCCGCCCATCACCGTCACAATCTCCCGGCTCGCCTCTTTGGCCGCCGTCACCACCTCCAACGCCTGTCTTTCGTAGGCGCTGCACATGGAGGAGACGGCCACCACGTCAGGCCTTTCCTCTTCCACAGCCCGCCTTATTTCGCTGAAAGTGAGCCCGAAACGGCGGTAATGGCTGAAAAACGAAAAAGGGGTAATGATTCTTTTCTTGTAGAACGGCTCGAGCTCATGGAATTCATGCGTTTCAAGCCGCTCGGGCTTGCAGCCGGTCCTCGCATCGAGGAGCACCACGTCCGCAATCTCTCCTGCGCGCGCGGCGACATAGAGCAGGCCGAGCGGGTATGTCCTGATCGAGGTGTCGTAGAAGTCCTCTATGGGCGGCTGCACAAGGAGCACTTTCATGATATCACTATAGTAAAATAACGGCACGAAGGAAAGGGGGAAGGGCGGAGCAATAAAACTCCCGTAAAACTCTGATTGACACGCCGCCCGACTCCTGTTAGCCTGTTAAAAAAAGGGGGACCACACGTTATGCCACTAGATGGACGCGTCGCGAGGGAGACCGAGATAATCTCATCTTCCCCCAAGAGTTTTGACGATGCAGTGCAGGTAGGATTCAAAAGGGCTTCCAGGACATTGAGGGGCATTACCGGCATAAAGGTGAACGATTGGCGCTGCAAAGTGGAAAACGGGACCATCGTCGAATACCGCGTCACCCTGAAGGTGCTTTTCGTTCTCGAAACATAAAGAAGGCCTGCCCGGCCGGAAACGGACCGGGCGTGCCGGCCGGGTGATGCGGTTCCCCCTGCCGCCCGCGCAGATAGCCGGGGCCGGCCCACGTGCCGGTATGACGCGGGTCCCCGGCTAAAACAGACCGGATAGTGCGCGCAGGCGTCCCGGTAAGGGCTGTTTTAATGCCTCCGTAGCTTCCTTTTTATGAGGGGGAGGCTCCGCGCGCCCCGGTAATTGCATGACAGTTGATAGTTCGTCCCGGACCTCTGGCAAATATACCGGAAAATTCTGCTGTATTTCACGGTTGACGTTCCTGCTCCCCGGACCCCCTTCATTTACCGTAGGCCGATCCTGGCATGTTTTATGCTTGAGGTTACTACGGCTCTAATGGTCGCCCGTGAAAGCAATCGAGCCAAAAGGCCGTCCGGAATGCTTCCTTACAGGATGCGCCTTTTGCTCGCTCGCGGCAGTCACGAAGAAGGGGAGGAAGACTCGCGAACCCGGAGAATGGGCGGCTCGAAGGGGCTGTTTGTCTCCAGGAACGAAAAAAGCTATAATGATCTGCGGCCGGCAGACACAGGCTGGCAATTCGAGCAATCGGGGGCATAATGGGAGATAATATTGATCTGTGCAAAGTGGACGAGGTTCTCCAAAGGTTTGCAAAGGAGGAGGCATCTCTTATTCCTGTGCTGCAAGAGGTCCAGGGGTTGTTCGGCTATCTGCCGGAGGAAACGATCGTCAGGATCAGCCGGGGCTTGAACGTTGCGCTGAGCAGGATCTACGGCGTTGTCACATTTTATTCACAGTTCTACCTCAATCCCCGAGGCCTGCACACGGTAAGGGTCTGCCGCGGCACGGCGTGCCACGTGCGCGGGGGAAAACATGTGTTGAGGGCCGTTGAGCAGGCCCTGGAGCTGAACGAAGGTGAAACAACGCCGGATTTCAAGTTTACCTTTGAGACCGTGGCATGTCTGGGCGCGTGCGCACTCGCGCCTGTCCTCCTTGTGGACAAGACGTATTATGGCAAGCTTACGCCCGCAAGGGTGGAGCAGGTGCTGAGACAATACTAAGGAGGCGGAATTGAAGCTGAATTCTGAGCAGGATCTAATAAGGCTTCGTGAGACAATTCTCAAAGAGCATGACCCGAACAAGCCTTGCGTTACTATATGCGGCGGCACCGGATGCCGGGCCTGGGGCGGCGAAGAGGTAACCCTCGCATTCATTGAGGAAATCGCCAAACAGGGTCTGAAAGACAAGGTGGACGTCATGAGAACCGGCTGCCACGGCTTCTGTGAGAGGGGTCCGGTGGTGGTCATTCGTCCCAAAGAAATCTTCTATCAGCAGGTGGCAGTCGCGGACGTGCCGGAAGTGGTGACCGAAACACTCCGTGGAGACCGGATCGTACAACGGCTGCTTTACATCGATCCGGCAACGGGAGCGGTAATTACGTACGATCATGACGTGCCTTTCTATAAAGGCCAAACGCGACTCGTCTTCAGCGACAACGGCCGTATCGATCCCACCTCGATTCAGGATTACATCGCCCGCGGCGGATATTCCGCGGTGAGCAATGCCTTGTTTTCGATGACCCCGGATCAGGTCGTCGACGAGGTGGAGAAGGCCGGCCTTCGCGGCAGGGGCGGGGCGGGGTTCCCCACAGGAAGAAAGTGGCGCTTCACGCGCGGTTCACCGGGAACTATGAAATATATCGTCTGCAACGCCGACGAAGGCGACCCGGGGGCGTTCATGGACCGGAGCGTGCTCGAGGGCAATCCGCATCTCGTTATGGAGGGCATGGTTGTCGCCGCGTATGCCATCGGCGCGCAGAACGGCTACGTCTATGTGCGGGCGGAATACCCGCTCGCGGTGGAGCACCTGAGACAGGCGATCCGTGACGCGGAGGAATATGGTCTTCTGGGAGATAACATCCTGGGCTCCGGCTGCAATGTTCACCTCAAGATCAAGGAAGGGGCCGGCGCCTTCGTGTGCGGCGAAGAGACGGCGCTTTTGGCCTCAATAGAGGGAAAAAGGGGAATGCCGAGAGCGCGGCCGCCATTTCCGGCGGTGGCCGGCCTGTGGGGCAAACCCACGAACATCAACAATGTGGAGACGTACGCGAACGTGCGATCGATCATCCTGGGAGGACCGGCTGCCTACGCCGCAATAGGGACCGAGGGAAGCAAGGGTACCAAGATATTCTCCCTCACGGGAAAGATCAACAACACGGGACTCGTCGAAGTTCCGATGGGCACTACGCTGCGCGAGGTCATTTATAAGATCGGCGGAGGCATCCCACGGGGACGTCAGTTCAAGGCTGCCCAGATGGGAGGCCCGTCGGGCGGCTGCCTTCCCTCTCAGTACCTGGATCTGCCCATCGACTACGAATCCCTTACCAAGGCCGGGTCGATGATGGGTTCCGGAGGCATGATCGTCATGGACGAAAAAACGTGCATGGTCGATATTGCCCGTTTTTTCCTCAGCTTTACGCAGGATGAATCGTGCGGCAAGTGCGTGCCCTGCCGCATCGGCACAAAACGGATGCTCGAAATACTTACCCGCATTACCAAAGGGGAGGGGAGGGAGGAGGACATCGATTTTCTGCTGGAACAGGGAGCGATCATCAAGGATGCAAGCCTGTGCGGGCTCGGTCAGACGGCCCCCAATCCGGCCCTGTCGACGATCAACCACTTCCGCCATGAGTACGAGGCGCACATCCGTGAGAGATACTGTCCGGCCGGCGCCTGCGAAGCCCTGGTCTTTGCCCCCTGTGAGAACCGCTGCCCTGTCCGCTGCGACGCCGTCGGCTATACGTCCTTGATCGCTGAAGGCCGTTATGAGGAGGCCCTGAGCCTCACCAGGCTCACCATGCCTCTGGCAGGCGTCTGCGGCCGGGTTTGCGTCCATCCCTGCGAAAGTTCGTGCAAGCGGGGGGAAATTGACGAGCCGATCGCTATTTCATCGTTGAAACGGTTCGCTTCCGATTGGGAACTCAAAACGGGAAAGATGGCGCCCCCTATATTCCTCGAAAAGCCGAAGAAAGAGCGGGTCGCGGTTGTCGGCGCCGGACCGGCGGGACTCAATTGCGCGTACCATCTCGGCAGGAAGGGCTACCAGGTAACGATACTGGAGGCCCTGCCCGTTTCCGGCGGCATGCTTGCGGTAGGCATTCCCGAATACCGGCTCCCGCGTGAAATTATACAAAACGATATACGCTTTATCTGCCAGCATAACGTGGAAATCCAGACGGGGAAAGCCTTGGGAAGGGATTTCACGGTCGAGGACCTGCTTCATGACGGGCACAAGGCGGTATTTTTGGCAATGGGCGCGCACCTGAACCAGGCAATGAACGTTCCGGGAGAGGACGCGCAAGGCGTCATGTCCGGCATTGAGTTTCTCAGGCGGGTAAACCTGGGGGAGAAGATTGACGTGGGCGAGAAGGTGGCCGTCGTCGGCGGGGGCAATGTGGCTTTCGACGCTGCCCGGACCGCGTTGCGGTCGGGGGCGAAGGAGGTCGTCATCGTCTACCGCAGGACGCGCGACGAAATGCCGGCAAATGATGAAGAGATCGAGGAGGCCGAGCACGAGAAGATCAAGCTCCTCTATCTCATTGCACCGACCAGGGTCATCACGGAGAACGGAAAGGTGAAGTCCCTCGAATGTCAGCGTATGGAGCTCGGTGACTTCGATGCCAGCGGCAGGAGGCGGCCCGTTCCCGTAAAAGGCTCGGAATTTCTGCTCGATGCAGACACCGTTATCCCGGCCATCGGATATCTTCCCGACCTTTCCTGCCTGCCGCAGAACGACGGGTTTAAGCCGACGCGGTGGGGCACGCTCTCGGTTGACCCGGTTACCCTTGCCACCCATATTCCCGGGGTCTTCGCCGGGGGAGATTGCGTCATCGGCCCCTCCACGGTTGTTGAGGCAATGGCCAGCGGCTACCGGGCCGCGACCTCGATTGACCGCTACCTGAAAGAACGGGACCTTTACAAGGACCGTTGGCACCGGGCGCTCCGCAGGGCAGAAGCGCCAAAGTCAGGGGAGGACGAGCAGGAGGGAGGCCCGGCCAAGCCGAGGGCTAAGATGCCTGCAATGACAGTTGGTCGCCGCGTGTGCACCTTCGAGGAAGTAAATCTGGGATTCGAGGAAGAGACCGCCATCCGTGAAGCAAAGCGCTGTCTGCGGTGCGATCTGGAACGCTAAATAGAGAGAGGAGAAACATGGGAGAGATTAGTCTCAGCATAGACGGCCGTGAGGTAAAAGCTTCCGAGGGAATGACGGTCTTTGAGGCATCGAGAAAAGCCGGCATCACCATTCCCCATCTCTGTTACCGTGAAGATCTTAGGCCTACCGCGGCGTGCCGCTTATGCCTCGTTGAGGTGGAGGGCTCAAGGGGTCTGGTTGCCTCCTGCGCGTTTCCCGTAGGAGACAAGATGGTGGTTCGAACGAACACCACACGCGTGCAGAATGCGCGCACACAGGTGATCGAGCTGCTCCTCTCCGACCATCCTGCCGACTGTATGACCTGCGAGAAGAGCGGGACGTGCAGTCTTGAGAAGTACGCGTACGAGTTCGGCATCAGAAAATCGCGTTTCGAAGGGGAGCGCCACGCCTACCCCTTGCGCGACAGCAATCCTTTTTTCGAGAGGGACTATAACAAGTGCATCCTCTGCGCCCGATGCGTCACCGTGTGCCATGAGGTTCAATATTGTACGGCGGTCGATCAGACGCACAGGGGATTCGCGACGAAGGTGGCCGCCTTCGGCGACCGATCGATGAAGGAAAGCCCTTGCGTCTTTTGCGGCAACTGCGTCAGCGTCTATCCCACGGGGGCGCTCACCGAGAAAGCGGGCCGTTCTGCGGGCCGCTCCTGGGAGCTGAAGCCGGTGCCCACCATCTGTTCGTACTGCGGGGTGGGATGCACCCTCGTCCTGAACGTGAAAGAGGACAGGATCGTCAAGGTCACCTCCGATAGGGAGAAGGGCATGAACAAGGGCTGGACCTGCGTCAAAGGCAGGTTCGGCCACGATTACGTCCATAGCCCCGACCGTCTTTCCACCCCTCTCGTGCGGGAGAATGGGGAACTGCGCCCGGCCGGATGGGATGAAGCGCTCGACAGGGCGGCGACCGGTCTCACAAAAGTGAAGGACCGGTACGGACCCGACGCCGTCGCCTTCCTTGCTTCGGCGAAGTGCACGAACGAGGAAAACTATCTCCTCCAGAAGATAGCCCGCTCCGCTATCGGGACGAACAACGTCGATCACTGCGCCCGTCTCTGACACAGCTCCACTGTCGCCGGTCTGGCGATGGCCTTCGGGAGCGGGGCAATGACCAATTCCATCAGCGAGATAGCGAACGCCGACGTGATATTCGTCATCGGATCCAATACGACCGAAAATCACCCTGTCCTCGCCCTCGAGATAAAGAAGGCAGTCCGGCAGAATGGGGCAAAGCTGATCGTTGCGGACCCCCGGAGGATCGAACTGGTCGATTACGCCGCCATCTGGCTCAGCCAGCAGCCCGGAACGGACGTGGCGCTGGTGAACGGCATGATCAATGCGATCATCGCCTCGGGCTTAGCCGATAAGGCATTTATAGCTGAGCGGACCGAGGGCTTCGACGTGCTCGCCGAATCCGTGTCGGATTACACGCCGGAAGCGGTCGAGAAGGTGACGGGGGTGAAAGCAGCCGACCTTGTCCGTGCCGCACGCCTCTTCGCGGAATCGCCCGCTGCATCGATTCTCTATGCCATGGGCATCACCCAGCATACATCGGGTACGAACAACGTCCTCGCCCTCGCCAATCTGTCGATGGCGACCGGACAGATCGGCAAACCCGCATCCGGCGTCAACCCTCTCCGGGGTCAGAACAATATCCAGGGCGCCTGCGACATGGGCGGGCTGCCGAATGTCTTCACCGGGTACCAGAGGGTAGATGACGAGGCGGCGAAGGCAAAATTCGAGGGGGCCTGGGGAAGACAGCTTTCCGCCCGTCCCGGGCTTACCCTCCTGGAAATGATGGGGGCTATAGGCGAGGGCCGCATAAAGGCGCTCTTCATCCTGGGCGAGAATCCACTCCTCACCGACCCTGATGCGACGCGGGTGCGCGAGGAGCTCTCGCACCTCGAGCTCCTGGTGGTCCAGGATATATTCCTCACGGAGACGGCGGAGCTGGCCGACGTGGTGCTGCCGGGCGTAAGCTTCGCGGAAAAGGACGGCACCTTTACGAACACGGAGAGGAGGGTACAGCGGGTGAGGGCCGCCATAAAGCCCCTTGGGGCCAGCCGGCCCGACTGGCAGATCCTCTGCGACCTTGCCTCCCGGCTGGGCTACCCCATGAGCTACGACTCGCCCGGAGAGATCATGGACGAGGTGGCTTCCCTCACACCCTCTTACGGGGGCATCCGCTATGGCCGCCTCGACGGCCCGGGCCTCCAGTGGCCCTGCCCGGACGCAGATCATCCGGGAACGCCATACCTGCACAAGGAGCGTTTCGTCAGGGGCAGGGGGAAGTTCCATGTCACGCCGTATGTGCCGCCTCCCGAGCTGCCCGACGAAGAATACCCCTTCCTCCTCACGACCGGCCGCATGCTCTACCACTACCATGGCGTCCTTTCGAGAAAGTCGGCGGGCCTTTCCGGGATGGCCCCGGCCGCAGCGATAGACATGAGCCGGGCAGATGCACAAAGACTGGGCTTCAACGGAGAAGGGGCGATGGTTTCCGTAGAGTCGAGGCGGGGACGTATCGAAGTCCGTGCGCGGGCGGTCGATTACCTCCAGGACGGGCTCGTCTTCATGACCTTCCACTTCAAAGAGGCGGCAGTGAACAATCTGACCCTCGGCGCCCTCGACCCCGTGGCGAAGATTCCCGGGTACAAGGTCTGTGCGGTGCGGATCCGAAAACTTGTCTAAAGGCGAGGGCACAGGCCGATTTGACGCCGGGCCGGCTTTCGTGGGGCGGGTGCAGCGAAAGAGACAGCAGGCCGCCTTACTAAGGAAATACCCTATTGACAGGTGAGACTGAAGGTGTTATCCTGAGTTGTGATTTCCTTCACTTCCGCACTGTTGTATACAATAATCCTGCGCACTTACCGACAGAAGGAGTATCTTTCGGTTTTTCGGAAATGAGGACCAATTTTAATGATAAAGGAGAAAGGAGCATCTGCCGGGGGACCGACGTAAAAAGCGTCAAGGTCTTTTGCGGTCATGGGTTGCAGCTTAATTATCAGGACAGAGTAACGAAAAGGAGGTAACAGTATGTGGGAATTGAAAAATGATGCGCAGGCAAAGGTGGAGGCTGCGGTAAAGGTATACCTCCCACCGTGTCAGAACAAATGCCCGATCCGCGAAGACATTCAGCGAACAAACGTTCTCATGTCCTTGCTTCCCAAGGACCCTGAAAAGGCACGGGAGGGGGTGCTGCAGATCGGGGACCACCTCTACGAGAGGAACCCTTTTTTCACGGTGTGCGGCTATATCTGCGGCATCTGTGAAAGGGAATGTAACTACAAGACCCATGGCGGCTCCGTGAAGAGGAGACTTTTGAAGCGTTTTCTTTCCGATACGTACACACCTTATTTAAAGGAAAGGAAACCGTTCGCCGTGCAGAAGGACGGTGAAAAGGTGGCCGTAATCGGAGGCGGTCCCGGCGGCTTGATGGCTGCGTGGGAAATGGCCAAGAAGGGACACGACGTGACTCTCTTCGATTCCAACCCCAAGCTTGGAGGCGCCGTCAGGTACATTCCGAAATACCGCCTTCCTGAAGATGTCCTCGATACCGCGGTCGACAGCCTTGTCCGCATAGGGGGCATAAAGGTAGAAAAAAATAGCACCTTCGAGGGCGTCGATGCGATTTCCACACTCAAAACGCAGGGCTTCAAGGCATTCTTCGTCGCGACGGGCACGCCTTATCCCCGCCCCCTCACCTTCGGTGTCGATAAGGTGGAGTGGCAGGGTATGGAGGGTGTCAGCTACGGGCTCACCATGCTCGACGAGGCGGCGAAGGGGCAACTTCTGCCGGACTACTACAAGGGGAAAAGAGTTGTCGTCGTTGGCGGAGGCAATGTGGCCTTCGATGCCGCGAGGACGGCCTACCGGCTGGGCGGACAGGTCACCGTAGTCTGCCTTGAGAACCAGGACAAGACATCGAAAGACGGCATCCCCGCGGATGCGGAGGAGATAGAAGGGGCCATTCAGGAAGGCATCAGGATCGTCTATTCGAGGGGCGTGAGAAACATCATCGCCGAGAACGGAAAGTTCAAAAAGATGGACTGTCCTAAATGCACGACCGTCTTCGACTACAAGGGCTTTAATCCACAGTTCGACTGCAGCGACTGTCACGACGTGGAGGGCGATGTGCTGCTCATCACCATCGGCCAGATGTGGGATCGGAGCCTTCTCCAGAATGCAGGGCTTTTCGACGCGAGCGGCAGGCTTGCCGTCGACCCCCTTACCCGCCGGAGCGCCTTGCGGGAAGAGGTCTTCGTCGGCGGGGACGTGAGAAGGATCGGCTTCATGGTCGACGCCATGGCTGAAGGCAGGGAAGCGGCCCAATCGATGGAGAGATACCTCCGCGGCATGCCCATGCAGCGCTGGGGCCTGAGAAGAGAGACCACGGGCACGCCGACGGGGGGCGCCTTCAAGCCGGAGCCGAAGGCAAAATGGACGGCGCCGACGGAAAGGAAGACCTTTGACATGTTCGAGATAGGATTCACCCTCGACGAGGCGATAGAGGAGGCGAGGAGGTGTCTCGAGTGCGGTCCGTGCCTTGCCTGCAAGGCATGCGTCTCCGCCGGCATCCAGCCTGAGCTGCCGACGGTCCAGGTGAATGAGAGCCTCTGCTCCGGCTGCGGCATCTGCGTGTCCGTGTGCAACTATGAGACCGCCCAGCTTCTTGAAACGAAAGAGATTATCGAAGGCAGGGAGGTGGGGACGCGCCTGGTGAGCTATTCGGACCCTATAAAGTGCAAGGCCTGCGGCCACTGCGTCTCCGCATGTCCTTCCGGTGCTCGTGAGCTGGTGCCTGACCTCTCGAAAATGGAGAAGCAAAAGGTC
>Ga0187884_10002497_pt1 | contig 15273 bp, 12 predicted proteins | sample June2016WEW_20_4_FD_132983 | JGI IMG/M metagenome (GOLD analysis project Ga0187884, IMG submission 132983) | Peatland microbial communities from SPRUCE experiment site at the Marcell Experimental Forest, Minnesota, USA - June2016WEW_20_40 | ecosystem: Environmental > Terrestrial > Soil >...
CATCTGAGTGATCAGCTTGGCGTTGAGATAAGCCTCCATAGCCTCTGTGCCGCCTTCGGAGCCATAGCCGGAATCCTTGACGCCGCCGAATGGCAGTTCCGGCAGCGCCAGACCATGGTGATTGATCGAAACCATGCCGCTCTCGATGTCGCGACCGATGTCCGCCATCGTTTTCGCCGACTTCGTGTAGGCGTAAGCGGCGAGCCCGTAAGGGAGGCGGTTGGCTTCCTCGACGACGCCGTCATAGTCGCGAAACGGGCTGATCGCTGCCAGAGGGCCGAACGGCTCCTCGTTCATGATCCGCGCGTCGAGCGGAGCCTCGGTCAACACGGTCGGTTCAAAGAAATAGCCGCGATTGCCGATGCGCGCGCCGCCGCAGACGACCCTTGCGCCCCGCGACGCGGCGTCGGCGGTCAGCGCTTCCATGGCTTCGAGTCGCCGGCTATTGGCGAGCGGACCCATGACGACGCCGTCTTCGAGGCCGTCGCCGACTTTGACGGCCTTCGCCGCCTCCACGAAGCCAGCGAGAAAGCGCGCGTAGACGCTTTCATGGATGAGGAAGCGCGTCGGCGAAACGCAGATCTGACCGGCGTTGCGGAATTTCGACGCCGACAGAATTTTGACAGCGCGATCGACGTCGGCATCCTCGAACACGATCGCCGGAGCATGACCGCCGAGCTCCATCGTCGCTCGCTTCATATGGCTGCCTGCGAGCGCCGCGAGTTGCTTGCCGACGGCGACCGAGCCGGTGAACGAGATCTTCTTGATCGTCGGGTGAGGGATCAGATACGCGGAAATCTCGGCGGGCGCGCCGAAGACCAGATTGAACGCGCCGGCCGGCAAGCCGGCGTCCGCAAACGCCGCGACGAGCGCCGCGCAGCTGGCCGGCGTCTCCTCGGGGCCCTTGAGGATGACCGAGCATCCCGACGCCAGCGCGGCCGAGACCTTGCGCACGGCTTGATTGATCGGGAAATTCCAGGGCGTGAAGGCGGCGACCGGACCGACCGGCTCCCTGACCACCATCTGATTGACGTTGACCGCTCGCGAAGGAATGACGCGACCGTAACTGCGCCGAGCCTCTTCGGCGAACCACTCGATCGTGTCGGCGCCGCCAGCCGCTTCGGCTCGCGATTCGGCGAGAGGCTTGCCTTGTTCCATGGTCATCGCGCGGGCGATGCTTTCATTGCGCTCGCGCAGCAGCGCCGCGGCGCGCCGCATCAGGTTCGAGCGTTCGAACGCGCCGGTCCGCCGCCACTGCTGAAAGCCTTGTTCCGCCGCCGCCAGCGCTGCATCGAGATCGGTTCGGTCGGCGCAGGCGACGGTGCCGATCGTCTGCTCGGTCGCTGGATTGATCACGGGGATGGCGCCGGCCTTGCCGGCGCGCCATTGCCCGTCGATGTAGAGCTGAGTATCGGGATACATAAGCCGTCCTCCGCCGGACAAGTTCGTAAGCGAGGCGCGATCAGAAGCCGAGCGCGCATCCATCCTTCCTCGGATCGGAGCCGCCGAGCAGGGCGCCGCGCTCCCAATCGATCCAGATCGCCTGCGCGCCGCCGATCGCCCAGTTCGGCGGTCGGACGACAAAGCCGCGCGCTTCCAGCGCGGCGCCGTGACGCTCGCGCAAGCGCCCCTCCATTTCGACGACGTTCGTGCCGGGCAGCGGGAACAATCTCGGCAGGTCGATGGCGCTTTGCAAATCGAGTTGGTGGTCGAACAGCTTGGCGAGCAGATGGGCGTGGCCCATCGCCTGATAATGTCCGCCCATGACGCCGAACGGCATGCAGACGCGACCTTTCTCGGCCACCATGCCGGGAATGATGGTGTGCATCGGGCGTTTGCCCGGCGCGATCTGGTTTGGGTGGCCTCGCGTCAGAGCGAAGCTCTGGCCGCGGTTGTGGAAGAGGACGCCGGATTTCGGGCTGACGAGGCCGCTGCCATAGGGATGAAAGATCGAATTGATGAAGCTGACGGCGTTTCGGTCCTTGTCGACGACGGCGATATAGACGGTGTCCTTGTGCTCGACCGTTGCAAACGAAGGCAGCTTTTCGATCGCGCGGGAAAGATCGATCTTCGCCGCCAATTCGTCGGCCAGCCGATCGGACAGCAGATAATCGACCGGAACCTCGCTCACGGCCGGATCGGCCAGAAAGGCGTCGCGCGCGGCGTAGGCGAGACGGGTCGCCTCGATCTCGATGTGAAGGTTGTCGACATCGAGCGGGTCCGGCTTGACGGTGAAGCGCGTCAGGATCTTCATGATCATCAGCGCGATGATTCCCTGACCGTTCGGCGGACATTCGTAGACCGTTCGTCCGCGAAACTCCATCTTGATCGGCGTGACGTATTCGCCTTTGGCGGCGGCGAAATCGTCCAACGTATGCAAGCCGCCGAGGCCCCTGAGATAAGCGACCATGTCTTCGGCGATCGGGCCGCGATAGAAGGCGTCCGGTCCCTCGCGACCGATCGCCTCCAGCGTTTGCGCGAGTTCCGGCTGGCGTTGGATCGACCCGGCGCTCGGCGCTTGGTCGCCGCTCAGAAAGGTTCGCCTGGCTGTGGGATCGCGTCTGAGCAGATCGCGCTGATTGGCGATGTCATGGGCGATGCGCGGCGAGATGGCGTAGCCGTCGCGCGCCAATCCGATAGCGGGCGCCAGCACATCCGCCAACGGCAGACGGCCATGATCTCCGATCAGGCGCGCCCAGGCGTCGACTGCGCCGGGAACGGTGACGGCGTGGGGGGAATGGCGCTCGATCGCCTTGACGCCCTGCCGTTCGTACCATTCCGCCGTTGCGGCCAACGGCGTCCGTCCGGAGCCGTTATAGGCGACGACGTCTTCCGATCCGCCTCGCGACAGCAACGCGAAACAATCCCCGCCGATTCCCGTCGAGCCCGCCTCGACGACGCTTTGGACGGCGCACGCCGCGACGGCGGCGTCGACGGCGTTGCCGCCGTCGCGCAGAATCTCGACGGCGACCAGCGTCGCGGTGGCGTGGGACGTCGCCGCCATACCGTTCTTGCCCACGGCCATCGATCGACCTGGAAGCTCAAAATTCCGCATGATCTCTGTCTCGTCTGTTGCTGCGGCGATGGAATGCAAGGGCGGCGGCGGATCAGATGCCCAACATCTTGAACCGGACTTTGGTCAGATGGTCGCGAATCGCTTCTGCCGCCGCAGCCGCGTCGCGGGCGGCGAGCGCGGCGGCAATCCTGCGATGCTCATCCTGATAGCCTCGCCAGAATATGGCGTCGGTATGGCCTTGCTTGATCTTCAGCCACGGCCGCTCATGCCGTATGCCGATAACGGCATTGTAGACGCCGATGGCGAGCCGGTTGTGAGTCGCCGCTACGAGGTTGAGATGGAACGAGCGATCCCAATGCTCCCACTGCTCCCACCCGCTGGCGCGATCGCCGCCCTCGACGCTTTCGATGATCAGTTTCAGATCGCTTTCGCTGGCGTTCAAGGTGATCGCCTCGGCGAGACCGGGTTCCAACGCGAGCCGGAACTCCAACAGTTCCGCGGGGCTCGTGTCGAGCAGAGTGAACGCTTCCGATCGAGGGGAGGCGTCGGGCGCGGCCTGCACGATCGTGCCGTGCCCCACCTTCCTGATGATCTTGCCCGCCTTATGGAGTTCGGCGAGGGCGGTGCGAACGACGCTGCGCGAGGCGCCAAACTGCTCGGCCAATTCGCGTTCCGTGGCGATGCGTTCGCCCGGCTTGGTGCGTCCCTGCTCGATATTGCGCTCGATCGTCGCTTGCACCTGATTGATCTGCGCGCGCGCGCGCGCGCGGACATTTTGAACCGGCGCCCGGATCCTGACTGGCTTCTCGCTTGGCACTGAGTCCCCGCACCCGCTTCCGAATAAATTCTGGACCAATTCAGGATAGCTTCTCATCCAAAATCATCTCGACGATCGAATGTCAAGCGCAAGAAGTAGCCGCGTTTCGCCGCAACTTTCAGCAGGAGGCGGAATTTTTGCGCTTGCCAGAGGATATTACCAGAGGATATTATGAGTGCCAAATTTGAACAAATCGAAGTGAGAACGGCATTAGGGGGAGGGTATGGTGTCTGGGCAATCCGTCGCCGCGTCGTTCGTCAGTCCACGGCCGCGGCCCTCACCGCGATCGACGCCGGCGCGCGGAATGGCGAGCGACACGATGGCGAGGCCTCTCCCCAACTTGACGACACGAGATTCGCCGCGTCGCGATCGGATCATCGGATAGACGACTTCGCACGCGTTTGCGCGCTCCGGGCGAGCGTGCAAACATAAATGAACTTATACGGCTCCGAGGCGATGTATTCATTAGGCAGTGTAGGAACGATACGCTTTATGTTGATGCGACGGAACAGTCGAAAAAGTCCAAGAGCGAGAGGAACACATGCAAACGATCGGTAAGATTGCGTCAATGGTCGCGCTGACGATGTCCGCGCTCACCTTTTCGGCAAATGCGTGGGCGCAGGAAAAGCCCACCGCGATCACCATCGCGACGGAAGGCGCTTACGCGCCGTGGAATTTCACCGGGCCGGACGGCAAGGCGGCCGGCTTCGAGGTCGATCTCGCCAACGACCTGTGCGCGCGAATGAAGGTGAAATGCACGATCGTCATTCAGGACTGGGACGGCCTCATCCCCTCCCTGAACGTCGGGAAATTCGACGTCATCATGGCTTCGATGTTCATCACCGACAAGCGCCTGGAAGTCATCAATTTCAGCCGTCCCTACGCCATCGACCCGTCGACTTTCGCGGTCGGCAAGACCAGTGCGCTGGCCAAGTCCGACCTGACGGGCAAGTTCAATCTCAACGACGAAGCGGCCGCCCAGCCGGAGATCGACAAGATGAAGCCGTTGCTGAAGGGCGCCGTCGTCGGCGTTCAGGCGGCGACGACGAATCAGCAGTTTCTCAAGAAATATCTCGACGGCGTGGTCGACATCCGCGAATACAAGACGACCCAGGAGCATGACCTCGACTTGGCGGCCGGGCGCGTCGACGCGTTGTTCGGGCAGAGCACCGCGCTGGCGGCGACGCTGTCGAAGCCCGAATACGCGTCCTATACGCTCGCCGGTCCGGAGTTCCTCGGCGGCGTGTTCGGTCGGGGCACGGGCGCGGGCATCCGCAAGAAGGACACTGTGCTCCTCGGCATGTTCAACGACGCGATCGCAGCGGCGATGGCCGACGGCACGATCAAGAAGCTGTCGTTGAAATGGCTGAAGGCTGACGTCACCCCTCCGCAATGACGAACGACGGCTTCCGTCGCGATTGACGGAAGCCGTTCACCAGCGGAGATCCCGTGAGTGGTTCTGGCATGTTCGATCTGGTTGGCTTTGGCGTCGGCGGATGGGGAGCGGCGTTGCTGAAGGCGGCGCTGACGACCTTCGCCCTGTCCGTCGCCGGCTTCCTGTCGGGGGCGGCCTTGGGCGCGCTCGCCGCGTTCGCCCGGCTCAGCGGCGACCGGTTCGCCCGCGGCGCCGCCTTCGCCTACAGCGCCTTGTTTCGCGGCGTGCCCGATCTCCTCACGATCTATCTCTTGTATTTCGGCGGAAGCGTCGGCTTGACCGTGATCGGCGGGTGGTTCGGCGCGCAGGGGTTCGTCGGACTTCCCGCCTTCGCAACCGGGGTGGTGGCGCTCGCAGTCATCTCGGGCGCCTATCAGGCCGAGGTCTACCGCGGCGCTTTTCTCGCCATTCATCGCGGCGAACTCGATGCGGCGCGAGCCTACGCAATGTCCGGTTTGACAATGTTGCGCCGCATCGTTGCGCCGCAGGTGTTGCGTTACGCGATTCCCGGCCTCGGCAATGTCTGGCAGCTGGTCCTCAAGGATTCGGCGCTCGTTTCGGTCATCGGGCTCGTCGAGTTGATGCGCGAGGCGCAAGTCGGCGCCGGTTCGACGCGCGAGCCTTTCGTCTTCTTCTGCAGCGCGGCCGCGCTCTACCTCGCGATCGCCATGATCACCGGCTCGCTGTTCCGGCATGTCGAGCGCCGCAGCCTGCGCGGCGTCAGGACAGCGTGATGGACATCGCTTTTCTCGCCGACGTTTTCCGGCAGTTGATGAAAGGCGCGCCGCTCACGTTGGAGCTCGCGGGGACGTCGGTCGCGTTGGGCCTGGTCTTGGCGCTCATCCTCGCCATAACGTTGCAGGGCGGACGTCCGGTCCTCGTCTGGCCCATCCGCGGCTACGTCACGGCGTTCCGAGGGACCCCTCTGCTGGTGCAGATCTTCCTGATCTACTATGGGCTTGGGCAGTTTCGCTCGTCGCTTCAGACCCTCGGCCTATGGGGCTTGTTTCGCGAGCCGTACTGGTGCGCCATTCTCGCGCTGACGCTCAATACCGCCGCCTACGGGACCGAGATCATTCGCGGAGGATTGCAATCCGTGCCCTTCGGCCAGATCGAGGCGGCGCGCGCGTGCGGTATGTCGCGCTCGTTGGTCTACCGCCGGGTGATCCTGCCGATAGCGCTCCGCCAGGCCCTGCCCGCCTACGGCAACGAGATCATTCTCATGATCAAGGGCACCTCTCTCACCTCGATCGTCACGTTGCTTGAAATCACCGGCATCGCGCAGCAGATCATTTCGCAGACCTACCGCGCCGTGGAAGTCTTCGCCTGCGCGGGCGCCATCTATCTCGCCATGAACTTCATCATTACGCACCTGCTCGGGGCGCTCGAACACCGGCTCTCCGCGCATCTCAGGGCGGCTCCGGAATTCGAAAGTTCCGTTGCGGTCGAAGGAGGCCTGCATTGACCGAAGCGCCGACGATCGATCGAGACACGGGCGTTAACGGCGCCGGGCGGGCGGCCGTGGTCGTCCAGGATCTCCACAAGAGCTATGGCGCGTTGGAGGTGTTGAAGGGGGTGTCTCTGCAAGCCCGTCAAGGCGACGTCGTCTCAATTCTCGGGTCGTCCGGCTCGGGCAAGTCGACGATGCTGCGCTGCCTCAATTTGCTGGAAACGCCCGACAGCGGCGTCATCGCCATCGGGGACGAGACGCTGCGCTTCGCCAAGAATCGCAGCGGACGCGTCGCCCTGCCCGACCGTCGACAGGTGGAGCGCTTGCGCCGCAGCACCGGTATGGTCTTTCAGAGCTTCAATCTGTGGTCGCACATGACGATCCTCGAGAACGTCATCGAAGCGCCGATCCACGTACTGAAGCGCCCTCGCGCGGAATGCATCGCGGAGGCCGAAGCGCTGCTCGCCAAGGTCGGCATCGCCGATCGCCGGCATCATTATCCCGCGCATCTCTCCGGCGGCCAGCAGCAGCGCGCAGCCATCGCGCGCGCTCTCGCGATGCAGCCAAAAGTGCTGCTATTCGACGAGCCGACGTCGTCGCTCGATCCCGAACTGGTCGGCGAGGTTCTGCGCGTGATGCGCTCGCTTGCCGAGGAGGGGCGGACCATGCTGGTGGTGACGCACGAGATGGCGTTCGCTCGCGACGTCTCCTCGCACGTGCTCTTTCTGCACCAGGGCAAGGTCGACGAAGAGGGCGCGCCCGTCGAAGTGTTCAGGAACCCCAAATCCACGCGGCTTCGCCAGTTCCTTTCCACGACGCGGTGACGGACGGCCGAACGCCGCGGCTCAACATCCCTGGAGATCATGATGACCATCCGCCCCAACTCGATCGAAGCGCGCGACATCGCTAGTGTCCTGCATCCCTACACAAATTCCAGCGTGCATGAGAAAATCGGGCCGTTAGTGATCTCGCACGGCGAGGGAATCCACGTCATCGACGATAGCGGCAATCGCTATATCGAGGCGCTGAGCGGATTGTTTTGCGCCTCGCTCGGCTTCAGCGAGGAGCGGCTGGTCGAGGCGGCGACGCGTCAGATGCGCAAGCTGCCCTTCTACCATACGTTCGGGCACAAGACGAACGAGCCGAGCGTCGAGCTCGCCGAGCGATTGATAGCGTTGGCGCCCGTGCCGATGTCGAAGGTGTTTTTCGCCAATTCGGGGTCGGAAGCCAACGACACCGCGATGAAGCTCGTGTGGTACTACCACAACGCGATCGGCAAGCCGCATAAGAAGAAAATCATCTCGCGGATCAAGGCCTATCACGGGGTGACCATCGCTTCGGCGAGCCTGACGGGATTGCCGAACAACCACCGCGACTTCGATCTGCCGATCGATCGTGTCTTGCACACGGATTGTCCGGGCTTCTATCGCTTTGGCCTTCCCGGCGAGAGCGAAGAAGATTTCGCGACGCGCTGCGCCCGCTCGCTTGAAGACCTCATCGAACGCGAGGGCGCCGAGACGATCGGCGCATTTTTCGCCGAACCGATCTTGGTGTCGGGAGGCTGCATCGTGCCGCCGCCGACCTATTACGAGAAAATCCAAGCCATCCTGGAGAAGCACGACATTCTGCTGATCGCCGACGAAGTGATCTGCGGTTTCGGCCGCACCGGCAATATGTTCGGTTGCGAGACGTTCGGCATGAAGCCGGACATGATCACGATGGCCAAGCAGCTTTCCGCCGCCTATCAGCCGATATCGGCGTTGATGATCAGCGAAAGGATCTATCGCGCGCTGGTCTCGGAAAGCGAGAAGATCGGCACCTTCGCCCATGGCTTCACCTATGGCGGCCATCCCGTCGCCGCCGCCGTGGCGCTGGAAACCCTCAAGATCTATGAGGAACGCGATATTCTCGGCCATGTCCGTCAGATCATCCCGGGCTTCCAAAGGGGGCTGAGGGAACTGGGCGAACACAAACTGGTTGGCGAGGCCCGCGGCAAGGGACTGGTCGGCACATTGGAGCTGGTGGAGGACAAGGCGACGCGAAGGAACTTCGATCCCGCGCTCGGCGTCCTCGCTTACGCCGGCGAGCGCGCTCAAGCGCATGGCGTGATGACGCGCTGCATGGGCGATAACGTGAATCTTTGCCCGCCGCTCATCATCACCGAAGCTGAGATCACTGACCTGATGGGCCGGATCAAGCTCGCGCTCGACGACACGCTTGTTTGGCTCGAAAATGGCGGAGGATCCCGCTAGGCGGCGCCGGAATTTGAGAGGCGCGCGAGAGCGACGGAAGGGCCCGCGATGAAGATTTGCGTGATCGGCGCCGGGTCGATCGGCGGCCTGCTGGCGGCCAAATTGGCGCGCGCCGGCGAAGAGGTCTCGGTCATCGCGCGCGGCGCGCATCTCGAGGCGATCAGGAAAGACGGCCTTCGTCTCATCGAAGAGGAAGGCGGCGAGTCCGCCGTCAAGGTTGCGGCGACCGACAGGATCAACGACATCGGCGCGCAGGACTGCGTGATCCTCGGGATGAAGGCGCATCAGGTGGCCGCCGTCGCCGCCGATGTTCCCGCGCTCCTCGACCGCGACGCCACCATCCTGACCGCGCAGAACGGCATTCCCTGGTGGTACTTCTTCAAGCACGGCGGCGAGCACGAGGGTCGGCGGCTCGAGAGCGTCGATCCCGGCGGCGTCATCGCCGACCATCTGCCGATCGACCGCATCATCGGCAGCGTCGTTTACGCCGCCGCCGAGATCGTTGCGCCGGGGGTTATCAAGCATAGCGAAGGCAACCGGTTTTCGCTCGCCGAAATCGACAATTCGAGCACCCCGCGGGTGGCGGCTCTCTCCGAAGCGTTGAAGCGGGCGGGCTTCAAGGCGCCGGTCGTCACCGATATTCGCGCAGAGATATGGATGAAGCTGTGGGGCAATCTCAGCCTCAATCCGGTCAGCGCGCTGACCCACGCCACGCTCGAAGACATCTGCCGCTATCCGCCGACCCGCGACCTCGTCGCGCGGATGATGGCGGAAGCGCAAGCGATCGGCGCGGCGTTGGGAATACGCTTTCGCCTGCCGGTCGAAAAGCGCATCGCGGGCGCAGAGGCGATCGGCAAGCACAAGACCTCGATGCTGCAGGATATCGAGGCGGGGCGCGCGATCGAGATTGACGCGCTCCTCGGCTCTGTGCTCGAACTCGGGCGGATCACCGGCGTGGCGGCGCCAAGCCTGGAAAACGTCTACGCACTGGTGAAATTGACCGCCAAGATGCTGCAGGAGCAGCGAGGCAGGCTCAGGATCGAGCCGCTGTGAGCATTCGAGACCCTCATTCACCGCACCGAGGATTCAACGCCATGTCGAGCGGATCAACGCTTCACGATTTGATGTCTCACGGCGAAGACACTCACCCGGCGATCCTGGCGCCGGATCGCCGTCCGCTGTCTTTCGGGGAGCTTCGAGGGCTTGTGCGCGAAACGGTCGCTTCCCTTAACGCCTTCGGCGTCGGTCGCGGCGATCGGGTTGCGATCGTGCTGCCGAACGGCCCGGAAATGGCGACGGCCTTTATTGCGGTCGCGGCCGGCGCCGCCGCTGCGCCGCTCAATCCGGCCTATCGCGCCGAGGAATTCGAGTTCTATATGTCGGACCTCGGCGCCAAGGCGTTGGTCGTCGAGGCCGGCAGCGCCAGCGCGGCCATTGAGGTTGCGCTCAAGCTCGGCGTCCTGATCGTCGAATTGCGGCCGCAGGCGGAAGCGGGCGCCGGTGCGTTCGCCTTGGCCTGTGCGGATGCGCGCAGGCACGAATTCCTGCCGGGCGTGGCGACGGCGGACGACACCGCGCTGATCCTGCACACCTCGGGGACGACCTCGAGGCCGAAGATCGTTCCGCTCTCGCAGCGCAATATCTGCGTCTCGGCGCAGAACGTCGCCAAGACCCTGGAGTTCACGCCGTCCGATCGCGGCCTCAACATCATGCCGTTGTTTCATATCCACGGCTTGATCGCGGGGCTGCTCGCGCCGCTTTCGCGCGGCGGCGGCGTATTCTGCACGCCCGGATTCAACGCATTGAAATTCTTCGGCTGGATGCGAGAGGCCAAGCCGACCTGGTACACCGCGGTGCCGACCATGCATCAGGCGATCCTCACGCGCGCCGCGCCAAACAAGGACGTCATCGCGGCCAATCCGCTGCGCTTCCTCAGATCGTCCTCCTCTTCGATGCCGCCGCAAGTCATCGCCGAGCTCGAAGCGACCTTCGGCGCGCCGCTGATCGAGGCCTACGGCATGACCGAGGCGGCGCATCAAATGGCCTCCAATCCGCTGAGGGGCGTTCGCAAGCCGGGCTCGGTCGGGGTCGCGGCGGGCCCCGACATCGCGATCATGGACGAGAGGGGCGCCCTCTTGGCGCTAAACGAGATCGGCGAAATCGTCATCCGCGGCGCCAATATCACCGCCGGATACGAGAACAATCCGAAGGCGAACGCCGAAGCGTTCAGCGGCGGCTGGTTCCGCACCGGCGATCAGGGCGTCATGGACGAGGACCGCTACATCTCTCTCACCGGCCGCCTCAAGGAGATCATCAACCGGGGCGGCGAGAAAGTGTCGCCGCGGGAGGTCGACGAAATCTTGATGGACCACTCGGCGGTCCGGCAGGTCGTCACCTTCGCGATGCCGCATGTCAAGCTCGGCGAGGAAGTCGCGGCGGCGGTGGTCCTGCGGGAGGGGTCGCACGCGACCGAGAAGGAGTTGCGCGATTTCGCAAGCGAGCGGCTGGCTCCGTTCAAGGTGCCGCGCAAAATCGTGTTTCTCGATGAAATTCCCAAAGGCGCCACAGGCAAGCTCCAGCGCATTGGCTTGGCGGCCAAGCTCGGGTTGTGACCCACTTTCAACATAGCCTCTGCCGGACACGTGAAGCAGCCTGGTCTGCCCCCTGAAATGTGGTCCTCCCTGAGGTATGGCTTTGAGCCAAACGGAAGACATTGGAATGGCGAGGAAGAAGCCATTGGTCTGCGCTCCCTGCCTGAGGTTTTGGCTGGCTTGGTGCACGAGGAACCATCGGCGCGTGCGACCCGCAGCTTGCATTCGCGCCGGACTGTGCATCAGGATGACGCCAATCCCTGACGACCCTGCCATCGCTGGATCAGCCACATGGGCACCCAAGGCGGTCTCGGGCCAGCGCCTCCCTGCCGACATGATCTTCAGCCTCCGAACCGAACCCGTATTGACTGGCGCGGCGATGCAACAGGACTTGTCTCGACGACGGTCGGGCAGAAGATATTCAGCAGAGATCGGGCCATTCGGCGGATCCGGCGCCTTCCGGCGTGATCTATTCGAACCCCCTGGCGCGGCGCCGGGGCCGCATCGTAGAATCTCGCCGCGCGCAAACGACATCTCGGCCCCGGAGGGCACATGACCGACACCACCACCCTGATCGCCCGCCGCAACCGCGCGCTGGGCGCCGGAGCCCCGCTGTTCTACGAGCACCCGCTGCACATCGTCCGCGGCGAGGGCACCTACCTGTATGACGCCGACGGCCGCCGCTACGTCGACATGTACAACAACGTCCCCTGTGTCGGTCACGCCAACCCGCGCGTGGTCGAGGCGATGGCACGCCAGCAGGCGACGCTGAACGTCCACAGCCGCTACCTGCACGAAGCCGTCGTCGCGTTCTGCGAACGCCTCGCCGCGCTACAAGGCCCGCAGATCGAGAGCGTCATCCTGAGCTGCAGCGGCACCGAGGCGAACGAGGTCGCGCTGCGCATGGCGCGGTTCGCCACCGGCAAGCGCGGCATTCTCTGCACCGACGCAACCTATCACGGCAACAGCGAGCTCGTCGGCTCCCTCACCCGGCTCGGCCAGTCCCCCTCCCCGAACCAGTCGGTCCGCGCCTTCCCCTTCCCGGAGACGTTCCGCCCGATCGCGCCCGGCCTGAGCGAGGACGCACTGTGCGAGGCGTATCTGGCGAAGCTCGACGCCGCGATCGCCGACCTGCAGGCCTCCGGAGAGGGCGTCGCGGCCATGATCGTCTGCTCGATCCTCGCGAACGAAGGCCTGCCCGACATCCCCGCCAGCTTCATGGCCCGCGCCGCAGCGAGGGTGAGGGAGGCTGGCGGCTTGGTGATCGCGGACGAGGTGCAGGCCGGCTATGCCCGCACCGGCCATTGGTGGGGCTATGAGGTGGCCGGCTTCACCCCCGACATCGTCGTCACCGGCAAGCCGATGGGCGCCGGATTGCCGCTCGCCGCCACCGCCGCGAGTCGCGCGTTGATCGAGACCTTCCGCGCCAAGACGCGCTACTTCAACACCTTCGCCTCCTCCCCGCTGCAGGCCGCGGTCGGCATGGCGGTGCTGGATGAGATCGAGCAACGAGACCTCCTCGGCAACGTCGCCACCGTCGGCACCGCGCTGAAGGCCGCGCTGACCCAGCGCAAGGGTGCCAGCGTCGCGATCGGCGACGTGCGCGGCCACGGCCTGTTCATCGGTGTCGAGCTGGTCAGGCCCGCGGGCAAGGCGCCCGACCCGGACCTCGCCAAGCGGGTGATCAACCGGTTGAAGGACAAGGGCTTCCTGACCAGCAATGCCGGCGCCTTCGCCAACGTCGTGAAGATCCGCCCGCCGCTGCCGTTCTCGCAAGCCGACGCGGCGGCATTCCTGGTCGCTTGGGACGAGACGATCGCCGAACTCTCGGCATGACCACGGCGGCAGAGCAGGCCTATGCACCGGCCGCCCTCCAGGCGCTTGCGGCGTTTGGCGTCGAGGCCGCCGACCTGTACTTCGTGCATCTGAGCGAGAACGTCACCTTCCGCGCAACCGATGGACGCGATGGGTCGCCGCTCGTGCTGCGGCTTCACCGCCCCAGGTACCACGACATCGCCGCCCTGCGATCGGAGCACCTGTGGACCCGCGCCCTGGTCCACGCAGGCATTGCGGCCCCCGAGCCGCTGCTGACGCAAGCGGGCGAGAGCTTCGCCCAGGTCGAGATCGCCGCAACTGGGGAACGGCGCTGGGCCGGCCTCGCGCGCTGGGTAGAAGGCGAACTGCTCGCCGATGTGGTCGCGCGTGAAACCGACAGCGCCGCGAACGCAAGCCACTTCGCGCATATCGGCGCTATCATGGCGGCGATGCATAACCAGGCGACCTGCTGGACACCGCCCGCCGGGTTCGAGCGGCACGCGCTCGACGCCGACGGGCTGATGGGGGCCGAACCGTTCTGGGGCCCGTTCTGGGACCATGCCATGTTCTCCCCCGCCGAACGCGACATGCTGCGCGGCACGCGGGACCGGCTGCACGCGGCGCTGACCCGCTATGGCAAGCCTGCTCGCACGTTCAGTCTGATCCATGCCGATCTGCATCCGCGCAACGTGCTGATCGACGGGGCGCGAGCCGCGGTTATCGACTTTGACGATTCCGGGTTTGGCTGGCACCAGTACGACCTCGCGGTGGCGCTGGTCGCGTACCAGGACCATCCCGACTTCGTGATGTTCCGCGACGCCTGTATCGCGGGCTATCGGTCAGTGCGCACGATCTCGGATTCGGACCTCGCGCTGCTGCCTATGTTCCTGCTGATCCGCGACATGGCGCAGATGGGCTGGTACCATCAGCGTCCGGAAGTGGTGCGGCCGGCCGCCGTGCTACCGCGGCTTAAGGAGCGCGTCTGCTCCAAGGCGGCGGACTTCGAGCCGCTAATCTAAAACGCGGCGGATTGCGTTCTAATTCTACTGCGTCACGATGACCCTCGGTAGGGCGGCCGCATCTGCATGGCTTGGCAGCACGGGCAGCGCATGAGGGTTCGGGCCAGCGCGACGGAGAGCTGTCGTCGCATCGTCGCGATCGAGTTTTCGATGTGTCGCTCGGGTCGGATCGGCTGTCGCGATGTATTTAAACGGGGTCTGATTCACTCTTGATGCACGCGCGGGGCGTAAGGGTCCCGATGACGCGCTGGCGGGCTGGCGGGCTGGCGTCTTGTGCCTGGATGCGGCAGCAAGGATGATGAAAACATCAGCGTCATGGTCACCCGCGTCGAACCTGAACGTCGTGAACGTCCAACGGGGAGATCACGCTTGGACGGTCACAGTGGACAGCCGGCAGCCTACATGCTGTCTAGGATGCGGTACGCAATCCAAATCGCGTCACAGCGTTTACTCGAGAAGGCTTCGGGATCTGTCCGCTCAGGGAGCGACGGTTGTCATCGACGCCCGTCTGGCGCGCTGGCGGTGCCGAAACGATCGGTGCGATCGGCGCATCTTTACCGAGCGACTTCCAGGTCTTGCGGCGCCATTCGCCCGCCAGACAGCCCGCCTGGCGGAAATCGTCCGGCTCGTTGGTCATAGCATGGGCGGGCGACCTTCGGAGCGGCTGATGAGGCGGCTCGGCATGCCGGTCAGCGACACGACGATCCTGCGCAGCCTGAAAGGGCATGCAAGAGTTAGATCCGCTAACGACGCGGTCCGGGTGGCTGGCGTTGATGACTGGGCGTGGCGCAAGGGCGCCAACTACGGCACGATCATCGTGGACCTGGAGCGTCGGCGGGTTGTGGACTTGCTGGCGGATCGTTCGGCGGAAACGACGG
>Ga0187884_10002516_pt1 | contig 15197 bp, 9 predicted proteins | sample June2016WEW_20_4_FD_132983 | JGI IMG/M metagenome (GOLD analysis project Ga0187884, IMG submission 132983) | Peatland microbial communities from SPRUCE experiment site at the Marcell Experimental Forest, Minnesota, USA - June2016WEW_20_40 | ecosystem: Environmental > Terrestrial > Soil >...
ACGGTCACATCTACGGGGTGTCCATGGGGACCGATACCCGTGGGCTCTGGTACAACAAGGCTGTGCTCGCCAAGGCGGGGGTTGCGCTCCCCTGGCAGCCCAAGACCTGGGCTGACGTGCTAGCGGTAGCCGAGAAGATCAAGGCGACTGAGCCGGGCGTCACTCCGATGAACGTCTACGGCGGGACGGCCGCGGGCGAAGGGACCACGATGCAGGGGTTCGAGATGTTCCTGTACGGGACCAACAACCCGCTGTTTGACTACAGCACCGGCAAGTGGGAAGAGGCTGGAGCCGGCTTCAAGGCCGCGCTCGGGATCTACAAGACGATCTACAAGACGGACAACCTCGGCCCCAGCGTGCAGACCGCCCTCAGCGCCCTGGGCTGGCAGGTCGTGCAGCAGTCCCTGATGCCCGTGGGCAAACTGGGAATCGACCTCGACGGGAGCTGGGTTGGCGGCACCTACTTGCCCACCGGACCCAAGCCATGGCCCCAGTGGCAAAGCGCAATGGGTATAGCTGCCATGCCTACGGAAAACGGGCAGGCACCCGGAAAGGTGAGCATGTCCGGAGGATGGCTTCTGTCTGTGGGCTCGCGCTCCACGAACAAGCAGATGGCGTTCAATTTCATCACAATCGCCCTGAACCAGCAGAACTCGCTGTACTACGACATCCACGCTTCGCAGATCGCCAGCCGTGCCGACGTCGCCTCAGCGCCCACCTACAAGGCGCAAGGCCACGTGGCGGCTGCGTTCTCCTCGTTCGTGCCCTTTACTCACTTCCGCCCGGCATTCACCGCGTACCCCAAGCTCTCCACTGAGATACAGGAAATCACCGGAGAACTGATGACCGGCCAGGCAACCCCTGCCCAGGGTGCGGCGGCGTACAACAAGTACCTCATCGCGACGGTTGGAGCGAAGAACGTCGAGGCTGCACCGGCGTAATCTGAAATGCTACAAATGGGCTCTGGCCAGGACGTGCCTGAACCCAACTAGGCTTTAATCAGCTGCCTGTCCGTTGAAACGGGGCGGCCAAACCCTTGAGGGTTTGGCCGCCCCTTGGAGGGTTAGATTGGCACTCAGAATCTCCCGCCGCAGGACGCCGACCTGGCGGTGGCTCGGCCCCATGGCCCCGGCCCTCGGCATCATGGGCCTGTTCTTTGCGGGCCCGATCATCTGGAGCGTCTACATCGCCTTCACCAACAAGGCGCTGACGGGGGTGGGGGCCGCTCATGCGAAATGGGTGGGCTTCGCCAATTTCACCCAGATGTTCCAGGACCCGTTGTTCATCCACTCCCTTGTCCTCACTGCCATCTTCGTCATCGGCTCGGCGATCATCGGACAGAACACTCTCGGGTTCCTCATCGCCCTCCTCGAAAGAGGCAAGAACAGTTTCGTAACCAGAGCTCTCAACACGTTCATCATCGCCGCCTGGGTCATGCCCGAGATCGTCGCCGGCTTCTGCTGGTACGCGTTCCTCTACCAGGGCGGAACGCTTGATACTTTCCTGCAGCACTTCGGACTAAGCCAGGACTGGCTGTACACGACGCCGATGCTTGCCATCATTATCGCCAACATCTGGCGCGGGACCGCATTCTCAATGCTTGTGTATTCGGCGGGCCTCTCCGACGTGCCGGCCGAGCTGCTCGAGGCGGCCAAGGTCGACGGCGCCAGCCAGCTCTCGCTCCTACGCCTGGTGATCATCCCTCTGCTACGGCGCTCGATAGTGACGAACTTGATGCTCATAACCCTGCAGACACTGGCCAGCTTCACTCTTATATTTGTGCTGACCGCCGGCGGCCCCGGAGAAGCCAGCCAGACCACGCCGCTATACATCTACCAGCAAGCTCTCCAGCTATACGACATAAGTTATGGGACCGCGATGTGCATAGTGCTCCTTTTGATAGGCGCCCTCTTCTCTGTGGTCTATATCAAGTTGATCCGGGTGGAGGAAGTGGGATGATCGGAGTCCTGAGTTCGGGCGAAAGAAGAGCAGCCCGTTCAAACGCGCGCCCACGTAGCCGCTTCCGCATCACGTCACCGCGGATAATGGCGGCGCGCGTGAGCGCGTACGGCGTTTTGGCTCTGATAGCTGTCTTCTTCATAGCCCCGCTCCTTTGGCTTGTCCTTTCCGCGTTCGAACCCGCTGCCAGCGTGGGGTCCGCAGCACCGCTCGCGCTGTCGTTCAGTAACTTCGCGAAGATCCTCAACTGGACAACGACGTACAAGCCGCTCATAAACTCGGCGATCTTGTCGGGGTCGACGGCGATCATAACTGTTGTTGCTTCGCTGTTTGCCGCTTACCCGCTCTCGCGCTATCAGATGCGCTTTCGCAAGCCGTTCCTGTACACGGTTGTGTTCTCCACGGGGCTCCCGATCACGGCGATCCTGGTGCCCGTGTACTCGATGTTCGCACGCTTCAACCTGGTCGACAATATCTCGGCCGTGATCTTGTTCATGACGGCAACGTCGCTTCCGTTTGGGATCTGGCTCATGAAGGGCTTCATGGATGGTGTGCCTCTCGAGCTGGAACAGGCGGCGTGGGTCGATGGGGCGACGTGGCTGGGGTCGTTGAGGCGGATAGTTGCGCCGTTGATGTTGCCCGGCATAATGGTCATTACGATCTTCACTTTCGTCAGCCAGTGGGGCAACTTCTTCGTCCCGTTTATTCTGCTCGAGACGCAAAGCAAGTTCCCGGCTTCAGTCAGCATCTATACGTTCTTTTCGCAGTATGGGCTGGTCGACTACGGGCAGCTGGCGGCGTTCTCGATTCTGTACACGTTGCCTGCGGTAGGGCTGTGGGTTGTGGCCGGACGCTTCTTGAAAGGCACGTTCACCTTCGCAGGCGCAGTGAAAGGCTGACTCACACCATGCATGAGGACCAGAGCAGGACCACCGCCCGGATCAGGCGGGCCTTGGACATGCGGTTGCGTCCTCGGGTCTTCGAAGCACGTGAACCGTGCGAGGTCTCGTCCTTTTCCTGCGGGGACCCGGTAAGTGTGTCAGTCGCGCTCGCCGCGGCTTATGTCTCCGTTGAGCGCGGCGCGCCCTGGGGAGCGCCGTGGTCGACGACCTGGTTCCGGATTTCCGGCAGAGTGCCGGCTGAATGGGCCGGCCGGAGGGTCGAGGCGGTGTTCGACCTCGGGTTCAGTGACCGGAGCCCTGGGTTTCAGGCCGAGGGTCTGGCGTTCGGCGTAGATGGCAGCCCGATCAAGGCGGTGTTACCCCGGAACAACTGGCTCCCTGTCGACGACGGCGGGTCTGGCAGCTGGACGTGCTTCGTGGAAGCGGTAGCGATGCCGGCCATCATGGGTGGTACCGACGACCGGTGCCAACCGACCGAGCTGGGTGACGTCGGCACTTCGGGGTCCAAACCCCTCTACGTGCTCGGGGGCGCCGATCTCGTGGTAGTCGACGAGGCGGCTCTGGCTCTTGCGCTCGACGTCGAGGTCCTGCTGGGGCTGATGGGGGGCCTGCCCGTCAGAGATCCACGCCGCCACGAGGTATTGCGCGCCCTGGAACGCTGCTTGGACGCCTACGACCTGGACGGCGATCCGGCCGCGGCTCGCGAGGCCCTCAGGGGTGTGATGTCGGCACCGGCCAGCCGTACCGCGCACAAGATCTCCGCCGTCGGCCATGCCCACATCGATTCAGCGTGGCTATGGCCAGTTCGGGAGACCATCCGCAAGTGCGCCCGGACTTTCTCCAACGTGGCGGCGTTGGGTGACGAGTACCCGGAGCTCGTCTTTGCGTGTTCTCAGGCTCAACAGTGGTGGTGGATGAAACAGCACTACCCGGTGATCTATGAGCGCATGAAAGCGCAGGTCGAAAAGGGCCAGGTCGTTCCCGTGGGTGGCATGTGGGTGGAGTCTGACACCAACGTGACCGGTGGGGAGTCCCTCGTCCGCCAGCTCGTGTTCGGCAAGCGCTTCTTTCTCTCCGAGCTGGGCGTGGAGACCGAGGAGGTGTGGCTACCTGATTGCTTCGGCTACTCGGCTGCGCTTCCTCAGCTCATCCTCCTCTCTGGGTCACGCTGGTTCCTCACGCAAAAGCTCTCGTGGAACGACACCAACAAGTTCCCCCACCACACGTTCTGGTGGGAGGGCATCGACGGGAGCCGGGTATTCACCCATTTTCCCCCCGTCGACACCTATAACGCCGAGCTCCTGCCGTCCGAACTGGCTCACGCGGCGGACAACTATGCCGAACGCGGCTTCGGGACCCGGTCGTTGGTCCCCTTCGGTTACGGCGACGGCGGCGGGGGGCCCACGCGGGAGATGATGGAGAGGGCGCGTCGTCTCGCCGACCTGGACGGGTCGCCCAAGGTGGTCGTGGAGGCCCCGCCGAAGTTCTTTGCCGCCGCCCAGGACGAGTACCCCCTTGCGCCGGTCTGGTCAGGCGAGCTCTACCTCGAAGGACACCGCGGGACCCTCACGAGCCAAGTCGAGATCAAACAAGGCAATCGTCGCTGCGAGAACTTGATGCGGGAAGCGGAGCTCTGGTCGACCGCAGCCCTGGTAGCCGGGCGCTCGGCCTACCCATACGAAGAGCTGGAAGAGATCTGGCGGGACATCCTGCTGAATCAGTTCCATGACATCCTCCCGGGCTCATCGATCGCCATGGTCAACGACGAGGCAATCGCCAGTTGTGCCAACAGTGCCCGGCGGCTCGAGGACATCGTCGAAAGAGCGATCTCGGCGCTGTGCGGCAACGGCGATGTGCCCGTGGCTTTCAACGCTGCGCCGCATGAGCGCCACGGGATCCCGGCCCTTTCCGCCGGCACGGTGTCACTGGCGACTGGCGCGGCCAGGGTGGTCGGTGGAACCATCCTCGAGAACGACCTCATCAGGGTGGAGCTCGACGCTGATGGCCATGTCGCCTCATTGTTCGACCTTCATGCCGGGCGGGAGGTCATTCCACCCGGCGCCCTCGGCAACGTGCTCCAGCTCCACCCGGACATTCCGAACAACTGGCCCGCTTGGGATGTCGACGCCTTTTACCGCAATGTCCGCCAGGACCTGGGCTCGCCTCAGAGCATCACCGTCTTGTCGAGTGGACCTGAAGAGGCTGCCGTCCGGGTCGAGTACCGTTTCGGCTCCTCGCGGGCCGTGCAGACCTTGCGGCTGGCGGCCGACAGCAGGGCCTTGGTGGTGGACATCGAGCTTGACTGGCGAGAGCATGACCGCCTGCTCAAGGTGGCCCTCCCCATCGACGTCCACACGGACCGGTCGTCATCGGAGATCCAGTTCGGGCACATCCAACGGCCCACTCATGACAACACCTCCTGGGACGCTGCCCGTTTTGAGTTCGTGGCACACCGTTTTGTGCACGTGGGAGAGCCTGGTTACGGCGTCGCGGTGGTGAATGATGGAATATACGGCCACGAGGTAGCGGCCATGGAAAGAGCTGGCGGCGGAAGGGCCACCTTGGCCCGGCTGTCCATCGTTCGCAGCCCGAGTTTTCCTGATCCCCGCGGAGAAAACGGAGTGCACAACTTCCGCTATGGGATTGTGCCGGGGGCGACGATCGCCGACGCTGTGCACCACGGCTACTACTTCAACTTCCCGCTTCGAGCAGCCATGGCCGAGCGGGAGGTGGAGCCGCTGATAACGCTGAACAACGATGCGGTGGTGGTCGAGGCGGTCAAGGCTGCCGACGACCGTTCGGGAGACGTGGTCGTGCGTTGCTATGAGTCTTTAGGGGGCAGGGCCACGACGACGGTGAAAGCGAACTTCGCGGTTCGTCACGCTTCGTTGACCGACCTGCTGGAGCGTCCATTGGTCGACCTCGTCGTCGGGCCCGGCAGCGTTGTCTCGCTGCAGCTGAGGCCTTTCCAGATCGTCACGCTGCGGCTGTCACCGGAGAAATGACCCGTGCATTCCCATTCTCTGTTCGGTGCTGACAGCGATAGGTCCCCTGTTGCCGACGGAGTTGCGGATGCCGACGCGCCATGGTCGACTTCGGCCTCGGTCTCGTGGGGCGGACTCGGGTGACCTCGAGCCTCTGTCTTGCGCTGGACATCGGGGCCACGAAGCTCGGAGCAGCACTGGTGGACCGCCGGGGTGACATCCGGTGCAGCGCGAAGAGACATACGCCCGAGGGATGCGATCCTGAGATGCTGTTCTCGGAGGTGACGAACCTCCTGGACGGACTATTGGAAAGTGAGGTGGAGAGTCCGTTGGCCCTGGGCGTGGGCAGTCCGGGGCCGGTGAAGGACCGTTCCGAAGTGAGCCCGCTCAACATCCCGGCCTGGCGGGGCTTTCCTCTGCGGCGGCGCCTCGAGGACCGCTATGGCCTGGCGACGTTTGTCGAGCTTGACACCAAGGCCCTAGCGCTGGCCGAGGGCTGGACGGGCGCGGCGCGGGGTAGGCGCAACTACCTGGCCATGGTCGTCTCCACGGGCATCGGAGGGGGATTGGTCCTGGACGGGAGGCTGGTCGAGGGCCGCACGGGTAACGCTGGGCATGTGGGCCATGTCGTAGTTTGTCCAGAGGGCAGGCCATGTTCGTGCGGGGGCAGGGGTTGTCTGGAGGCAGAGGCCTCAGGCTGGGCGATCGCCGTCATCACCGGGCGGCCCCCTCGCGAAGCTACCTCCGAGGTGATCGAGCACACCGGTCAGCTAGTGGGCCAGGCCCTGGCTTCGGTGGCCACCCTGTGCGACCTCGACCTGGTGGTCGTAGCTGGCTCGGTTGCCCTAGGTTTCGGCGCCCCGTTCTTCCGAGCCGCGGTGAGTGCGCTGCACGACTACGCCACGCAGGACTACACCAGGCAAACGCAAGTGGTCCCGGCGGGCCTGGGCGCGAGGGCGCCCCTGGTGGGCGCCGCGGCGGTGGCGTGGCGGGGCCTTGGTGAGCGAGAGGAAACACCGTGGGAGGCCACAACGGCCGACGGCTGTGAGCCTGAGCGATGAACGACGGTCGGGACCACTCGTGGGGCGCCTGGCTTTCTCCACAGTAAGCAACGAGAAGGGACAACGCACCCATGCGCGTCAGTTCGGTCCGTTCCACCTACTGTTTCGTCGCGAAGGGGGAGCAGCTGGCCCAGGTCATCCGGGTTGTAGTCGCGGACGCCACGCCCACCGAGCCTGCAGAGGTCACGCTGCTTGGCGACGGCCTCCTGTGGGCTGAGTCCTGGCAGGGGTGCCTCGATCCGACGTGGGCCGGCAGAGCGGACGGTCCCGCTTGGGCTCCCGGCGCCGACGCTGGGCTTGTCACACCAGCCCGCTTCACGTCCGCCCCCGACCTGCCCGATGGGGTCGTGGTGGAGGTCCCGGTCCTGTTCGACCCGGCGCTGCCCGCGGGCAGTGTCGTTGCCCTTCAGGCCGTCGTGCAGTCCGGCGAGGCTCGGGCCGTGGCCGAGGGTAGGGTGGTGGTCCGGGAGCCAGGTTGGCGGATGCTCATGGTTCCCCATTTCCACTACGACCCGGTTTGGTGGAACACTCAGGCCGGCTACACGTCCGGCTGGGACGAGCTGGTCTGGGCCCAGGATCGCCGGGAGTCCTTCCAACACAGTGGGCTGGCGCTGGTCGAGGCCCATCTCGAGAAGGCACGGGTCGATCCTCTCTACAAGGTGGTTTTCGCCGAGGTGGACTACCTCAAGCCCTACTGGGACCTCTACCCCGACCGCCGCGAAGAGCTCAGGTCCCTGATCCAGGCAGGCCGCGTCGAGATCGTCGGCGGTACGTACAACGAACCGAACACGAACTTGACCGGCGCAGAGACTGCCATCCGGTCGGCTGTGTACGGCATCGGCTTCCAGCGGGACGTGATGGGCGCTGATCCAAGGAGCGCTTGGCAGCTGGACGTGTTCGGCCATGACCCCCAGTTCCCGGGGATCATGGCCGACTGCGGGATCGACTCCGCAGCATGGGCGCGAGGCCCGTTCCACCAGTGGGGGCCGAAGACCGAGACCGGGACAACTGCCTGGATGCAGTTTCCCTCCGAGTTCGAATGGGTCGCCCCGAACGGTCGGGGCCTTCTCACGAGCTACATGCCCGATCACTACTCGGCAGGCTGGGAGCTCGAGCGGGCGACAACGCTCCACGGGGCCATGTGGCGGGCGTACGAGCTGCTCGAAGACCTAGCCCAGGTATCGGCGACGAAGGTCACGCTCCTGCCCGTGGGCACTGACTACACGCCACCGAGTCGCTGGGTGACCGAGGTCGCGAAAACCTGGGCACGACGCTACGTATGGCCCCGCTTCGAGGTGTCAGTGGCCCGGGAGTTCTTCGATGCCGTGCGGTCCGAGCTGTCGCGCCAAAGGCGGGCACCGTCGCCGCAGACTCGTGACATGAACCCGATCTACACCGGCAAGGACGTCTCCTTCATCGATACCAAGCAGGCGCAGCGCCTTGCCGAGACGAACCTTGCGGATGCCGAAACGCTCGCCACAGTGGCTGGGATCCTGGGCGCACCTCTACCTCACAGGGCATTGGACAAAGCATGGCGTCAGCTGGTCTTCGGCGCGCATCACGATGGGATCACGGGGTCCGAATCTGACCAGGTCTACCTGGACCTCCTCGGTGGCTGGAGAGAGGCGCACGAGCTGGCCTGCGAGGTGGCCGACGTCTCCACAGGGCACCTCCTTGACGCCATCGACACCAGCGGCGATGGCCAGGCCGGCGTGGTCGTCAACACCCTCGGCTGGGACCGCTCCGACCTGGTGGTGACCGAGGTGCCTGCTCCGCGGGCGGGGCGTGTCCTCGAGGTTGACGATGGGGCTGGTCGGGCGGTCCCGGTGCTCAGTGAGCCGGGCGCGCTGCCCGGTTCGCTCCGCGTCAGCTTCTTGTCCGAGAACGTGCCCGGAGTCGGCTACCACACGTATCGGTTCCGTCACCGCGAAGCCGAGACGGCCGAAACGTTCGGTTGGGTCGAGGTCCCTGGATATGAGATCGCCAATGAGCACCTCGGCATTGCCGCCGACCCCGGTCGGGGCGGAGGGCTGAGCCGGATCACCGATCGCGTGAGCGGCTTCGAGCTGTTGCCTGACGGAGAGATTGGCAATGAGCTGCTGGTCTATCCGGAGTACGACGGCCATCCCCGCTTCGCCGAGGGCCCTTGGAACCTCCTTCCGGCTGGCCCGCCCGTTCGGTCGGGCGAGCAGAGCGCAGCCGTGCATCGTGAGCGTTCCGTGCTCGGCGAACGACTGGTCGTAGACGGCTCGTTAGGGGGGTTCCGCTACCGCCAGGTGGCAACTCTTTGGAACGGGATTCGGCGCATGGAACTGCGGACCGAGATCCACGACTGGCGTGTCGAGGACCACCTGCTCCGGCTCCGGTTCCCGACCACTCTCGCTGGCGGAACGCCTGTTTCGGCTGTCGGAGACGCCGTTGTTGCGAGGGGCTTCGGCCTCATTGACGTGGACGCGGCGGAAGCTCCGTGGACCCTCGACAACCCTGCGGCGGAGTGGTTCGGGCTAAGCACCACACTCCTCGTGGAAGCGGTCGAGGCGGGCCGTCCCTACCACCGTCGCGGGGTGGGGGTGGCCGAAGTGATCGTTCCCGTCGGCGCCGGGGCGGCACCCTGGGCTCGCCGGTTACTGGTCGCCCTGATCCAAAAAGGGGTTACGTCCACCTGCACCGAGGCGGATCGCAACAGGTACGGCGCCCTGCTGGGAGACTCGAACTTGCCGGACTTTCGCGTGGCTGTTGGCGATCCGCGCGAGAACTCTTTTGTCGCCGCCATCCTCCAAGCGGCTGGCGCGGCCTACAGCAAGGCACTCGAGGATCAGCTGGCCCGCCAGGGTTGGGCGCGCCTCTTGATCCCGGCCGCGCGGCCCTTGAGAGATGTGTGGCGCCCGGGAGCCGACCTTCGAGACCCGAGGGCTTTGCCCGTGCTTCTCGTGGCCGGCCGTGACGAGACGGCGACGGTGGCGGCTGTCGACGCATTGCAGGCCGAGGTGGTCGCCGGCCGCGTGGTAGTGGAGCAGTCGGCCGCCCTGGTTCCGGAGCCGGAGCAAGTGCCGGAGTGGACCGCGGCCATCTTGAACCGAGGTACGCCCGGCTTTGCCGTGGACTGCGGTGGTGCTCTTCACGTCTCGCTATTGCGCGCGTGCACCGGTTGGCCGTCCGGGGTCTGGATAGATCCGCCCCGCCGGTTCGCGCCGGACGGTTCGGCCTTCGAGCTCGAGCATTGGAGTCACGTCTTCGAGAATGCTCTTCTGCTCGGACGGGGCGACTGGCGTGAAGCGGGTTGCGTGGAACAAGCACTTGCATTCAATCGACCGCTCCGCGCAGCCATTGCCGAGCCCCACCCCGGGACGCTGCCGCCGCACGCTCGATTGTTCGCCATCCGCCCGCGCGAAGAATGCGAGGAACCATCGCACGCCCGAGTGGTTCTGGCTGCCCTCAAGCCGGCAGGTAACCCTCTGGCCGCGGGGGACCTGCTGCCAGAGGGGGACGAGTCGGGCCAGGAGACGGAAGTCACCCTGCGCTACTACGAGGTTGGCGGTCAACCGGCGGAGGTGGAGATCGAAAGCCTCTTCCCCATTTCAGGAGCAAGGCGCGCGAATCTCCTGGAGGAGCCCGGAGAGCCACTTGCCCTGACCGAGGCTGCCAAAGCCCGTCCGAGCACGGTGGCGCTTTCTGTCGAGGCGGCGGAGCTCGCCACTATTCGGCTGCGCCTGGGCCGCGCCGGCGGGACGGTCGCCCCGATCAACGCCAAGGACGGTTGGGATACGGAGGCTGCCCAGCCCGTGTTCAGCCGGTACTGGCTCCACAACAAGGGGCCGGCACCGATGGGCAACCAGGCGGTCGCCGTGCACGTCCTACCTACTGCTTTGGTGCTGAGGGCCGGTGAGGTTGGCGAGTTCATTGCCCAGGTCGCCTCGGGTTCCACCCACGTCACCCAGTCGGGGCAGGTCGAACTGTTGGGGCCGGAGCACTGGGACCTGGAGCCGTCGGGGCAGCTGTTCGCGTTGAGTCCCGGGGTCTTCATGCGAGTTCCGGCGCGTCTGCGGGTCCCGGAGAACTGCCGCCCTGGGCGGTACTTTGTAGCGGCCCGAGTGTTCGACTCCGCCGGCCAGGCCCAAGAGGACGTCGTGACCGTCGACGTCGTCCCGGCGCTCGCAGAGGCCGGCCACGCAGAGGGCCACTTCCCGGGAGACCCGAAGGCGCTCCTCGCGAAGTCAGCACCCTTCAACCACCCCGCCGGCCAGGCGTTGGCCGAGCTTGAGATCGCTCTCGAGAACTCGGAGTTGGCGCTTGCACCCTTGGCGGCGGCCACGCTTGGTCTCGTGCTCACCAACCGCACTTTGGGCGAACTACGGGGCGAGGTGCAGCTTGTATCCCCGATCGAGACCTGGCCTTACCTCGACCCTCTGACACAGGCTTTTAGCCTGAGACCGGGTGAGCACCGCCGACTCGAGGCGTTCGTGCGCAGCCCTGGCCAAGCATGGCTCGCTTCGTGGGCGTTGTTCAAGGTGACTTATTTCGGACGAATCTGGTACTCGCCCGCGGTGGCCTTGCGCCTCGGCGCAGAGCCCGCGGCGCTCGATCAGGTTGTTGTGTCCGGTTCAACGTTGACGCGACAGGTCTAATGGTGTCCGACGGGTCTGTCATCGGCTGGGTTCACGGGGTCCCCGTGACATCGGCCGCTCTCGATGCGTACATCGTCGATCTCGCAGCTGGACCGGTGGGCACCCGGCTCGGCATCACTGGCGAACCGGATGTGCGTGCCGATCTCGGTCGTTCCAAGGCTGCTGGCCTTCGAGCCTGGGGGGTCAAAGCGCTCTTGGCGGACACCGTCCTGCGGGTAGAGGCCGCCCGGCTCGGGGTAGCGGACCTGAGTTCGCCTGCCGACTGGCTGGTCCGGCTCGAAGCCACTGGTGAGCTTGTGGACCAGATGCCTACTGAGGTCGAGATGCGCGCGTACTACTTGGCAAACATCCACCGCTTCCGACTGAGTGAGGCCCGCCGGGTACGTCACGTCCTTGTTGGAGACCGCGAATCGGCTGAGCAGATGCGCAAACTCGCCCTAGACGGCGCAGCCTTGGCGCAGCTTGCCACGGGCTCCTCTCTTGATAGAGGAAGCCGCAACCGGGGCGGCGACCTTGGATGGGTCGAGCGCGGTCACCTGGCTGGACCTCTCGAGGAGGCGATCTTCGAGGCAGATCTGAACCGGGTCATCGGACCAGTCGCGAGTGGTTTCGGCTGGCACCTTGTCCTGGTGGAGGCGGTCCGACAGAGTCGGACGCGTTCCTTTCATGAGTGCCGCGAGCAGATTCAGGTCGAACTGGCCGAACACCATCGGCATCGCTCCTGGCTGACCTGGCTGGATCAGCGAATGGCCGAGGCGGTCCGTGTCCCCGAAGGGGTTGAGCACCCTTTGTTTCGGGGACTCCCGGGCTCCCCGCACCGGCACTGACCAAGTCGATTTCGAGAGCCCGTCCGACGAGGTCAGGCGGCCCGACTTCGGCGACGTGTTCATGCAAGGTCAGTTCAACATCTCGCGCTGGGGCGGTTTGCCAACACGAGTCGTAGTTTCTTGGACCTAGGCACCGGTTGGGGCGATCGGCAGGATTCGCAGGAGATCAACGAACGGAGGACCCAGAGCATGAATATTGGGATCGACAGTTACTGCTTTCACCGGTTCTTCGGTGAGGTCTACGACGGGCAGCCGGCACCGGAGCGACCCATGACGATGGAGGACTTCCTCGCCTTCGCCCGACAACTCGAAGTCGACGGCGTGTCGCTGGAGTCATGTTTCTTCCCGACCATGGAGGCGTCATGGTTCCGTGAGTTGAGGGCCCAGCTTGACGATTACGGCCTGGAGCGGGTCTATGCATGGGGGCACCCGACCGGGCTCGAGGACGGCACGAACCGGGCGGCCTTTGAAGACATGGTGAGCCAGATCGCCTGCGCCGAGTTGATCGGCGCGAGGGTAATGCGGGTCACGCCCGGTCCCGGCAGCGGGGACTACCGCTACGAGCCACGTCAACCGCGTCTCGAGGTGCTGGCAGGCTGGTTCCAAGAGGCCGCCCGCGAAGCGGAAACGCGCGGGATCAAGCTTGCCGCTGAGAACCACGGCCACTACTCCGCCAAGGAGATGCTCTGGCTCGTGGAGGCGGTCGGTTCGCCCTATTTCGGCGTGAACTTCGACACCGGCAACTTCCTGCGGCTCCTGGACGACCCGTTCGAGGCGATGGAGAAGCTGGCGAAGTACGTGTTCGCCACCCACATCAAAGACGTAAAGGTGCGCCGGGACGTCTCCCCGGCAGAGTGGTTCTATTTCTCCAGCACCCCGGTGGGCGAAGGGCTCATCGACATGGCCTCTGTCATCGCCGTACTGGCGGAGACCGGCTACGACGGCCTCCTTGCCGTCGAGATAGACCACCTGCACCCGGACTACGGATATGACGAGCACTGGGTCGTGCGCCAGAGCATCGACGAGCTTCGCCGCCTGGTCGGCGCGAACACCGATGTCTCGGCCGGCTGAGGTGCCCCGAGCCGGCAGCCCAGGACCGGGCTACAGGCGGGCTTCGCCGGACCCGCGCCCGCGAGCCGGCGTGGGCATGCTCGGTTACGGCTTCATGGGCAAGGCGCACAGCAACGCCTTGCGCACCATGACCTACATCGACTGGCCCGGTGTCGTGAGGCCCGAGCTCTTAGCAATCGCCGGCAGGACGAACGAGCGGGTAGCCGACGCGGCGGTGCGTTACGGCTTCGACGGCTACTACACAGACTGGCACGGCCTGGTGGAGGACGAACGGCTCAGCGTGTTCGACAACGCCGCCGCGGATGAAGCCCACCTGCAGCCGACACTTGCCGCCATAGCCGCCGGCAAGCACGTCGTTTGCGAGAAGCCCCTGGCACGCCGCGCCGCTGACGCCTTGGCAATGTGGGAGGCGGCGGAGAAAGCGGGAGTCAAGCACCTGTGCTGCTACAACTACCGCTTCGTTCCTGCCGTGCAGCTGGCGCGGAACATGCTCCGAGAGGGCGCCCTGGGCGAGGTCTACCAGGCCCGTTTCCGCTACTCCCAGAGCTGGAGCCCGATCTCGCCGGACGGCTCTCTGGTGACCATAGGCTGTCACGCCGTCGACCAGGCGCGCTTTCTCGTTGGAGATATCGCGAGTGTCTCGGCGCTGTTCGGCGACCCGGTCAGCAAGGGGGCGGACAAAGCAGATCCCGAGACGCCTGCCCCAGGCGATGTGACCAACGCGCTTGTCCGATTCGCCAACGGCGCCCAGGGCACCATCGACGCCTCATTATGTTCCCGGAATCGACGCAACATGCTCGCCTGGGAGATCAACTGCGAGAGAGGCACTCTCGTATGGGACCTGGAGCGCCTGAACGAGCTGAGAGTGTCCGCGACCAACTCCTCGGGAGCCTCGCTCGATGGACTGGCCGACGTCATCGTCTGCGAGCCTGGCCATCCCTTCAACGACCTGTGGTGGCCGGCGGGCCACCTGCTCGGTTGGGAGCACGCCCACACCAACATGTTCATCCACTTCTTTCGCTGCCTGGGCCAGGACCGCTCGGTGGGGCCAGAAGGCGCCACGTTCGAAGACGGCTATCGAGTGGCTCTGATCAGCGAGGCCATGCTTGCTTCAGCCACGTCAGGCAGGCGTGTTGAGATCGAGGCAGTGCACACGCCTTCTGTGGGAGGTCCATTGCCGAGGCAACATGAACATTGAGCTTGAGACCAATGCCGCGGGCGGCGCGAGCAATCTCTTTGACGAGAAGTTCGCCGATCTTTGCAGCCACCTGGCGCATCTGCTTCATCAAGCGACGCTCCCGCATCTCGTTGTCGATCGATCCCTCATGAGGCTGCGCCTCTTGGATACTGAGTCGTCGCGTGGCGGTGTTGCCATTCAAGTTGGTTGTCCACGGGCGCACGGCGGTGAAGGTGTGGCCGGTCGCGCCGTCAATTGCGCCAGAAGCAGCGCGATACGTGCGGTGACGAGGGAAGTGTTCGGCTGAGGTGAGGTCGACAACACCACTATGAGGCAGAGGAACACCGGACCGAACACCTTGCATGTAAACGCGCTCCGAGGGATTTCCCCGGTCGTGCCAAACCGGTACTGCGGAGCCGGGGTTTGACACGAATGTGTTCCTACTAGTATCAAGCTGATCTAAACAGGATTATCGACGGGACTAGTTTGATGGCCATCAAGGAGATGCCATGGCAACTGTGAACCTGGAAAAGGTGAGCAAGGTCTACCCCAACGGCCTGCCCGCGGTGTCGGACCTGGACCTCGACGTCG
>Ga0187884_10002517_pt1 | contig 15193 bp, 18 predicted proteins | sample June2016WEW_20_4_FD_132983 | JGI IMG/M metagenome (GOLD analysis project Ga0187884, IMG submission 132983) | Peatland microbial communities from SPRUCE experiment site at the Marcell Experimental Forest, Minnesota, USA - June2016WEW_20_40 | ecosystem: Environmental > Terrestrial > Soil >...
TCGACGAGTAGGCGCTTAGCTCATCGAACAGTGAGACAAGCTCCTTGAAATACATCGCATAGTCAATACGGCCTGGAGTGCTTAATAATAGCGGCGCGCGGTGCGACAGGCTTGGCCGAATGGCCAAAGCGCTCGCTGACTCAGTTGCGCTATTTGGTGCATACCGGTCCCGGCAAAAAAAGCCCTGCCGCGCAAGCCAAAATCGAAACGCCAAACCGGCTAACAGCGATCGAAACCTTCGTTCTTAGGACGAGCGATCGAGCACCCTCCACGTACCCGGCGTTACTTCGATGGCTAACAGATGCCGCCGCCCGCTTGCGCGAACGGTACCCTACCGACTTCTAACTATCAGTACCGGAACCTTGGCGCCCCGCACGACTTTGTCAGCCACACTGCCGATCAGCAGACGGTCTAAACCTTTTCGCCCGTGCGATCCGATGACGATGAGGTCAATATCATGACTCCCGGCGTACTTGTCCAGTTCTTCGGCCGGGTGTCCGTCGAGCACTGTGGTAACGATTCGGTCCTCATTTACGCCACGGGAAGCCAGGTCTTTTTTGGCATTCGCGACGATATTCTTTCCCTCGACGACGAGCACGTCGTACATATTTTCCCACGATGAGTCGACGGGGTAGGCAGTAAACCCGGCGATGTCGAGGACGTACGCGATGTGGACGGTCGCATCGGTCAGTCCCGCGAAATAGGCCGCGTTATCATACACGGGAACCATCAGGTCCCCACCATCGGTTCCGATCAGGATGTTTTTGTATTCCATCGTATCACCAACGATCATACGGCTGCAGCTGCCTCTTTGACAGGCTCATACGGCTCTATCTCTGCCGCTCGGCTCGTAACGAATAGCGTCACAAGCACCCCCCACGAGTGAGATGGCGAGCGCAGTGAGGAGGATGTAGGTAAACACCGTTACATTAGGCAAGAGTGGGCCGGGAATGGGACCTCGTGGCGTCTGAATCACGAGCGGCGAGACGTATTCTGCGAGGAAGACGCTTGCGGTGGTCGGTCCTATGACGCAACCAGCAGTTCTAAACAGTGTGTTCATCGCCGTCGCGATACCAGTTTCCCCCTGGCGCACAGACTAAGTAATGATTGTTATCATCGACACCAGCATAAAGCCCATGCCTACGCCCATCACCATAAAGCCAACGATGACCTGCAATTTCGTGTCGTGCAGCAAGTAGAAGTACAGGAAACTGGCCGAGAGCACGACCGATCCGAGTACCAACGGAAGCCTGGCGCCGCGCTTGTTCACGACTGCGCCCGCCAACGGGCTAGCAAGGAGAAGAAGGATTGAACCCGGAACGAAGAGGAGGCCGGCATCGAAAATGCTGGAGCCAAAGCCGACGGGTTGCGGGGCGGGCACCAAGTACACAATCGACTCGAACATCATGTACATCGTAAGACCAACAACAAAGGCCGCCGTTCGTGAAGAAGACGTTTCGCTTGCTTAGAATCGTTAGATTGATCAGCGGTTCGGGAACCCGCGATTCGACGAGGAGGAAGAGTGCGAAGAAAACGAGCGAGGTGGCAAGGAGCCCCAGCGTGTTGATGGATGTCCAGCTCCAGTTCTGGCCCTCGGTCATGGCGACGAGGAACGCCACAATGCCTGCCGAAAACGTGCCTGCGCCCAAATAGTCAACTTTAGAAGGGGGTACGGATAGGTGACTCACGCGACAGATACGCAGCTAGCAGAGTGACAAATATGGCAAACGGCACAATGGTGTGATACGTCATTCGTCAGTCGAAGTTGTCGGTAATCCACGCTCCTGCAACGAGACCGATCGCAGTGCCCACGCCAAACATTGCGCTCGCGATACTGGTCGCCATCTTTTCGGGCGGAAACTCGTCACGGATAATCGCGTACGCAAGCGGAAACATAGCGAGGCCAAGACCCTGAAGCGCCCTAAAGACCAGAAGGCTCTGGATATTCCACGCGACCCATTGGCGATGACACCAACGGTGTACAGCGCCATGCAGCAAAGAGCAACTTCTTTTTGCCGTGCGAATCGCCGAGCTTTCCAAAGATGGGCGTAGATACCGTCCCAACTACCAAGTAGATAGACAGTATCCAAGCGGTCCAAGTCGCTGTGGAATTGAACTCGGCCTGCAGCGTCGGGAGTGCCGGAATGAGCGTTGACTCTGTAAACATAACCATGATGGCTATACGGCTCAAGATGATCACGACGGAGCTCGTTCCGTTAAGCTTGAAATGTGCGTTTTTTGTATCGTTCATGCCTTGCCTCTCAATATTCGTCTAGATAGCGCTAACAATCGTTGCGCACGATATTGAGCACCAGCGTATATTGTTCTAATATATCATTGAGTGGTATACCAGTATTTTATATAACAGTAATTGTTATATATAACAATGACGCATGCATGCATAATGATCAAACAAAAACCGCTTGAGCAGCAAGCCCTGAACGTGTACTCGCTCTTCGTGCTCTACTTTCTGCTCACCAAAGGCCCTATGAGCGGTTACGAACTGGCACAACTCATAAAGGAACGCAGCCACGGACACTTCCGGGCGACTGCCGGCAACGTCTACCCGCGCCTTCACGAACTGAAAGAAGCTGGCGACGTCCGCGCTGGAGAACCGACGGGGGGGCGCGAAAAGATCGCTTACGAGATCACCGAACAAGGAAGGCAAACGCTCCGAGAGGGAGCGTTCGAACGACGCCCGCACGTCGAAAACTTGCTCAAAACCATCGATCACGCGCTCGCCCTTACTGCGCCTGCAAAAGCTTTTTCGTAAGCACCAGCATCCACATCGTTTGTCTGATGCAGGTGTCCAGCGACGCCTGCAGTGCGAAGCGCGTCAGACTGTGCGGACGAGGATCCCGTTAGTAACTGGGATCAGCGTTGGTGTGAAGGTCGGCGTTGGTGTGGGGGTCGGCGTTGGTATGAGGGTCGGCGTTGGTCTGGGGGTCGGCGTTGGTGTGAGGGTCGGCGTTGGTCTGGGGGTCGGCGTTGGTGTGAGGGTCGGCGTTTGTGTAGGGACGAACGGCGTTGACGTGGGGCTCGGAGATGGCATTGGTGTGGGAGACGGCGTCGGAGTCGCCGAAGCGACCGGTATCGGTGTGCTTTGAGGTCTTTGACTGAGGACGACTGCCGCTGCAATAACCAGAAGCACGGCGACAACTACGCCTATGATGAACAGTTTCCTTCCAGTAAGTGTGCCAGTCAGTCTCTCTAGTAATATCGGATTGTCATCCTCGTGCGGCGGTTCGTACGGTGGCGCGTGGGCAGGAGGGGCACGATCCGTAACGGGTTCTCCGCACATGGGGCAATATTGAAACCCCTCTGGGAGAATCAACTTACAAGACGTGCACAGTTTCTTCTTTGCATCCATCCCGCTTCCTCTTCATTGCGCTGTCGGCCTTCCGTTCCACAAATCTACATGCATTAAGTAATACAACCTTTATATTTGCCGGTCTTACAATGTCTGGCAATCACCACTCACTACTAATAGACGCTTTCGGCATTCTTGAACGGGGATCGACGTGAGCAAGACCGAGTACTATCGTACGACACTGCGTTCACTGGCTGACTGGAATAACTTCTTGCTAAAAGAGTCGAGATTGCCCGGCCCAAGAGCTAATCTAGAGTTGGTCAGCGTGGTTGCCGATGAAGGAACTAAGGCCCAGTTTGAGCACTTTTTGAGTTTAACGCTGAGAGATTCCCTGCCAACACTCAGCGCGAGTTTTTGGCCGTTTGCGGTGCGGTGGGGCTGGGACGACTTCTCGCGCAAGGGGAGTGCAGTGTCCTCGAAACGCTTAGAGAGTGTGCTTCTGATTCGCGATGGCGCGTCCGCGAAGGCGTGGCCATGGCCCTTCAACGCCTCGGCGACACACATATGCGCCGGCTTCTGAGCGAAATGGAGCATTGGAGTCGAGGCAACTTTCTTGAGATGCGAGCCGCAGCCGCTTCGCTTTGTGAGCCTCGGCTGCTGAAGCAGAAAGAGTGCGCACAACAGACGCTCGTACTGTTGGATGGGGTTACCGCGTCGATTTCGAGCGCGCACGATCGCGACACCGATGAATTCAGGGCCCTAAAGAAGGGTATGGGATACTGTTGGAGCGTGGCGGTCGCTGCGAATCCCGCCGCAGGGATGCCCTTGATGGGGCACTGGTTTTCGACCATGGACAAGGACATACACTGGATAATGAGATAGAACCTCAAAAAGAAACGGCTCGAGCGAATGAATGCAGGGTGGGTGCAGCATTCGCAGCTCCAACTCGAGCGGAGCACGCTTTAGCAGGCACTGCAGCGACGTTTTCATAGCCGTTGCACCGAAAAAAAGGCGCAGATACGCTCCTTTTTGCTTTTCGACGGCGTACGTTGTCAGCGAGGGGCTGGGTCTGGAGACGGGAGTTTCAAAAAGTTTCCGCGAAGCGCCTGTGTTTCACGGGCTGTACTTGGGGATCATCGTAATCGGTGCATTCGTGATAATGATCCCCCACGCCCCGTTGCTCTCTATTCTGCACTTTTCTCAGGTGGTCAACAACGTTCTTCTGCCCATCGTCCTGATATTCATGCTCGTTATCATCAACGCAAAAGCGTAATGGGGGAGCACGTCAATTCGCGGATCTACAACTATATTACATGGGCAACAGCCATCATCATGATCGGATTAAGCGCAGGCCTCATCGCGGCAACGTTCCTATGAACGGCGTGGGATCGCCGATCCTCAGGTAGCAGCGGCGACTTACTTTCTGACGTTGCGAAAACGATTTTTTTTTTGTCGCGCTTAGTTGACGAAGGCGCTCGGCCGCGACAGTTTGCGCACATTCATCACGCACGCGACCACTCGCGAATGCCACTGCGAGAATTGTGAAAAGGGGGGGCTAATGGGCAGAAGTAATGGGGCGCGGCCTTTCTGACCTTGCCTTGTAGCTAGGGAGGTGAATCAAGCAAGAAGCAGGCAGGTGTAAGGAAATGAGGCAACCATGCAACAGATGTGCACGCTACGCCCCAACCGAGGTATTGCCCATTAGCATGTGCATGTAAGCACTCTCATATTTAAATAATTATCCAATAATATTTATTTTGGGATATTAAACGAAGTTCTTTTCTGGACTAAGGACCGTCGCAACGTCTGGAACGTAGGTGTCTCGAGGTAGGTGCGCGGATACTCTGAGACGTTATACGCTCTTGGTTCAACACTTCATTACAGCACAGAGAATTGCACAACAGCAAAGCTGACTCGCTCGAGAGCACGTTACGCGCCTCGACCATAACTGGAACGGAAGCTGTACGGATAACCTTGTCAGTCACATTGCCGATGAGCAATCGACTAAGCCTTTTCTCCCGTGCGTTCCGCGACGATCAGGTCGATTGCGTGGCTCCTCGCATACGCATCAAGTTCTTCCCCGGGGTGCCCATCGAGCAAAACGTCTATGATTGAGGCTTCGGCCACCCCCCTCTTTGCCAGCGTACCTCTCGCTACGTCAAGAATCCACCTCGCGTGTGCTTTGATAATCACGTACGTTTCTTCCCACGACGCGTCAACAGGCGGGACCCCCAACCCCGTTATGTCTAAAACGTACGCCACGTGGATCGTCGCCCCTGTCAACTGCGCAAGATACCCACATCGTCAAAGACCGCCTTCATGAGCGACGTACCGTCGGATCCGACTAAGATGTTAGCGAATTGCAACCATCTCCTCCTCTTTCAAGTTTGCTTCTTAACCTCGCTGACCTCAGTGCTTTGTTTCGCCCGTGCTCAACAGTACCGCCTCAGCCCACGGTGCCGGCCTCTTAACGTCAGAAATCGGTCCAATTGTCTTCTCCGTAGCGCGGTTCAGAGATTAAAGCGTTCCTATCTGACGTGTGTGGAAGGAAGACTGGCGACGTTCGCAACGAACAAGTCACGCGGCAGCGCGTGGGATGTGAGTGCAGCGGCATCTTGAGACGCGCCCGAAGGATTCAACGCATAAAAAATGCAGCGTAATTTCGACAGACCGACAAACCATGATTCCGGCGCACGCTGCCAGGAGGAGCTGAACGCCGCAAAAAGAATACACTTATGTATACGCTCTAATCTGTGAGACAACGGAGACCGGCCAAACACATTGGCGAGGGTGGACGACCTGAAATTCGCAGCTCAGACCGACACGGGAAATAGAAGAGAGAAAAACGAAGACGCGTTTCGTGTAAATGAACGTCTCAGATTCATCGCGGTAGCAGATGGTGTCGGAGGCGAACCGGCAGGCGAAATAGCTAGCCGTTTGGCCGTTGAACAGATTGAAGACTACGTAACGTCGCACATCGGTGAAGCAGCCCCTCTCTCTACCCTCGACGACGCCGTGACGCTGGCAAACGATGTTATCTACAAGCAGGGCCGCGAAGACCGGTCACTGACGGGTATGTCAACAACGGTTGTCGTGTGCCTCTTGACCAACGAGCGCGTTTTTGCCGCCCACGTGGGAGACAGTCGCGGCTATCTGATAACACCTAGCGAGATCACACATCTGACGAGAGATCATTCGCTGGTTGCAGAACTGGTCGCCTCAGGCCGCATCAGCCCTGAAGAGGCGCGAGAATACCCGTATCGACACGTCATTACCCGGGCACTTGGCCTTGAGGGCCGCACGAACGTGGAGCTTGGTTCTTTTTCCTGGAACCGAGGGGATTACGTGCTGCTCTGCACCGACGGGCTTACTGATGCAATCGTAGATCAAACGATCTACGCGGTGATTTCGGACAAGTCCAGGGCGCTGCAAAGCAAGTGCGCTCAACTCATTGCGCTCGCAAAAGGGAGCGGCGGCCTTGACAACATCACCGTGGTCTTGGTCGAGCAGACCTGACATCTCGCAGAACCGACCGAGAAGGCGACTTGAATCCACTTATCAGGAGATCTAAGGGCGTGTTACTTTATCCAGGAAGACACGCGGACGCAAATGATTCAAACTATTGACTGTAAGCCACCGTTTGATTTCGCATTGAGCGCATACATTCTCGCTGACGGGGATCCTCAAATTGCGAAATACGACGGAACCGTATATCGGCAAGTGCTGCGAGTCGGCGGCAAGCTACTGCTTGCGACTGTCGCCTCTATAGGATCGGTAGACTCTCCACAACTGCGTGCAGCGTTTACAAGTGATGGCCCGCTCACTGATCGCGACGCGAGCGAGGCGCACGCTGTCATCAGTTCCGTGTTTAACGCGCGTCTCGATGTCAAACCATTTTATCACGCGATCCGGAGTGATCCCGTCATGGCGGAGCTTAGTGGCAAGCTCCGCGGACTGAAAAATCCGGCGACTGCCACGGTCTTTCAGGCGCTCGTCGATTCGATCATCGAACAACAGATCTCACTCAACGTGGCGAACGTTCTTCAACGCCGGGTGATAAAGGCGTTTGGCGACGTTTTGGCCGTAGATGGGAATACGTATTACGCATTCCCAACGCCAGAGCGAATGGCCCTCGCTTCGGTTTATAGCTTACGGCGTTGTGGATTGAGTCGAAGGAAGGCAGAGTACATTACGGGCATCGCCGCACGTATCGCCGCGCAAGCAGAGGATTTAGAACGACTTCGACAGAACGGAGAGACACAGATGATCCTAGACAGCTTATGCACATTGCGCGGTGTGGGTGTGTGGACTGCCGAACTCACCGCTATACGCGGCCTTAATCGACTAGACGTCTTTCCGGCCGATGATCTCGGATTACGAAGATGGGTTGCCCACTACTACTGCAGCGAAAGAACCATCACAAGCGCGCAGGCTAGGGGCATTGCAGAGCAGTGGGGGAAATGGAAAGGCTTAGCCGGCTACTATCTGGTAGTCGCAGGACTTCTCAAAATCACGACGAAAGCACAAAATGCGACGTGAAGGAGCGCGTTGACGACGTTCCGGCACAATTGTCGTATGATGCGCGTTGAATGGAGACGACCTCGGCCCCAACGCTTCGGCGCGGGTCGCGGGCGTGTGCGACCGCATGAGGAAGGAAACGCGGTGTTATCTATAAAGACGGATTAACTTTGCTAGTATGGCAAACAGCGATTGGAGTTCGGTCGAAGAAGTCGATGTGTCCATCAAGGCGATCGTTACAATTATGAAGCGAAAGAGAAAGCTGCCGACCCCCCTGGTCGAAGCGTACAAGCACGCTCTGGACACAAGCACACGAGAACTCACGCGGAGATTCTACGAACAACTAACGACCAGCTGTCCAGAGGCACTCGACTACTTCATGGACTAAACGCTATAACAGCTCAAAGAGCGTGATTACCCAAAAACCGTTTTTTAGAAGCACAGACAGCGGTTGGGTGGTGACTGCGGGAGGTGTGAAGCCACTGCAGAGGCTGATCGCGAGTGGCTAGTCACCTGTTTTTTACCATCCTTTCTGGACTAGGACCGTAGCTTAACCCAGAATGCCACGGGCGAGCGCACCCGTTTCCTTTCAGTGCTTCACACATCCCGTAAGATGTAAATTCTGAAATGGGTTGTATGGACATAGACTTTTTTCGAATCTTCGAGGGAAACCTGTGAAAAAATCGGAAGAAAAGTGGCGAACGTCGTTATTTGCACTATTCTTACAACTGCTCTTTTTATACACGGTTAAAGACGTGAAGGCAGCGCGTACGCCTGACTTGACTGTGCTTCTGATGTGCGATCAGCCCATTTACGCCATATCGATTCGCTTCCGAGAAAACGGCTTCACTAGCGATCCCCATACGCGCTCTCGCGCCACTCCTGCGAAAGTCCAGCCACTGACGCGTGGCTTAGATCTGAAACCAGGTCGTGATTAAGTGCTATCGAAGTGTGTACAGGGCAAATCCATTGTTTTTAAACCCATCGAAAAATGAGGAGGATTTTTTTCGGGGGGATCCGACAGTTCTGAGGGGGTCAAGCGAACTCACAGGACTATAGGTTCAGTATAGACTTTGCGTATGTCTTCTTCATTTAATAAACAGCTGAGCCTGCGGAGTCTAAACTTCATTTCTAGTAAACATTTTTTGCAAACTGGTTCAGCGCCCTCATATGTGTTCCCGCAAAATTCGCAGATTTTGGAGGTAGGATCTTCTTCTATTCTCGTCTTAAGGTCATAGCGAACAATATAAGCGTTGACCGCCTGCATTGAAGCCATTAGTTCTTTTTTGCATATGGATATGCACTGGTGGTCGTCCGTCCAGTCAGCCCAATCCGTCTGCAGCTTCTTGTGAATTTGTTCAAGATCCATAGTGTCCATTGGATCACATTTACGGCTGTATAGTAAATGTACTTTATTAGTCTGTCTATTTGGACGTCTTGAGCGCCATTGAGGCTAAAAATTGCTTAGATTGCTCCCCTCCGAGCCGTTCGCTCTTGTTTGATTATAAGTGTCAGGTAGTAATCGCGTGCAAGTAGCTACCGTCCTCAGTCGTGCACAGGTGCCGGAGGACTAGCACACGCGAGGCGAGCCAACCGGGCGCGTGAGTCACTAGCTTTGACATAATATCTATATGCAACGATTTCGATAAAAATGACGTGACAGCGAGATCACAGCCCCGCGCTTCACCTAATCAACAGAGACCATAACGGCTGCAAAAAGAGAGAAGACAGCGCCACATATTCAAACTTCTCCTTTGGGGCAGTGCTACCAAACTGAGGTCATGGTTCGTTTTAAGACCACTTTCGAAGGAAGCAACATCATGTGTGGCGCTGCAGCAATACTGCTTTGGGCAGCCTTGGCACATCATTTTTTGCGCGAACCGCTATAAGAAGGTTTGTTACACTCATCTGTGTGAATACGAAGGGCAGCGGCGTCACACAAAGACGACCGCGGGGGGCGATGAGGTACCGCCGTTCAAAACTACTGCGTGCTGTGCCCGCTCGTGACGCTGCTTCTAAGGGCGCCGAAAACGTACCGGAAGTGGGTTGTTTCTCTTAAGGAAGCGGTAAACATAAATAAACTCGCGACGCACTAGCGGAGATTAAAGCAATCTAAAGGAGGTGAAAACAAAAATGGCAGAGAAAGCACACCCATTGTGGCTTCGTCTTGTACAAATCATCGCCGGTATCATCGTTCTTGTTCTAGCAGTGTACCTCATTTTCAATCCTAACGTTGCCATAAATTTACTGAGACTCATTCTGGGCATCGGATTGATCATTATGGGCCTTGCCCTTCTCGTTCGCGGAGCGGCATCAAAGATGCTTACTGCGGGCGGCAAAGCGATAAGCATCATACTAGGGATTATCGTGCTGGCGTTGGGGATTGCGGCTCTCGTCTACACAGGGTTCGGCTCTGCGCTCCTGGTTACCGTATTCGCCATCGGGTTATTGCTCAACGCGATTGGCAGGATAGCGTTCGCCGGATTCGAAACCGGTGTTGGACTCCCGCCGTGGCTACGAGGGACGAGTTTCGCCCTTGGTATTATAGCGCTCTTAATCGCTATAGCCGTAATCGTCTGGCCTGGACTAGGTTTTGCACTTCTCGTCGTCTTGGTCGCTTTGGCCCTGCTTTTGCTAGGGATTGAGCTCATTGTCTCTGGGGCGGCGAGCTGAAGCGGTTACTAGCCGCTTCCTTTTTTTTCTACGGCTTCGCGGCTGGCGCGATTTCTTGATGCGAGCAGCTGGCAGATCTGCTACATCGTCGGCCGTTTCCTCAGCCGTCGCTGCTCAGCGAAAAAATGAGAATCCAGGTTGCCGAGAGGGCCAACGAGCAAGGCAGGGCCAAATAGGAATCGATATAAACACGACGGCACAAATGACACGCAGACTATTAAAAACGTCAAGGGAGGTGTAATGCAAACATGGCTGAAAAAGCTACCCCAATGTGGGCGCGTCTCCTCGAAGTCATTCTCGGGATAATTGTTCTCGTCCTCGCAGTTTACGTCCTTTTCAATACCGGTACTGCCGTCAATACGCTAAGATTGTTGCTCGGGATCGGCGTTCTCATCCTAGGCCTCATTATGCTAATACGCGGAGCTTCGTCAAAAGCCCTCAGGACATCTGGCAAAATAGTGAACGTCATATTGGGGATTATTTTTCTGGCGGTAGGAGCTGCAGCTATACTCTATAGCAGCTTTGGCACAACGTTAGTGATACTCGTGTTTGCCTTCGGATTGTTGCTGAACGCGTTAGGAAGGCTTCAGTTTGCAGGGTATTCTATGGCAACCGGAATGCCGTCCTCAGTTCGTTGGGCGAACATAATTCTCGGTGTCATAGCGTTCTTACTCGCTATATACGCTGTCGTCAACAACACTTTTGCCACCAATTTTCTTGGGCTCCTAATCGCGCTGGTACTATTCCTCTTCGGGATCCAGCTCGTCATCGCAGGAGCAGGCAGCCGCGGCTAACACGCCGCGTGCCCTTTTCTTTTTTTCGCATTAGGCGCGAATTCTTTGCGCAACATTCTAGGTTGTTCCGTATGCATTAACCGTTAGTTGGCCTCTGGCAGCAAGCGAACCGTGAGAAGAGCAGCACAAAGCAGGAACTACGTGCCGGACTGTGCAAACCGGAACCAATATAAACACGCCAACCCATAAATTGGAGTTTGAATTATCAAAAAAACGTCAAGGGAGGTGAAAATTAAGATGGCTGATGAAAAAAAGAGCTCCGTATGGCTGCGAATCCTTGAGATCATCGCAGGTCTTATCATTCTTGTCTTGGCCGGCTACGTCATCGCATATCCAGGAGTGGCAGTACTAACGCTCATCTTGTTCCTAGCAATCGCTCTGATTATCCTTGCAATTGCGTACTTCATACGAGTGTTTGCCAAAGGCATTTCCGGATGGCGACGACTGCTCAACCTGATTCTATCGGTGCTGACGATCATAATCGCCGCGCTTGTAATCGACAATCCCCTCATCTACGGATCGCTGACGCTCGTCTACCTGTTGGGCTTAGCATTGTTGTTTGCTGGGATAGCGAGTGCCGCGCGTGGTACAGTAGGAAGCATCGTCGTCGGAATACTCGGAATTATTATAGGCTTTGTCGTGATAGTATTCCCGGGTCTCGGCTTGGCAACGCTCGTGTTCCTGCTGGCTGTGTTCCTGGTGATCTTCGGATTGGAGTCGATAATCTCAGGCATTGTTGGGCGATGGGTCTAACCCATCCCCTTCCGTGCATGAGCTCACGCACTTAAACGTCCGCATCGACGCCTTGACCTACCATATGAGCGGAGCTTAGATATCATTAAGCTGAGCGTGCGGAGACACGAATAGCCCGGAAATACGCCTCACACGTGGGCGACACGCCGGAATCAAACGGATGGTTCGGCCGCGGCAGAAGAGAATCTTCGCTGGAATCGCGACGCTTATTGCAGCAGCACCGGTTACGCTCGTACTGGAGACGTCGGAGTTTCAAGACGATTAGCGCCCTAGATCTTCAAAAAATTTCGCCTAGCGCCGAGATTACGAGCCGTGTCTTCGGGGCGTCTATGGAGCGGGAGTACGCCCTAAACTCTCAAGCTCCTTAAGATATTTTCGCCGTCTTGCCTCGTACGCGGTACGATTCTCGCCGAACGGCACGTATTCCGAGACGAGCCACCCCGCTTGGGCCATCGCGACCTTCGTGCGATCAGCAAGACCTTTGAGAAAGCCAAACTCGATTAAGTCCCTCTTCCCTTCCATCTTCGTAGTCATCCACCTGATGAGGTCTGGATCGTGTGTTCCAACGGTAAAAAAAGTTGCCTTCACACACAGGATCTTTGACAGCTGCTTGAAACGCTTCTGGATATCAGCAAAGTCTGTGGTTGATCCCACGTACGCTCCCTTTACAATCCGTACAATGATACCGGACTCCGACGCACGCAAAACGTCAGCACGTGAGCGGTCAAGGTATGCCTGCAGCGCGAGGCTCACATGCCCCTTTTCTGCGCACGCCGCGGCAACGTCGATTGTGTAGGTGATAATGCCCTGCCCTTCCATATCGAGTTCAAACCCGACGCCACAGCGCGCCGCTTCCCGAGCGATTGTCTGCACGTTTTGCCGGCAGCGTTCTTGGTCAAAGAGGGCCCCCAACGCGCTCAGTTTGACGGTTAACGATGCATCTAGCCCATTGTCGGAAATAGAGTTCGCAGCAGCCATATAAGCCTCAACCGAGCCAGCAGCCTGGCTTTCTTCGCGCGCGTATTCCCCGAGCACATCGATGATGCACCGGATGTTCTGAGCGTTCCTCCGCGAACACCAAGCGACAGTGCGTTGCAAGTCGGGTAACGCCCATCGACTTTCAAGTTCGTTCATCTTTGCGTTTGCACAGCATTGAGAGTTTTTCTATTAAACAGTTTACCGTCGTTGGCGAATTGGATTGCCGATGTCTGCAGTGACGCGCTAGCAACTGATGACGACTCCGTTCGTTGTCTACGGACTAACGCCACGTCGGTCTGCGCACATAGGCTTATAACGGGTCAAAACGTATCGCGGGACGGTGATTTTTTTTTGGAACCGAGCGCAGTAAGAGAGAATGGCCTCGTTGCCAACTTTCACCGACCAGCAACGTCTGGCGCGCACCCGGGAATCATCGTCATCGGTGGTGCGGGCGGCGGCTTAGGCAGCACGAGCGCAGTCGGCTCGCTCCTTGCAGAGCAGGGGTACGCGGCGCTCGCACTCGCATACTTTGGGGTCGACCAGCTGCCCGATCGGCTTGAGGAGATACCGCTCGAGTATTTCAGGTCAGCAATCGAATGGATGCGCTCGCAGCCGTCGGTTAAGCCGAGTAAGATCGGCGTCGTGGGCACCTCGAAAGGCGGTGAAGCCGCGTTGCTGGTCAGTGCCACGTATCGAGAGATCCGCGCGGTCGTGGCCTACTCCCCGAGTCATGTCGTCTTTCAGGGCATTGATGAGACGTGGTCGGATACGTCGGCGTCGAAATCCTCCTGGATGCTAGACGGAAAGCCGGTGCCCTTCGTGCCCTTCCGAATCGACAATGACTGTATAGAGCGGCACGGTTTTTACTTGGGGCTGTATCTCGGCAGCCTTCAGGACCGACAAGCGGTAGAGCGCGCCGCCATTCCCGTAGAGCGTGTCAACGGTCCCATTTTTTTGGCCTCTGGGACGGATGACGCGATTTGGCCGTCGAGCATGATGTGCGAACGGGTCGTCGAACGGCTCAAACAGCGCCACTTCGCCTTTTCCTTTCAACATTTCGCTTACGACGGCGCGGGGCACCTGCTTGCGGGGCCGAGCCGACTCGCGCCGGCCCGCTCGATCGGTGCCGGCGGCATGGCCATTGGCGGCACTGAGGACGCAAATGCCGCCGCGAGAGACGACGCGTGGGCGAAGGTGTGCACTTTCTTCGGCACATACCTCAAGTAATTGTGGCGCTTACGCACGTTCAGCGAACGCGTGGCGAGCATCCCCTTGCACTGCAGGAGCTGCAATCGTGCCCTTCCTCGTCTGACTGAGGTCCTGCCGCGGCCAAACCGAAATCGCTAAATACCCGACCGCCTTGACGCCAATGAGGAGTATCCCAGATACTTTCTCGTGGTATCACCTCCCAAGAGGCGGCGGGGCAGTGCATGGGTTATCCGCCGCTTTTTTAGACATGGCGAGCAGAGGCAGTCTTAGAGCATTCTTAATTTCAGGCCGTTCCTTCTAGAGCCCCCACCGTTGCTGCAAGTTGCATCGTCGCAACCACGACCGCGATTCGAGACGTTATTAATTCCATCTCCCCTCTAGCTGCTCGGCAGAAGTGCGGAGGGCGGTGATTATTCAAAAAAATGAGTGGTGGCTGCGCAAAGGGTTCAGAGAACGTACGGAATAAGCCGTTTTGTTCTCTTCGCGTACTCGACGTATTCGTCGCCCAGCTTCGACGTCAAAACGGCCTCCTCCACGTGAATCCGATAGCCGAACGCCACGCCGAAAAAAGCTATGAGCACGAGCACCGCCCCCCACGACTGCAGCACGAACCCCAGTCCGATCATAGTGAGGAGCGATCCGGTATATGCGGGATGGCGCACCAGTCGATACGGCCCACGGTCCACAACCGTTTGGCCCTCTTGAACGCCGACGGTCCGCGAGAAATAACGTCCCAGCACGGCAACCGACCACTGTCGGAGAAGAATGCCGGTGATCATCACACCGATCCCTAGGTAGAAAGCCCCGCTTGGTAACGATGCGATACCAAAACCGGAAAAAAGTAAGGCGATGATAATGCCGAGAAACATGCTCAGGAACGCCAGCAGGCGGGAGCTCCTGTCTTCGTATCTGATCGGGGTGCCGCGACGACGCAAGCGCGGGATGATACCCCCGATAA
>Ga0187884_10002526_pt1 | contig 15154 bp, 16 predicted proteins | sample June2016WEW_20_4_FD_132983 | JGI IMG/M metagenome (GOLD analysis project Ga0187884, IMG submission 132983) | Peatland microbial communities from SPRUCE experiment site at the Marcell Experimental Forest, Minnesota, USA - June2016WEW_20_40 | ecosystem: Environmental > Terrestrial > Soil >...
GAGCATCACAGCCGGGTCCTCGCTGTGGACCTGGATCCCCAGTTCAACCTGACCAAGGCTGCGGGCGTCGACGTGGACCACCTCACCGCATCCGTCTATCAGGTCCTCGTGACCCAGGCGGCCACCCTGCGCGACGTGATCCAGCCAACCGAACAGGGCTATGACATCGCGCCGGCGGATCCCCGCCTCGGGAGCGCGGACATCGAATTGGTGAGCGCCGGACGCGTGAACTGGCATCTGGCCCTGCGCAAGGCCCTCTCGACGCTCGGGGGCAGTTACGACTGGGTCCTTCTGGACTGTCCCCCCGCGCTCGGCACCCTCACGGTCAACGCCCTCCACGCCGCCCACGGGGTGGTCATCCCCGTCACTCCCGAACTGTGGCCGATCAGCGGCATGCAGTTGCTCTTCGGCGCGATTCAGTCGGCGCTACGGGAAGGCAACCCAGAGCTCGAAGTGCTTGCGGCGATTCCCACCATGGTTCGGCGTGGTCGACCCCACAGCGGGATGCTCGAGCGGATGCAGGACGTATTCGAGGGCGTGCCCATCGGTCCGTCGGTGATGCTGAGTGACCACTTCCAGAGCGCGGCCTTGGCAGGCACCACGGTGATCCACCGGTCGCCCAGCTCGGCGGCAGCGGCCTCGTACCGGAACGTGACCGAGTTCGTGGTGCGGGCCGTGGAGGCGCGGCAGCGCCGCCCAGCGACCCGCATCATGGTGGGCGCCTGAGATGGCCGCCATCGAGACGCGTAGGACGCGTGAGGCGGCTACGCTCGACCGCCTCCTCGGCCAGCGACCCGCTGCCGGAGCCCGGATCTTCAAGGCGATCAGCGTCGAGCGGCTCGCCCGGGTGCCGATCAGTGCGATCCGTCCGAACCCGCAGCAGCCCCGCCATGAGTTCGACGCCTTCGAGATCGCCGAGCTCGCGCGGACGATCCGGCTTCACGGGCTTCAGCTGCCGATCGTCGTGGAGCAGCCCGACGAGGACGTGGATGACTTCGTCCTGACCGCCGGGGAACGGCGGTTGCGCGCCTACCGGGTGCTGGCCGAGGAGCCGGCGTCGCCCCAACATGATCCGAGCGATTACGAGACGATCCCGTCGGTCATTCGCTCTATTCGCTCGGAGGAGCCCGAGCGCGATCGGCTCGTCAAGGCCCTGGTGGAGAACATCTGCCGGGTAAACCTCAGCGTCGACGAATCGGCGGCGGGGTTCCGACGGTTGAAGGAGATGACCGGTTGGAGTTGGAACGCCATTGCCGCCCACATGGGGCTCGATGCCGAGCGCGTGCGACGGCTGGCGAGCCTCGACGGGCGTACGGAGATCCTCGAGCCGCTCGGAGCGGGATCGGTAACTCAACCACAGGCTTTCGCCATGGCGCGCCTCCCGTCTGACGTTGCTGGGGAGTTGGCTGCCCACGTCGGCGGGTTGAGCGAGGGGGAAACCCGTCGCGCCGTGCGAGCTGCGCGCACCGCGGATCCCGCTGCCCCGCCAGCTGAGCGGGCGGCCGCGGGATTGCGAGCGGTGGGACGCGCCCTGGTAGGGTCTCGACCGGTCGTGGTCGAGGAGCGGGCGCCAATCTCGAGCGGCGGGGAGGTGGTCGGCGAGTTCACTCTGGAATGGGTGGACCTCTCGGCGACACCGTTATGGCAGTTGCGGCGGGCGACCCGCATCGAGCGCGCCCAGCTGGGGGAGCTGCTGCAGGCTACGTGCGAGCAGCTCGGCATTTGGCCGGTGAAGCCTGGAGCGCGTGGGAAGGACTGACGCGCGCTTGCGGAGCGGCGCTCGGGTCCGCGTCACCAGCCGCAAGGTAAACTAGGCGCCCGCGATCACACTGGAAAGGCGACGATACCCGCGTTGATCTGTGGCACGTCGAGGCCACTCGCGCGCCGCGCCGCCCGAGTGGCTCTTTAACCTCATCCTCGTTGGCCCCGGACTCCCGAACGCGCGACGAAGTGCAAACTGGTTCCGGAAGGAGTTCCTTCCGGAACGTTCGCCCAGCTCCGCCCCTGCACCTCACGCCTGGGAGGACCGCTACAAGGGTCTCTGCGATTCCGCTCCTCGGGTGGGGTGCCCCCGGACTGAGAAGGGAACGCCGACTACGGCCGGTGGCGGCGCTGTCGGCGGCTGAGCGTGTAGTCCGTGGTGTCCTCGATGGCCCGGTACAGGTTCTGATCGAGCCGGTGCTGGCGGATCTGGTGCCCCTGGAGGGCGAGCGGCTGAGGGGCCCGGAAAGGACCTGCCCAGGCCGCCACCTCAATGCTGGTCGCGCCTTTCGAAACGGCGATCAGGTCGAGGGCGGGGAGGAGGTCAGTATCCGCGGAGACCAGGATGGTGACGTCGCAGCTCCCGTCGATGAGGCTGCGCCGGACCATGCCGACGGCGACGGCGACATCGATCCCCTTCTCCTGCGGGATGACCAGGCCCTGCCGGAAGCGGTACGCGAGGCTGCGGGGGAAGACGGTGAGACAGGCGTCAAGCCCGCTCCACGCTGCATGCTGAGCCATGCGGGCCGCGAACGACTTGCTGTCGTGCTGCTGGCTTGGCACTCCGGAGTGGACGTCAACATGGACCAGCTGACCGGGAGGCTGTCCTGGCGCGCGGTCGGCGGCGAGATGCCGGGCCAGCGCCAGGGGGTTCACATTGCCGTTGGTGCCCGGCCCGAAGGCATCCTGGGCGGAGCGGAAGCAGTTCTGCCAGTCGATGAAAACGGCGACCCGCGTGCTCAAAGAAAAACCCGCCAGGGCACCTTCCGGGGTCCGGCGGGAAGCAATGCCCATACCATAGCCGGGTCGTGCGGGGAACGAGTGTTTGGACTATGCCATAACGTAGCTTCTGGAGCCATTGCGCTTTCTGTTGTACCATATTCGCATGGAGAGCGACGAGACATGGCTCCGGGTCGCGGAACTGGCCCGGGAGAGGCCGGAGTGGTTGCCGATCCTGAGCGCAGCGTGCAAGGTGGCTGGGGAATCCGAGCCTTTTGGGGGGCGGTTTGCCGGGCGGTGGGTCCTTCAGGAGGCCGGGACCTGGCAACCGGGACTGCGGGTGCTGGTCAGCTACGGGCTGCTCGAGAAGGCTGGCGAATCCACGAGGCAGGGGCGGAGGGCCTACTACCGGATGCCGCGCCGGACAGCGGTGATGGAGGCGCTCCGCAGGGCGCAACTGCTCGGCCTGGGATAGAGGAGACGTGCGACCGTCGGATCCTCAGTTCCAGCTGACATCGACCCCAGCGCCTGGGTTGGGGGACATGCGGGCGGCGCAGGGCCGAGCGGTCTCCTCGTCCGCACCGGTCAGCCCGGGCCGTCCGTTACCAGCACGTACAACCTGACCGCCGAGGGTGAGAGCCTGGGGCGGGATCTGGAGTTGATGCGGCGGAGGGCGGCCTCCCGCAACCCGCGGCCAGGCTGAGGGCGGCTCTCAGAGCCCCAGGTAGCTGGCGGCGTTGTCGCGGTAGCGGTCGCCCTCGCGGATGTAGCGGCGGACCATCTCCAGGCTCTTGTGCCCGGTCTGGCGCATGATCGCCCGCTCCGAGGCGCCCTGGGCGGCTGCCTCGGTGGCGAAGCCGCTGCGCAGCGAGTGGCCGGCGAAGTCCTTGGGGTCGAGCCCGATCCGCGCCACGGCCCGTTGCACCACCCGAGCGATCCCCTGGGGGCTGAGCCGCCCCTTCGCCGCCGTGCCGATGCGGTTGCGCCGCTTCGTCAGGGGTCGGCCGTTGGGAATGATCCGGGGGAAGAGCGGCCCCGCCTCCCCGAGCGCGGCCAGGGAGAGCCAGCGCTGCAGCGCGATCACCGGGCAGGTCTCGGGGTGGCGGCCCTTGGGGATGCCGATGGTGCGGCCGTGTCCTTCCTGGTCGGTCTTGCTCTTGCGGAGGCGGATGTCGACGCCCTGGTCGACGAAGCTCAGGTCGCTGACGTCGAGGCTGCTGATCTCACTGCGGCGCATTCCGCCGGCGAAGCCGAGGAGGAGGATGGCCCGGTCGCGGACCTCGATCAGGTCGTCCTCGGGGGTGGCCTCGAGCATCGCCCGCAGCGCGGCGAGCCGCAGGGGCGCCACCTGGCGGGGGTGGGAGCCGAGGTCGCGGGCGATGCCGCTCAGGGTTCTGCGCACCAGCTCGCTCTCGGTCGGCGGGGGAAGCCCGCTCGCCTTGTGGGCCTGGGAGATCGAGACCAGGCGGCGGCGCAGGGTGGCGATCGCGGCATCTGCCTGGGCGCAGGCCGACAGGTAGAGGGCAACCGTGTCGGCCTCGGCGGGGAGGTGGGCCAGCTGGTGCTCCCGGCACCAGAGGGTGAACCCAGCGAAGTCGCTGGTGTACGCCCGCTGGGTGTTCTCCGCCTTGCTCCGCCGGAGATGGGCCTCGGTCGCCTGTCGCAGCTCGGCGAGCCGGGCCTGGAGGGCCTCAGGGGCGGCGAGGTGGCTGTGGTCGAGCTTGTCTCGTCGATCTGACGGTGGCGGCAGGCGCCGGAGCGGGGCCAGCGCCCTGTCGCCCGGCGCGTTCGCGGCGATTTCCTGCACGAAAGCTATAGTACGCGCTGTGGGATATGGCTGCACGGGAAGTGTGCATTATCGTGCAGCCATCTTTTGCGCACTACCGTTCCACTTTTCCGACCGACAGGCCGGAGGACCTCGCGTATCATCTCCGGATATGGTGAACGGCGGTTCCTTGTCGAACTCGGAGGCCGCGCCGTGAACGCAGTGGAGGCCGGTGGCGAAAGCGGCGCCCCGTTCACCCCGCCATCCGGGCGTCGGGCCGCGACCTCGGTGGCGAGCCCGATCGGCGCCGAGCTCCGCCGCCGCCGGGAGATGCTCCGGATCGGCATCCGCGAGGCCTCGCGCCGCACCGGCGTCTCCCACACCGTGATCTCGGAGATCGAGAGCGGCAGGCGGCTGCCCACTGTCCGCACCTTCGAGCGCCTCCGCCGCGGCCTCGGCCTGGACGCCACCGCCCACATCCTGCTCCGCCCTCCCGAGCCGGCGGGAGTCCTCGAGGTCCACCTGGTCCGCCTCGCCGCCTGCCTCTGGGCCTCCGGCGGTCGGATCACGATCACCGACCTGGCCGGAGCCCTCGGCATCCACGCCACCGCCGTCCGTGAGCAGCTGCCCCTGGTCGCGCCCCGCCTCGCCGCCTGCGGGATCTCGATGACCGAGGACTCGGTCGAGGTCCGTCTCGGACCTCTGGCGGCGGCGATGCCGGCGCTCCAGGTGCTCGGCAGCCTCGTGAGCGATCGCCGCCGGGCCGCCCTCTCCCCCGAGGCCGTCAACCTCCTCGGCTATGTCGGCTGGCACCGGGAGGCCACCCGACGCCAGCTCGAGCAGCTGCGTGGCGAGGACTGCGAGTCTCTCCTCGGCCGCCTTGTCGACGCCGGCTTCCTCGCCGCGGTCCGGGACAGCGAGGGCCGTCGGCCCAACCGGTACCGGCTCACCGCCCTGACCCTCGAGGCCTTCGAGGTCGCGAGCCTCGAGGAGCTTCACGAGAAGCTGGGGCCGTTCCTCGGCGGCACGGCTGTGGCCGCCGGACCCGTCACCGTCGACGGCGAAGCGGTGTCCCCCGCTGGGGAATCCGCGGGTGGAACTCCCACGGTCGAGGCCCTGCGGGCCCGGGCGCTCGGGGCTGTCAGCACCCCCTGAAGGGGTGGCTGCATCGCCCCGCCGTTACGGTATTCCCCGTACCTCCGGTACACGCGGTACAGGGTGCACGGCCTGTACATACGGCGGGGTCTGTGCAGGCGGCACGCCCAGCGCGTGCCGCACGGGGTCCACATGCGGTACCGTACGCACCGTGGCAGTTTTCACGATGGTCCAGTGGAAGGGAGGCGTGGGCAAGTCCACCCTCGCCGTCCATCTCGCGGCTGCACTTGACGCAGTTCTCGTCGATTTGGAACCGTGGGGCGGGGCGACCACCTGGTGGGCAGGTCCCCATGCCGCCTCGGTGTGGCAGGCGCCCGGACCAGCGCCGGTTCTCCAGGCCTTGCGGACGGGGCGTACCCCACGCCCTCGCAGTGGGGGAGCGGGCCGGCCGCCGCTCGTCCCGTCTCACGAGCAGCTCCTCACCATCTTCGACGGCGCCCCCACCGAGGCGGCCGCGTGGGCCTGGACCCCCGAGGGGCAGCCGGCTCTGATGGTCCCCACCCCAGCGGGTCCCCGGCGCCTATCCGACGCAATCCGTGACGGTCTACGGCAGTGGGCTGCCGCGTGGGACTGCCATGTGGTTGTTGACACTCCGGGTGGCCACGGTCCTCTGGCTGACGGCGCCGCGGCCGCCGCCGACGTCGTCATCCTGCCGATCACCCTCGATCAGTGGTCGGTGCCCGCCCTCTGGAAATTCATGGCCACCTACGCCGCGCGCGTCCGGTGTGGCCTCGTCGTTCCCAACAGGGTCCGCGACCGGGTGAGCGACGGCCAGTGGGCGGAACTGTTGACCTCGGAGGGCGTCATTCGCCCACCGTTTCGGCTGGGACCAGCGGTGCAGGAGGGTGAGCTGCTTCACAGCGCATCCCGCCCGCTGACATCCGGTGGGACCCCCGGCGCGTCGCGCGCCGCGGTTCTGGACCAGATCGCAGCCGTGGCCGCCGCCGCGGCGGCAGCGGCGGCTTCGTGATGGCGGAGGTTCTGATGAAGGTGCGCAGGAAGCACACGGCCTACCTGACGGAGGAGCTGGTCCGGGCTCTCGACCGCTCCTACTACGAGCGTCGCGTCACGGAGCCCATTTCGAAGCAGGACTTCTTCGAGGAGCTGCTCTGGCGCGGACTTCGCCTGCGCGGGTCGTCCCCCTTCTCCGCGCCGGCGACCACCGCCGAACAGGCGGCTCCGCCGCTCGCGCCGCCGACGCCGGCCCCGCCAGCAGCCGCGGCGCCGCCGCCACAGACGCATGCCTCCTCTCCGGAGCGCCGGCGCGTGACCGCGCTGGAGCGGCTGCGCGCACAGGCGGAACCCGGACGGCCCAGCCCCATCCGGAGCGCCGCCGACCCCGGCTGATCCGTCTGGCGACCAACTTGTGACCACGTGGTCCAGCCGGGACATGCCCGGTTCCTGTTGTTCACGGTTGCGGAGGGGCCGCCTGCCCAAGCACCTGCTGATCGACGACGTGGAAAGGCAGCTTGTGCGGCAGGGACACGCCACCCACTGTGGTGAGGACGATGTAACCGCCAGCCGTAGGGAACGGAACCAGGACGAGGAACGCGAGGATGGCGCGGAACCCGCTACCGAGGGGCGCTCCTGGTGGCCGACCCGTCATGATCTGCGCTTGCCCGCGCCAGACCGGGGGGTGGAGTTCATCCTGGTCGACGATCGCGGTGTCGAGGGTAAAGACGTTGCCGGCCTCGTGCCAGCCGTACTCGATGGACGCGGCAATCGCGAACCTGGTGGGAATCACCTGGGGCGGGGGAACTGGTTCACTGCCCAGAACGGTCACGACTTGCCGGGCGGCCATCGCCCAGCCACCGCCGATCATGTTCAGCTTCCCGTTATTGACTTCGGCGTGATCGCATAGTGTGACGTATTCGATACTTGGCATCGGTCGGACTCCCGTAGTTCAGATGTTTACCGGAAGTTTACCAGCGTAATCGCCAGAGGTCAAGCCCTGTAGAGATCACACCCGGCCGGTTGCCGGGGGCTAGCCGATCTTGCACGTGCAGCTTGATGGCATACCGTGTCAGGATGTATTACGATCCGTCATCGGCCGGCGGGTCAAATTGAAGTCTGATGGAGGTCGTACGTAAGGTTCAGCTCGATAAGGCGTGAAAGTCTGAATTGAACCGAGTATGCGAAATGAGGAGAAGAGGATGATCGAGAAGCTTGAGGGGGCGCCTGTTCAGGAGGGGCGAGGCTCCAGCAATGTTGAGCCGCAGGGCGAGAGGGTTCGAAAGCAGGCGAGCAAGGATGTCTTTTCGCTTCGGCTATCAGCTGAGGAGCTAGACCAGCTGAAGCGCGCAGCGGACATGCAGCGGCTTCCGATGGCGGAGTTGGTGAGGGCAGCGGTGAGGTCGTACCTTCTCCCTGGCCAGGCCACGTGGGCAGCTGTCTCGTTTGGAGCCGTGCCCGGCACCCAGCTGAGCTCGTCGCTTCCGATCTGGAGCGGCGGCCGGATGGCCACCGTGCCTGACGTTGTGCAGGAGAGTCGCGAAGCCCACTTGACTTGAACTGACAACCAAACTCGTTGAGGTTGCCAGAGCGGCTTCAGTAACGGCGGGTGACTTCGAACTCGACGAGCCTCAGTCTTGGGTCTCTTGCTCCTCACGGTCGTGGATACCTGGGGGAGGCTCGGGAGCCGGCGGCGACGGCCATCTAACGCTAACGTCGACGTCGGCTCCCTGCGGAGCCACGATGTACACGTCCCCGGTCTGGGAGACTGTCGGGGGGCCGATCGCAGCCGTCTCGCCCGACCCACCTGATCCGGTCCCCGCGCTGTTTCGATGCTTCCAGTCGAGGGCGACTTGATACTGAGCCCAACTGAGACAGACCACAGCGGCAGCCCACCAAAGCGCGGCCGGGATTGGCACCTTGGGGAGAAAGTTCGGAATGAGACCGCCTGCAGTCGCGAGGGCCACCGCGGCTGCCGCCCAGCGCTTGCGAACGGCGGATACATACTCGCGTAGATCGGGTCCAAGCACGGCGCAATCCTAAGACGACGAACTGGCGATTAGCAGCGAAGGCCCACACCCACGTCGGTTGCCGAAGTCAGACCGACCCCGTTTCACGGGTGGATGCTTTATCGGCATGGGCGTCGTCCTCCTCGCTTTCGCCGTGTGGATTCTCCGCAAATGCACTAGCCGCCACACGGAAGGAGTGAGCCCCGGCCCAGGTCGGCTTCGAGGCCGACCGACCTAGGGTGTCCGGGCGGCGACGGATCGCGGTCGCACCGTGGTCGGCCGCACCCAGATCAGGCGCTCCCGCGCCGTCCCTCTCGCCACGATTCTCGCGTGTCCGGCCCGCTGGTGCTCCCGGGGGGAGGCGTGGGTGCCGGTGGGTCGCTCCTCCTCGGGCGGGGACGGCGCCGCCGCGATCGACCACGCCCGGTGGGCGATGACGCTGACCCGGTGGCGATCGCCGTGGCGGGCAAGGTGGCCCTCGACGTAGACGGTGGCGCCGGGCGAGAACTCGGCGAGGTCGGGGGTGTGGCGCGCAGGGAGGATGACCCGGTGGCGGTCGACTCTCTGGCCGCTCGGGTCGCGCTGCGTGAGCAGGAGGAACCCCACGTCGCCGCCATCGCCGACCGGCCGTGGCAGGCAGGCAACCAGGCCGATTAAGCATGCCGAGTTCACTTCACGGAACCTCCGCGTCCGTCTGACCGTCCAGCATGCGCTCCATTTCGATGGAGGCCGCCTCGGTGAAGGCCGCGGCGCTGCCGCGGCGGTCGGGCTCTTCGACGTGGCGGTGACCCGTGACGCACTCCTGGCAGCCGGACGCGGTCCAAAGCGCCCCCTGGGTCCACCGCCACCTCGCCTCGTGCCACTCCCAGTAGGCGCTGGCGGGGACGCCTGCGTCGTCAGGTGGCCCCGCGGGGTCGGACACCAACGGACGGGTGACGTCCTGGTGGTAGTACCAGAGGGCGATGAGCTCGTCGACGAGTGCTGGGTGGCGGGGCCAGCACGGCGGGACCACGTCGGCCAGGTGGTAGCGATCGACGAACCAGCTCACCCAGTGGCCCAGGTCGGCCCAGTGTCGCCGCAGTTCGCCCGAAGGGAGCTGGTCGAGGTCGACCTCGGCCGGTCCCGGCTCCTCCCCATCCGACGCGAGCGCGCCCGGCCGCTCGGGAGCCCAGCCCCACCACCAGGGAAGGCACACCCGGACCCAGTCACTCATCGAGATCCTGCCCCCAGAACTGTCCGGGGTCGGGCAGGAGCTGCTCGGGCTCCACACCGAACGCTGCCGCCAGAGCGGTCAGCGTCCGCATGCGGGGTCGCCCGAGGGCGGTCCGCCCGGCCTCGAGGCGGGCGACGGTGTCGCGGCTGAGCCCCGCGCGCCGAGCCAGGCCGTCCTGAGTGAGGAAGGCGGCGACGCGCAGGCCACGCACCCGCCGGGCCAGCGCCCGGAGGGGCTGGTCGGGGTCGATTCGGACAGCATACGGACGGCGCGGGTAGGCGTTCACTGCGCCGCCCACGCGCTGGCCTGCGGCGCCAGCACGCTCCCCTGGAGGTAGGGGTCGGGGAAGGGCTCATGGGCGACGTCGACGACACCCAGGCCCAGCACGTTCATCTCCGAGACCCAGTACCCCTCTCCGTCGGCGTCGTCGCTGATGACGACGGCGACATGTCCGTCCCCGTTGTCGCCGGGGAATCCCGCGTAGGAGACGGCGGAGCCGTACGGGGGCAGGACGGACGGTGGCAGCGTGGCGAGGCCCAGCTTCCCGGCGGCGGTGGCGTACCACTCGCCCCCGTTGCCCAGGTTCTGCGGGGAGCCGCCGCCCACGCCGGCGGGGAAGGGGTCGAAGTTGCGGGCGGCCCAGTACGTGCACTGTCCGGGTTGGTAGTAGTCGGGGAAGCCCGCGGCCGGGATCCAGGGGAAGACCCCGGTCGTCGCGGCCACCTCGCAGCGGCCGCTCGGACAGTCGGGGGCAGAGCCGCCCATGGCCGGCTCGCCGGCGGTGATCCAAGCCTGATAGATGGGCATGTACTGGGTGACGACTGTCTCGGCCGACTGGGCCGGGGTGGGCGTGGGAGAGGTACCCGTGGGCGTCGACGTCGCCTGGCCAGGGGTCGGCGTGAGAGAGGCGCTGCTCGGCGTCGCGGTCGCCTGGTCGGGGCTTGGCGTGGGAGAGACGCTCACCGTCGTGGCCGGCGCTCCTCCGAGGTAGGCGGCGACCGCCGCCTCGAGCTGGGACTGGCTGGCCGGGCCGCTGGCCCCCTGGTCCTCCAGGACCTGGGCCGCCGCGAGGGCCTCATCCGCCACGTCCAGCTCCCCCTGGGGCTCGCCCCAATCGGCTCCGGACCCGGTGTCGCTGGTCGCGATGAACGCCGCCGGCGCGAGCCCCACCGCCTCGCCGGCGCTGGTGAAGGTGGCCGGCTCCATCTGGAACTCCCCGTACGCGCTCGGCGATCCGTCCGGGCCCAGCGCGCTCACCAACTGGGCGTTGAAGGTCATTCCGCTCGTCTGGGCGGTGAGGGCCATCAGCAGGGCCTCGGGGACCCCGGTCGTCTGGGCGGCGGTGGCGAAGCCGGCGAGCTGGTCGGCAGGTGGGAATGCGACGCTGACCTGGTTGCTGTCCTCGGTGGCCGCGGACTGGGTGAGGGTGGAGAAGCCGGCGACCAAGATGGGGATGCCGACGAGGGGGAGGAGGAGGCAGCCCGCGGCGGCGCCGCAACACTGGAGCTTCATCGCGCCGACCCTTGAGACTCCCCGAACTCCCGGGGGTTCTCCCGCATGCGCTGGTCCGTGTCGCAGATGGCCTGCTCCTGCGGCGATATCCAGTGGCGCACCTGGTACGATCGGCTGCCCACACGCCACAGCGCCACCCCCCTGTCCAGCCCGGAGATGACCCGGGCCTCCGCGTCGTTGAGCTGGAGCAGCTCGCGGGTGGCCGGGAGCTCTCCGGAGTGCTGGCCGTAGATGACCACCGTCTCGGTGTCGCTCACCAGGCCGCGGGCGAGGCGGACCTGCGCGGAGTCCGCGGCGCCCGCGGCCTCCAGGTCGGTGAGCCGATGGAGGACGGCGAGGTACTGCGCCCCCTGGCTGCGGGCCAGCTTGTACGAGGCCCGGAGCCACTGTGCGGTCTCCAGGTTGGAGAGGAGCGCCCAGGCCTCGTCGAGGACGACGATCCGCCGGGTAGTCGGGTCACCGGCCAGGACGCCCTGGAACCAGGCGCCGACGCAGGCCATCAGGATGGGAAGGGCGGTCGAGCCGTATACGGCGGAGAGATCGAAGCTGACGAGTGGTGCGGAGAGGTCGATGGCCGCCGAGGTCTCGCCGTCGAACATGCCGCCGAGGTCACCGTCGACCAGGCGGCGCAGGTCCAGGGCGACGCTCCGCGAGGCGGCGGCGAGTGCCTCCTGGGTCGTGGAGGCGGTGTCCGCCGCGCCGGAGGAGGGGTGCAGCAGCGCCTCGACGACGTCGCGAAGGGTCGGTGCGATGTCCCACCTCGAGCGCGGGGTGGCGTCGTCGGTGGCCAGCTCCAGAGCGAGCCGCTCCTCGGGGGTGAGCGGGCGGCCGAGCGACGCGCCGCACACGGCGCTCAGGATCCGGATCCTCTCCATGAGACGGGTGTGCAGGTCGCCGGCCAGGCCGAGGTCGAGCGGATTGAGCCGCAGCCCGCCGCCCTCGCCGTCGGGCCGGAGCACCACCGGGGAGACCCCGCAGGCGGCGCAGAGGGCGCCGTTCTCTCCCTTGGGGTCGAGCATCAGTGCCTGGCGCCCGAAGACCAGCTGGCGGTACACGTAGGTCTTCACCAGCGCGCTCTTGCCGAGGCCGAGCTGACCCAGGACCAGCATGTTGGGGTTGGTGAGCAGCCCGGCGTTGTACAGCTCCCAGGGGTCGTACGTGAAGGAGCCGCCGTGGAGGTCACGCCCGATGTAGACACCGCGCGAGAAGCCGCGCCCCTCGCAGATGCCGGGATACACGGACTGGAGGTGGGCGGTCGTCGCCCGGTGGACGACGGCACCGGGGCTGCGCAGCGCGGAGAGGGCGGGCATCACCAGATTCCCCGGGCCAGCGGCAGGGTGGCGGCGAAGCCGCGGTCGTGCTCGCCGTCCATGCGGCGGAGGTCGAGGCAGGAGAGGGCGGCGTGCTCCTCCGCGCTGCCGCAGGCCGTCTCCACCTCGGCGATGGAGGTGACGCTCACCGTGAGGTGGCCGGAGAAGCGGTACTCGGCGTGGCCGTCGGCCAGCTCCGACTCGCGGCGCTCCACCCCCTCGGCCTGGCGCTCCTCGTCGATGGAGGTGCGAAACCCGTGCCGCTGGCGGAGCTGCTCGTCGGCGAGGTGCTCGGTGCGCTGGGCCTCAAGGTCGCGCCGGGCCTGAATCGGGTCGATGGGGACCATGCAGACCGAGACGCTCATCCGGGCGCGGGTCTGGAGCAGGAGCGGCATCAGGAAGCCGGGCCCGACAGGGACCCGCGGCCACTCGCTGATCCAGTACGACGTGTGAAGGGCGGAGTCCGTCTCGTATCCCCTCCACGACGGCCTCGCGAAGAGGGGCCCGCTCGCCGACACGGGGACGCCCTCGTGCCCGGGGTGGTGGCGGGCGGTGAGACGAAGCTGGTCGGTCGCGCCGGGGTCCCATGCCTCCCGCAGCGTCTGGGCCAGCAGCCGGGGGGGCAGTGCCCCCTCGACGTCGATGTCGGCGCGCTGCATCTGACTCTGGAGGGCGTGGAGCTGGCGGCTGAGTACCTCGCCGGCGCCGGTGTCGCCGCCTCCCGCCTGGCGGATCTGCTGGCCCGCGCTGCGCAGGCTGACCTGGAGCGCGACCAGGACCTGAACCTCCTGCGCGTCGGCGACGGGAGCCGCGTCGTCGAGGAGGGTGAGGTAGCTGCGCACGATCGGGCTGTGCAGGTCGAGCGTGCGGTGCTCGGCCAGGTGACGAGCCAGCGCGTCGGGATCCTCGGCCAGAGTCCGCACCACGAGCTGGAGGGCGGAGATGGGGGTGCCGCGGCGGGCCAGGCTGGCCTGAACGGCCCCCCAGGCCCCCATGCGCCGGGCCTTCTCGCCGGAGTCCGCCAGTGCGAACGAGGTGCCGCGCACTCGCACCACGGCGGTCCAGGTGCCCCGCCGTGCGTCCTTGACCACGCCCAGCTCCCCGCGGGGGACGGGGACGGCGAGGATGGTGCAGCCGCGCAGCACTGGCGGGAACGCGGGCTGCTCGGCGAGGACGCGGGCCGCGCCGCCCGGCGTGGTGCGCAGCACCTGGCCCCGGCGTGGCTGCGGGGAGCGCCAGGTGCGCCTCCCGTGGAGGAGAAAGTGCGCAACAGCGGGCAGCCACTCGTCGAGCCCACGCTCCGAGATGGGCATGAACGCGGCGGTGGCGGCGAGGCCGACCACCAGAAGCAGCGCCAGGAGGCCGCCGGCGCTGCCGCGGGCGCCGAGGAGGACGACCATGCCGACGAAGGCCCCGGTGGCGAGGATCGCGATCTGACCGAGGCGCACCCCGAGCAGGAGGCCGCGCCGGTCGCGCGGGGCGAAGTGATACCGGATGTCCGTGCTACTCATGCGGGGCTCCCTTCCTGCTGCGAGGTGGTGGGGCGGGGACGGGTGCGAGCGATGGAGGGCCCCTGCCCCGTCGCGGGTTGGTTCGTGCTGCCGCTGGGGGCGGAGGTGTCGAGCGCTGCGGGGGTGGGCCCGGTGTCCGCGTTGGGCGACTGGCCGCCCTCCGCCGGCGCGCCCCCGGGGGAGGCGCCGCCTCCCACGGGGCCACTGCCCTGCTGTCCACCACCGTGCTGGCCCCCGCCGCCGGCAATCTTCAGCTCGCCCTGTCCCGCCATCCCGCCGGGCCCAGAGCCGGGGGTGGGGGAGGCGGACGAGCCCCCACTGCTCATGGCGGCACCGGCGCCGACCGCCTCCGAGGTGCCGCCGGATGCGGCGGCGGCGCCGGCCCGGGCACCGGTGCGGACGGCGGCGCTGCCAACCCGCTTGCCGATGCCCGACGCGTGGCCGACCATGCCGGCGACGGCGGTCGCCTCGAGTAGGGGGAGAAGGCGGAAAACTGCGAAGGGCGCCAGCGCCGCAAGCAGGAAGATCAGTGTCGCGGCGAGCACGGAGCCCAGGTTTCCGCTGGGGGTGATGGATTGGGTGAGCGCGCTCGCCCCCAGGACCAGAACGAAGGCCATCACGAACTTGCTGATGCAGAGCACGAAGAGCGTCTCGGCGATCCGCTTCAGGGCGTTGTGCGCGCCGGGCCACAGTGAGGTCAGGGCGATCAGGGGGATGAAGGCCGCCACCACGTAGATGGCGGCGTCCCGGGCCAGCAACTCGAGGTAGCAGACCACGGTCGCGGCGATCAGGACCAGGCAGGCCAGCACGGTCAGGAAGTCGCTCCCGAGGTTTGACCCGAGGATGTTCGACCACGCCGCCAGCGATCCCGCCTGCGCGTTGCCACCCACCTCCCATGCGGTGGCCAGGTTGGTCAGAGCCAGGAGCTGGGTCACCAGCCAGATCGCGATGTAGGTGATGAAGATCGCGACCGGGAGCCGCACGCACACCAGGCGCACCATGCCGGCGATGTCGCCGCGGATCACGCC
>Ga0187884_10002530_pt1 | contig 15145 bp, 12 predicted proteins | sample June2016WEW_20_4_FD_132983 | JGI IMG/M metagenome (GOLD analysis project Ga0187884, IMG submission 132983) | Peatland microbial communities from SPRUCE experiment site at the Marcell Experimental Forest, Minnesota, USA - June2016WEW_20_40 | ecosystem: Environmental > Terrestrial > Soil >...
GGAGCCGGAGCGATCCTCATCTGCGGTGAATGCGCGTCCCATGAGCGGCGAAACTCCGAGCGTCGGAAAGGTGGAAGCCGAAACGCGGGCGGCACGAATTCGCTGCGGCTGGCCCTCGCCGGTCAGGTTGAAGCCGACACTCTCGAAGGCGGCGACGCTGGAGAACGACTGGTTCTGGTCGCGGTAATCCTGATATTCCTGGGCTGCTACGCCGAGCTCATCAGCGGGAGCGACGGTCTCGGTTTCCGAAACCAGCATCAACCGGTTCGGTTCCGGGTAGGGAAGCGGCCGCAGCAAAATCGTGTCGACCACGCTGAACATTGCGGTGTTCGCCCCGATGCCGAGAGCGAGCGTCAGCACGGCGACCATTGTGAACACAGGCGACTTGCGAGGCTGGCGTAGCGCGAAGCGAAGGTCTTGCCACATGGGATATTCAACCTGCGAGAACAACCGTGGATGCCCAATGAGGAGAGTGCAAGTCGCCAGCCACGCTTGACGTATATTATTCAGTCACTTAACGGGCATGCGGAACGGGGTTTGTGTCCGGCGGCGAACTCCCCGTCCGCTACCGGACAGGATTGCGACAGCCCCGTGATTTTTATCTGCCAGATTGCGCCAAGTATCGGATTTGAAAGTAGATGGGGCAACGTAAGTACATCCTTTGCTTTCTAAGCCAGTGCGGGGGAGAGAATGGTCCCGCTATAACCGATGCAGACGTCGCCCCTTTCTCCGCCAACCTCTTCTTCAGCTTTAGCACCCCAGTCCACCACTGCCGATAGCGGGCGTTTGGAGCAGCAGGTCCGGCGGTTGGGCGACTGGTTCCACAACATCGACTTGCTGGGCGTTCCGACCGCGCCGAAGCATTTCCTGGGCGACTTCCCTAATGTGAAGTGGAAGCACATTGCCCCGGCGATTCCGCAGGACCTCTCTGGTGCCGAGGTGCTCGACATCGGTTGTAATGGCGGCTTCTATTCGCTGGAAATGAAGCGCCGCGGCGCCAAGCGTGTGCTGGGGATCGACGTCGACGACCGGTACCTGAGCCAGGCGCGCTTCGCCGCCGAAACCTTGGGCCTCGAAATTGAATTGGAGAAGCGCTCGGTGTACGAGGTGGAAAATATCGCCGGGCAATTCGACTTCGTCTTCTTCATGGGGGTGTATTACCACCTCCGCTATCCGCTGTTCGCACTCGACCAGGTGGTGAAGAAAGTTCGCCCCGAGGGTCGGCTGATCTTTCAATCGATGCTGCGCGGCTCGGAGGAAGTGAAACCGTGGCAGGACGATTACTTGTTCTGGGAGACCAAGATGTTTAGCGATCCGGCGTATCCCGCGATGTACTTCGTCGAGCGTAGCTACGCCAACGATCAGACCAACTGGTGGATTCCGAACCGCGCGGCGGCCGAAGCCGTGCTGCGAAGTGCCGGACTCGAGATCCTCGATCACCCCGAGTCGGAAACCTGGATCTGCACGCCTCGCGACGCGATGCGCGATGGCGAATACATTATCGATCTTGAACGGAAGGGAACGCTGTAGCAAGCGAAGAGGAAAGACTGCATGGTAGAAGCGGTAATGCTTTGGAACGAGCCGAACAATCTTTCGCATTGGGATTTCAAAATCGATCCTGACTGGAAGATGTTCGCGGAGATGGCGAAGGCGGGCGCGCGCGCCATCCGCGCAGCGAATCCGGAGCTGAAGATTGTCCTCGGTGGCATCTCGCCCATCGATCCCCACTTCATAGAATTGCTGACTGGTCACGGCCTGATCGATGAGATCGACGTGGTCGCGGTGCACGGTTTTCCACTGGACTGGAACCACTGGAAGATCGATGACTGGCCGAAAAAGATTGCAGAGATTCGGGCCGTGACGCGCAAGCCGGTGTGGGTTTCCGAAGCAGGTGCGTCCTCGTTCGGAGCCGAAGAAGTGCAGACCTTCGGCATGAAACGCACGGCCGAGTTGCTTCTCGGCGAGGTGGAGCGCTTGCACTGGTACAGCCTGCACGATCTGCCTGCGACTTGGAGCGCAACCACTCGACACAAGGAAGCCGAGGGCAGCGCGTACTACCGTCATTACTACATGGGCCTGTTGCGTGAGGATGGCTCGCCAAAGCCTGCGGCTGAGGAATTTCCGCAGGGCATGGGAATTTGCCAGTGGTTTCATTATGAGGACCATCGCTTGGACTCGTCGGTGGAATGGCTGCGGCGGATGGGGGTTCGTCATCTGCGCACCGGCGTGAGTTGGGCCGACTGGTTCCGCGCCGATGCCGAGAAGTGGTTTGACCGGCAGATGAGCGCGCTCGATGAGTTTGACGTCACCATGACGCTTTGCTTCACGCCGGAGCATCTGGGCGTCGAGCGGCACTACACCAGTCCGCCGCGCAACGCACAGGATTTTGCCGACTTCGCTTCGTGGGCGGTGGAGCGTTACGCGCCCAATCTTAAAACAAACTCAGCGGATGAAAGTCATGGCGTGCAAACGTCGGATATTCCGAAACAGTTCATGGATGTATCAGTGGGGGCGCAGTAGATGTCGAAACGAATTCTGATTACTGGCGGAGCCGGCTTTGTCGGTTCGCATGTCGCGGACGAGCTTTTGCGACGTGGCCATGAAGTTCGAGTTTTCGACAATCTCACGCCTCAGGTCCATCCTCAAGGCTGGCCGGGTTATCTGCCGAAAGACGTTGAGCTGATGAAGGGCGATATGCGCAACCTGGACGAGGTGAAGCGCGCGGTCGTGGACGCGGACGCGATCTTTCATTTCGCTGCCGCCGTCGGCGTCGGCCAATCGATGTACGAAGTCGCGCACTACATGGGTTCTAACACCCAGGGCACGGCGAACCTGCTGCAGGCGCTGCTCGATAGCAATGTGAAGATCGAGAAGCTGGTAGTGGCGTCGTCGATGTCCATTTACGGCGAGGGCAAGTATGTGTGCGGAGAGTGCGGCGACGTTTCTCCGTCCCCGCGCACTACCGGGCAGCTGAAGGCGAAGAAGTGGGAGATGCTGTGTCCGGTATGCGGACGCGTGTTGAAGCCCATTGCTACCGATGAGTCGAAGCCGCTGCAGTGTACTTCGATTTACGCGCTGAGCAAAAAAGACCAGGAGGAGATGACGCTGCTCTTCGGCCGCACCTACGGCGTGGCAGTCGTAGCGTTGCGTTATTTCAATATTTATGGAACGCGGCAGGCGCTGTCGAATCCTTACACGGGTGTAGCGGCGATCTTCGCATCACGACTCCTGAATCGCCGGGCCCCGATGATCTTTGAAGATGCCCGCCAGATGCGGGACTTCGTCAGTGTGCACGATGTTGTACAGGCCAACATGCTTTCCCTGGAGCGCAGCGAAGCCGATGGCATGGCCCTGAATATAGGGTCGGGACATCCGATCTCCATCGGCGACGTGGCGCAGCAGATGACTCGCTGCATGGATGCCACTATCCCGGCAGAGATTACGGGCAAGTATCGCGCCGGCGACATCCGGCATTGTTTCGCGGACATCTCCGCCGCGCATCGCGTGCTGGGTTACGCCCCTCGCCACCGTTTTGCAGATGGCGTCGCCGAACTGGTGGGGTGGCTGCGTTCGCAGACCGCCGAGGACAAGGCGGCACAGATGGTGAACGAACTTACGAACTACGGGCTGACAGCATAAATGTTGCGGGTACTCATCACGGCGGACACGGTGGGCGGTGTATGGAGCTACGCCCGCGAACTGGTCACGGGGCTGTCGCGTCGAGGTGCCCACGTCACGCTGGTGAGTTTCGGCCACATGCCTGAGCCGCGCGAGCTGGCGTGGACCGAAGGCCTGCGCAACTTCGACTTTCGCCCAACGGCATTTCGCCTGGAGTGGATGCAGGACTCCGCGGAGGACATCGCCGCCTCCTCCGAGTATCTGCTGAACGTCATTCGCGAAGTGCAGCCCGATGTTCTGCACCTCAATCAATATTGCTATGGTGCGTTGGACGTCGAGATTCCAAAGGTCGTGGTGGCGCACAGCGATGTGGTGAGCTGGTGGGTCGCAGTTCACGGGCAGGAGCCGCCTGACAACGATTGGATCCGCTGGTATCGCAACGTGGTGCGACAAGGGCTTAACGGGGCAACAACCGTGCTGGCGCCGTCGCGCTGGATGTTATCGCAAATCGAAAAGTATTACGGCGAGCGGCAAGCGTCGCGCGTCATCTACAACGGCCGCGCTCCGCAGTGGTTTAATCCGCATGGCGACAAGGAAAATCTGGTGTTGACGGTCGGCCGCCTGTGGGATCCGGCCAAGCAGGTTTCGCTGCTGACGAAGTGCGATTGCGGTTGGCCCGCGATTATTGCTGGCGAAACGCAACATCCCGACCAGGCGTACCGGACCGAGGCGAAGAGAATTATCTGTGAAGGCATGATCGAGCTGAAGGGGAAGCAGACGCCGGAGCAGCTGCGAACCCTATTCGCGCGCTCGTCGATCTACGCTGCGACTTCACGATACGAGCCGTTTGGATTGGCGCTGGTGGAAGCGGCGCTGTCGCGCTGTGCCATCGTGGCCAACGACCTGCCGGTCTTTCGCGAGCTCTGGGGTGAGACGGCCTGCTATTTCAGCACCGACGATGTTGCCAGCTTGCGAGAGACGATCGCCAGGCTTCGCAATGACCGCGGGCTACGATTGAAACATGCGGAGCTGGCGTATCAACGGGCCCGGCGGCACTTCAGCGCCGAGCGCATGGTAGATGAATATCTGGAGATGTATCAGACACTGAGCGCGAAGAGGTTGATGGCGGCATGACAGGCAAGCTCCGCTTCCGGCTGTTCGCGCATTCCTGGCTTTCCGACTGGAACCACGGCAATGCGCACTTCCTGCGTGGACTGGCACGCGAACTGGTGCGCATGGGCCACGAGGTCCGCTGTTACGAAGAGATGGGTTCGTGGTCGTTGCTGAACCTGATGCAGGAAGGCGACATCGCCACCCGGGCGATCGACCAGTTTCGCCGCGAGTTCCCCGAGCTCGACGTCCGGTTTTACCAGCGGGATGAAACCTTGCAGGAGACGCTGGCCGAGGAACTGCGCGACGCCGATATCGTCATCATTCATGAGTGGACCGACCCTAAGGTCGCGGCTTCAATCCTCGGTTACAAGGCAAAGTTCGGATTCCGCGCGCTGTTTCACGACACGCATCATCGCGCTTACACGGAGGCAGGCGAGATTCTACGATTCCCGTTGCACCTGTTTGACGGAGTGCTGGCGTTCGGCGAGCCCATCAAGCGCATCTACCTTGACGGCTTTGGAGTGCCTCGAGCCTGGACGTTTCACGAAGCTGCCGACACCTCACACTTCCATCCTCTCGACGAGGAGCGCGACAGCGATCTTCTGTGGATTGGAAACTGGGGCGATGAAGAACGCACGCGCGAACTGGTGGAGTATCTGATCTCTCCGGTTGCAGAGTTGCGAAACTGCAAGACTGTAGCGTATGGAGTGCGGTATCCCGAGCAAGGAAGGCAGTCGCTGGCGAACGCAGGAATCGAATATCGCGGATACCTTCCTAGCCTGATGACGCCGCGTGCATATTCGCGCAGCGCGCTTTCATTGCACGTTCCGCGACGTCAATACACTAACGGACTGAGCGGCATTCCGACCATCCGCGTATTCGAGGCGCTGGCGTGCGAAGCCGCCCTGGTTTGCTCGCCGTGGAGCGACGTGGAACAGCTGTTTCGGCCGAATGAGGACTACGTGGTGGTGAATTCCGGGGCTGAAATGACAGACGAAATCCAGCACCTGCTTCGCGACGAATCTGCGCGCCGCCAGCTGGGCGCCAACGGCAGACAAGCCATCTTGCAGCGGCATACCTGCGCCCACCGCGCCGAGCAACTGGTTTCGATCTGCGAGGAGCTCGATCGATGAGAATCTTTGTATTCGGTTCCAGCTTGACCTCTTCTTATTGGAACGGTGCGGCCACTTATTATCGTGGCATTTATAAAAACCTGGCACAGCTTGGATTCCAAATCACCTTTGCCGAGCCGGACGCATACGGAAGGCAACAGCATCGCGATGACGAGGATTTCAGCTATGCGGAAGTCATTGTTTACGACTCGCCCCGCGATATTCCCATGCTGATGAACCACGCGAAGGAAGCGGACCTGGTCGTCAAGCACAGCGGTGTGGGCGTTGCCGATGAACTGCTGGAAGAGCGTGTGCTGGAGTGCAAGTCGGACACGACGCAAGTTGCGTTTTGGGATGTGGATGCTCCGGCGACGCTTGCCGCCGTCGAGACGAATGTTTTTCATCCATTCCGCTCGCTCATTCCGGAGTACGACTACGTTTTCACCTACGGCGGCGGCCCGCCGGTGGTGCGACATTATGAGCGGCTGGGTGCGCGCATGTGTCATCCCATTTACAACGCGCTCGATCCCAACAGCCATCATCCGGTACCTCCTGAGCAAGCCAAACAGTGTGACCTGGTTTTTGTCGGAAATCGTTTGCCCGATCGCGAAAAGCGAGTAGAGCAGTTTTTCCTGGCAGCAGCCGAACAGTCATCGGAGTTCACGTTCGCGCTGGGTGGTGAGGGCTGGGGTGGCAAGGCGCTTCCCAAGAATGTCCGCTGGCTGGGCCACGTGGGCACCAATGACCATAATGCGGTGAACTGTTCGGCGCGGATGGTGCTCAACCTGAATCGTGAATCGATGGCCAGTGTTGGCTTCTCGCCGCCGACGCGCGTGTTTGAAGCTGCGGGCGCGGGTTCGTGCGTCATTACTGATTACTGGGAAGGCATCGACAACTTCTTCGAACCAGGATGTGAAATTCTGGTGGCTCGCAGCGCGGGCGAGATTGTCGACTTGCTGCGTACTGTCGACGCCAAGTTGGCGCGCGACATGGGCGATGCCATGCGGCGGCGTGCGCTACTGGAACACACGTACTCTTTGCGAGCACGGCAGGTACGCGAGATTCTTCGCCAGTCAACCGGCGAAGTGCTGGCATGGCGTGGCCGCGAGCTGCGACAGCCGGCGTAGGAAGGCAGTGGCTAGTGGCCAGCGGATAGTTCCCGCGCCACAGCCGACCTCTACTCCGCAAATTAAGTAGGGATGTTATGAAAGTTTGGTCAGCCATTATCCACTACTTGAAATCTGGCCACTAACCATTGACCACTGGCCCCTTATTTTTATGAAGCTCGTCGTCTTCGGATTATCAGTCACGTCCACTTGGGGCAACGGTCACGGTACCACCTACCGTGCGCTGCTGCGCGCCCTGCACAGTCGTGGACACCACATCGTGTTTTTCGAGAACGATGTCGAGTGGTACGCCTCGAATCGCGATCTGCCGGGACCGTCCTTTTGCGACGTACGCCTTTACGAGAAGTGGGACGACGTTCTGCCGCGAGTTCGGCAGGAACTCGCCGACGCGGACGTCGCGATGGTGGGTTCGTATTTTCCCGACGGAGTTGCAGCGCTGGATGAAGTGTTCGATGCCGACGTCCCGGTCAAGACGTTCTACGATATCGATACGCCGATTACGATGCGTGCGCTGCGCGAGCATCAGAAAGTCGACTACATCGAGAGCCGCCAGATCCCGCAGCTCGACCTGTACTTCAGTTTTACCGGCGGCCCGATGCTGCGGGAGATCGAGGCTCGCTTGGGCGCCCCGCGCGCCGTGCCGTTATACTGCTCCTTCGATCCGGAACAATATCGCCGGTATCCGGTAAACCCGAGATTTGCATGTGACCTGAGTTACATGGGAACGTTCGCTCCAGACCGCCAGCCAAAGTTGTCGGAGCTGCTGTGTGCCCCAGCGGAGCGACTCGCGGACAAGAAATTTCTTGTGGCCGGTCCGCAATACCCGAACGATTTGACGTGGCCGGGGAACGTCGAACACATTCCCCATCTCAGCCCGGTCTGGCATCCTGAGTTTTACTCGTCTTCCAGGTTTACGCTGAACGTGACGCGGCGGGACATGTCCATCGCGGGGTATTCGCCGTCAGTGCGGCTGTTTGAGGCAGCCGCTTGCGGAGCCACGATCGTCTCTGACAACTGGCCTGGCCTGGACCACTTCTTCGCTACTGGCGAGGAGATTCTGCTGCCCACCGGCACCGACGATGTCGCGCAGTACTTGACTGAGTTCAGTGACTCGGAAATCCGACAAATCGGTCAAGCCGCTCAGGAACGAGTATTGGCGGAACATACTAGCGCCCACCGCGCCCTTGAGTGGGAGCGCGAAGTTGAATCATGTTTTTCCATTCCGCAGTTCGCGTCCGGCCCTTCAAACGTTAAGCAAAATGAATTGAACGAAGCGTCTGAATCCTAAGTTCCTCATCATGACGCACGTCTGAGGCCATTATTCGATTCGCGAACACCCGCTCACGGACGGCCTGCGGCTGACCTTTGCCTTCGATTCTGCATCTAAACTCTCATTACGAGTAAGCTCTCCAGTTCAACAAGCGACAGTTCTCCAACAGCACGTCATCCAGCAGAAGGGTTCTGAATGAGAGTAGCTCTGGTTGCCCCGCCGTTTTTGCCCGTACCTCCCATAAAGTATGGTGGAACGGAATTATTTATCGCTCAGCTCGCCGAGGGATTGAAGGCTGCAGGCATCGACGTTGTGGTGTATACCAATGGCGAGTCCACGGTCGGAGTCGAGAAGAAGTGGCTTTACAAGAATCAGCAGTGGCCGATTAAGGGCGAAATTTTCGACAACCTGCTGGACTTTAACCACGCCTCCTGGGCCATTTCAGATGCCGCGGCCGACTGCGACATCATCCATCTCAACAATGTTCCGGCGTTGATGCTCACGCGCTTCGTAGAAGAATCAAAGTTCGTTTACACGATGCACCACGTTCACGAAGAAGACCTCAGCAAGATTTACCGCTACTTTCCGCAAGTGGAGTTCGTGACCATATCCGAGTTCCAGAAGCGCCAGGAAGCCATGCCGCAGATGCGAACCATCCAGCATGGCATCGATTTGAGCTTGTACCAAGTCGGCGCCAAGAAGCGGGATTATTTCTGTTTCCTGGGCCGCATCGCTCCTATCAAGGGAACGCATCTGGCGATTGAAGTGGCCAAACGCAGTGGCGTGCCGCTAAAGATTGCCGGCGAGGTCCAGCCTATCTTCCAGGATTATTTCGACGCCGAGATCAAACCGCACATCGACGGCAAGTTCATCGAGTATGTTGGTGAGGTTGACTTGGCGGCGAAGAATGAGCTGCTCGGCAACTCGCTCGGGATGTTGTTTCCCATCCAGTGGAACGAGCCGTTCGGCTTGGTCATGATCGAAGCGATGGCTTGTGGTGCGCCGGTGCTGGCATTGCCGGGCGGTGCTGTGGAAGAAGTTGTCCGCGACGGCGTATCGGGATTTGTGTGTCAATCCATCGACGACATGGTGCAGTGTGTGCCGAATGTCGCCTCAACTTTCAGCGCGGCCAACGTCCGCCAATATTGCCAGCAATATTTCTCCGTCGACCGGATGGTGGCAAACTATGTTGAGCTGTACCAGGACCTGGCCAACGAGGACAGTCCCCTGGGTAAGTCGACACAGCCAATCACCATGGTCGCCTAGGAGGGACTATCAAGGCAGGCATGAACGGTCACCTGACGATTCCTTATGATGATTTAATCGCGATTCCTTCGCCGCACGTCGAGCCCCGACTCGCGTTTCAGACGCTTGAGCCGCGCAAGGTGGATAACCTCACCTTGATTGACGGCAAGACCTTCAGTGCGACCAGCGTCTCCGGTGATATTTATCCGCCGGGGTCGCCGGATGTCGGCTTCTTTCACGACGATACCCGCTTCCTTAGCCAGTTGGAGTTGCGCATCGGCGGCCATCGTACCGTCGTGCTGTCGTCGGCCACTGAGAAAACATTCTCTGCGCAAATCGAGTTGACCACCGGCAACATCACGCTGCGCGACTCGTTCGACCTGCCGGAAAACACGGTCCACATCCGCCGCGAGCAACTGCTGGCATCGGAAATCTTCTTCGACCGGATGACCTTCGAGAATTTCAACCTGACGCCCGTCGATTTCACGGTCGAGATGTTGCTCGATTCCGATTTCGTCGACGTCTTTCAGGTCCGCGGCGTGGCGCGTAAAGAGCACGGCCAGTATTACCAGCCCGTTCTCACCAAAGACAGCATCGCGTTCTACTACCGCGGGCTTGATGGCGTGATGCGCCAGACGATGATCAAGGTCTCTCCAACGCCTACCGAGATCCGGGAACGCGTGGTGCGCTGGGAGCTGCGGCTGGAACCGTTGAAGCGCGTCGAAATCGACCTCAACGTCACTCCCTTCGTCGAGGGACGCAAATCGCGAGCGCAATTCTACGAGAAAGACCATCAGCTGCGGCAGCGGCGTGCGAATTTTGCGCGCTGGGAGGCGGCCTCCACCAGCTTTGAAACCGACAATGACGTGCTCGATGCGTTATTGAAGACAGCTGTCGGCGATTTTCACGCGTTGCAAATCCCCGATGGCGAGCAGCATATTATCGCTGCGGGTATTCCTTGGTTCGCGACGATCTTCGGCCGCGATTCTATCATCGCCGCTTACCAGTCGCTCTCGTTGAATCCTCAGCTCGCCATTGATACGTTGCGCGTGCTGGCCCGCTACCAGGGCAAGGAATACAACGACTGGCGCGACGAGGAGCCCGGCAAAATCCTGCACGAATATCGCGATGGCGAGATGACACGTCACGGCGAGATGCCCTTCGGTCCGTACTACGGATCGATCGATGCCACGCCGCTGTTCCTCATCCTCTTGAGCGAGACCTTCAACTGGACCGCCGACGAGCAACTTGTCGAAGAGCTTTTGCCCAACGCTTATGCGGCGCTGGAATGGATCGATAAGTATGGCGACCTGGATGACGACGGCTTTGTCGAGTACCAGCGGCGCTCGCCTAAGGGGCTGATCAACCAGGGTTGGAAGGATTCGTGGGACGCTAACGTGCATCGCGACGGCACCATTGCGAAGACGCCGATCGCGCTGTGCGAGGTGCAGGGATACGTCTACGATGCCAAGTTCCGCATGTCATCGCTGCTGCGGACGTTTGGCGATGTGAAGACGGGCGACCGGCTGAAGCGCGAGGCCGCGGAGCTGGCGAAGCGCTTCGACCGCGCCTTCTGGGTGCCCAGCCGCGGCTTCTACGCGATGGCGCTGGACGCGGAGAAGAAGCCGCTCGAGGTCATATCCTCGAACCCGGGACATCTGCTGTTCACGCGCATCATCAACAAGGAACGCGCACGGGTCGTGACCAACCGCCTGATGCGCGACGACATGTTCAGCGGCTGGGGCTGGCGCACCATGTCGCAGGAAGAGCGCGTCTTCAATCCGCTGAGCTATCACCGCGGCTCGGTGTGGCCGCATGACAACTCGATCATTGCGCACGGAATGGCCGTCAACGACATGCGCGAGGGAGCGCTGCGCATCCTGACTTCGCTGTATCAGGCGGCCTCCAATTTCCGCGATTATCGCCTGCCGGAGCTGTTCTGCGGGGTGCAGCGCCGCGAATACGATGAGCCGGTGCACTACCCGGTCTCGTGTTCGCCGCAGGCTTGGGCCTCGGGCGCCATGTTCCTGATCCTGTGTTCGGTGCTGGGCATGCATCCCAGCGCGCCGCGCAAGGAATTGAACATCATCAATCCCCAGCTGCCCGACTGGATCGACCATTTACGGATTCGCAATCTGCGTATCGGCAGCAGCCGCGTGGGACTCGACTTCAACCGTCGTGCCGACCGGACGTTCTGCAACGTGGTGGATGTGGAAGGCGACAAGCTGCTGGTCAACGTGGCGTTCAAGAAGTAGCTTTCGGCTATCAGCCATCAGCTGTCGGCTCGATCGGGAGCAAGCCCTCGACAAAATCGATTCTCGACGCGGCTATGTTGTGAGCGGTTTTATACACTCTCCACGATGTACAATCCACTGCACTACAATGGTTGGACGGCGCAACGCGCCGGAGATTTTTGGAGGATACATGGCGCAAGTGAAGATTACGGTCCGCAACAATGGGCCGTTTCGGGTGGAAGCTCCTGAAGGTAGCGTTGAGTTGCTGGACGCGGACGGAAAGCCGTACGACCTGACGGGAAAGACCGCTTTCTCCCTCTGCCGCTGCGGCGGTTCCACAAACAAGCCGTTTTGCGATGGCACACACAGCCGCATTGGATTTGAGGCTGCGGAGCGGGCCGTGGCCGCGGCCGTGAAGTTGGAGGCGCCGGGTCAGCAGGAGCCGCCGAAGTAGTTACGCGGCGGGCTCGACGTTTCGGCGGTCGAGTTCGACCAACCTATGTCTGTAACAAAGCCGGGCATCGCAGCCCGGCGTTGTCATTTTGATTGCGTCGCGCTTTACTCTGCGCCGCTGGGTTTGAGAGCATAGGGATTTTCGCCGGCGATCTGCCACACGGTGTCGATCACGGTTCCATCTACCCATTTCACCACAGCGACAGGATAGTCCAGCATTCGCGGCTTGGCAGGCTTGCCGCCGCAGATCTTCTCCACTTCGGTTTTGATTTCCTCGATTCGCCGGATCGGCAAGCCCTTGCCTTTTACGGCATCCAGCAAGTCCTGGCGTTTAGGATTGATCGCGATTCCACGCTCCGTGACGATGACATCGACCAGTTCACCGGGCCCGGTGATCGTCGTGACTTCGTCCACGATGACGGGTATACGGTCGCGGAACGATGGCACCGCCAAAATTGTGCAGCCGGCGAAGAGGCAGTTTTGCCAGCCGCCGATACCGTGCAGCAGGCGGCCATCGGAGTGGGTAACGACGTTGGCGTTGAAGTTCACGTCCACCTCGGTCGCGCCCAGCACGCACGCGTCGATCATCGAAGCAAAATTTCCCTTGCTGTGAAAGTTATACGACGTGAAGGGACTGGTTGGCACATGCCGCGGATCGCTGGCTATGGAGCGCACCGCGTCGAGGTCGAACGTTTGCCCATCGAGAATGCAGCCAATCAGGCCTTCCTGCAGCATGTCGACCAGGTACTTGGTTGAGCCGCCGCGAACGAAACTAGCCTTTATCTTCGCTTGCCGCATCATCCCTGCGAGATAGTCGACGAAGGCCAGCGCGATGCCGCCGGCGCCGGCCTGGAACGAGAAGCCGTCGCGCATGATGCCGCTGTCGCGCAGGAAGCACGCCACCAGCTCTGAGATGCGCAGGCGGTCGGGGCTGCGCGTGATCTGCGTGGTGCCGCTGACGATCTTCGCGGGATCGCCGATTGACTCGACTTGCACGACGTAGTCGACGTTGTTGCCCTGGATCTGCCAGGGGAGGCACGGAAATGGAACCAGGTTGTCGGTAACGACAATGACTCGGTCCGCATAGACAGAATCGCCAAGCGCGAAGCCCAGCGACCCGCAGGCCGAGGGGCCGTGCGATCCGTTGGCATTGCCAAAGAAGTCCGCGGTGGGCGCGGCGATCACGGCAATGTCGATGTGCACTTCGCCATCCTGCATGGCCCGCCAGCGGCCTCCGTGCGAGCGCAGCACACCCAATCCGCGCATGCGGCCGTGCGAGCAGTAGTCGCCCAGCGGGCCGTTCATGCTGCCTTCAATATGATGGACGGCCCCGGACTCCATCAGGTCGATCACAGGCTCATGACACGGGAACGATGCGCTGGGGAACCAGACTAGGCCTTTCGCGCCCATGCGAGCGGCCGTCTCCAATGCAGTCAGCGCCACCCGATCGCCATTGCGCAGATGATGATGGCTGCTGATGGTCATACCGTCGCGCAACCCGCAAAGCCGCAACGCCGTTTCCAGGTTCGGCACGCGTTTGTCGCCGTTGGCGGGATAATCGCTGTTGCTGCGGATCGGGGGACCGGCCTTGTTCCCCGTAGGATGGAATCCGTGGACCCCCTGGTAAGGAGTAGCCGCGCGTCCATTGACGATGGTCGGAACCCGTCGCCCAATTGCATTGGTAACCAGCCCTGTCGTAACCGTCGCGCTCATGACTGCTCCCCTGCTGATGGCGCCTCGGGGATCATTCGCATCTGCCGGGCGCGCGTCACCAGCTTCAATGCCCGCTGCACAACCGGAGCGTCGATCATCTTGGAGCCGAGGCTGACCACTCCCAGGCCGCGATGTTGTGCGTCGTCGTAGGCAGCGACAATCTTCAACGCTTTCTCTAACTCTGACGCTGTAGGAGCGAAGGCCTGATGAAGGATTCCGATTTGAATGGGATGGACGCAACCCATACCTTCGAAGCCCGTGGCGCGCGAGTTCTCTGCCCATCGCAAGAGGCCGTCCGAGTCGCCGACGTCGCCGTAAACGGAATCGATGGCCTGGACCCGCGCGGCGTGTGCAGCGTTGACCACGCGCATGCGAGCGTAGAGCGACTCTGCTCCACCGGATGTTTTGGGAACGCCAAGGTCGGCGGTGTAGTCCTCCAGACCGATGGTAAGGGCGGCGATGCGATCCGAAGCGGTGGCGATGGTGAACGCGTTCTCGATGCCGAGTGCGGACTCCAGAATCGGCATCAACCAAATAGGCCGGGTAGCATTGCCGCGCTTTGCGATGATTGAGTCGATAGCTCCCACAACGTCAGATATCTGCTGCGCCGTCTCGACTTTTGGTATGAGAATGAGGTCGGGCGACTGGGGGACGATCTCTTCCATGTCCAGCAGCCCCTGCGGAAGCTGATTGATGCGCACCATGCGCTCAGCCGCTCCGAAGTCAACCGCGCAGAGAGCGTTGCGAACCAGCAGGCGGGCAGCGTCTTTCTCGGCATGATGAACGGAGTCTTCGAGGTCGAGGATCACGGCGTCCGGTGCGTGCAGGCCGGCGTTGACGAAGTACTTCGGCTCGTTGCCCGGCAGGTAGAGCCGGGAGCGCCGCAGCCGGTAGCGGGGGGACGGCGCGGGTAGCGTGGTAGCTTCCGGTAAGGCCGCCTTCTGGATGGCAAGTCCAGAGCGGCGTACAGCCGTTTCTACGCGTGCGGCGATGACGAACGGCAGCGCGCCCTCATCGACGATCGTGAGCTGCGCATGCTCGACGCCGAGAGCGCAAAGCACATCCAAGGCCTGCTGGCGAATCCTGTCGCCATAGTATAGATCCACGCGCGAACGGAGATCGATCTGGATGCCGCCGGAGGAGCGCTCCTCGAACCTCACGTGCAGGTCGGAGCGAACGTCGCTTCCGGTCCGTCCTGCCTCGCCACATCGTGCCAGGCTAACTTCTGCCGACGGCATAGGCCTTCTCCACTCCCACACC
>Ga0187884_10002543_pt1 | contig 15099 bp, 8 predicted proteins | sample June2016WEW_20_4_FD_132983 | JGI IMG/M metagenome (GOLD analysis project Ga0187884, IMG submission 132983) | Peatland microbial communities from SPRUCE experiment site at the Marcell Experimental Forest, Minnesota, USA - June2016WEW_20_40 | ecosystem: Environmental > Terrestrial > Soil >...
AAGTTCTTGGAAGCGGGATCGTAACGCACAACGTAAACGTTGCGCGCCGGCAGTCCGCCCAGAACGTGCTCCCATGTTGCTCCGCCGTCAATCGAGTGCAGGGCACCTTCGCGGGTACCCATCCAAAGCGATCCATCACCACCCTGGGTCAGGTTGTAGAGCCCGGTCACATAGTTCGGAAAGGTTATCTCACTCCAGGTCTTGGCATCGTCCCGCGAAAGATACGCGTGCTTGGGAGCGATCAGTCCTACGGTGCCATCGGAGAAGCTGGTGACCGCGATGAACTCATGCTCGCCTTCGACCGGCATGCCATACCACCTGTGGCCGTGATCGGAGCTGATGAACAGGCCATCGTTGGTGGCCGCATACCACTTGTCGCCGTCCAGATCGAAGGCGAGAACGCGCGGGGCCTTGTCCAGCGGAATCGCCGTCTCTTTCGCGGCAGGCTTCTTGGCCGTCGCCGTGTGCGTCGCTGCCGTGCTGTGCGTCGTTCCCTTCTTGGTGGAGTGTGGAGTGGTCTTGACCGGCGCGGGATTTTCCTCAGGCGTCGGCACCGGACCCATGATCATCGTGGCCGGCTCCCAGGTTCCACCCGCGGAGTTCAAATAGAAGACACCGTGATTCGTGCCGGCAAACATCACGCCTTCGCGTGTCTGCTGCAGACTCAGGATGTCGCGCTCCTCCAGCCCTGAGTTGGTTTGCCGCCAGTTGCTGCCACCGTCGTCGGAGACGAAGACACCGCCGAGGTTCTTGTCGTTGACCACGCCAACATAAATGCGGTTGGGATCTTGGTTGTCCGCTACCACGCCACCGATGACGCGATGAGCGAAGCCGTGGTTCGACGTCTCATAGGTAGCGAAGGCATTGTTGCTGGCCAGCACGCCACCGCGATCGGTCGCCACCAGCACGTGATCGGGATTCGCCGGATCGATCAGCACGTCGTTGACGACCACATCGGGGTTTGTGACCAGCTTCCAATGATCGCCGCCATCCACGCTCTTCCACAATCCGGCGACTGTGCCGCCGTAGACAATATTCGAGCGTTGCGTATCCTGTTTCATGACGCGGGTGCGGTGCGCGGGCGTCGGCAGCGACATATAAATGCGATGGAAGTCCTCGGCTTTGTTCACACTCTTGTACATACCCGAGCACGCGCTGGCATACACGACGTCCGGGTGCCGGGGATCGACGATGATGCTGAACATGTCGGAGTCAAAGGCGATACCCTTGCGGATGCTATGCCAATTCTTGCCGCCGTCTTCGGTCTTCCACGGCAGGTGCCACGTCCCTGCATAGATGATGTCGGGATTCTGGGGATCGATTGCCAGTGACTCGATGTTCTTGATCTCGGCGTTGTTCTCCGGCGAGATGCGATTCCACGTATTTCCCCCGTCGTTCGAACGGAACACGCCGTCAAGCGCGCCAATCACCAGAAGGTTTGGATCGCTGGGAGCCATGGCCATCGCACGTACTGACTTGCCGTGCACGCCCGGCAGAGCGCGCCATGTGTGGCCGCTGTCGTCCGAGCGGAACACATCGCCTTCGTCGGCGTTGTACAGGCTCCAGCCCGCTACGTAGATGGTGGCGGGATGGGCCGGATCGAAGATGATGTGGTCAAGGACGTAATCATCGCCGGGCGCCAGGTGAGCAAACAGCGACCACGACTTGCCGCCGTCCTGCGAATCGAACATCTGTCCGGCGCTGGTGCCCAGCAGAATGCGCTCAGGATTCGATGGGTCGTAAGCCAGGCTGCGCACGTCGCCGCCCTCCGGACCGATTAACCGCCAGTCCGAAGGAAAGGCAGCTGCAGTGAAAAGGAAAATTAGTGCGGAGCAGAAGATAGCTCTCACGGCAAAAGCGGTCGTCTTAGGCATGTCCATAAAAACAGAAAGGCATTGCTTCTTACTACTCATGATAAACCGAAGTGATCGAACCATGTTACTGTCGAAGCCGAATGAACCGTCCTCGTTAACTCATCAGACCCATCGCAGTTTTTCGCAACCTAAGGTAGATTCACCGCACACCATCAGCTCATCGGAAACGCTTGCTCCCCGTCATCCGATTAGAGATTCTTCAGCTATTACGTAATGATGCTGCGATGGCGCTGGACAGTTGCAAACCAGCTGCTGAGTAAAGTCGAGCGTGCTGGCTATAGGTTGGCAGCTGCGGTAAATTCGATTGCCAGCACGCGCTTCGGTGCTGTGGCAAAACAAAACGGAAGGCGGGGCACGCCTTCCGTTTCGGCTTATGACGTTTCCAACCCGCTACTGATCGCTTTTTGGGCTGCCAACGCTTGCTGCAGCCTTCTCCGTAACCTTCGCGGAAGCGTCGCTATCCTGCAGCAGCAAACCATTGTGACTGGTAATCGCAAGCAGTCGTCCCTGGTAGTTGAGGGTGGCGACAATGGCGACGTCTGCCTGTCCGATACGCTGCCAGGTTTGCCCCTTGTCCTTGCTTTCGAATATCTCATGCTCGTGAAGGGCAGTCGCCAGCAACCGCTGACCAGCTTCGTCGTAACGCACCGCCAGCACATCCTTATTGGCGATCCCGCCCGCCGCATAGCGCCAAGTCTTACCGCCGTCCACGGATTCCACCGCGCCTTCCCGGGCCGCGACCCACAGCGATGCATCTGGCATCAGAGTCAGGTTAAAAATTCCTTTGACGTAGTCGGGAAGCTGAACCGGGCTCCACGTCTTGCCTGAGTCATGGGACAGAAACGCCAGATTACGGGTGGCGAGCGTTACGCTCCCGTCCGCGTAACTGTTCACCGCAACAAAGTTCTGCTCTCCCTCTACCGGCTCACCATACCACTTGCGGCCTTGATCCAGGCTGATGAACAGGCCTTCGTTGGTAGCTGCATACCAGGCATTTTCGCCGATCTGCAACGAACGGACTTTCGGTGCGGTGTCTGGCGGAATCACTGGTTCAACCGGCGCTTTGGCTTTCGTCGTGGTCGTCTTCTTATGCGCGGCGGTCGTGCTGTGCGCCGACTTCTTCGTGGGAGCCGGCGTCTCCGGCGCTGCTTCCTTCGGTCTCCATTCCGGTACCGTTCCTATAATCATGCTGGCCGGCTTCCAGGTGCCGCTCACCGAATCCAGGTAGAAGATGCCGTGATTGGTGCCCGCGAACAATGTCCCGTTTTCCGCCTGCTGGAGGCTGAGAATATCGCGTTCTTCCAAGCCCCGGTTGGACTGTCGCCAGTTCTTTCCACCTCCATCCGAAACGAAGACACCGCCCATGTTCCGATCATTGACCACGCCCACATAAAGGCGGTTGGAGTCTTTGCGATCAACCACCACATCACCCACGACCCGGTGAGAGAAGCCGTTGTTGGATGCGGCGTAGTGCGCAAACCCGTCGTTGCTGGCCAGCACTCCGCCGAGGTCGGTCGCCACCAGTACGCGTTCCGAATTGCGTGGATCGATCATCACATCATTCACGATGACATTTGCAGGCGTGACCAGTGTCCACTTGGCGCCGCCATCAACGGTCTTCCATAACCCGCCGGTGGTGCCCGCGTAAACGATCGAACTGCGCTGCGGATCCATCTTCAACACCCTGGTGCGGATAGCGGAATGGGGAAGTCCCTGGACGCGGTGGAAAAGCTCCGCGCCGTTGTCGCTCTTGTAGATGCCGGAGCAGGCACTCGCATAAACCTTGGACGGAACCTTGGGATCTACGATGATGCTGAAAACGTCCGAATCGTCCAGCATTCCGTCTTTCACATTGTGCCAATGCTGTCCGCCGTCCGCCGTCTTCCAGGCCAAATGCCTGGTTCCGGCGTAAACAATATCCGGGTTCTGCGGATCCACGGCAACGGAGACGAAGTTTTTCATGGAGGCATGGTTGTCCAACACCTCCGGATTCTCCGGCGTCATCCGCTCCCAGGTCTGTCCTCCGTCGCGCGAACGGAATACTCCATCGAGCGCACCGATCACCAAAGTATTGTGGTCGCTCGGCGCCATAGCCAAGGCTCGAATGGATTTGCCGTGCGTGCCTGGCAGCGTTCGCCAGGTGAGACCACCGTCATCCGAGCGGAAAACGTCACCTTCTGTGTCGTTGAACAAGCCCCCCCCGGCCGCATAAATCGTCGCCGGATTCGTGGGATCGAAGATGATATGGTCCAGCACGTAATCCTCGCCGGCCCCCAGATGCTTGAACAGCTCCCAGGAAGCGCCTCCATCCTGAGAGGCGAAGATCTGGCCAGCACTCGTACCGATCAGAATGTGATTCGGATTTGACGGGTCATACGCAAGGCTGCGCACGTTTCCGCCATCTGGTCCTATCATTCGCCAATCGGATGCGAATGAATGAATGGTGAGCAATATCCCAACGCAAAACAACAGCTTGGCAATCGTCCCGGCTCGTTTCCAAATTGCAGACAACACAATCCCCCTCGCATTCCTGATCTTGATGTCTTACTGAATCATACCGCGACCCGCGCCGCAGGCTTACGCTTCGGCAGATTCCCTGCCTGTAATTAGAAAAAGCCGATGAGAGGTTTCCCTCTCACCGGCTGTGACACTAAGCAAAGCACTCGCCTATTGCGCGGGAGCAGATGCTGCCGGCGCCGCAGACTTGGCCTTGTGCGACCGCTTCTTAGGAGCAGGCGCGTTACGCGACTGCGGTTTGACCTGAGACTCGTCGACCGCGGTTCCCTGCTCGGACTGATCCGTACAGAGATTCTCGGGGACGAAGTAGAAGTGAGTCGTCTTGCCTTGCGTCCCGCCGTCGCGCGGCTGGATGCGGCTAGGATCGATCTTGGTCGGACCGTCCGTGGTCAAGTAGAACTTGACGTTGACGGAGCGCTGCGCACCAAGCGTCTTCTCAGTGACGACTTCCTTCTCGTCGGTGTAACCAAGCACATCCAGCTTGCCGTTAGGCATCTGCTGCAGGCGGAGGGCTACCTTGTCCAGCGTGTCCTTGCAATCGTTGTCTACACGCCACGGTTTCTTGGGGTTCTTCTCGAAGGTACACTCACCCCAATCTTCGATCTTGGCGCAGCTTATGACCTGAGGAGAGTTAACGGTCGCCGTGCAGGTGGCGCTCAGATTCGCACGTGCATCCGTCACTGTTCCGGTTACGGTCATGGTGGTGCCCGCATCAGCACTGGTGGCCGTCAGAGTGGTCGTGCTGGCGGTACCGCCGCTCAACTGCCCACTGGAGGTCGACCACGAGTAGGTGAGCGGCCATCCCTGCGGATCGTTGCCGTTCATGGTGATGGTGGACGACTGGCCAACTGCGATAGTCGTCGGATCAGCCGTACAAGTTACGGTCGGCGGCTGCGGCTGCTTGATGGTGAAGGGCGCCGAGCACAACGCCGGCTTGACCGGGTCAGGTCTGCCAATGAAGGAATGCGAACCGGCGTCAACATTCTTTAGCCTCGGATCGGTAAGGGAGGCGTTGGCAGAGTAGGTTCCAGGCGCGACGCCCGAGGTATCGATCTGGGTCGACTGCTTGTCGGTAGCGCTCAGTCTGCCACCGTTCGTCGTCCAGGAATACATGATCGTATGTTTGGGGTTGAAGTTCGACCCCGTCGCGGTCGCCGTCACGGGATCGCCTGCCCAAACTTCGCTCGGCTGCGCCGTGCAGGCCGCGGTCGGCTGCGGCACGTAGTAGCTGCCGAGATTAAAAATAATACCCGAAGACAACCGCACGCTGTTCCACTGGTGGTTGTTCCCGCCAAGTATGGCCGGCGTGTGGAAGTTGCTGTAGATGTAATCAGCCTGCGCTACACGGATGGAAAAGCGGTGGCCAACAGCGTAGTCGAAACCACCGCCGACGCCCAGCGCCGCATTCCACTGGCTGTAGCTGAACACCTTCTGCTGCTCGGCACCCGCAAAAGCCTGGACGAACGGCGAGAAGCTGTCGGTGTGGTACTTGTACTGCAGACCGGCATCGTAAATGTTGATGTCCTGGTGGCTGACGCTACCGAAATGCTGGCTGAAGTCAAACAGAACTCCGAGGTTGTGGGCCTGCGGCAGATAGTAAACCAGGGACTCGTTGACGCCTTCGGTGTGATCCTGGGTTTTGATACCGTCGGCGTAATCGCCGCCCGGGTGTAACCACGAATAACCCGCGAAAACTTCAGCCTTAGGCTGGATGGTTACCTGGGCTGTGGCAATGGTGCCCCAAAAGCACAACGCAAGCGCAATAGCAATCGTTGACGCAAAACGACGTGTCGGGACTAATCCAATACTAGAAGACATTCTTGATCCTCCGGAACTCAGCAGTACCGTAAGCAAAGTGGCTTAGCTCGGTTCATATAGATTTTTAGGGTACAAGTGCAGGGAAATGTCCTGCTTTCAACAGCACGTCATTGTACCGCAACGGCCAAGATTAACAAAATTTTTATGTTTGGGCCCAAAGTTCGCATCTTGCGCTGTTGACTGACTTTGTACGCGCCAGGATGATCTCCGCCCCTTCAACCTGCGTCAGAGCGCCGCAGATAGTCAGAGCGGACTCCGGCAGCAATTGTAGTCCACGACCGGCCAAACCACACCCACTTTCCGGACAGGAGGGGGGAATCTCGCTCCATTACGCAAATTGCCAGCCCATTATGGGACGCGGAATGCGGAGGCGTTTAGGGGAGGGAGTTCCAGCTGACGGTCGATCTTCGTCGGCTTTCCTCGCGATGAAGGAAGCGACAACGCATCCCGGGTTTGCCTTCCGCGCGCCGCAAAACAAATCCAATGCGGGATGCTATGACCCCGCGGCATCGTACTTCTTGTTTGCCGCTCACATGGTCTGAAAGTGTTACCTTATGGAAAGCTTCTCCCGATGGACATCGCTCCCGCTCCGGTCCAGACAGAGTCGCTGAATGCGAACGCCTACTCGGCCGCCTTCGCATCTAAGTTGCTGATCCTGCAAAATCCTGATTGAGCGGATTGTCGTCATACCCTTGAATCGCGCGAGACGTTCCCGATGACGCAAGAAAAAGTTTTGATAGTTGAGGACGAAGAGAACGAGCGGACCGGCCTGGCAGAATTGGTCCGGGCTTGGGGCTATGAAGCGGAAACGGCCTGCGACGGCGTGGAAGGTCTGCAGGCGGTCGAAGTTTGGAACCCCGGCATCGTCATCACCGATCTGCGCATGCCGCGCATGGATGGCATGCAGTTGTTGGAACACATTGCGGCCCAGCCGCAGCAGGTCGCCGTCATCCTGCTGACCGCGCAGGGCAGCGTCGACTCCGCCGTGTTGGCCATGAAGGGCGGAGCGTTTGACTTCATCGAGAAGCCGGTCAATCCCACCCGGCTACGCAACATCTTGCAAAATGCCTCGCGCCTGCGCGGCACCGAACGCGAACTGGAAGTCAGCCGCCGCAAACTACGCGACATCGGCGTTTTAGGCTCGCTGGTCGGCCCGTCCAAGCGTATGCAGGAAGTCTTCCGCCTCATCGAGATGGTTTCGCCCAGCACCGCCTCGGTGCTCATTACCGGCGAGAGCGGTACCGGTAAAGAGTTGGTGGCGCGCACGGTCCACACGTTAAGTCCGCGCAAGAACAAACCCTTCGTTGCCATTAACTGCGCTGCGATTCCGGAGACGCTGATCGAAAGCGAAATCTTCGGACATGAGAAGGGGTCGTTCACCGGCGCGCTGGAGCGGCGCATCGGATGCTTCGAGCTCGCCGAGGGCGGCACGCTGCTGCTGGACGAGATCGGCGAGATGCCGATTGCCACGCAGGCAAAATTGCTGCGCGTGCTGGAAGACCGCAAACTGCGCCGCCTGGGCAGCAAGAGCGAGACTTCGGTCGATGTGCGCGTGCTGGCAGCAACCAATAAAGAGCCCGAGGACGCGGTCGCCAAAGGCCATCTGCGCAACGATCTTTTTTATCGGCTGAACGTCTTCAACATTCAGCTTCCACCGCTGCGCGAACACAAGGAAGATCTGATTGCGTTGGCCGAGTCGATTCTGTCCGACATGAACGAGAAGCACAATCGCACCGTCGCCAGCATGAGCGAGCAAGTGACAAACGCGTTCCAGGCTTATGCGTGGCCGGGCAACGTCCGCGAATTGCGCAACACGCTGGAGCGCGCCGTGATCGTGTGCGACGGCGCCACCATCGAGCTGAAGCATCTGCCGCCGGGCTTCGGCCAGGTGGTTCCGCGGGCGCCTGTGCAGGAAGCAAACGCGGTGCGGCTGGGTGTCGGCACCACGGTCGGCGAAGCCGAGCGATTGCTGATTCTGAAAACGCTGGAAGCGACGAACAACAACAAAACGCGCGCCGCAGAAATTTTGGGCATCAGCCTGAAGACGCTGCACAACAAGCTGAAAGAGTACGGAGCGCAAGGCGCCAACGAAGCCGCCGAAGCCGCAAGCTAGCAGAGTCCGCAATGAACGTCGGGATGTGACCTGCATCCTAGCGTCGCCGGCAAATCATTCCTACACTGCAGTCGAAACTCAACCTTGGCTTCGGGTTGTCCCCCAAGGACAACAGGGAATCCGGTGCAAGACCGGAGCGGTCCCGCCGCTGTAAGTGAGTAAGCAGCTTCCGAATACCACTCGTCAGAAATGCCGGGGAAGGTGGAAGCGGCTGTTGAAGGATTACTCCTTCTGAACTCACCAGCCAGAACACCTGACTGAAGCCACGACTCAATCTCTCCGCGTGGAACCGGGGATCTGGGCCTTCTTTTTTCTGGGCAGCGAAAACTCGCACCAGCCATCAAGACCCGCAACAACAAAAACTGTTGTCTCGCCAGTCCACTTGCGCGGCGGTTCGCTGCCGTAGCCAGGCAAGCGCCTGTTGGCCGCCGGAAAGTGCACACCGCAATTCGACTCCGCAATGAAAGGAGGTGAGCCTGCATGAAGACGAAGAAAAACGCTACTCCACGTCCTATTATCGCCACTCGCAAGAGCTGCAATGCTAGCGGCACTGGTCTATCTCATTACGTCATGATGGACACCAAGAAGTAAGCGCCGTGGTGAACGGCAATAACCCCGCGGCGGCGGTCCAGATCTCTGCCGCGGGCATGAAGACCAACAGGGAGGATGGTTATGATCAGCGAAGCACCGCAGCGGAGCACGGCCTCGCGCGGCTTACATTTCAACACCGGCAGCGGCAGCACCCTTCAACCACTCGACATCGGGCACGCCAGCTATCTTGGTCTGGTCGATCCCGATACCGCCTTCTGGGCCCTGGTGCAGAAGGACAAATTGGGCGAAGCCATCAGTCCCGGCCCTTTTCTTGACGAATACCGGCGCAAGGCAGCCGACTTCGCAGCCGAAATGCAGGGCTTCCGTTTCGGCCTCACGCCTTCCGCGGTGTACTTCAATCCCACCGAGCGCTGCAACCTGAACTGCTCGTACTGTTATCTGCCGGAAGACATGCGGCAGAACGGGCGCCATATGTCGACCGAGAAAGTGCTGGAGTCACTGGAAATTTTGAAGCACTACTTCCAGGCAAATCTGCCCACAGGCTTTCGGCCGCAGGTCGTCTTTCATGGCGCCGAGCCGACGTTAAACTTTGAAGCGTTAGTGGCGGCCTTCGAGCGCTACGGCAACGACTATCGCTTTGGCATCCAGACCAACGGCACCGTCTTAGCCGATGCCGACTACGACCTGCTGATGAAGTACGGCGTAGCCGTGGGACTCTCGCTCGACAGTTCCATCGACGAGATCGTCACCCGCACCCGCAAGACCTGGGACGGCCACAGCGTCTATGGCAAAGTCCTGGCGGCCATGGATAAGCTGCGCGGCTATCCCAACTACAGCGTCATCTGCACCATCACGCGCGAGAACATGGACCAGCTGATTCCGACCGTCGACTTTTTCCACGAGCGTGGAGTCGCCACTTGCATGCTGAACCCGGTGCGCTGCACGCGCCAGGGAGCACGCGACATCAAGCCGAAAGACGAGGACATCAGCCGCTACTACCTTGCCGCTCTGGAGCGGACCGAAGAACTGTTCCGCCAGACCGGGCGCCGCCTGGTGGTCGCGAACTTCGCCAACATCCTGATCGCGATTCAGGCACCCCAAGCGCGCCGCTTGATGTGCGACATTTCGCCTTGCGGAGGCGGACGCAGCTTCTTCGCCCTGTCGGCCACCGGCGACGTGTTCCCCTGCAGCGAATTTATCGGCCTGCCGAATTTCAATGGTGGCAACCTGTTCCACGACAAGATTGACGACATCCTTGCTACCACGCCGTTCAAGCTGGTCACCGGACGCAAGGTGGAAGACATCGATCCCTGCGCGCGCTGCGCGGTGCGTCACTTCTGCGGCTCACCCTGTCCCGCCGAAGCCTACGAGATGAATGGCGGCATGAACAAAATCGGAGCCTTCTGCGAGCTGTACGAAGACCAGGTTCGCTTTGCCTTGCGGTTGATCGCCGACGATCGTCAGGGTGCGTACTTATGGGAAAACTGGGACAACGACACCAAAACCTCATTCGAGTGGAACGCAAGGTAGGTGTCGATGCGAGTGGCGCGAGGGAAACTCGAAGGAACGGCCAAGCAGCGGCGAGTGACCAACTCCTCGCCGCGAATCGCAAGTCTCAACTGCGGTTGCGCGCCGGAGGCCGCGAAGAAAGCTTGGGACTGTCAACCCTTGCCGGTATCGAATCTTCTGCCCGCATGAAGTGTGGCCGCGGAACATTGCGCATATCGGGAGTAGGCCTGTAGAATGAACTCTCTGCAACAGCGAGATCGTTATTCCTCGCTCTACCCGTGCCGAAGTGGCGGAATTGGCAGACGCGCGTGGTTCAGGTCCACGTACTCGCAAGGGTGTGGGGGTTCGAGTCCCTTCTTCGGCACCAACTTAATTTCTTCCTCATACGTCCGGGGCCGACGCCCTCTGGCGATGACTGGTCCCAGTCACTTCCTCCGGTACATCCACCACAAAGGCGACTCCGCAGCCAGATAAAAGCGGCGCTGTAAGCCCGGTTTGTACGCCTGGTAGAAACCCACAAAAAACACTGCATCGATCGCTGGACGCTTCGGCACCATCACGATGTCAGCATTCCCGAAGAAGCGCTCATCAGACGGCCGATGAGTGTCGTCGATATTGTAATTGTAAGTTGGAGATTCGATGCCGGCGTGTGCCGGAAGCCGTCCCAGCGCGAACGAAAATGGGTTGGTCATGTCCATCGTGATGATGGTTTCATCTGGACGGCTGTTTCGCTCCAGCAGCGCGACTCCGTCGTTCACGTAGTTAACGAAAGTGACGCCATTGCTCTGTGGCGCGGCCCAGAAGTTGTAAAGCACCAAGGGCTGCAAATTGGGGGGTGTGAATCGCGGAACCATCGTGTCCCCTGAGACCTTGTGTTTGCTCCACAACCCGTAACCCAAACCGACAACATCGCGCGCGAACTGGGGCACCACCAACAGCGCTGCCAGCAACAGCGCGCCCAGATACAGCGGACGGTAAAAGAATCGCCGCGCGACAAGGGGCGGCGGCTGATACTTTGCAATGTCATTCACCATCAGGATGGCGAAAATTGCGCATAAAGGAAAGCTGTAACCTTGCGCGTTCGTCGACATAAGACCAACGTCGGCAAGAAATAGCAGCGCACCAATGGCGGGCAGCCGCAATCGTCTCCACCGCGGATTTCGGTTGCTGAAAAGTAGTGCGGTGACGACAACAAAAAAAACCATGCGGAGCAAAATTGAGAGATGCAAGGCGTTCGAGATCACAAGACGGTTGTCGACCGCCGCCGCCCGGGCCGCGCCTGCCATGTGGAGATCGCCTAATACCGCGGCTATGTCAAAGCGCAAGTAGGCCAGGAGGCAGATGGAAACGCCGGCAAACCCCAGCGCGATGCCCAGAATCCGCCGTCGTGCAAGCCGCCTCAGCAGCAGCGCGACCCCCGCAATCAGAACCACCGCGATGAAGAAGTAGCTGGCTTTCAGAAAGAGCGTGAGGCTGAGAGCGGCGCCGGTTGAGAACCCGCCAGTCCATCCTTCCTCGCGGCTCTCATCAGAATCGCCGGCCGCTGGCAGACATTCCAGCAGGATCAATCCCAGCAGAGCATACCCATAACGGTTGTACGTCATGGCGTGGCTCGATAGAAAGGGCGATACCCCTAACGGGTATGGCGCTGCTACCAGCGCCGCGAGAAACCATCCCAGCAAAATTCTCGGCAGCGATGCGAGTCGACGATCACCAAGAAAGAAGGACCACGTTCCTACAAGGAGCGCGACGATCGCATTGGCATAGCCGACGCCGTCCACCGAGTGCCGCGACAGCGTCAGCCCCAAACCTTCCGCCAGGAACCATACCGGCCCCCATCCGCTGGTGAAATCCAGATGAGGACGTTGCCCGTTGATGATTCGCCATCCCGCATCCACGGGAACGAAAACGTCGTGTCCGTAAATCCTGGTGGGAACGGCACCGGTCAGGGCGGCCACACCGCAAATCAGGACGAGGCCGAAAAAGAAAACGAACAGAAGACGTGCTGGCGTGAGGACCTTCGGATCCTGCCAACTGGCAAGCAGCCGATCAAGATAAGCGGCTACTGCGGACTGCGCTGATTCTTGTGGCAGAGCTACGTTAGGGCCGTTCATGCGATAAGCCGTAATTGTATGCTGAACGTTTCGCTCTGTCCTACGTTGCCAATGCAACTGTCATCAAATTCTCACTCTGCGTTCCCCGCTCCGCTGGCGGGATGTTCCTGACTGTGGCTCGGCGTCGTTCTGCTGGTCCCGTTGCTGTGTAGGTTTATTCACATCGTTCCGCCACCACTGGCGTACTTCTGCAAGCGAACTCCGGAGTCGACCTCAGCACCCTCGATTACCCTGACCCGAGACCTATGGCATTTAAGGCCCAGCCCTTAGGGTGTTGTTCTTATTGTGAATACCTGATGTACACCGCATATTGATTTCATCGTCGCGAAAAACTTCACGCAAGCTGCGACCGCGGAACTTCCGCTCCCGAGAGCTTCATGAAACTTGCCATATTTCTAGCCGTGTGCCTGGCCGCATCCTTCACTTCAGCACAATCGCTTGGTGGATTGCCTTTGCCGCCTCCGGGCGCCACCGTTTTCAACCAGATTGAACAGATGTCCGGATGGAACTCCTGCAACACCCCCAGCTGCGCCGGCGGCAACGGCGGTGGGACGTACTGGATGGCGCAGAACCAGACGCAGCCATCTCTGTCTGGCGCCAGCGCCGAAATCTACAACTCAGGCGTTTGGGACAACGCCCTGTGGTGGAACAAGCTGGGCGCCCACGATAACGCCACGAACATGCTGTGGGACTTCTACGTCCAGCTCGACAGCAATGCCGGCGCCGGCGCGCAGGCTCTGGAGTATGATTCCTTTCAGTTTGTCGGCGGATACAACTACATGGTCGGCAGCCAGTGCAACATCGCCGCCGGCTTGTGGGATGTTTGGGACGAGTTGAACGGACACTGGGGCCACACCACCATCCCCTGTCACGGCTTCCCCGCAGGCACCTGGCATCACATCCAGTGGTACGTCACCACCAATCACACCGCGCATACCTATCACTACGTAACGCTCGTGGTCGACGGAGTGCCGCACCCGGTAAACTTGACATTCTCGGCGAAGGACCTGAACTGGGGCGACAACATCGGTGTGCAGTATCAGCTTGACGTGAACGCCAGCGGCCACGGCTACTCCGAGTGGTTCGACCAGGTGAAATTCACCATCTGGTAGGACTGCATCACCGTTCGACATTCGCATCGCGAAAGGCCGCCAGTGCGCGGCCTTCGTTGTTTGAGGCAGCACCGGTCACTGCTCTCTGAAATTGTCATCCCGGCCGAATCCGCAACCCTCATGAGTTGTCATCCCGACCGAGGACTTCAGTCCGAACGGAGGGATCTGCGGTTCGTTTGCGGGGGAAACATCCTGCCCGAGGCAGAACCGCAGATCCCTCGACTGCGCTCGCGATGACAAATTGACTTTCCAAGGTGTCATCCTGAGCGAAGTGAGGACGCGCAAGCGTCCGATCGCAGTTGAAGGACCGCTACGGCTACAAAGATCCCTCCGGCGACAGCGGTCCTTCGACTCCGGCGCGCAACCGCGGCGCGCCTCCGCTCAGGATGACAGTATTCTTGTGGCGGGAAGAGTTCCCCGCTGCTGGGGTTCGCGAAACGACCCCAAAAACTGTGCTAGGATTCACGCGAGCCCGCATGACCTCATCCCTCCCAGCAGTAGACCCTGGTCAACTGAATACCTCACAAAGCAGTGACTTGTTCGCGCGGAGGATGTTCGTCGTGCTGGCCGCAGTCGCCCTGGTCTACGCCTTCTGCGCCGGTCTGCGCACGGTTCAAGATTTCGACCTGGGATGGCAGATGGCCACCGGACGCTGGATCGTGCAGCATCACGCGGTTCCCAAGGTGGACGTGCTGTCCTACACCATGCAGGGACTGCCGTGGAATTATCCCGTTGGCGCAGGTCTGCTCTTTTATCTCGCGTATCAACTAGGTGGCTTCGCGCTCATCTCGTGGATGGGCGCAGCCGCGTGCGTCGGCACGGTTGCAGTGCTGTTGCGAAGGAACACCACTGCCGGGGCGGCCATCGCGATTCTCGGCGTCCCCCTGATCGCGGCGCGGACCACTCCACGCGCAGAGATGTTCGGCATCGTTCTGTTTGCGTCGTTCCTGTCGCTGCTATGGGAGGACTACCACTCGGGACGGGCGCGGCTGTGGCTCTTGCCGCTGCTGATGCTGGCATGGGTCAATCTGCATTTCGGTTTCGCGTCAGGCCTGGCTCTGATGGCCGCCTATGTTGCGGCGGAATTGCTGGAGTTCTTATTCGGCGCCGAGCGCCGTCGCGTAGCGTCGCAAAAACTGCGTCGCGCTTGGCCATGGCTGCTTGCCACCGCTGCGATTACTTTGATGAATCCCTGGGGCTGGGGCGTGTACCGCGCTCTGCTGCTTCAACAGAAAGCGAATGCGCAGCAGCAATTGTGGATCAGTGAGTGGGCTCCCGTGCCGGTGAACTGGGCGACCATCAGCCGCGCCATTCTCCTGCGGCAAACCGGCGGCACGATTTACTTGATGCTGGCCATCGCGATTGTCGCGGGAGGCTACGCGCTCTTCCGCGGGCATTGGGCGTCCGCGATTCTGCTGCTCGGGGCGACGTATCCTGCCGTCCACGCGGTTCGCATGGGGGCGGTGTTTGCCTGCGTGGTCGTGGTTGTC
>Ga0187884_10002546_pt1 | contig 15082 bp, 21 predicted proteins | sample June2016WEW_20_4_FD_132983 | JGI IMG/M metagenome (GOLD analysis project Ga0187884, IMG submission 132983) | Peatland microbial communities from SPRUCE experiment site at the Marcell Experimental Forest, Minnesota, USA - June2016WEW_20_40 | ecosystem: Environmental > Terrestrial > Soil >...
GAGTGAAGCTCTACACTACGTCGGCGATGCAAAGATAGGCAAGGTGACCGGAAACGGCGGGGTGTACCCGCAGCTCCGGCTGCCAAAAGTGCATGCCGACCTAATAGGGAAGAAAGCTCACCTTTTTGAAATCACAAAAGACGGGCAAACAGCATTCCTTATTTCGACAGATGATGGTTTAAACCAATCTACAGAAGGTTTAAACCAAAGTGAAGAAGCTAAACTCCCGAAAAGGGAGAATCCGCACGGGACTATTCGCCGTTCGAGGCTGTGCCGAGGTGGGGTAGCTTGGTTATCCTATGGCCCTGTGGAGGCCACGACGCGGGTTCGAATCTCGCCCTCGGCCTTTGATTTTCTTTGTGCTTTGGTCGATTGGAGCTTGACATAGCTCTTGATCATCTTGAACCGTATTTTCCACAAATTTGTCTAATTTGTCTAATTGAAGTGCAACAAAAAATCCTTCAACGCCGCCGATCTCTGTTTGATAGACATTCGCAATTCGGCCTGCCAGTTCTTTGAGTTCTCTTGGCAAGCGAATGATCGGATAAGAAAAAGTAGGATTAGATGATTGCAGTGATATTTTCGTTGTGAATATTTTTTTCATTGCCGGTCTTCCTCCGTCCGCATAGTATCAGGGAGCAGAGAGATGCATCGCAAAAGCGTGCAATAATTCCTGCAACTAATCCGTCGAATTCATCAGGAAACAGATCGCTCGCTTTATTATCCGAATTTCTGAAGGTAAACCAAGCGTAACAGACGGCTGGAGACATTATAGCACGTTCCCTTGATAGTAGTTCCGACTGCTTCGTAGATCGCCTTGGGGAGTCTTAGAATCTCTTGCCATTCCGGATTCTGGGGGGCGTTTGCCAAGTATTTCAAAAACGCGCTGCATTAATCGTTTAACAGCCATGAACTCTGATTCAGTGAGATAAGCTTCCCTGCTCTCTACTTTGTCGCCTTCTACTGCGTATTGATAAGTAAAAACCTCTTCTCTGTTTCCGGTTAGATTTCCAAGATCTGAGATATAGCCCTTCGCTATGTCTCCGTCGAGATGCTCAAGTAATCTTCTCGCTTTGCGAAGTGTGTCAAACGAATCGAGTTCTTTTTCGAACTCCTGTAGCTCAACGTCTTCCTTTTCCAGTTTGCAAATGCGCTTCAAGGTTTTTTGAACATTATAAACGAAAACAAAGTAAGTCTGGGCTTCTAGGAACTGGATGCGCCGCTTATTCTCAAGTTCTCGCATCAATCGGTGCTGCTCAATCTTAAGGGCTTGCGAGCTGCCAACAATTGCTTGAATATCGCTTGCGTCATCATCCGAAGTGCTCATAGAGCGCGTAGAGATCTCTGTAATAAGCTCAGATAACTCATTAGAGAGTTCATCCAAAATGTTACGTGTGACAGTCTTTTCAGCGACTGCCGCGTGGTATCTACCGAGCTGAAATTCGGCATTTTTGAGGTGCATTTCAGCTAAGCGAAATAACATGCTCGTTTGGGACGATATTCTCCAAAAAGCTGTCAGTTTATCAGTTAACGGGTAAGTAGAGTTCTTAGCAATCTCTGCTTCCTGCTCTTCGATCCATCTTTTTTTGTTGAGCTGATCAATCAGTTTTTGGGCTTCGTTGTGCTTGTCTTCTGGTTTATGAGGAGTCTTCCTCACTTTTTAACCACTCAATATCAACTCCAAAACCGTTTCTTCCTTTCGCAAGACAGAAAGATTCTTATTGTCTCACTCAAGGTCACGGTTCTGAGCAAAGCTTAACTACAGTATTTTCAGGATAAACGTAATATGCGCACCGGACTTAGAAACCTTTCATGCGGCGATCCTTAAATAAGAAGAAACTGCGACCTTCTAGCTAAAAAAGAAAGGCCCTGCCAGAAGATACTTTAAGGCTTACAACATTATTTGCACTTCCGGCTGCATAGGCTGAACCACATCGCTTCTCATCATCTTAATGCGCCGACTCGATATCGCCAGATCGTAAACGTGTCAAAGGACCCTGAAGCGCTTAAAGGTGTTTGACGTAAGTGCGATACCGAAGAAGAGAACCGGATCTGTATGATTCGACCGACCTTGTTCAGCTTTTTGCAATCCTTGCTTGTTCTGTGAAGATGTCAATATTGCTTGCATTAAATTCGGCTTTGAGACTTATAAGAAGCTTAGAAAGGTCGATCAACTCCCACTGTTCTGCCTTCCAATGTTTATCTGCCGTTTCTGAAAAGTGTAGACCTACAAGAAGATGCCTTGCGTCGCTTTTGATCTTTTTGCCGGAAGTGTAGTAGAAGGTCCTAAAACTCGTTAGCTTTTGCTTGCTGGATATTTTTACCTCTAGGTACGAAACCCGATTATGCTTATCGGTCAGCTCAATGTCGGGATATCCCGATTCACCTAGAATTCGTGCTTTTAATCCGCTTTTATGCATTTGCTGAGCAGGATATTGATTGTCGTTAATTGGTCGCGTTAGCTTTTGGGTTCATAAGGCTATGGATTTTGTTCTATGTCGCCCTGTTCAGTTGCGGCCTACCGGATTCACGTCTGAAGTTGCTCTTTTGGCATTTTATCGTTTGCAATAAGCATTGTCATTTTGACGAGATTGGAAACGACGTTAACACAAAAGGAGAATCGTCATTGATGTTGTTTGTTTGAAGGGCTAATCGTGAAGCTGTTCGCTAAGCCCCCGCTGGCCCAGCGGGTTCGGGCTGAAGGGCGGGCCATATCTTGAGAATCTGAACGACATTGTCGTACTGGTTGACCTCAACAGACGTCTCCGAGTTTATGACATAGTAGAAGTGATACCAGATCTGCGGCTCGTGATCAAAAAAGACTGGGTCAGCAATTTGAACAGAAGCATTATGCGTGCTAGTATCTTGCTTGTAATTACTTAGATCAAGGGCATTTATGTAATTCGTAGCGTCTTGTACCGTAGGAAACGCGACAAGTGTCTCATTAGAAGCCAACGGTGCTTCGCTAGCTGTCTGATTCGTAGATCCAATGGTGATGGCCAATAATGTGACTCTGTTATCGCCATTCCACGTCACGGTATTGTTTATTTCTCTATGTCCTAGCAAGCTCTCGGCTTCTAGCTTTCGTTCATTTACGACTATTTCGAGCACGGGGTTACGTGTCTCGGTTGACGAGACTGTAGGCGCAGGCGTGGGTGTGGGAGTCGCGGAAGGTGCTCCAAAGAACTCGACGATCGTGTACGGAGCGCCGTTCGTGCTCTCGGTTGCGCCCGCTTCAATTGGCACCCCGTTATATAGCATCGTGCCCGCCCACGCGGCAGCCCCGACGTAATTGCCCCCGTATCCCATTTGCTGCATGAACGATACTACCGACGAGAAGTGCGCGTCGGCGGTGGGCTGATCGTTACAAGCTATGATCGTGTAATCGTAGAAGCTCCCGTTTTTGGCCAGCTGCCCGGTGTAGTAGAGACTCCCGTCGGCGCCCGTTCCATTGGCGACGAGGTGTTGCGTGACCGCGTAGCCTTGATTTATCATCGTGTTTTCGGCCGTATTCAGCTGGTCTTGGGTCAACGCTGATGGGGAGTTGGGCGTTGTGCTTGCTGTTTGATTGCTTGACGTGCAGCCGCACGTGCTGATAATCGATGCGGTAATGATGATTAAACACGCTGCTAACGTCAGTGCCTTCGTCGCTTCACCCCCCACAACTGCGTAACAACTGCGTAAGTCGGATTAATCTTGCTTAAGCGTATTGGATTGCGTGCGAGAGGCTTTTAGGATCGTATCTCCACGTTAGGCGTAGATGCTGATGTTGCCACACTCATGGCCTCCATTGCCGCTTACGGTTTCGACTGATGCCCTCGTTGTCGCCATTGCAGCAAACACCAGGCAGTAGAAGCGAACACCGCTGCGTTGCCTCCTAAATAAACTTACGGCTTTAGGCATGCCGAGAGCGCCCATGATAAGAAAAAAGGGCGGTCACCCCCATTTACCTTTTCCAACTCGTGAGGAGGTCGCAGTTAATGCCGCCTCCGGTTAGACTCACGACGAACAGGAGCCGCGCAAAAAAGTAACAGAGCGCCGGTGATAACGGTTACTAAGAACCCTACGAGGTTCGACTTTATCTTAGACTACCTATCACGACGTACTACCTATCATGACGTCTACTTCGGAACCAGAATTAAGCATGTTTGTGTCAGGGCGCACGGTCGCCGAATTTGACGCCGAAATAACTATCCGCCCGTTGTTTAATCCTGTGTTGATGCTATCGGGTCCCCATACATTTTGACTCACGCCAGACACGGTAAACCCTTTCGCTGTGAATAGGCTAACGAGATTAGCCTGTAGGGCTTGGGCGTCGCTGTAGCTACTAAACGGAAAAACGTACTCGTCTGTAAACGCGACGTTGGTCGCATCGTGCGCCGCATATGCGTCGCGTCCGTTAATGGTGACTCGGTAAAATACTAACCCCGTCTGACTCGCGCCGGTGTTTGAGTTAATCTGTGCGCTTAAATCCGGCCCGCTCGCGCTGGCAGGTTGTTCGACGAGTATAGACGTTACCGGCGGTGTTGTCGTACGCGTTGTCGTAGGCGTTGCCTTAGGCGTTGCCGTAGGCGTTGCCGTCGGTTTTGGCGTCGCTGTCGTTTTTGCTACCGATTTCGTAGCTTGCGCTGTTGTCACAGCAGTCGGTTTCGCCGTCGGCATGCTGCTGGCTGACGGGCTTGGGCTCGTGGTGGCAGGCGACGTACAACCACTCATTGAAACGAGAACAATGGAGCCAATAAAAAACAAAGGCAACGCATATTTGAGCGGCGTTTTGATGTACCGTTTCATCATCCTAGTTATTGGATTCACACTTCATCCCCCAATTAAAAGCAGAACAAATACGTAACGCGGGCCCATGAAGCTTAAAAATACTATCCTGCGTCGAAAACCTTCGGGTGCGCCGTAATTATCGCCGGTCTATGAGCGCTGCCCAATTAATACCTCGGCAATTCTCAATTATCATATTGAAACTGCTCAACTTGAGCGGTGAATACTATTTCCTAAACAAATCCCAAACACTAAATGAAACCTTATGATACACCTTATTATACGCTGCTTTCTTCGGATTTTTTGCCCACCCTACACCTTTTTTGCCGTATAGGGGAATGACTCTCCTTTTCACCGCGCGTTTAGCTCTTCCCGTCGTACGTGCTTTGATTGATCGTTTGATTGATGGCGTACGCATTCCTAACTTCATAAAAAATCACTCTAATTCTTTTTAACGATCTCTAACGTCAAAATTCAAATCGTACCTACGATTCGTTTCTTCGACGACGATAGCAGCCACTTTTTGCTATGTATTGTTATAAACGACGACCTGTCTGCGAGTCAAATCGGTGTTGACCTTGATTCGCAGTTTGAGTTCCGCGCGCTTTAAGAACTTCTTTGCGCAGTTCAGTTTCGAGCATATCGAGGTCTTTTCGCGTTCTTTCCAGCCAGGCCAAAACATTGCCTAGGCCGCGAAATTTCACTCCGTTGCGCTGCGCTTGCGCCACAACTTCGTCGACTTCATTATCAAAATCCGTAAAAACCCTATTTGCGTCGCTCGCGGCTTTCAAGGCCTCATCCGGTTTTCCGTTATCGAAAAGCCGTCCAGAGGTTTGTGCCATTGAATCGACTTCGTTCATTACAATGGGCGCCCGCCTTTTCAGTGCATCAAAACGAGCTAGCCAATACCTTCCCACTTCGGTTCGTTGCTGTGGAACAAAGCGATTGAAGCGCTTTGTGTCAGACGATCCAAGCGAAAACATAAGCAGCCATATCGTCACAGCTAGCCAACATAAACCCACAATTATCCCTAACGGCCAAAAAATAATCAGGCAGATCAGGGCAATAAAACCGACAACTATGAAATATACCAACGTTAGTGCCAACCCTACTACCATCAAACCTGCACCCACGTGCTCCCCCTCGCGATAAACAAACGAATACGTAAAACGCAGCCCATGAAGCTTAAGATTTGCTATCTGGTCGCGAAGCGCGTTAGCGGCCCATATCTCATTTTTTCCAAGCCATTACGCCAAAAGACGAGTCGCCGTTAAATGACAACACTTAAGCCGTCAGCAACAGCTCGGATGCGTAGTTTATTTTTTCGGCTGAACGACATAAGAAGGCGAACTATATGATAAAAAAACTGCTAATGTTTTGCGTCGTACTCATGCTCGTGACCGTTCTTGTGGGAGTGGCGGGCGCCGTCTCCACGCAAACCGTAAGTAACCCGTCGGCTGCCAGCGCAGCGGCGGTTACATCGACCACGACGACGACAACGACCGCGCACCCGATCTTTCTTTCATACGAGCAACCGACGAGTCTTCAGCTTCAATCCTACACTGGCCCGTTCGTAGGCAGCATTAATTCGAACGTTTACCACTATCCGTGGTGCTACGAAGCTAAGAAAATTTTACCAAAGAACCTCGTGACGTTCGCTACAGTAGCAGAAGCCTGCGCAGCGGGCTACCGTCCGTGCAAGGTCTGCGATCCGCCGGCGTGCGGTTCGCCTACTCCGACGGCTACGCCAACGGCTGTACCATCGGCTTCTACCGTTGCCACGCCTACGCCAACTATAATGCCGACATCAACGATTACGCCGACGCCGACACCCGCAGCGGCGAGTCCCTCCGCCACGCCAAAACCTGCAGCGGCGAGCACTTCTACGGCCAACGTCGCTCAGGCGAGCGTAGCTGCAAGTAGCTCGACCTCGACTCCGGGTTTTGAAGGGGTGTACGCACTTGGTGCTCTTGCTGCTGTGTTTCTGGCATTACGATTTACCCGCCGTCGCTGAGATTTAAAGAGAGAGAAGACGGCTTAAGGAGTGACCAGAGTCGTCGGTTTCTTTCTATTATTATACCATCTTACGCAGAGTGCGAGAAATCCAAAGACTAGTAGGATTAATAGAGCACCAATTAACGGGTAGGAAATTAAAGGCGTTAAAAAAACAAGCGCTGCGAAACCCAAAAGAGCGAGAGCTAGGAGTCCGCAAACCGCTATGATTATCCAATTAAGGAGGCCCATTGACTAGCTCCCGCTTATGTTAGCGTAACCACGTATTAGGTCCTTTACATACTATCAAGACAAGAAAAAAGATGGGCTTACGGTGTTGACCGAAGCCAACGGGTCGTTTATGCCAAGGTTTTGATTTAATCCGGCGTCACGGCCCCCGCATCGCCCGTTATGCCGAAGTTTTGACTTAACAGAATGAGCACATTATCGTACTGTATGTAATCTTGCGCCGCTGCCAGTCCGTCGCTGGTGTGCCATGATATGTCGTTGACCGTTGTCGCATCGTGGCCGAGCGCCGCCGCTATCTCGCTCTGAGCATAATGCGTCTCATGCCCGTCGCTTACAAGCGGCCCGCGTTTTGCCTCCTTATTTGAGTTTAAGGCCTCCCTAACTCGTTGCTGCCCCAGCGTTGTACGTTTAGCTACTCGTCGTGTAAATCACCTGAATAAATAGAGACTCATACTGAATATACTCGGTATTTATTCCCTCGTTATCCCCAGTTCCTTTCACATAAACGTCGTTAATTGTGGTCGGTGTATGCCCAAACGCTGTAGTAGCCGCTTGAAGCCCAAAACTAGTAGCGGTGCCCTGTACGCCACCGCTCGATATGTCTGACGCTGACAAGCTCTTCACACTCGCTGAGGCTTCGTTAGCGCCCCTATTGTCAATAGTAACCACCATGCTCGTTCCGTAGTCGTAAGTTATCCCAAAATGGAGCATGTCTCCTGATTGATTCTCGCTTTTCGGCGTCTCGTAGAATGTAGCGCTCGGATATTCGGCTTTAAGCTCCGACTCTATTTTTTTTGAGCGTCGGATCAAAGTTAGCCGTCGGCGCTGTGCTTGGCGCTGCCGTAGGCGCTGCCGTAGGCGCTGCCGTAGCTGCCGCTCCCTGAGCTGTGGCGGCTGCGGTCGGCGCTGCGGTAGGGCTTGTGGTAACTGTGCTGCACGGGAGCGAGCACGTGAACGAAGTCGAAACTGGCAGCGGAAAAATCGGGAGGCGAAACGACGGAACACCAAGGCAGAACGTACACATTCTGATGGCAAAAACGAATAAACCGAGGTTGAGAGAGCCAGGCTGCTTCTTCCTGACGCTCTCCCTATGTGAGACAGGCGTTAATTACTGCGCGACGTTATATAAATTGCCTATCACGTTCCTACTGTTGCTACTGTGTTGTACATAACGTCGAGATAGAGCGAGTCGTATTGTATATACTCCTCGTTTACTCCGTTATTATCGCCTGTTCCTTTAACATAAATGTCCTTAACGGCGCTCGGCGCGTGTCCGAGTCCGGCGGTCGCTGCGTCTAAGCCGAAGTGAGTTACCAAGCCAGGCGCGTTAGTGTAGTTGCCTTCGTTTATTTGCTGCCCTGACAGAAAATCAACGCTCGCGGAGGCTTCACTTGCGCCTCTATTGTCTATGATGGCAATTAAGCTGGTCTCGTTCTCGTAAGTAACGTCAACGCGAATAGCCGCCGCCTCCTGTGTCACGTTCGCGGCTCCATATTCTGCTTTAAGTCCTGGCATCATAGCAGCAAGCACAGGGTCAAAACTAGAATTATTCGACGGCGCTGCGCTCGGCGTTGCCGTAGCTTTCACCGATGTTGTCGCCGCAGCCGTTGGCGTTGGCGTCGACGTGTTTGAGTTATTCCCACTCATCGCCGCGCTAACTATCACAAGCAGCAAAAACAAAACGACTATTCCAGCTAAGATTTTAATGCTTCTTCTCATTACTTCACTCCCTTGACAAAAAATGAATCAAAAGCGTCAGATGGGGCCAATGAAGCTTAAGCGTTGTCTTCTGGTTTTGGTTAGTTTCCCACCGCGCGCGGATAGCCCTCTTTACACTGGTGTTCATGAGATGCAAGCGTGATGAACAACGATCGCATCGAGGTCGATGAACTCATCCTTGAAATCGCAGACTACAAAAACGATTGTGCCGATATGGCTGCCGAAAAACTTTTTAGGAAGTGCTTGACCAGTTGGGAAGCTTACCAATATCTACGCGACCAGGTCCACGACCCATGGATTCCCGATTCCGCTCGGCAACATCTGAGAAGAATCATAAAAAAGATTCAGGTCAGGATTCAGCAAGGCAGGGAATTTGGCTGGGCTTATGGGTATTCATGAGGATGTGCGGCTCAGCTAGACACCGACTCAAAAAAAGGAACGATCTTCGTCGCGACGTACTGCAGCGTATTTTCGCTGATATGCTTGGTCTTTCTTGCGGTCGGAAGCCTGACGACGACAGGTGGCAAGCCGTCGTTGACGACGGTAACAATCGACATAATCCTAGGGCTTTTACTCCTCTACGCAAGCGCTCGTTCGCTCCTCAAGAAACAGGAATCAAAAACTTTTGACGCGACGACGATGGGCACGGGGGCATTGGTCTCAACGGGGATCGCCGTCGGTTTTGGCAACATCTCCTCATCGCTTCGGGGTCTCGCCGCAAGCAAGGATATCGGCGTGGCCGTGCTATCTGTTTACGACAAAGCGATCGCCTTTTTCTTAGCAATGGCCATAGGGCTATGCTGGAGTTGGGGGCCACTCGCCGTTTGTGCTGTGACACCTCAAAATTTCGACCGGATCTTCGATCCCATCATCCGTTTCTTGAAAAAATACGGCAGTCAGCTGATTGCCGCCGTGTTCTTTGTCATCGGCATCTACCTTATCGTACGTGACGTGACGTCAGCAATGATGTTGTAGGTGCTGACTTGAACCCCTCTCGCGAATGGTGAGTTACGAACGCTAAATTTGCAGGTGAACAACGTTCATCATTCCATTGCTGTCCGAAAGATTCATAAATCTCTTGACCGAGCTGCCCCACGCAGGATCTCGTGGAATGTCTTTGAACAAGGGAAACTGATCCAAAACCTTGATGCGATTATCCCATTTTGTTATCGCGCGTGCATCCTTAAGGGCCCATTGAGTGGCAGTCATCCTCAATCTTCGAAGGCCCCAGTTGCTCCCCAACTTGGCAAGTCTTGACTGCGTATTAAACACGATCTGCCCACCAGGGAGACTGTCTGCTAGCCATGAGAAAAAAGATTTTATGTGCGACTCCTGAAAAAAGACGAGCACCCCGGCAGCTACCATGAATACGCCGTTTTCAGTATCAATAATGCCGTCAAGCCAACTGGGATCCAGCAACGATTTTGCGATGCACGTCGACCGAGAAGTTTCGGGAATGAGTCGTCGTCGAAGATCGACAACCGCAGGAAGGTCAAGGTCGTACCAGTGAATCGACCCGTTGTCGATCCGGTAATATGTGGTGTCAAGGCCCGCCCCAAGATCAATGACCGACGCTTTGGGATGCTCAGCGATGTACGCGCGGATCTTGTCGTCGATATGCTTCGTTATTGCCGCGAATATGAGATTTCCTAGTACGCCGAGACTTTTGTCGAGCCTTGCAAAATCGTAATCAAGCTGTTCAACGAGTTCAATCGCCTTCGTATCGTTAAGGATGGAAGGGTTCTCTTGACTGAATTTTGCCCGCCCCCGCAGGCTGACGAGTAACGTCTCTTCTACGCCAGTCAGATCAAGTTTCATCGTGCGTACCTGACGAACGGTCTTCCGATGTACACCAAAATGGGCGGGCAAATAAAAACGTTGTTGATTGACCGGCCTGCTGTGTCCCATAGGAAGCACAAGAAATGAGCCTAATCGTTAAACGCACATCCGCCTAGCAATTCATGTAGATAACATACACTGAATCTAGGAGCGGATGCTGGTAGGTGTTCCACTCGACGCCCTTTTTGTGAGCTGCGATATAAGTGCTTAGCTAAGTCGCTTGAAAATGTGAACCCAGAGATTGATCGCCATCGGCACCATCGTGACTATGATAACCAAGATGACGAACAGTGGCGTTATCTGTGCTTTTCCACTCCAGATCACATAAAAAACAATAGCATCTGTGACAGCAACGATAATGGCACTAATAATAAGAGCTCTCACAAAGAGGTTGACCATGGTGTTGCTTCTCACGCTTTAGTGTCGATATTTGACTCAAAAACTATTAGTGACAGTTTAGTTGCCTAGCTGAGTATTTTGCCAATAGTTTATATCATCATAAACGTTCTCTGGTAGCGGATGCTTGTGAAATCGCCAATCGACTCCGGAAACGCAGTGCGTGATGATGCACGCTGGGTGGTAATAAAGCATTGAACTTCGACGCCGTAACGCTCGAAACAACGTGTTAACCGGCCTCTCTTTTTTGAAGTTAACCTATATCTATCATTTAGCTCACATGCATGTGATTAGTAATGACCTCCGACGATGAGTTCATCACCCGTTTAACTGGATTCGAGCTCACCAAAAAGGAGGCACTGCTGTATCTGCACCTGCTTAAGTACGGGCCAAAAACACCATCTCCCATCGCTAAATCGCTGAAGACTTATCGGGAGGACGTGCATCGGACGCTCACCCGTCTCACTGAAAAAGGCATGGTGCGCCCGTCGCTCGACTCCCCCGCGGTCTATATAGCCATCGACCCCAGCACCGCAGTTGAGTCAATACTTAAGCAGCGCGAGAGCGAACTCCGCGAGATGAAACAGAGGAAGCGTGAGCGTCGGGAACTTTTGCAACCACGACGATCCCAGTCCTCCGATAAGGCAAGCACCTGTAAGATCATCAAGAGTATCAAGGAACTCGTCACTGTCTCTATGCCCTTGATCGACTCGATGCAAGAAGAATGGCTGGTGGCTGCTCCCGCGTATCTGACCGTTATCGCCTCCTTCTTTGGAGTCAACGACGCTGCCTGTGAATTCATCAAGCGCGGGGGAAAGGTCCGAGCCATTATTGACATTTCGTATCAAGTTATTGAGCCGGTGCGAGAAATGATAGCCATCGGCGAAGAAGTGCGCCACGTTGATGAACATGGACTGACGTTCGTCGTATTTGACAGAAGAATCTCTATAAGCGCGATCAACGCGGCAGTCAAGCGCATCTCTATCAACGAGCCGGTCTCCGGACTCTGGACGGATGACGCCGTCTATGCTCAGTACCTCGCGTCAACGTTTGAGATGTTGTGGGAACAGGCAATCCCTGCGGAGCAGCGTATACAACAGCTGTTACAGCAAGGCCCTCCGCAGAGCTGATTGACGACTCTTACATTGGCCGTACCTTCGAAAGTCGTTTTTGATTGCGAACAATCGCATCATCTCTTTGAGATCAGGTAGTATCAGCAGTCTGGGCTTCCCCCCGAACAAAAGATTAAACAACGTGTCTTTGCGGCGTAGGAAACTGATTTGGCATCAGCAAAGATATCCAAGTTGTTCACTAGAATTCCCTCAGATGCGCACCCTTCCAGCACTTCAAGGAAACATCGTACGCGCCCAGACAGAGCCAGAAATACGTATATCTGCTGTTCGCTGTCGAATCAAGAAAGGAACACGTGGTGCTAACCCTGTGACTGTGCTAACTCGTTTTCACCGGCAGGCGCGGTGTGACAAAGAAAATGTCACGCGCACTTAAGTACGATGTAATTTGGGAAGGGCAACATGGATGAAATTGAACAAAGATTCAAGGATTATCTAACTAACATCGATGCGTGGCAGTATTATGAGGACGTCGATTATTTTTTTCGCGAAGCCACATTGCCCCTCCCCATTAGCGACATCCAAGACGTCCTCATTACAAATTATCCACAGGATGGCCAGACCGTGCCCGAAGATTTATGGATGTTTTTTGAGGGCTATTGTGTGAAAGTAAAAGACTTCTCAAAGGTGGCCGAAGAACCGGAGATGATTGAGCTAAGGTCCCTGAAAGGCGAAGCCAGGTCTGTTCATATCACGAAACAGAACTACAGCTTCCTTAAAACCGAATCTCGACGACAAAATGAACTAGGGCCGAAGCCGACGCTTGAACTATCAATCAGACTAGAAGATGACCAAACCTTTGATTTTAAAGCGGTCGAATCTGCAAATTGTAAGCATTTACTTGAAATCTATAAGAAGCATTTCGTGCCGCTGTTCCCAGTTTAACGTCGGCCTCATCACCTATCCGAGCTAGAACTTGAAATTTCTCAAAATCTCTTTTGTAGTCTTTTGCAGCGAGGTGGAAATGCGCTGGAACTTAAGGAACACTTACCTCCGGGCAGATCGTTTATGATAACTATCCATGGTCAGCGCCGTTTAAAACCTGGTCGGCTGGTATTTCGCTGCAGTTGCTTGGTTTGAGATATGGACGTAAGAGTTCTCGTTGGTATATATCGAAATCATGTGTCCAACGCCTTCCAACCTTGCATGTCACACAGATGTGCTCAAGCAGCACATGCCGATAATGTGCCACTCTATATTTTTCTGGCAGCCGGATAATCGGCGACGAGTGCGACAGCTTTGCGCTTTGAACGCTCGGCGTGCGTGCAGTCGGTTCCATATTTGTAGAGTGAATCATCTGCTCAGTCTTGCAAATCATGAGTGACAGTCCTTAGTCGTTGCTGCACGTCAAGTAGATGATGTCACGCGGCTTTATAAACTCGAAGTTCTTTTTTTGCCAATGGTTAAAGAAACAATCGTTGAAAACGTTAAGGACGCTGTAGCTGTGGCTTCAGCAATCGTAGAATCGGCACAGAAAGAAGTCATCTGGACTGTGCCGTCTGATGTGTTGGGGTTAGGCGCTCATTATGGTTTGAACGAGATGGCCAAAAAGCTAAAGAAAAAGGCGGACACGTACGGGGAATCATTGAGAACTCCGATACCCATTTTGACGTCGTGCCCGAGCATTTAAACAACGGCAAAGACGTGCGCCTCCTCGATCAGTATCAGGGACAGTTCATGCTTGTCGCAGACAAACGTGAAAGCATCATTCACTAAACATGAAGGCCAATGATCTATCGCTTGACGATGCACTAGTAGCATTCTGGACCGACAATCAAGCCTACGCCGAGTTCCTCTCCGCGACGTTTGAGGCCGAATGGACTCAAGCAGTCGATCCAGAAAAGAGCCTTCAAGAACTTTAGAAAATGTCCTTCGCTTAATCTAGACGCAGTTGCTAGTCAAGCGGCTTGTTCGTCCGCGTACCGATAGTAAGATCCAACTACCCTGTCGCAAGATTCTTGTGGTAATGGATGACGACGCAACATTGGTGAGTCGCCTCATTGATTTCTGCCTTAGTGAAAAAGAGGCGAGAACTTATCTCCAGCTGCTCAAGCATGGTCCCGGTTGCCCACTCGAACGAGAAATGTGAGATCGTCCATAGATATAGAAGAAAGTTAGGCAAAAAATGCACTGGGGGGCGAAGAGCAGACAGAACCTTTCATGTCTCGTAAATGAAAATCTTGTTTTGGCTTTTGACGAGCTTCATATTTTCTATTCGGTGCCAATAGCTTATGATCCTTGTTCCACTTCGTGTTTCAGCCCTTATCTTCATCGCGATTCTGTTGTTTATCCTTCCTGGGTATTGGAATATGAATATAACATCAGCATCAGAAATGTCTTGTTTGAAAAGGTTTCCTAGAATGACTTGGGCGTTTCTTGCTCTGCGCTTGGCTATAAACCATCGAATAGGCTCTAGCTCAACTCCCTTCACATGATCGCATACCTTTGAGGCTTCTATAAGGGCTTCTCCTGTTCCACATCCAAGGTCGTAGAAGACTTGATCTTTCTTGAGGTCGGCCAATTCAAGAGCCTCAGCTGCAATCTTCCTCGGAGTACGACCATACGCTGCGCCTCCTGCCAGCATAGGATAGACAGGAGAAGCTAGGAGGTACGCGACTACCAGAACAATTATGCCTATTATTACATCCAAACTCATTTCATCAGCAACAGAGTTAGATTGTCAAGTCGACATTTCCCCAGTACTTCATGTAGATATCGTAAAGTGAAGAAGGAAGCAGCCTTTTAAAATTGCCAGTCCACTCCAGAAACGCTGTGCGTGAGTATGTAGTTCTTGTTTGACTGATCCCAGCGCAGTATGTTGGCCCTGCTACTGCTCGAACCTGCCATTTTTTTCGCGACCATGCCCGTGTCGAAGGAAACGCCAAGTCTTTTTACAGTCCAAACCGCGCCCGAATCTAGACGCGCAAGTGAAAAATATTGTACATTCTGCTCCGATCGGTAAAGTTCATCCACCTTTCTACCTGCGC
>Ga0187884_10002548_pt1 | contig 15066 bp, 15 predicted proteins | sample June2016WEW_20_4_FD_132983 | JGI IMG/M metagenome (GOLD analysis project Ga0187884, IMG submission 132983) | Peatland microbial communities from SPRUCE experiment site at the Marcell Experimental Forest, Minnesota, USA - June2016WEW_20_40 | ecosystem: Environmental > Terrestrial > Soil >...
AAAGTCGCGCAATCGCGCGCGCGCATCACGGAAGCGCTTTACAGTTTCAGCCGGAAACTCGGAAGCTGCGTCAATACCGACGATGTGCTTTGGGCGACCGCCTATCAAATCGCTTCCATGCTGCATGTCCGGGTGGTCATGCTGTTGCCGGAAGGCAGCTCCGTGGTCCTCAAGGCGGGCTATCCGCCAGAAGATATGCTCGGCGATGCCGATCTCGCGGCCGCGCAATGGGCCTGGTCGAACAATCGCCCGGCCGGACGCGGAGCCGACACGTTGCCCGGTGGCAAACGGCTTTTCGCGCCTATGCGAACCGGGCGCGGCCCCGTGGGCGTCGTTGGAATCGACGACGATAAGAGCGGCCCGCTGCTGACCCCGGAGCAACGCCGTCTGTTGGATGCTCTTCTCGATCAGGGTGCGCTGGCGATCGAACGGGTCCATCTCGCCGAGGATGTGGATCGCGCCAAACTTGCCGCCGAGACGGATCGTTTGCGCACCTCCCTTCTCACGTCGATCTCCCACGATCTCAAGACCCCCCTCGCGTCGATCCTCGGCGCAGGCTCGACCTTGCGCGATTACGACAAGGATTTGAGCGCGGACGGCAAGACCGAGCTGCTTTCCACCGTTATCACCGAATCCGAGCGGCTCAACCGTTTCATCGCGAACCTCCTGGATATGACGAAGCTCGAATCCGGGGCCATTGTCCCCAATCTCGCGCTCCACGACATGGGGGAGCTGGTAGGCGCGGCTCTCCAGCGCGCATCCGTGATCTTGGCGGATCACAAGGTCGAGGTGAGGCTCGCCGCCGATCTGCCCATGCTTCGGCTCGATGCCGTTTTGTTTGAACAGGTTTTGTTCAATCTTTTGGACAATGCGGCGAAATATGCAGTCGATCATTCGACGATCAGCATTCGAACTTGGCGGGATGGCGACTGGGCCTTTCTGCAAATTCTCGACGAAGGCGAGGGAATACCTCCCGATGACCTTGATAAGATCTTTGAAAAATTCTACCGGGCTCGCAAAGGTGACCGTGTGCTGGCGGGTACAGGCCTAGGCTTGGCCATTGCCCAAGGTTTCGTCGAATCGATGGGCGGAACAATCTCCGCCGGCAACCGGCAGGACCGCTCCGGCGCGGTCTTCACACTGCGGCTGCCCGTGCCGGCGAGCGAGACAACATTGGATACCGCCGCATGAATGCGCTTTCCATCCGTATCCTCGTCGTCGACGACGAGCCGCCCATCCGCCGCCTGCTGCGCACCGGCCTCGGCACGCAAGGCTACGATGTGATCGATGCCGCGACCGGCAAGGATGCGCTCGCGGCCATGAGCGAGGAGCCGGATCTGGTGATTCTCGATCTCGGACTGCCGGACATGCAGGGCCACGACGTCTTGCGGAGCTTACGCGAAAGCGGCAACAGCGTCCCCGTCGTCATCCTGTCGAGCCGCGACGACGAAGCCGGCAAGGTGCGGGCGTTCGACTTCGGCGCCGACGATTACGTGACAAAACCCTTTGGAATGAACGAGCTATTAGCCCGCGTCCGGGCGGCGCTCAGGCATCGTTTGCAAGCTCAGGGAGAGAAGCCCGTCTTTCAATCGGGCGGGCTTAGCGTCGATCTCGTGCGGCGAATCGTCAAGGTGGATGGCGCCGAGGTGAAACTGTCGCCCAAGGAATACGAGCTGCTGCGTCTGCTCGTCCAACATGCGGGAAAGGTGCTCACCCACGCCTTCCTCTTGAAAGGTGTGTGGGGACTGGCTACCGATCCACAATATCTTCGTGTGTATATCCGGCAGTTGCGTCACAAGATCGAAACTTCACCGGAACGGCCGGCTTACATCCTCACGGAAACCGGCGTGGGCTATCGCCTTCTGGCATCCGACTAAACCCGATTTCTCCCGAACAGAATCCTCATGGACCTTTCGAGCCTGCTGCAACCGTCTTATTGCATGGTCGATCAACGCTTCGGCGGCAAAGCGCAGTGCTTGGCCGAACTCGCCCGGCGGGCTGCTACCGCTCTGGGGAAGGAACCAGGCCAAGTCGCCGAGGCCCTGAACCGCCGCGAATCCCTGGGGTCGACGGGGCTCGGCAGCGGGATTGCGCTGCCCCATGCGCGGCTTTCCTCGATCAGCAAGCCCTTCTGCCTGCTGGCCCGGCTCCGCGAGCCGCTAGCGTTCGATGCCGTCGACGAAAAACCAGTCGACCTGATCTGCCTCGTGCTCCTGCCGGAACGGCAATCCAGCGAGCAGCTCAACGTCCTCGCCGCCATCGCGCGGCGCCTGCGCGACCATGCGGCGCTTGGGGCCATGCGCAAGGCGCGGGACCCAAAGGAACTCTATGCCGCGGCGACGGGTGAATTGAGGTAGAGGATGCCGATCGTTTAACAATCACCCCGCGGCTCCTCTAAGGCGACGCCCCGAAATAACTGAATCAAGTTGGGCGCAGGTTCGGCGGGGGCGGATTCCTTAATCGGTATTCTCCGGTTAACACCGGCGCATGATTGATGAAAAGACGATTCGGGCGCGGTATGAAGCGCTTTGTTGTGGTTTTGACGAACGGTTGCGGCGTCTTTTCGCGGCGGCCGAGGCTCGAGCCGCGGGGTTTGGTGGCGTCAGCGCTGTAGAGCGGGCAACGGGAATCGCGCGCAGCACGATTGACCGGGGCTTGCTTGACCTGGACGCGTCCCGGGATCAGGGCCAGTCCGATGTCGCGCCGCGCAAGGTTCGCCGCGCCGGTGGCGGACGCCTCGCGCTGATTAAAACCAATCCGGCGCTTTTGGACACTCCGATTAGTTCTACTGAGTCACGAACCCGCCTTGGATGAGCTCCGCTCCAATTTGATAAAATAGTGATTCGCTTTTTGAAAGCCGGGTCACGACGAATGGATCAAAATCTGGATGGAAGTGAAGCGCGGTTCGTGGCTTATGTGAAGGCATTGAGTGAAGCGCCGGTCATGCGAATCGGGTTGGGCCGCTGAAGGATTATTGCACGGGATTGCTGCTGCCGGGCGAACGCAAAAACGTTGAACCAATGGCGGCAATCGTAGCCCCGGCGCGCGCCGCCGCGGAGCATCAATCGCTGCTTCACTTGGTTGGGCAAGGCGCTTGGTCCGATGAGGCGATTTTGCGCAAGGTGCGCGAACTCGTCTTGCCAGCCCTGGAACGCCAAGCGCCGGTCGAAGTCTGGATCGTCGGCGACACCGGCTTTCCAAAGAAGAGCGTGCATTCGGTGGGTGTGGCGCGCCAGTATTGCGGACGTCTCGGCAAACAAGACAATTGCCAGGTCGCGGTGTGTCTCTCGGTGGCCCATCATCGCGCGAGCCTGCCTATCGCCTACCGGCTCTATCTCCCGGAAGATTGGGCTGGCGATCCCGCCCGGCGCGCCAAGGCCAAGGTCCCCAGCGATGCGGTGTTTTAAACCAAGCCCGAGATCGCCTTGGGTCAGATCGCGGCGGCGCGCGCCGCTGGCATCACGCCCGGCGTCGTTCTGGCCGGCGCGGCCTATGGCTGCAACGGTGCGTTCCGGGCTGGCGTCACCGCCTTGGGCTTGACCTATGCCATGGGCATTCAGTCCAACGCGACGGTCTGGGTGCCTGGACAAGAACCGTTGCTACCCAAACCATGAAGCGGGCGCGGGCGTCCAACGTCGAGACTGCGCCGCGACGCCGGTCACGCGCCGGTCACCGTCAAGGAACTGGCCCTGAGCCTGCCGCTGGAAAGTTTTATCACGTGCACCTGGCGCGAGGGCACGATCACGCCGCTCACGTCGCGCTTTTGCGCCTTGCGCGTTCGTCCGGCCTCTCGCGATTGGAAGCGCCCGGCGCCGCACCCCGTCGAATGGCTCTTGATCGAATGGCCAGAGGGCGAGACCGGGCCCAGCAAATACTTTTTCTCTGCCTTGCCGCCCGAAATCAGCCTGGCGACGCTCGTCGATATCGTCAATCTCCGCTGGCGCATCGAGCGCGATTATGAGGAGCTCAAATCCGAACTCAGCCTCGCCCATTACGAGGGGCGAGGCTGGCGGGGATTCCAGCATCATGCCACGCTCTGCATCGCCGCCTACGGCTTCCTGATCCGCGAACGAGCGGCTTTTTCCCCCTCTGCCCGCTTGTTTGGCCAAGCGTCTTACTTTCCAGATCGTCCAAGACCCCGAGGCGCCCCCGGTCAGGCCGGAGCGCCATGTGGCATCATCAATCGCGACGCTCAGAAAAAACATCGCCGTCGCTCTCGCCAGAACTCTCAAGCGATGTCCATGCTGTCAAATCACGGCAATCCCACGATATGAGGCTTCCGCGGCGCAGCAGAATTAAGAGGTGTCTTGGGTCAATGATTCTCGAGGAGCGCAGAACGCCTGCCTCTCGCTTTGTCAAAAATCTTCGACCGAGAAAACCATCCTCACCCGCCGCAACCGGATTGCGTCTTTCCTCTTGGGTTCGCTATGACCATTTAATCGGCAAACCGTAAAAAATGCGCCATTTTTTCGGTCAAACCGCCGCTTACTTGGCTTTAACGTGCCATCTTTGCAACGATAGAAGTTAAGTGATTTCTATGGCTTGATCCTAAGCGCCATTTGTTGCTCTGCTATCAGCATAAACCCTGGGGGAGCAATTCCGTGAACATCCGGCGTCAATCCAAAACCATCTTCTTATCGTGTTCCGCGGCGCTGGCGATTGCAGCCGCGATCCAAGGCGCTTATGCCGCCGACCTTCCATCTAACGCTGTCGCTCCTGCTGCGCCGGTCCCGTCCTTCGCTCTGTTCGACGGTGTCGAATATCACGCTCAATTCGAAGGTGGGATCATGGGTAATTCCGCAAACCCTGGTGATTCCGAGAATATCGGCCACCTCTACACCGACAGGGCCAACGAGCCGCAGATCAATCAGGCTTTGCTGACCATCACCAAGGCTGTCGATCCTAAGGCAACGGGTTATGCGTTTGGCTTCACCGGGCAGGCCTTGTTTGGTTCGGACGAGCGCTTCAATCATTTCATTGGCTTCGCCGACAGCAACATTACGGGCCGCGAACAATTCGGCGTCGTGCAGGCGTTCCTCGCCGCGCATCTTCCCTGGATGTTCGCTGGCGGTGTCGACGTCAAGGCTGGTCTCTTCACGTCGCCCCAAGGTGTCGAGACGCTCGACCCGAGCACCTCGCCCTTCTACTCGCATTCCTACATCTATAACTATGGCGTGACCTTCAATCACACCGGCATCATCACCACGACCCATGTCAACTCGACCCTCGACATCTGGCTCGGCGTGGACACCGGGAATCAGACAACGTTCGGGGCGGGGGACCCGAACGGCGAGCCTGCTGGCTTTGTCGGCTTTGGTCTCAATGGTCTCCTCGACGGCAAGCTCACCGTTCTCGCCCTCTCGCACATTGGGCCGGAACAAAGCCCATTGGTCGATCCACTTGGCTACAAATCGGACCTCCGCTTCTACAACGATGCTGATTTTACGTATAAAATCAACGATGATTGGACGTGGACGACGGAACTCGATTATATCCACGATGACTTTGGCTTGGCCGGTGGCGGCGCTTCCGGTTATGGCGCTACCGAATATCTCGGTTATGCCGTGACCAAGACCCTGACGTTGAATCTGCGCGGCGAAGTGTTTCGTGATGCGCAAGGGGCCTTCGTATTCAACTATCCGGGGAACCTCGATGCCGTCAATGCCGTGAAAGGCTTGCCGAACACCTCCTTCAACGCCGGTCCTACGACCTACAGCGAATTCACCTTGGGCCTGACCTACAAGCCCGATGTTCCGAAGCCCCTCGCGCTGCTGTCGATTCGTCCGGAAGTTCGCTATGATCGCGCGTTGAGCGGTAACACGCCTTACGATGCGACCGCAGGGAATATCGGCCGGACGAAGGATCAGTTCACCTTCGGTGCCGACGTTATTCTTGGGTTCTGATCTTTCGTTTCGATAAATCCAAAAAAGGCCGGTGCGTAAGCGACCGGCCTTTTTTCATATGGAATGGTCCAAGCAATGATGCCGTATTTCTCCATATGTCCGCGTATTGCGTTTGATAGTACGGGTTCGCTAGCGGACAAATCCGGCATGACTGAGTGCTATTTACCGCCATGCTCCCACGCCCAGGGGCTTTGCGTCCGAGCTGAACTCGGTTTGCTGTCCGGGACCATCATCGCGGGCTAGCCGCGCCTTTCGATGAGGTCCCTCTCATTCCGCGTATTCGCTTGCCCGGAATTGGGTTGTCTCCAATCGCCGCGAAACATTCGTGCGCCACATCAACGACGATGTTGAAAATCGAGCCGCCCGGCAATCCGCCCGCACGATGCGCCGCCTTGCGTTTCCAGAGCGCCATGATATCGACCGGCCCTTGAAGGCTCGCCCGAAGCGGACGCAACAAAAATCACGTCTTTAACCGTAACGCAAACGTGCGACTATTATGCGGGGATACCCCGACTTCTCCGTATGGAAGGGGCCACGAGGCTGAAAATAGCACCTCTCGCGCTATCGGAACCTAAATCTCATATCGCAATGCTGAGCGTAACTGTAGACTGAAGGCTGCAAAACAAAGCGTCGATCTACTTCCATGGCACGAAAAAGTCTTAGCAGAGTAAAGATGACAATCAATGCTAGCCGCCGCTGTGTGATGACTTTTGCAAGCTCCTAGAGCATTCCCCAAAAGAGCCACTGGCTTCTTTTGACCGAGAATATACTCTAACTTATCAGAACGAACAAAAGTATAATCACCTGGGCGCTCCCACCCAGGTGATAAACGCTTTAGTAGCTCGTTGGGACGGTCGCGACTGTTTTAAGAATTTGAGAAGCGATCTGATAGGGGTCGCCTTGAGAGTTAGGACGGCGGTCTTCGAGATAGCCTTTGTAGCCGCTGTTGACGAAGCTATGCGGCACACGGATCGAGGCCCCACGATCGGCGACACCGTAGCTGAACGTGTGGATCGATTGCGTCTCGTGGAGGCCCGTCAAGCGCAGGTGATTGTCAGGACCGTAGACAGCAATATGCTCGTCCTTCGCTTCTTCGAAAGCGGCCATGAGCTTTTCGAAATAGTCCTTGCCGCCAACTTCCCGCATAAAAGTGGTGGAGAAATTGGAGTGCATGCCGGATCCGTTCCAGTCGGTATCGCCGAGCGGCTTGCAGTGATACTCGATGTCGATGCCGTATTTTTCCGTGACGCGCTGCAAGAAATAGCGGGCCACCCACATTTCGTCAGCGGCCTTTTTGGAGCCCTTCCCGAAGATCTGGAATTCCCATTGGCCCTTTGCCACTTCGGCATTGATGCCTTCGTGGTTGATGCCGGCGTAAAGGCAGATATCGAGATGCTCCTCGACGATTTTGCGTGCGACATCGCCGACATTGCTGTAGCCGACCCCAGTATAATAAGGGCCTTGCGGGGCGGGATAGCCAGTTTCCGGGAAGCCGAGTGGCCGGCCGTTCTTGTAAAAGAAATACTCTTGTTCGAACCCAAACCAGGCGCCCGGATCGTCAAGAATTGTTGCGCGGCCGTTCGAAGGATGAGGAGCCACACCGTCCGGCATCATGACTTCGCACATGACGACCGCGCCATTGACCCGCTCGCGGTCCGGATAAACGGCGACAGGCTTTAGAACGCAGTCTGAACTTTTTCCTTCGGCTTGCCGGGTCGAACTCCCGTCGAAGCCCCAGAGAGGAAGCTCCTCCAGCTTGGGAAAGCTGCCATATTCCTTGATCTGCGTCTTTCCACGGAGATTTGGTACCGGAGTGTACCCATCAAGCCATATATACTCAAGCTTATACTTCGTCATTTTGCGTCTCTCGTTAGTTCACGATCCTCAACTCAAAGAGCAGCCAGAGTGGTTAGTGCTCTTTTGAAAGCTCGGTCAATTCAGCATTATATATGCCAACTCCAGCGGCGTAGGCACGGCCCGCGCAACGACAGGGCGCCTGTGCAATGATAATTTGGCAGGACAAATCAACGCCTAAAAATGAAGCAACTCAGCGCGTAATTGACGAGACAACTAGAGTTGCGCACGCGGTTTGACCGATCTGAAATAAGCGATGATCGAAAAACTCCTGCTGCCGCTTTCGCCTCAAGTCATCCGCGCGAAACCGAGCTGCAAGCGGCAGTGAATGCGTTTTGCGCTTCGACGGGCTGTCAATGGCGGCAACGGCCCAAGCAGTTTGCTCCTCATTCGACAGCTATTTCTTGGATTGATCACGAGTGGAGCACCAACATCAAAGTCGCTCTAGCACTGCCGGTCCCCGCGTGGATTGCACTCTCGTTGACGCGGCTGCATTTGGGCAGCTTGCCCTGGCGTCAAGACGTGCCCGATTGCATATCGCCGGCGTGTAGTAGGTCCCCAAGTTAGTTGAAAACAAATGAAATTTCACCGTCCTCGACGGCCGCAGAGCGGCCAATATCTATGTAATACGCAGCGCCAAATATTTTGCAATCGCAGGAAGACTTGCCTATTTGCGCGCCATAAATGTGGTGAATTAGCGAAGCATTGCCTGAGCAAGTCGCATATCCGCTGCCGGACGGAAAGTGGCTCGTCTCTTGCAAACCTGGCCGCTCAGCCCGCGGTTGGTGTTGTTGTCCGTGTGGGGCGGTACCGGCGGTTGGTTGATAAAGGGGACAATACAATGAAGCTGGTAATGGCGATTATAAAGCCGTTCAAGTTAGATGAAGTTCGTGACGCCCTGACGGCTGTCGGCGTTCACGGAATGACGGTGACCGAAGTCAAGGGTTACGGACGTCAGAAAGGGCACACGGAAATCTACCGTGGCGCCGAATATGCCGTGAGCTTTTTGCCGAAGTTGAAAATCGAGGTCGGTGTGGCTCCAGAGCTTCTCCCGGCCGTCATCGATGCCATTACGGCCTCTGCCCGCACAGGTCAGATCGGCGATGGCAAAATATTCGTGATGGATATGGAGCAGGCAATCCGTATCCGCACCGGAGAGCGCGGTCTCGACGCGCTGTAAAATCCGTATTCCTCTAACGAAATGATATGTGGGAGTTATCTGATGAATGTAGCACCGTCGAAGGGCGCCGCTAAAGCCTTGGGGCTTGGCCTCATAGGAACAATATTGAGTTCAGGATGGGCCTTGGCACAAACCGTGGCGACGGCGGCGGCTCCGGCCGCTGCAGCGGCGGCGGCAGCGCCGGTGCCGAACAAGGGCGATACCGCGTGGATGCTGATTTCCACGGCCCTCGTTCTCATGATGTCCGTCCCAGGTCTCGCGCTCTTCTATGGCGGCCTCGTCCGCGCGAAGAACATGCTGTCGGTCCTGTCCCAAGTCTTCATGATCGTCGCCCTCGTGTCGATTATCTGGGTCGTTTACGGCTATTCTCTCGCCTTCACCTCTGGTCCCGACAGTATCAATTGGATTGTCGGCGGTTTCGACCGGCTCTTCCTGAAGGGTCTGACGCCGGATTCGACCGCGGCGACCTTCTCGAATGGCGTCGTCATTCCCGAATATGTCTACATGGCCTTCCAGATGACCTTCGCCTGCATCACGCCGGCCTTGATCGTCGGGGCTTTCGCCGAGCGCATGAAGTTCTCCTCGCTGATCGTCTTCATCATTCTATGGGTGACGTTCATCTATTTCCCCATCGCCCATGCGGTGTGGTTCTGGCAGGGGCCTGATGCGATCGGCGATGCCGCCAAGGCGCTCGCCGCCGCTCAGGGCGATGCCGCCAAGGCGGCCGCTCAGGCCGCTCTCGACAAGGTCATGAACAACGCCGGTTACTTCCAGGCTCTCGGCGCGCTCGACTTCGCCGGCGGCACGGTCGTGCACATCAACGCGGGGATCGCCGGCTTCGTCGGCGCCCTCATGCTCGGCAAACGCATTGGCTATCCGCGGGAGCCGATGCCGCCGCATTCGCTGGTCATGACCATGATCGGGGCTTCGCTGCTCTGGGTTGGCTGGTTTGGCTTCAACGCCGGCTCCAACCTCGAGGCGAATGGCGTGACGGCCCTGACATTCGTGAATACCTTTGTCGCGACTTCCGCCGCCACCTTGGCCTGGTTGTTCGCGGAATGGCTGATCAAGGGTGAGCCGTCGCTTCTCGGCATGTGCTCCGGCGCTGTCGCCGGCCTGGTCGCCATCACGCCGGCGTCAGGCTTCGTTGATCCCATGGGAGCCATCGTGCTCGGTCTCGTCGTCGGTGTCGTCTGCTTCTTCTTCGTGTCCGTCGTGAAGAACAAGATCGGCTATGACGACTCGCTCGATGTGTTTGGCGTTCATTGCATCGGCGGGATCATCGGCGCCATTGGCACCGGTATTCTCGTTTCGCCGGCTCTCGGCGGCGTTGGTCTCACCGACTATACGTTGAAGCCGGGGGCGGGGGCGGCGGGTGCCTATGACATGCTGACCCAGGTCATCATCCAGGCGAAGGCCGTCGGCTTCACCCTGCTATGGTCGGGCGTTGGTTCGGCGATCCTGTACAAGCTCGTCGACTGGACGCTTGGTCTGCGTGTCTCGACCGATGCCGAGCGCCAAGGCCTCGATATCGCCGAGCATGGCGAGCGCGCTTACAATACCTGATCCCCTAATGGCTTAAGCAGCGCCGTCCCAGGAATTCTTGGGACGGTGGGACAAATAGAAGGCCGCTGTTCTCCACTGCGGCCTTTTTCATGATGAAATCATGATGTCCGACGCTTTAGATGCCGTAATGGCCCGTGCTCTCCGGAGCGATCAGGGTGGTTGTGCCCCGTATGATGTTGAAACGGGGCCAGTTCACACTGGCCGAAAACCATGACCGAAGCGATGCTCTCGGTTAAAATACCACGAAACCCGAGCCACTAATGCGGAGTCCTTCGGTCATGGAAATGCTTATCTTGCTTGCTTTCTTTTCTGGTGGTGTCCTCGTTATCCTCCATGGCACCCTTAAGAAAACCAAATGGGGCATCAATTTTCACCCATCAAAGATATGCCCTATCTGTGGCACCCCGTTCCCTAAATTCTTACGGCGACCGCAAAATTCGGCTCAAGCTCTATGGGGCGGAAATACCTGTAGTAACTGTGAGGCGCATTTCGACAAATGGGGTCATTATATCGGCGGAGATGACTCACATCTTTATGACTGACAAAAAATTATCATTGTCACTCGGTCAAAGTGACGGATCTTGAGTGGGGTAGATGCTACGCGGAATTTAAGAATCCATGCCGCTATCATGCTGATTTGGAGCCCGCAGTCGATAGCCCGCTCCAGTCTCGGTCAAGACGTAGAAGGGTTGTTCCGGGACGTCTTCTATCTTTTTACGAACCGCGCGGACCAAGACACGAAGATAGGATTTTGTCCCTTTATCCTTCCAAAGACGCTTCATGATGAAGGCCCATCTCACCACCTTGCCGCTACGCTGCACAAGGAGGTTGAGAAGCTCGTATTCTAGCCGAGTCAGCTTTACCTTTTTACCGTGCACCTTAACAATCCGGTGCACGACATCTACGCTCAGGCCGCCGACTTGGAAAAGTGGTTTTTCAGGTTGGACCTGGAGGCGATGGCGAAGGGCGGCGTGAACCCGCGCGATAAATTCCCGCATGCCGATGAAGGGCTTGCAGACGTAGTCATCCGCTCCGAGATCGAGAGCTTCGACGATGCTCCTCTCATCGTAGTATCGTGACAGCATGATAACCGCCGCGTTACTGCCGGTCTCGCGCACTGCGCGAAGAATGTCGTAGCTGTTTACATCCGGGATCTCGGTACCGAGTATAATCAAATCTGGCTGGTTGCTCATTTTATCGAGCGCTTCCTTGCCACTTCCGACATCAACAACGTCGAACCCATGCTTGCGGAGGTGTGTTCGCAGAAGCTTCCGCGTGGAGGACTCATTATCGACAATAAGTACGCGTTCCGCGTAAGTGTCAGCGTCATCCTTCGTGAGTTTCTTTTTCCCTGCGCTGTATACGGTATTTCCTGACGGCTTATGATTGATACGCATAACGAACCTTTCGTTCGTGTGTTTAGCCGCTCGTATTCATTGAGTATGATTATGAGGCTGGCGGATGTAGCGTAAGGTATTGATACGGAAGCGAATTTTGGTGTCTAAATCAATGCTTCATAGCTATTGGCACAAACCACACCCACCATGACCGACACTACAATCTCGCTGTTCTCATTTCCAGCCATGGCGCGCAAGAAGGTCACAGCCGCTTTCAATGGCGGGTGTGGCTCGCGCCGAGCGGCGTCTTGGGCTGGCCGATCAACTCGCGCACATCTTTCGCGACCATCGCGATCTGGCGCGCGTCACTCATACGCTGGCCGACAAGATCCGCAGCGCGCCCCATGCGCAGTAGTGTGCGCGGGCCGGGCAGGTTTTCCAGCCGGGAGATCGTCGGCTGCGAACAGAGTTCGCGATCGGACGGTGCAAGATCGAGCGCCATCTTGAACATGGGATCGCTGCGCAGGCTGAAGGCGTCGTTGCCATCCACGTAACCCGCCGCGATCATCAGAAGCCGGAAGCGGATGATGTCCGCGAGGCTGTGCGTGATCTGGTCTGGCGCGCGTGGATCCTTGATACAGGCGGCGAGACGATCGGCCACCCGCAAGCGCAGTTCGGAGAGCTGGCTCGGGGAATCTGAACAGAACGATAAGTGGATTTTCTGCCTGACAATGGCGATTGTAGCCGCCCATCAGGAGAGATCATGACCAAACGACCCCGCCGGAACCACACACCGGCTTTCAAGGCCAAAGTGGCTTTGGCCGCCCTGAAGGGCGAAAAGACGCTAACCGAGCTGGCGCAAGCCTTTGATGTCCACCCCAACCAGATCACGGCCTGGAAGGCGCAATTGCTCGACGGAGCGGCCGGGGTTTTCGGCGTCTCCGCCGTGAACGCCCAAGCCGCGCCGGTGGATTTGAAAGCGCTTCACGCCAAGATCGGAGAGTTGGCGCTTGAGAACGATTTATGGAATGGCCCGCCACTCCTTCCGGCGTTATAGGCTCGCCGGAAGGTCAAACGGAGGGATGAATCATGATGAATATTCGCGTGCTCGGCATTGATCTTGGAAAGAATGTTTGCAGCCTGGTCGGTCTTGATGGGGCTGGCGCGGTTGTCTTGCGCCGCGGGGCCAAACGGGAGACCCTGATAGCCTTGGCTGCCAAACTTCCTCCCTGCATTATCGGCATGGAGGCCTGCTGCGGCGCGCATCATCTGGGTCGTCTATTCACAAACCAGGGGCACGAGGTTCGTCTCATGTCGCCAGAATATGTGCGACCCTACATCAAAGCCCAAAAGAATGATGATCGCGACGCCGAGGGGATCGCGGAAGCGGCGACGCGTCCGACCATGCGGTTCGTCGATGTGAAAAGCCAGGAACAGCTCGACATGCAGATGCTACATCGATCTCGCGACCGACTGGTCGCCGAACGGACCGCCTTGATCAATCAGATGCGCGGGATTCTGCTGGAGCGCGGAATCATTGTGCCTCAGGACAAGCGCGCACTCGAACAGCATCTGGCCGCCTTGGTGGAGGAGAGCGACGATGCGAGCGGCCTGAGTCCGCGCATGCGCGTGTTGATCATCGACGCTCGCGCGCAATGGCTGGAGCTTGATCGACGGATCGCCGCTTTCGACTCTGAATTCTCCGCCTTCGTGAAAGAAAGCGAGGAGGCAAAACGGTTAGTGACGATCCCCGGCGTCGGCGTGACGATCGCTTCGGCTTTGATCGCGGCAATCGGAAATGCCGAGGCTTTCGAGCATGGCCGCGATCTGGCGGCCTGGCTGGGCCTGGTTCCACGCCAATCAACGACGGGAGGCAAGCCAAAGCTTCTCGGCATTAGCAAACGTGGCAACAAATATCTACGCAAGTTGCTGATCCACGGCGCACGAGCGGCGCTGCCCCATGTCGCCGGGCGCGATACGCCTTTGGGCCGCTGGGCCAAGGGCCTGCTTGCTCGCGCTCATCACAACGTCGTCGTGGTTGCGCTCGCCAACAAACTGGCGCGGATCGCTTGGGCAGTCTTGCGAAGCGGGGACAAATTCGACGTCGTGGGTTCGCCCGTGGCGGCATAAGAGTTGGTTGGTCGGCGCATGATGCGCTGATCGGCCAAAGATGTTTGCGGGTGGTGATAACGAGATGGCCTGACAGTCGAACGGCGTTCTGGAAACCCGGTTCCAAAAACGGCGCTCGACGCCGAACGATTTATGGGGACCGGAACGCGCGTATCTCCATCTTGGCTGGGAGGATCCTCCGAAGCCGGATACGTTGAAGCAGACTGATCATTCGGCGCTCTCGATAAAATCACTTGCAGACGGGGCGGGCCATACGTTTGGAAGGCGCGCTCATCAAGGCCGGCATGCTGAGCGCAAAGCGATGATCGACCGCAATCACGGTCTTTCCATCGCCCGTCAGGCCAAGCTTCTCGATATCAGTCGCGGCAGCGTCTATTACAAATCTCGCCCGGTATCGGCTGAGGACCTCGCGATGATGCGCCGGATCGACGAACTGCATCTGGACTACCCGTTTGCGGGCAGCCGGATGTTGCGCGACCTTCTGAACCGTGAGGGCGTCTCGACCGGCCGCCGCCATGTCGCCACGCTGATGAAGCGCATGGGAATCGAGGCGATCTATCGCCGGCCGAATACGTCGAAGCCCGCGCCCGGGAATAAAATTTACCCGTATCTCCTGCGCGGATTGAAGGTCGAGAGCCCAAACCAAGTGTGGGCGATGGATATCAGCTATATCCCGATGGCGCGAGGCTTCGTCTATCTCACCGCGGTTGTCGACTGGTTCAGCCGCCGCGTTCTTAGCCATCGCGTGTCGATCACGATGGAAGCCGGCTTCTGCGTCGAGGCGCTGGAGGAGGCCCTGGCGAAACACGGCAGGCCTGGGATTTTTAATACCGATCAGGGCAGCCAGTTCACCAGCGAGGCGTTCACCAGCGTGCTAATCGCCAACAAGGTCGCGATCAGCATGGATGGCAAGGGTGCGTGGCGGGACAATGTCTTTGTCGAGCGCATCTGGAAATCGGTCAAATACGAAGAAGTTGTGTGCTGTGAACGCAACCGTTCGCGTTCTGAACGGGGGCGATGCTTTACCAAAGATGAGGGTAGGCCCCTCGGAGTCGGCTTGCAGGAGCAGGCTTCAAACCGCCACGAGCTGCATTGG
>Ga0187884_10002552_pt1 | contig 15060 bp, 8 predicted proteins | sample June2016WEW_20_4_FD_132983 | JGI IMG/M metagenome (GOLD analysis project Ga0187884, IMG submission 132983) | Peatland microbial communities from SPRUCE experiment site at the Marcell Experimental Forest, Minnesota, USA - June2016WEW_20_40 | ecosystem: Environmental > Terrestrial > Soil >...
CGTGAACGGCATGTGCTCGCCCGGTTCCACCGGCACAGGATCTTTGCGCCAGGCCATGACAAAGCTCACCGCGCCAATCAGGATCGTCAACAACCCGATCGAGCCGAGGCCCCACTGCTGATCCAGGATCACCCCGAGCGGCGCGGCCAGCGCCATTCCGCCATACGTGCTGATCCCGTTCAGCCCGATCACCTTTGCGGTGTGCTCGTGTCCCGCGCTGGTAATGCCCCACAGCGTTGCCCCGGTCGAGCCCAGGCTCTCGCCCACTCCCAGCGCCAGCCGGCTCAGGATCAGCACCGTAAAGCTGAGCCAATGCACCTCGTGCAACGCCGCCGCGCCCACCAGCAGCGCGCCGCTCGCCGTGCACCCGGCCATGCCCCACAGCACCGAGACCTTGGCTCCCATGTGATCGGAGATGCGCCCCGCCCAGGGACGGCTGAGCAGCGTGGCAATGTACTGGATGCTGATGGCCAGCCCCGCCAGCACCGCGCTGTAGCCCATGCGCAGATGCACGAACGGCGGCAGAACCGCCAGCGGCAAGCCTATGGAAACATAGCAGATAAAAGTGAAGTAAACGTATCCGGCAAGACGCCACGTCCGGCCCCGCACGGCAGGCCGGACAGAAACCGGAACATAGGCAGTCGAGGAGTACAACATAGGATCAAACGAGTGCGCTGAATGATTGTTCTCTTCCAGTATACCGGAGAATCACTTTACTGAGCCGCAAGCCACGCTCGGGCCCGAGAGACGCAAACGGCATCCCGCAGGCCACCAAGCTCTAAACTGAGTCAGATGCCTGGCTTTCACATCGAGCACTTCGGCTGCCGCGCGGCGCGCGCCGACGGCGAGGCCATCGCCGGCCACCTGCGTGCATTCGCCGAACGCCAACCCTTCGCCGCAGACGTGGTGGTGGTGAATACCTGCAGCGTGACCGCCGAAGCCGATCGCGCGGCTCGCGCCTTTATCCGCCGCACGCATCGCAGCAACCCCGCGGCCAAAATCGTCGTAACCGGCTGCTACGCGCAGCGCGCGCCCGAGGAACTCGCGGCCATGCCCGGCGTGGCCGCCGTTGTCGGCAACAGCCATAAGGCCTTTGCGCCGGAGATTGTCTTCCATTTGGCGCAAGGCGCAAGCGAACCCTCAACCCTCCTGCGCTCCCTTGTCCCCGTATCCTCGCTCCTCTCTGCGAGCGCGCCGCAAACTGCCCCCATCTGGGCTGACGACCGCTTCGCCCACTCCTTTCTCGAGGAAGCACAGCTCGGGCCAAGCGTGCAGACTCGTCCCAACCTGAAAATTCAGGAAGGATGCGGCAATCGCTGCACTTTTTGCGTCATTCCTCTTACTCGTGGTCCGTCCAAAAGTCTGCCCCACGCAGTGGTCCTTCGCCGGGTTGATGAATTCGTCGCCTCTGGCGGCAACGAACTGGTGCTTTCGGGAATCAACCTCGGCCAGTGGGGCCGCGATTGTTCTTCTGGCCTCGGACGAGAGTCGCTTGCAGGCCCCAGACGAGAGTCGCTGTCAGACTTGATCCGCGCCATCCTCACACGAACCGCTCTGCCCCGCCTGCGCCTCAGTTCGATTGAGCCCATGGACTGGAATGACGAGCTGATCGGGCTGCTGCGCGAATTCGGAGGCCAGCACCAGGCGGGGTGCCAATCGGGTGGCCGTCTCGCTCGCCACGCCCACCTTCCCCTGCAGTCTGGCTCCGACGCAGTGCTGCGCCGCATGCACCGCCGTTACCGGCCCTGGCACTACGCGGACAAAGTCTCCGCGCTCCTCGGTGCTGCCGGCCCCGATCTCACCCTCGGCGCAGATGTCATGGCCGGCTTCCCCGGCGAGACCGATCGCGAGTTTGAGGAGACGCTCTCCTTCGTGCGCACGCTGCCTTTCGGCTATCTTCACTTGTTTCCCTTTTCGCCGCGGCCGGGCACACCCGGCTGGGCGCTTCATGCCGCATCGCCCGTACCGCCAGCCACCGTTGAAGAACGCATGGCCGCGCTCCGCGCCCTCGCCGCCGAGAAGATGCGCGTCCACCGCAGCCGCTTCATCGGCCGCGAGCTTGCCGCCATCACGCTGCATTCACCCCACTCGCGCGCCTCCCGCGGCTTCACCGCCGCCCTGTCTGAGAACTTCCTTCCCATCAACCTCGGCGGCCAGTTCCCATCGAATCAACTCCTTCAGGTCCGCATCACTGCTCTTGGTTTCGATGGCCAGCTGACGGCCCTTCAAGCCCACTAACCTCTTTCATCAGAGGAGCCAAGCCAATGCTATACTCAGTTTGCGTTCGCTTCGCGGCGGCCCATGGGGCGCCCTGCCCCGGCCCGCTCGGCACGCTTTCGGAGGAGTACCATCGCATTCGATAAACGCTCTGCCAAGTCCTTCATCCGCATCAATGACAGAATTCGTGCGCGCGAAGTCCGCGTCATCGACGAAAACGGCGAACAGCTTGGCATCCTACAGCCCTTCGAGGCCCTCCGCATCGCCCGCGAACGTGGCCTCGACCTGGTCGAAGTTTCGCCCAATGCCGTCCCACCCGTTTGCCGAATCCAGGACTACGGTCGTTTTCTCTACGAGAAGGAAAAAAGCGAGCGCGCCGCGCGCAAGCGCCAGAAGGTCATCACCGTCAAGGAAGTCAAGTTCTCCGTCACCGTCGACGAGCATGACTACCAGACCAAGAAGAATCAGGCCGTCCGCTTCCTCACAGACGGCGACAAGGTCAAAGCAAGTCTTCGCTTCCGCGGTCGCCAAATGGCCCATCGCGACCTCGGCTACAAGATCATTAACCGCCTGATCCAGGACATCGGCGGCGCTGGCGTGGTCGAATTCATGCCGCGCATGGAGGGCACCATTCTCCACGCCATCCTCGCCCCGGGGCGCAAGGAAGTGCCCAAGTCCAAGGGGGATTCCGCTCCAGCCGCGCAAGTTTAGCTGTCGGCCGAAGGCAACCCAAATTTGGGTTCCTGCATCAAACTAGTTTGGGTGGTTGTGCCGATTCGCTGCGTGTATTCGGGGCAATCATTGCCAGGTAATCAGATCGCGGGGAAAGGCCCTGCCGACGAGGTCGCGCGGAATTTGTATGTGACCTGAACGAAAGGGGAATCATTATGGGCGCGGGAACTTGAAGTTGTCCTGATTCGAAAGTTGTATTTCTTTCAAAGATACCTTGATCCGAAAGTTACATTTCTTTCGGGGTACAATTCAGGCGATTCTGTAAACTCCGACGGCATGATTGCCGTCTACCCATTTTTAGATGGTTGTTTGAGTTCAGTGCCGGATCCCAGCTCGTTTGGTCTCCGGCCGAAGCTTCCATCAGATTCTGGAGTTGCCCGTGAGCCACACGAAACTGCTGCACATTTTTCCGGTTGTCTTGATTCTTGTGGGCGCCGCTTTAGTGTTTGAGCGACCTGCCTACGCCTACGCCGATCCAGGCACTGGCCTCTTGGCCGTTCAGGCCGCTGGATCCGCGCTGGTGGCCACCGGATGGTACCTGCGGCGGAAGATCTTTTCGCTCTTCCACTCAGACGAGGTTCCCAGTTCAGAACCGGTAGAGCGTTCCGTTGCCACGGATGGCGAGGACTCGCCAAATCCGTGAATGGGACGCCGGACTTTTCTCGCCAGGATTCGGGTATCCCCTCCCGAGACAAAGAATTGGAATTGACCTTCCGCGATCCAGCGGGAGAACTCCGGCTTACCGCTGGCTGCGCCTTGCGGCGGATTCGCCCCTCTGCGGCGGAAGAAACGCGAGCGTTCCTTGCGTCTCCGTTGCGGAGGTCTCTCGAGCAAAGCGCTGACCTGATTCCCAGCCGGATTGCCGAACCCGGTTCCCATCCGTCGATTGCATCCGGCGAGTTGTGGCTCGAACATCCACGCCTCGATCCCATCAGCTATCCATGGGAGTGGACCACCGCTCAGTGGCGCGCCGCCGCCGAACTCACGCTGCGTGTCGCCAGCCAGGCTATCGACGCCGGGTGGACCCTGAAGGATGCGACGCCGCTCAACATACTCTTCGCAGGTCCGCGCCCCATCCTCGTGGATGTTCTATCCTTCGAGCGCCGCGATCCGCACTCGACTGTTTGGCTGGCCTACGGCCAATTCGTGCGCACATTCCTTCTGCCGCTTATAGCCGCCCGGCATTTGAACTGGCCGCTCCGCGCAACTCTCTTTGAGCGCGACGGCTATGAGCCGCGCCAAATCTACGATGCCCTGCCGCGCTGGCGCCGGCTGAACCCCGATCTGCTCGATGTAGTTACCTTGGCCACACTTTTCGAGCGGCCGGCCCCAAGGCGTGCCGGCTCCAGGCAGACATCATCAACGAAGGACCCATCACTCGCGACACACCTCCTGAAAAAGCGCATTGCGCGACTCGGCAGGCAGATTGGCCGTGCAGCCGGCCAGCGGGGCCACAGCCAATGGAGCCGATACGAACAATCCGCCCGGCACTATCAGCCCGCCGATGTTGAAGAAAAGCAGCAATTCGTCAAGAGCGTATTCGCGCGATGTCGACCCGAACACGTTCTTGATATCGGCGCTAATACGGGGACCTATTCGCTGCTGGCTGCTGACGCCGGGGCCAAGGTCGTCGCCCTCGACAGCGACTCCACCGCTCTTGAGGAGCTGTGGCGAACTGCGGCAACGCAGAACAAGCCCATCACGGTTCTGGTCGCAAACATCGCCCGTCCCACGCCCGCGGCAGGATGGTGCAATCGCGAACACTTTTCTCTGCTCGACCGCCTCAATGGCGGATTCGACCTGGTTCTTATGCTCGCGGTCATTCATCACCTGATCCTGCGCGAGCAGCTGCCGCTGGCGCACATCGCTGGTCTTTGCGCCGGCCTGACACGGCGCTGGCTGCTGCTGGAATGGGTTCCGCCCTCCGACCCCATGTTTCAGGACTGGCTGCGCGGTCGTGACGATCTCTACGGTCATTTGACCGAAGACGATCTGACGCATGCATTTGCGCCGCACTTTGCCGTCGTTGAACGTGCTCAGTTGGGCAACGGGCGGGTTCTCCTGCTTTTCGATAGAATTTGACTCAAGGACTGCACAACTGGCATCGCTGAACTGCAGGCGCTAAGGGAGAGCCATGGCATGATGAAACGAATCGCCCAGGCCTGGGGCTTCGCCGCCATTCTCCTTCTTCCCGGCTACGTTGACCTGACTTCCTCGTTGGGAGATGAGCGCATGCACGTCCCCTGGCCGCTCACCCGCCTGGTTCTGGCGCAGCTTGTCGATCTTGCGATTGTGGGGCTGATTTTCGCGGGCTTGCTGGCGATCCTCCGCGGCTTGAAGGTCTGGGCGCGAATCCGGTGGTTCGCCCTTGCCTTCCTTCCAATCTACCTGCTCGTCTGTAATCTCAGAATTTTCCCGTTTCGAGTTCCGTACGCCGGCGTTGCGATCGTCGCTCTTGCGTGGGTCGCTATTCTCGCGTTTCTGATTTTCCGCGCTCCCAATATCGCGTCAAAACTCTATCGCCTTGGTGGCGCCGTGCTCACCGGCGCCGTAGTATTTGCATTCGTCATGACCGTTCAACTCGTAAGCGCCGCCTTCTGGCGTCCCGGCATTCAGGCATTTGCGGGCCCCATTCCCGCCCAGCCCGCCGCCAAACCGCGCCTGGTATGGATTGTCTTCGACGAGTTGGCATATAAGCCGGTATTTGAAGCTCGCGATCGCTCACTCGATCTTCCAAACTTTGATCGGCTGCGCTTGCAAAGCACGACGTACAACAACGTGACGCCAATTGGCTACCACACCAACTTGGTTGTGCCGAGTTTGCTCCTGGGCCGCATTGTAACGGGTTCTACTTTTACCGCGAAAAACCAACTCATCGTTCGCACCGCTGACGATCCTAATTGGGAACCTTTTGACTCTGACGCATCGTTGTTCGGCATGGCCAGGCAGCGCGGTATCTCGACTTCGATTGTCGGTTGGTACCTGCCTTACTGCCCGATCTTTGCGGGCACGGCCACCGAGTGCTATTGGAGCAACGACGACACTGAAGACGGCGCCTCTCCGTCAATCAATGCCAGTTTCGCTGATGACGTCTGGTTCCCCCTGCGCATCGTGGCCGAACAACTCGTTGCGCCTCGCGTCGCTGTAGCCGATGTCGCCCACTGGGAATCTCTAAGCCACGTGGCGACCGTGAAGGACATGAGCCAGCACGCCCTCACCGCGCTTGCCAACAGCCAGGCCGACATCATCTACCTGCACCTGCCCGTACCCCATCCGCCTGGTTTTTGGGATCGCCACTCACATAACTACGGCGTGGGCGGATCCTATCTCGATTCGCTGGATTATTCCGATCGCTTCCTCGGGCAAATACTCGACGTCCTTGAGACGCAGCCGCGCTGGCCGGAAACGACCCTGATCATCCAGGGAGATCACTCCTGGCGCACCAGAATATGGCGCACAACTCCCGGCTGGAGCGCCGAGGATGAGCGCGTCTCCCACGGCGGCCAATGGGACCCGCGCCCCTTGCTCCTTATTCATGCAGCAGGGCAAACCAACGCGGCAATCGTGGCGTCTCCCACCAGCCTGATGTTTGTCCATGATTTTGTCGCGTCGCAAATTCAGGCTCTCGGCCAATAACGTCTTCGAAGTCAAGCCGTCTCCTCGCCCGGTTTCACCTCGGCAGCGCCACCGTCCCCGAAATATGGATAGTCGCCGCCGGCGTTCCGGCTTCCGGCTGGCCGCCCGAAACGTAAATTGCATAGTCCCCCGGCAACACAGCCCGATTTCCTCTCTCATCCACCTCGCTTAATTGCCGCGGTGATAACGTGAACTGGACGCGCCTCATTTCGCCGGCCCGCAAATGAACTCTCCTGAACCCTTCAAGTTCAACGCTGGGCGACACAGCCGTCTGTCGAGGCTTTACGTAAAGTTCAGCCACTTCGTCGCCATCGCGCGTACTTGTGTTGCGCACGGTGGCCGTCACAACAACCGAAGCGCCGGCGTTGATCTCCTTCGAACTCACTTCCGGCGTCCGATAGCTGAACCGCGAATAGCTCAAGCCGTATCCAAACGGATAAAGAACCTCGCCCTGGTAATAGCGGTAAGTCCTGTTCTTCATCGAGTAGTCGGTAAACGCGGGTAAATCGCTGGTCGACGCGTAGAACGTGACAGGCAGGCGTCCCGCGGGATTGTTCTTCCCCCTCAACGTCTCCGCAATCGCATCGCCCCCCTTCTCGCCTGGGTACCACGCCTCGAGTAGAGCGTCTGCATGCTCCTTAGCCCACGGAACCGCCAGCGCACTGCCCGAAGTCAGCACAACGATCAGCGGCTTGCGGGTCTCGCCCAGCGCCTCAAGCAGTTTCTGCTGCGCCGCAGGGAGTTCGATCCGCGTCCGGTCTCCGCCCTCGAATCCCTCCACGTGAACATTCATCTCCTCGCCCTCAAGGTTCGGAGAAAGCCCCACGAACGCGACAATCGCGTCGGACTTCTTCGCCGCATCGATCGCCTGGCCAAGCAAGCTGTTGGCGGGCGGCACCCAATCGAGGTCGACATTGCGATCGTTGGGAAGATGCACATACTCCACGCGAATCGCGTGGGGATTCGAGTCGGAAAAACTAACCCGCGCTTCGGCCGGGTTGCTGTGGCTGTCCATCACCAGCTTGCCGTCGATGAAGAGCTTGACGCGATTCGGCGTCTCTCCGGCCGGCCGTGGCGCTCCAGTCGCACTGCCGCCGGCGAAGAACGGCACGAATGCTCGTGGCCCGCGCACGCTCAGCACATAATCTCCAGGCGTGGGCGGCAGCAGTTCGCCAGTCCATCGCACCGCAAATGTCTTGCTCCCAAAATCCGCCGCGGGCGCTACGCGATTCCAGTCGAAGTTGATCTTCGCGTCCACGCGCACCATCTTCGGCGTGCCTTTCAGATCCGTATTGTCGAAATACTCGCCTTTCAGCCCGGCCGTCTTCAGCGAAGCATCCGTGCGCAAATAGGCCGAAGGAATCGGCGCCGGCAACCCATCGGCAAGAATCGATCCGGGAGCGTAAGTTACATTCTCGCTCCCGAATTCCTTCCTCAATCCATTAAGCGGCGAAACGGGATCCGGCGCGGTTCCGTTGTAGTTGCCCTCAATGGTCTCCAGCAGGTCGGCGGTTGGGCCAACGACCGCAATCTTCCGGATCATCGGTTTCAACGGGAGAATGCTGTTGCCGTTCTTCAGGAGCACAATCGATTCGCGCGCCGCTTGCAACGCAAGCTCGCGATGCGCCGCCGAATTCACCTCGGAGTACGGAATCGCGTTGAACAGTACCGCCGCCGGAGGATCGAACATCCCCAGCCGCATGCGGGCCGTGAACAGCCGGACAACGGCCGTATCGATGTCGGCCTCCGTCAAGAAGTGCTCATCCACTGCTTTGATCAGTGCACCATACGTCCGGCCACAATCCAGGTCCGTGCCCGCCTTCACCGCCAAAGCAGCCGCCTCATCCGGGCTCGCCGCAAAGTGATGCCCGCTCGCAATGTCGCCGACCGCATCGCAATCGGAAACCGTGTACCCCTTGAAGCCCCAGTCGTCGCGCAGGTGCTTTTCCAGCAGCATCGTATTCGCGCACGCGGGCGCCCCGTCGATCGCGTTGTACGCGCACATGATCGAGTCGGCGTGTCCGTCAACGATCGTTGCGCGGAACGCCGGCAGATACGTGTCCTCTAAATCGTGATCCGAAACCTCTACGTCAAAGCCGTGCCGCAATGGTTCAGGCCCGCTGTGCACCGCATAGTGTTTCGGCGTCGATACAAGCTCGAGATATTTCGCATTGTCGCCCTGTAGTCCTTTGACGAACTCCACTCCCAGGCTGGCGGTCAGGAACGGATCCTCGCCGAAGGTTTCCATTCCCCGTCCCCAGCGCGGATCGCGATCGATATTGATGTTCGGCGACCAGAATGTAAGTCCTGCGAACCGGCTGTGATCGTCTTCGCGAATTGCCTCGTTGTACTTGGCGCGCCCCTCGACGGCGATCACGTCTGCAATCCGGCGCATCAGCGCCGTATCCCACGTTGCCGCCATTCCGATCGATTGCGGAAAATTGGATGCGAATCCGTTGCGCGCCACGCCGTGCAGCGCCTCGTTCCACCAGTTGTATGCGGGAATGCCCAGCCTCGGAATCGCTGGTGCAACGTCCTGCATCTGGCTTACCTTCTCGTCCAGCGTCATTCGGCTCACGAGATCTTTCGCGCGCTCATCCGGCGCCAGCGCGGGATTCAGAAACGGACACGCCGCCGCGCCGCAGGAAGGCTGCTTCTCGTCCGCTGCTTGTTGTGCCCCTAAAACTGCCGAAGCCAGGCTGAAGGCGCCGAATGTCGCAAGAAGAATCGTTTGGATTTTCATAGGGGTCCGTTTCAGGAATTCTCGCTGGCGAAAGACTATCACGCCGGCGGCGAGACAGGCACTCCGCGCGATCACGCAATTTTGTGAGCCCGCGTTCCTGGCCGCAGCTCCGCCGCAGTTCCGCTCAGCAGGTTCCGAACGGAAGAGCGAGCTCGTCAAATTAGCTTCTACCAGGAGCGTTCGCGGCAGGCACTGCGCCTCTCGGCGCTTCGGCTCATCCTATTTGCTCTTCCATTTCCAGTTCCGAATCTCTGGCAGGTCCATTCCGTTCTTCCTGATGTATTGTCCGTGCTCGACCAGCTTGTCTTTGAGTGTCTGTTTCAGGAACGCGCCCTTCTCCGTAATACGCGGAATCCGGTCGATAGTGTCCATCGCAAGGTGGAAGCGGTCCAATTCGTTCATCACCGTCATGTCAAACGGCGTGGTGATGGTTCCCTCCTCCTTGTAGCCGCGGACGTGAATGTTGTCATGGTTGGTGCGGCGGTAGGTGAGGCGATGAATCAGCCATGGATAGGCGTGAAAGGCGAAGATGACCGGCTTGTCCTTGGTGAAGAGCGTGTCGAAGTCCGCGTCGCTGAGACCGTGCGGATGCTCCGATTGCGGCTGCAGCTTCATCAGATCGACGACATTCACCACCCGCAGTTTCAATTCCGGCAAATGTTCGCGCAATATGCTCACCGCGGCCAGCGTCTCCAGCGTCGGCACGTCGCCGCAACAGGCCATCACCGCGTCGGGCGAGTCGCCCTGGTCGTTGCTCGCCCATTGCCAGATGCTAATGCCTTCCGTGCAGTGCTTGATGGCTGCGTCCATCGTCAGCCACTGCGGCGCGGGATGCTTGCCCGCAACCACTACGTTGACATATTGGCGGCTGCGCAGGCAGTGATCCATCACAGAAAGTAAGCAATTGGCGTCAGGCGGAAGATAGACGCGCACAACCTCGGCTTTCTTATTCACTACGTGATCGATAAATCCCGGGTCCTGGTGCGTGAAGCCGTTGTGGTCCTGCCTCCAGACGTGCGACGCCAGTAGGTAGTTGAGCGAAGAGATCTTTTGTCTCCACGGCAGGCCATTTGTGACTTTCAACCATTTGGCGTGCTGGTTGAACATCGAATCGACGATGTGAATGAAAGCCTCATAGCAGTTGAACAACCCGTGCCGACCGGTGAGGAGGTAACCTTCCAGCCAGCCTTCGCATTGATGCTCGCTTAGCATCTCCACCACGCGTCCCTGGGGAGCGAGAAACTCGTCGTTGGCTACTGTCTCTGCATCCCACTGCCGTTTGGTCACTTCGAATACGGCGGTCAGGCCGTTGGAGATGGTCTCGTCAGGTCCAAAGATTCGGAAATTCCTCCGCTCCGCGTTCAGCTTGATCACATCGCGCAGAAACGGCGCCAGCACTCTCGTGTCCCCGATACCTGGCGCTCCCGGCACAGGCACGCTTGCGGCGTAGTCCCGAAAATCGGGCATCCTCAAATCGCGCAGAAGAATGCCGCCGTTGGCGTGCGGATTTGCTCCCATGCGCCGGTTCCCCGCAGGCGCAAGCTCGGCCAGTTCGGGCCGCAGGCGGCCCTTTTCGTCGAACAGTTCGTCCGCCCGGTAGCTCTTCAGCCATTCTTCCAATTGCTTCAGGTGCTCCGGATTTGCCCTGGGATCGGAGAGCGGCACCTGATGCGATCGGAACGTGCCTTCCACCTGCAGACCATCGACGACCTTTGGCCCCGTCCAGCCCTTGGGAGAGTTGAGAACAATCATCGGCCAGCGTGGACGAGCTGTCTTCCCGTTGACGCGGGCGTCTCGCTGAATACTCTTGATTTCTTCCACCGCGCGGTCAAGCGTCGCCGCCATGGCCTCGTGCATCAGATCCGGCTCGTGCCCCTCCACGAAATAAGGCGTCCAACCACAGCCGCGCAGGAGTTGCTCCAGTTCCTCATGCGTGATGCGCGCCAGGACGGTGGGATTCGAGATCTTGTAGCCGTTGAGATGCAGAATGGGCAGCACAGCGCCGTCGGTCGCCGCATCGATAAACTTGTTCGAGTGCCATGCAGTGGCCAGCGGCCCAGTCTCCGCTTCCCCGTCGCCCACCACGCATGCCACGACCAAGTCGGGGTTATCCATAACAGCTCCGAAGGAATGGCTGAGCGAATAGCCCAACTCCCCACCCTCGTGGATCGAACCCGGAGTCTCCGGCGATGCGTGGCTAGGAATGCCTCCAGGAAATGAAAACTGGATGAATAACTTCCGCAACCCCTCTTCATCCTGACTTATATTCGGATATATTTCGCTGTAGGTTCCCTCTAAGTAGGTATGGCTGACCACCGCTGGGCCCCCGTGCCCGGGGCCGGAAACATAAATCATGTCGAGATCGTATTTCTTGATCGCCCGGTTCAAGTGCGTATAGATGAAGTTCTGCCCCGGGGTCGTTCCCCAATGCCCCAGGAGCATGTGCTTTATATCTTCGATCTCGAGCGGGCGCTTGAGCAGCGGATTGTCGTAAAGATAAATCTGGCCGACGGAGAGATAGTTTGAGGCTCTCCAGTAAGCATCCAGCTTCCGCAACAAGTCTGGCGACAACGTTTTTTCCATCATTCATCTCCTCTTGCTTGCGTTCTGACTGTCCGCGTCGCAGCGAATGCGGATTGACCGGCGGCGCCAGCTCGGTGAGCATCCGCCCCTTGACTATAGTCTAGTTCTGTTTGCGCGCGTGTTATGGCTTGCTGGATTATCCCTTCCGGAGGCAAAACCCCGCCCTCCCTCCTGGCCTGTTAGCATTTCTTCTGTTGCGGTCGAGCTGGCTGCCGCGTTTTAGTGGGCGCTCCTTACGCAAAATCCGCCTTGCGCCTCAGACAGCAGCTTCAAGGAATCAGAAGCAGCGCAGTGGAAACGGAGATTGACAATGAATTACCTCCAGAAATTCAAGGTCGAACCGGGAAGCAAGGTCGAGCTCAAGAAAATCGACCCTTCGTTCGATGATGGCCGCAAGAGCCACAAGGCCGCCGACGACGAAATCGAACACTATCAGGAAAAGCTACGACAGCTGCAGGACCTGCTCTACGCAGAGCACCGGCATTCGCTCCTCATCTGCCTTCAGGCCGTCGACACCGGCGGCAAAGACGGCGTGATCAACCACGTTCTGGGCGCCATGAACCCACAGGGCTGCCGTGTCGCGCCTTTCAAACAACCCTCCGCGGGAGAGGCGGCTCACGACTTTCTGTGGCGCGCGCACAATTCCGCGCCCGCCTGCGGCGAAGTCGTCATTTTCAACCGTTCCCACTACGAAGACGTCCTTGTCGTCCGCGTCCATAATCTCGTGTCTAAAGAAATCTGGTCCCGCCGCTACGACCTGATCAACGACTTCGAGAAGAACCTCGTTGATCACAACACCCACATCCTCAAGTTCTATCTGCACATTTCAAAAGAAGAACAACTGAAGCGCTTTAAGGAGCGCCTCGACGACCCCACCAAGCACTGGAAGATCAGCGAAGCCGATTACAGGGAGCGCGCCTTCTGGAAGGACTACGTGGCCGGGTACGAAGACGCTCTCTCCCGATGCAGCACAGAGCACGCGCCATGGTTCATCATTCCATCCAACCACAAATGGTTCCGCAATCTGGCCATTGCGCGCATCGTCGTCGAGCAGCTGGAATCGCTGCACATGAAATACCCCAAGCCCACTGTCAACCTTGAAAAGATTCGCCGCGAATACCACGCCGCCGAGCACGCCTAGCACCGTGCAGAGCCAAGGAAACCTTGCATGGGACATTCTTATGAAAAAGCCTCTGCTGTGTGCCTTGTTGCTGTTTGTAGCCTCTTCGTTCGCTTCAGCCTCATCCGTCTTTACCACGCGGCTTGACGATCCCAAAGCGGTCTATCTCACCGCGCAGGAATTCGGCGTACACGGCGATGGCGTCGGCGATGACACCGCGGCGATCCAGGCCGCCATTGACAAGGCGGAAGGCGGCGTTCGCGAGGGAATTGTGTTTGTGCCCTCGGGCCGCTACCGGCTCACGCGCACCGTCTATCTCTGGCCGGGCGTGCGTCTCATCGGCTATGGCAACATGCGCCCAGTCTTGCTGCTGGCTGACAACACGCCTGGTTTTCAAACAGGCGTGGGCGACATGGTCATTTTCACGGGTGCGAGTCCTGCCGCCATTCTCCGATCCGGCAAGCGCGTCCCGTTTCCGCCCCCAGGCAGCGTGCCACCGAACGACAATGTTGCGGACGCCGATGAAGACACGTTCTATTCGGCAATGAGCAACATCGATTTCGAGATCGGCGCCGGCAACCCGGCGGCCATCGCCATCCGCTTCCATGTCGCCCAGCACGCCTATCTCAGCCACATGGATTTCCATATCGGCTCGGGCCTGGCCGCTCTCACCGAGGTCGGAAACGAGGCCGAGGATCTTCGTTTCTATGGCGGGCGCTACGGCATCCTCACCGACAAGACCGCGCCAGCCTGGCAGTTCACCCTCATCGATTCGGTCTTCGAGGGCCAGCGCGACGCTGCGGTGCGTGAGCATGAGGTGGGTCTTACGCTCATCCGCGACACGTTCCGGAATGTTCCGGTTGCTATCGACATCGATCCGCACTATTCCGACGAGTTGTGGGTCAAAGATTGCCGCTTCGAAGAGGTTTCGCAAGCCGCCGTCATCATCAGCAACGAGGAGAGCCCCCTCACCGAAGTCGGCTTCGAGAATGCGGTTCTTAAGGATGTGCCAACCTTCGCCCTCTTCCGTGAAAGCGGCAACACTGTCCCCGGCAAGGGCGCGATCTACCAGGTTGCGAATTTCAACTTCGGACTCATCGTGCCCGGTGAGGGAATGACTGGCGCCATCGGCACGCGCTACGATGCTGCCGCGCTGACCGCCCTGCCCGCTCCACTTCCGCCGGCCATCCCCGCCCTGCCGCCCACTGCAGACTGGGTGAATGTCCGCACGCTCGGCGTTGTGGGAGATGGAGGTGTCGACGACACCTCCGCAATCCAGAACGCCATTAACACGCACCGCGTGCTCTATTTTCCCAGCGGCCATTACCGCGTCAGCGACACGCTCGCTTTGAAGCCCGGCACGATTCTGATCGGGCTGCATCCGACGCTGACCCAGTTCGACCTCAAGGATTCCACGCCGGGATTCCAGGGTGTGGGCGCGCCCAGGCCCGTGATCTCAGCACCCGCTGGCGGCTCAAACATCATCAGCGGTTTCGGAATTTACACCGGAGGCATCAATCAGCGCGCCGTCGGCGTTCTGTGGCAGTCAGGCGCCGGCTCGCTCATAGACGATGTGCGCTTTCTCGGCGGCCATGGAACCGGCTTCAATCCCTACAACAATAACCACACGGCCGATTCCATTCTCAGCAAGCGTTGGGACGGTCAATATCCCAGCCTCTGGGTGACGCATGGGGGCGGCGGAACTTTTGCGGACATCTGGACGCCTGACACATTTGCCCGGGCCGGTTTCTATGTTTCGGACACGAAGACTCCGGGCCATGTCTATGAGCTTTCCAACGAACACCACGTACGCAATGAAATTATTTTCGACCACGTCGAGAATTGGGACATCAATGCGCCGCAGACCGAAGAGGAGGCCGGTGAGAGTCCAGAATCGCTGTCGCTTGAATTCGACTGGTCGCGGAACATCACCGTCGCCAATTATCACGGCTATCGCGTCACACGTTCCCGCGCACCCTTCCCTGCCGCGGTTCGCCTCTACCACTCCGGGAACATACATTTCCGCAAC
>Ga0187884_10002554_pt1 | contig 15048 bp, 15 predicted proteins | sample June2016WEW_20_4_FD_132983 | JGI IMG/M metagenome (GOLD analysis project Ga0187884, IMG submission 132983) | Peatland microbial communities from SPRUCE experiment site at the Marcell Experimental Forest, Minnesota, USA - June2016WEW_20_40 | ecosystem: Environmental > Terrestrial > Soil >...
CCGCTGTAGGTCTCCTCGTATTGTCGCGAGACGGGCTTGTCGCTGGCCAAGGATGGGCTCTCCTCAATCTGCTTTTTGGTCAAATCGACAGAGATGTATTGTTCTTCTCTATTCACGGCGACCAGCGCATACGGGGAGATCAACACCTGCCTGCCCGTAAGCCAGTTACCTGTGTCGGCGACGAGATAGCGAATCGTCCAGTGATGGTCATCGAAGTAGAATTCTTTGACATTCCCTATTTCCCCGTCGAGGCTGTGCAATTTGTAACCCTTCAGTGTTGTGACTTTGTCGAGCATAAAAGTTGTCCTTTCGTTCTTTGAGTTTCGTTTTGTTCGCGATGAGCGACCTGCTCACAGTGTGTTTGAAAAATCGGTTTCACCGCGATCCGCGCGGTCCCCAACCCTCATATTTCGCCTGCGGAGGCGGCTGCGCTATGGGCGACACCTTTCTCCAAAAACGGCTGATGACACCGACCCGGCAGTGCTTGTGGCAAACCAAAATCGCCAGCATCTGTGTTGAGATGAACATCAGGCAAAGTGCGCGCTGCTCACCTTCATGGATCAGAGAGTTCATGGGCGTGTCTGCCTCCCAACCCCCTTTGGAAAAGCGCTCAGGCACTTAGGAGTCGGCTTGTAGCGTTCTTCTCGGCAGCTTGCAGGGGTAATGCCGCACGAGCAGGTTGCATGCGTTTAGCGCGAGCTCGTACGAACGCCCGCATATAAGACTGCGCTACCCGGTCCCAGACCATATGGCGTGCATAGAGGTAAGCTCGTTTGCGCATCGCCTGGCGGGCCGCATCGTTGTCCAAAAGTTCAATTGCCGCATTTGCGATAGCGGCTGGGTTCTCGAAGGGAACCAGCGCCCCACGCCCATCGTCCAAGAGTTCGGCGGCGTGCCAATACGGAGTCGAGATGATCGCCTTCCCGGCGCCCAAGGCATACGCGAGTGTTCCGGATACGGCCTGTGCTTCGTTGGGGTACGGCGTGACGTAAATGTCGGCCGAACCAACCAGCGAAGCCATTTCTTGAGGGCTGACGAAACTATTGTGGAAGACTACGTTTTCCTCGACTCCTAGCTCCTTGGCTAAGGCCTGCAATTGGAGCCGATATCGATCACCCTCACGGCGTCTGACATGCGGGTGAGTGGCACCCGCGATGAGGTAGACAACGTTGCTGTGCCGAGACAAGATGCGCGGCAGGGCGTGAATCACGTTTTCGAATCCCTTGTTTGGAGACAACAAGCCAAACGTGAGTAATACGGTCTTTCCTTCAAGTGAATACGAAGTTCTGTAAAGAGGCGGCTCCGTAAAGGGCAGGTCGGGGATGCCATGAGGAATCAGGTCAATCTTTTCGCCTGGAACTCTAAATATATCTTGCAGAAACTGAGAAGAGTGCTCGCTCATCACAATAAGACGATCAGAGCGCGTGGCGATTTCTTGCATAACGACTAGCTGGTCGACGTTTGGCTCACGAAGAACCGTATGCAGAGTTGTCACCACCGGCATTTTGAGGTGCTGCAGCAGCCGCAAAACATGGCTGCCGGCCTGCCCCCCGAAAATCCCATATTCGTGCTGCAAACACACGAGATCGACATTGATGGAATTAAGAAAGTCGGCGGCTGCTTGATAGGATGAGAGGTCGTCCTCGGTTATCTCGAATCGCACCCGCGCAGGGTAGCTGTACCGCGATTGCGGGTCATTTACGGCGACCACCGACACTCCAGCGGCGCCGTACTCAGCAGCAATGGCATCACACAAATCTGTCGTGAAGGTCGCAATTCCACACTGCCGAGGGACGTGGTTCCCGATGACCGCTACCCGTACTGGAAGCGAAGCGCTGGATCTCAACTGCAACAACGCCGCTGGTTTTCCTTCGAGCACCGGCGTATGCATTACCGTGAGTCGTGCCAATGGTCCTCTCAACGATGCGCTCTCTTGTGACGACATTCATAATCTCCTTAGGTTATGGCAACGGGCGCAAGATGTTCATTCAAGCCCTCAGACTCTTCGCTGCGCTCTTCAAAGCTCTCGAACTCGGCCTTCATTCGGCGCCGCATGCGTCGAGAGCACTCGTTCAGAAGTTCGTTGAAACTCCTTAAGGTCGCGTCTGCTTCAACGCCGGTACTGATGTGCCCGCCCGGAAATAGCTCGGGGCAGCCTGCGTGAATTAACCAAAAAGTGTCCGACGGCAATCGCACCATCGTGACCTGGCGAACGAGCATTGCACCGCATCATGGGCACCCGAGACCTCACATCCGTCTCGGGTGCACCCGCGCTTTTGAAACCTAACTACTTTCCAGCCTCAACGGCCTGCGCCTTGGCGCCCTTGACTGCGGCCAGGAACGAGTGTGCCGCAGGTGTCGCCGCTACATTACCCATCAGTACATTACGGGTTGCGACCTTACGCCCGTAAATAGCCTGCATGGAATCGTCGTCGCGACGAATCGAAGCGCCGGTCAACGTGAGTCCAGCAAAGGCGCCCTTGGCGCGTGAGTAGGTCAGGACTTCGGTATCCAGCTTCCAATCGGTATCGGCCGAAGCATGACGACCAACTGGTCCAGCGGCCGCCGAGGCGTCCGCTCCCAGTTGGAACTTGCTGGCCAGCAGATGCTGCATGCCTTTGTCATTCTGGATGATCATGACCAGGTCTACGCCCTCGACCCCGATCTGCAATCCCCAGCTGCCGCCCGTGATCGCAAAGAACGCTGGTGCACTCCAGCCATTGGCAGTTCGGCATGTAGTTACGCCTCTGCCATTTTCCGCACCAAACACGAAGCCGCCCTTGATCATGTGCGGTACCACGGCTACGCACTTTGCGTGTTCCAGTACCTCTTCCGGAATGCCCTTGTCAGGCGTGGCCATGATCTCGTGCAGCACTTTGGCTGCATTATCCAGTCGATCGGTCGATGAATCGAGCTTCGACTCCGCCCAGCCCAGGCTGGACAGACTCAGCAACGCAACGAACAGCATTAGTTTCTTCACGGTTTTCGCCTCTTCTTCTGCCCCCTGCGCCATGTCTCTTGCTTCGGTCGTATTTATAGCGCACGAAGGTGCTTAGTACGTTAGCGGGTCAGGATGAAGTCGTCTGAGCAATAATGCTCACGTGATAAACGGGTTTTCCGGCCGGTTTGTGTAGAGGATCCGTCCTGCTGTGATCTGCTCGTTTGTGCGTATGTGCTGTTCGGCAGCCGCGAGAGTCTAACTGCCGTCGCCCCATAGCAGCAAAGGCGAGGACAAGCAGGCTGCAACCGATTGAAGTAACCAAACTTATCGGCGGTGTTGGCTTCAGCAGAGACTCGGCGCTGCGATTCTTCCATCGTCTGCGCCTTGCCATCAGCCAAATCTAACGCGCATCTTCGGCCGTCTGCAAGGCTTGGCGCGTTGAGATGAATTCACACCCCCGTCTTGCGCGAAATTTTGCCCAGCAATTCCCATTTCAAAGTGCAAGCAGTTGCCCTTTTTCTGGAGCTGCGTAATATTGACTATACTCACAACATTCTCCACCAGCATTCAACCGATAGGAGGTGCTCTGAGGAGCGTTCTTCGCGCTCCATGGCTTAGCGGGGGGTAGGCAATCAATCCCCATGAATAGTAAGCACAGGAACTTTGCTGTTCCTCACGACGTAATCGGCAACGCTGCCCAAAAGCAGATGCTCCAATCCCGAGTGACCGTGGGTTCCCATTACGATCATTTGGCAATTCAGTTCCAGCGCAGCATCCACAATGGCGGGACGCGGTGAAGCTTCACGAACGACAGTCTGAGCATCGGGTATGAGCGCCTTCAATTCCCCCATGCGCTTATCAGCTTGCTCGCGTAGTACATGGAGCGGAGCAACATCAGCCACGCTACCTGCCTCCGCACCTAACCCCGCCACTGCGCCGATAACGTGGTCGACAACGTGCAACAGAATCAGCTTTGCCCCGAGCGCGTCAGCGAGGGACCGTGCCCATTTCAAAGCATTGCTGGCATGAGGCGAGAAATCTATTGCGACGAGAATTCTGGAAATTTGTGGCACGCCAGCCGTGGTTTGATTTTTCGTGTTCATCTGGAATTTCCTCTTTGACTTCGAAAACGGCAAGTATTTTACACCCAATGCGCCTGCTCCGATCTTGTTGAGGCTTCGATGGTTCTGTTCACGTCCGGTTTGTTCTAGCGCTTCTTGCGCCAGCCTCCAAACTCATTCCTCGACGTAGATCAGCCGCTGAGAGTCTCTTCCGTAAGACGGAGGATGCCGTCCGGTCAACCCCGACACCCGTGCTCCGACTGATGCGGGATCAATGCCTGTGAGCAAGATTGAACAGACATTAATTTCTGCACTTGGTAGTTTTTGAGATCGCCGGGCACGTGAAAGGGGCTAACAGACGGATTGTTCGTCCACAGTCACGGGAAGACTCAAATGGTCACGACGTAACGCCATAACTCCAACAACGTAGAAAGAAAGTTCACGGTGAATGCGTCGATGATGCTCGTGGCACTCTTGGCAATATTAGGACTCGTCGCTGAGTGGGTAACATTATTGTTGTTCAAGAGATACGAAATGACTCCAGTCCGAAGCATCCCAAAGGAGATCAAAGACCCGGTGATCGTCGGCGATCCCGGCATAAACTTGTGTCTTGTAGACAGTCGGAAGCAGGATGGGCCGGTAGAGCGGTACACGCGATTCTTGGAAGACAATCCAGCCTGCTTCCCGCTGTTTGATGAACACTTTGCTGATGAGGGCATTATTTCCATCGCCGGTATTGCCTCCCCAGTGTTTGTCATGTCGCTTCCCCAATGGAATATGGTTTTCGATATCTAATCGGCGGAGCTAAACGGACCATGAAAGAATACAAATTCATTTAGAACAGCAATAAGACTGAACTTGAAAACGAATTAATAAGTTATCCGTTGAGGGCTGGTAAGCCGTCAACATTAGTGTGCTCGGCATTCCCGCTGTTGAACTGGTTGTTTTGCTGGTCAGAAAGAAGAACGCACCAGCAGTTGGCGATATTGTAGAAAATTGGAAGAACTAAAAGGAGGAATGCAAAATGAGAAAACATCTGACAATCACTCTGTTAGCTATTGCTGGTTTATTTCTTGGGACAAATGGCTTTACTCAAGAGAAAAAAGGGGCGGGGGTAGGAGATATAGCTAGCAAAACGACAGAAGGTCAGCGAATTAATGCTTTTATGGTGGGAAAAATCATTGGCTCCAAGGTGATTAATTTAAAAGGGGAGACGTTAGGAAAGATCGAGAACTTAGTCATCGATATAGATACGGGAAGAATTGTGTACGCTGTCCTTGAATCCGGCGGTTTTTTGGGCATCGGGGATAAGCTCCTTCCCGTCCCTTGGGAATCCCTTGCAGCACTTCCATCAGAAGGCCTATTCTTCCTCAATCAATCGAAAGAACAAATGGAAAAAGCACCTGCTTTTGACAAGAACAAGTTACCAAACATGGCGGATATGAATTGGGGGGAGGGCATTTTCAAACATTATCGTGTTCCCGTATATGAACAACGAGGACTAACGGGCGACGGTTATGGCGGCTCTGGTTATAGCAGTTATTTCGGTGACCCAATGCATCCTGGTCCAGGGGGAGAAGACCCTTACACAACACTTTTTGACTCTAAAACAATAAAGACCATCTCAGGACAAGTAATCAAAGTAGACCAGGTTCCCAACCAGATATTCGGCAGGGAAATGCGATTGACTCTCTTTATTGACAATAAAGAGGTGCTGCCGGTTTACCTGGGTCCTGCCTTTTACATTGTTGGCCCTGAGCAAGTAAACAATTTTAAGATAGGTGATAAAGTCACCGTGACTGGCTCACAAATCACGGTTCGTGGTGAGCTTTTCATGCTTGCCACAACTGTGAAGCGAGGAAATAAAGTCTTGCGGTTGAGAGACAAGGACGGGACTCCAGATTGGGTTGTATGGAGAAAAACGAGTGATTGACCGTTACAAAATCCGATAGATTCAATGGGGACATCTTCTTGTCCTTATGTTATGCCCGATGGGTAGCCACTTGATTGGAACCAGTTTGGCAACTGGCAAACGGCCATACGGTTGTTGCCGTTGTCGGCGTATGGGTAACGGGAAGGAGATGGAAGGCAAGCTAAGGCCCGGAAATAGACTCATCAGGCGTGCGGGAGTGGATGGGTTTGTGACAACAGCCAACGAGGCCGCCTGCGCGACGGATCAACTCCCATCGTGAGATTGTGGTGAGCATGAGACACTCTTTGTGCCGTCAGCCTTGCCTGATGGGTTCCATCAATTGATAGGTGGCGTGATGCTGAGCATTCAGAAAATTCTTGTTCCTGTTGTGTTCACGGATACTTCCCAGCACGTCGTGCACCAGGCCGCGTGGTTGGCGCGCCGCTTTCATGCAGAGATGATCCTGCTGCACGTGGTGACGCCTCTCAGCTATCCCGCCGGCGGGCTGGAGAGCGGGCACGAGATCACCGCGCGGGATTTGCATGCGCACATCGTCCAGCGGGCTCAGAAAGATCTGGATCAGGCACTGCAGCCAGAACTCGATGGGATTGCGGTCACACGCGTGCTGCTCAGAGGTGACCCGGCTCACGAAATCGTAAAGAGGGCTCGCGACCGGAATGTCGATCTGATCGTGATGTCGACCCATGGCTATGGTGCGTTCTACCGCTTTCTGCTGGGCTCAGTGACAGCGAAGGTACTGCACGAAAGTCATTGCCCGGTCTGGACAGGCGCTCACTTGGAACAGGCGCCGGCGCGCGAATTCTCGATCCGCCACGTCCTCTGTTCGGTGGATTTGAGCGGTCACAGCCACCACACCGCGTCGCTGGCCGCCGAGATGGCCGCGGCCGTTGATGCGAAGCTTACGCTCGTCCACATCACGGCCAGTGTGGAGATCTACGGCCCCGGCGGATCCCACGTCGACCCCGCGTGGAAGGAGACAATCGTCGGCTTTGCCGCCAAAGAGATCGCCAAGCTTCAGCAGGACGTGGGCACGAAGGCCGAAGTCATCATCGATAGCGGCAATGTCCCGGAGCTGTTGAACCGAGCGGCCGAGCAAACAAAGGCGGACGTCCTGGTCATCGGATACAGTCCTCTTCGAGGCCATTTGGGGGACAACGGCAACGGCTATGGGATCATTCGGGAATCGCACCTCCCAGTCCTGAGCGTCTGAGGACTCCGGCGCTTCAACGGGAGTTGACTGGCAGCGCTTGCATTCTTGGATTCGCACCACTCGAACCGTCAGTCGATCAGCAACCCGCTGTGGACCAGCGCCTTTTCATGGCGCACAACACAGAAGTGCTAGATGTCCATGTACTCCGGATGGTAATCCTTCCAAATACCTGTCGCCGGGGAAATCAGGCGCACGGGAGCGTCGTCGGCATGTTTGCTGGTCCTTGCCCAGTGCCAGGCGTGCTCGATTTCAGAGCTTTCGAAGTAACGCGTCTCTGACTGCAGAACCGCTGCTCCCGCCACGACGTGTATGACAATCTCTTCCCACTTGTGAGCACCGACGACTGCCATGCGAGCGATGTGATTCGAGAACTTCTGGAGGAATCGCATTTCGTTCCAGGTGGCTTTCCATTCGGCACCCTGCATTTCGGTGAGATCGGCCAATATGCCGATTGGGTGCTTCTTTCGTTCCGCGATAAAAAAACCAATCTGCGGCTCGAAGGCCTTTACTTCTTCGGCCAATATTCTCCCCACGACCTTGAAGCCAAGTGCCGTTCCGCCGCTTTCCTTGAGCCTCTCAATCACAAAAGCACCTCTTCCTTTCGTCACATCTATTGACTTTCATGCCGGCGAAGCTGCGCTGACTGCGGCAGCCCGGTGGAAACCGCGTGTTTACCATTGAGAAATGAACATACAACGTCTGCTTCGAGTGTGGACATAAGTTCGACTATTATTGCACTGCTCATGCACCCCGTACGCTCGAGCGTTAACTATCAAGTTTTGTTTTGCTGCACGTATCGCCGCCCCAACACCATCTTCAATAGCATCAGCAACGGCGGATGTCGTTCGTGAAGTCTTGCGTGCGCTCATCTTGATGTGAAGCATCGCGTGAAGCGTCGAATCGTCTATTTCTTATCTGCACGTGATTTTTGGAAGTCTTGATAGTATTCGTCGAGTACCTGCCGCGTGAATTTTCCGATTGCAGCGTATTCGCTATCCGTGAGGTTGGCGAGCGACACCCGTGCCGAGGTATCGACGACCTCGAATCCGTTACCAGGCAACAATACGACACCAGTCTCTTTTGCCAGTCGAAACAGAAAACCGATTCCTAAATCGCTTTTGACAAACCATGCCTCGAATTCCGGTCCGTATAGCTTCCCGCCTATCTCCTGCAAATCTATCAAAGTGTAATAATTGGCATCGTTGGGTTCACGCGCGGCCTTAATGCCCATATTGCTGTAGAGCGTTCGATATCTCTGCCGGATCAGCTGTTTGGCGGCATCTTTGTAGCGATGTTCGCGATCCATCAATCCGTTTAGTGCGAATAACGCCATTTGTAACTGTTGAGGCCCCGACAAGCCAGCCGTGTGGTTTAATGCGACAGCGCGACTATCCGCGACCATGCGATCGATAAAGCGTAACGCGCGCGGCTGCGTAGTCAGGGAGGCATAGCGCGTGTCGAGGAGAAGCTTATGTTTTTCCGGCAGAGCAGCCAGTGCGGCATCAAATACGTTATCGTCATGCAAAGCGATGGCGCCGAGACGCCAACCGGTTGCGCCAAAGAACTTCGAAAACGAGTAAACACATAACGCATTGCGCGGGCATTTTGCAAACAGTGAAACGAAGTCGTCCGCAAAGGTGCCGTAGACATCGTCCGTGACGATAAAGAGATCTGGACGGTGGGTCGCAATCAGCGCGGCCAACTGGTCCAAGACGGCGTCGGATAGCTTCGTCGACGGTGGATTACTGGGATTGACGATACAGAATACTTTGATCGCAGGGTCTAGCAGCTTGGCGATTTCGGCCACCGGCAGCTGCCAGTCTGCATGTTCGTCCATCCGGATGTCAACGATTTCTAACTGGTAATCATTGAGAACTGGGATTTCCAGATAAGGCGAGAAAATGGGCGTACTGATGGCGATTTTGTCTCCCGGTTGAATCAGCCTGTTTTCCCGCAGGCTTTGGAAGATGTAGGTCATTGCCGCTGTGCCACCCTCAGTGGCAAACACTGAAAAGTTGCCGTTACGTGGCAGCGGTCCGAACATTTCCTGTGCAAGGTACGCTTTGACAATTTCCTCAGTATGAAGGAGCATTCTCGGCGGCGTGGGGTAGTTACATCCCAGAAATGCACTGACCATTTCGAAGAGAAACGCATCCTGGTTCAGGCCAAGTTGATCTTTGACATAGGATATGGCCGAACGCAAGAAATGGATCCCATCGGTTTTGCTATGATGGTTAGCATAGGCCTCGAATCTTTGCACGATACCGTCGTGCTCTGGCAGGCCGCCGAACCCACTGTTTAAATACGAGTAAGACCGCTCCGCTTCGCCCATAGCAAATTCACCCAGGCTCAAAAACGCCCAACGCGGCAATGTCGCTAAGAAATTGGGATTGCCGCGCCCCGCGTTCAACATCATTCGCTGAGCGTCTGAAGAGGCAATTTTTATTAGCTGGTCTTTAAGTTCAAAGGGGCTCAGTTCTGCGACTTGACTGAAATCGTGTTCTGACATGATAGTGCCTCGGTATTGAATTAGCCGCCTGCGTTTTTAGTAATGATGCCAACGATGACAGGACCCCAAAGGGTGAGGAACACGTTGGCAACGGCGTAGGTGACCGTAAACGAAACGACCGGCGTGGCATTGCCTGCCTTCGACAGTAAAGCCGCGAAGGCAGGGTTGGCACTGCGACCGCCAGCGACGCAAGCCAAAGCCTCAATAGGGTTCTGGATGCGCAGGATGTAGTAGGAGAAGAAGAACGTAATGATCTGCGGAATTAGCGTTACGCCAACACCGAGAAAGAATAGCGTCATGCCGTATTGCCGAATGGCGACCAGTGCTTGGGGGCCGGCGGTGATACCGACAATTCCGACAAAAACAGCTAGTCCGAAGTCGCGGAGGAAGTTGGAAGCGCCGAGCGGTAACGCCGAAAAGTTCGGGTGCACACTGCGCAACCAGCCAAAGAGCAAGCCGGACAACAAACAACCACCGCCGCTGCCGATTGAGATCGGAACACCCCATATCTTGAACTGAATCAAGCCGATGAGCATGCCGATGAGCATACCGATGCCAAAGAAAACGAAGTCGGTGACTGCTGCAGCGGTGATTTTGTAACCGATCTTTGACTGCACTCGATTGAGGTCGGTCGGACTCCCGGTGAAGTGCAATTCGTCGCCGCTTTTCAATTGAAGTTTGCTCAGGAGAGGTAGATCCCGTCCCATACGCTTGGCTGACGTTAAGAACACGCCATGGCGAGTGTCCACATTGACATGGTCATGGATCTCGCCCAGTTCGCGGCCACTGAGGGCGCGGTTAGTCAATATGATTTCGCGGCTTTCTTGAACCAGCAACAGACCATTCGGGGCGCTTACCTCCCGACCGAAGAAGTCGGAAGCAGTCTCCATGACGCCGATTGTACCGGTGACAGCGACGCTATCACCGGCCTGAGCGATCGTTGCGTCGGTAAAATCGAGTGCCTTGCCATCGCGGAAAACGGCCTCAACCGCAGCATCAGAGAGCTTTTTGTCGATCGCTAGCGCCGTCTCACCTACTGCCTTACTCGTTTGCGCGACTTCATAGATGCGTGTATCGATGTCCCGAACCGCGTTGAATTGCCCTGGGTCAAGTTCTGCGTGACCACCAGACATCAGTTTTGCAAGCTTCACTGCCTCTTGGCGAATATTCCACTTCATCACCATCGGTAAAAACCAACTGACCATAATGATCGGCCCGAGCGACCCAAAGATGTAACAAACGGCATAACCGACGGCGACATTGGTCTGCATCGTCTTGATTAATGCAGGAGAAAGCCCTAACTTGGCGATTGCATCTCCGGCTGTGCCCAGAATCGCAGACTGGGTGAGCCCGCCAGCTGCAAGTCCAGCCGCCATCCCTCGATCCAACCCGAACATCCGAGCAGCCAGCACGACACAGAGCAGCCCCGTGAAGCACATGACGAAAGAGGACGCCAACTGGTTAAGCGACCGCCTGTTGAGCGCATGGAAGAACTGAGGCCCACCTTGAAACCCGACAGCGTAAATGAACAGGGCAAAGAATATGGCCTTAATGCCACTGTCTATCTTGATGCCAAGCTGTCCAATGACAACGCCGACCAACAGAGTTCCGGCAATACCACCCAAGACGAAGCTGCCGATTTTGATCTTTCCAACCAGATACCCGATCGCGATGGTTGCGAAAAGCGCGAGCAACGGCTCGAGAGTGAATAGGTGACGTAGAAGCTCCATGTTATTTTCCTCGTCTCGTCCTCGTCGGCTGCCAGAATGACGTCACGAACAACATTTGACATGCCCCGGTACCATGTAATCCGTCAGTACTCTCGTGTAAGGCGGCTGTCCATTCCAGTCATTAACGAGGGCCAATCGGACATTCATAACGAACAATGCATCAGCGTTTACATCGAGTATCGTGTCCGCGGCACGTTGCACATTTCTGGTCAAGTGTCGCGGGCAACGCATCTCAAGATGTTTAGGTTAGGCGACCCGCATGGCTTCTACGGGCGGTTGATGCACGTTGATCTCTTCGGCGCCGGCGCTTTGCAGAACATTACGAGCCTGCTGGACCTCATCGGCAGTTCCGTGCGCGATCAGCAGGAACTTTCCAGCTTTGAGCGAAGTCTCGTACTTCACCACGCTGTCCTTCGGGATACCGAGGCTGAATAGTCCCGCCCCCACAGCACTTATCCCGCCAACCATAACCGCGCCCTCCAAAGCACCGATGATCCAGGTTACGATGGGACCTGCGGCAATGATCGGACCGATACCGGGGATGACCAGGAACGCCGCTCCAAATAACATGCCCCACAGCCCGCCCCAGAAGGCACCCATTTTGCCCCAGTACATCATCCTGTCGCCTGTGTTGTAGAAGCCGACCACATCTTCGTTCGAACGGTAATCACTTCCAACAATCGAGAGTTTCTTGACGTCGAACCGGTCATCCTTCAATGCCTTGATTGCATTCTCGGCTCCGGAATGCTGCGTGAAAACTGCAACAACGGAATTCTGTGCGTTTTGTTTTAGCGTGCTAACCATCTTGAACTCACTTTCTACCCTGTAGGGTCAATCGCTCGATGTGGTGGCCGGTTTGCCTGTGGCTCTGGGTACGATCAATTCGTTTGTAAGCCGTCCTTACAGTGGCCCGACGTACCCCAAGCTACCAATTGCAGAGATGGAGGTCTGTTCAATATTGCTCACCGTAATTTGTGACGGGCAAAGACAGGAACCTTTGATAGCAGAGCTGGTTTCGGGGAGTCGTCATTCGGTTAAATGATGGAGAACCTCGTCATACCCCGCGAGTCAGTACCTCTTGGTGCTCCCATCCGGAGGAAAAAGCAGCTTCCAGCTTTGCTGCTGGCAATCTGTCTATTTCTTCCAGATTCACCCTCGTTTCACGACAGGAAACTTATGGGACACCTGCTTGAAGTGAGCCATTGTGAACAGACTTCGACATCTCTGAAATGAGAAAGTTCCCGCTAGAACATTTGCGAGCGAGACGGAGTCTTCAGTGCGTTTCGTCTGGAAATCGTGCCTTTCGATCCGCGCAACTCATCAGCAGAGCGACAGCGGATACGCGAAGGACAATCGGACAAGAGGAAAAATGCGTAACATCGGCTCCATTCGTTCGCCGCCGATTGCACTCGTACTGCTGGCCAAGTCGGCGACATCCTACGCGCGAATCGGCTTAAAGAGGGTGTGTCTGCGCCAGCCCGCAGGTGATTCCCAAACGCGGTAGGGGCGGAGCATGATGAGTTGCCGAAACCGTTAATCAACATTTGAGCTACCATCGAGCCAATATTCACGAGCGACGGAGAGATCGTAATGAAAAGCACAACAGCTGTGAAAGATCCGGTGTGCGGCATGAACATAGAAACGGCCACCGCTGCTAGACAAACCGAGTACAAAGGGAAGACGTATTACTTCTGCGGCTCCAAGTGCAAAGAGAAGTTCGATCTTAAGCCGGACCAATACTTTGGCAAGTCTGCGGGAGTGCCGAAGAGCGGCCCTGGCTGCTGCGGTTAAATCCAACAACGCCGCGGGTGAAAGCCATGCCAGCCGTTGCCCCAAGCTTCCGCTACCATGGCTCATATGGGCTGGGTGTTTTTCTGCTGCCTTGGATTGCGCTGTTGGTCGCGGCAGGCCGGACCCGGAAACGTCGTTGGTCAACCTGAGCCGTATTGCTCAGACGGCTTCATCCCAACCCCGCTTAACGTAAGCTCCACGAAAGGAAAACATAATGAGAACACTTCGAAAGTTGCTCGTTGTATTCGCGGCAGCCGCTGCGTTGGCAGCTGCGGTCTTCGCACAGCAGTCGACTCCGGCACAAGGATCGCCGACCACGGAAGGCATGCAGGGAATGCATGGACAAATACAGAACCAACACATGGCTGGCATGCAGCCGTGTCAGGACAACATGCAATCTATGATTCGGGCGAATGATCGAGCAAAAAGGGACATAGCCGAAGCGAAGCAATCGAATGATCGTGTTAGGATGCGCGCAGCACTGGACGAAGCCGAAAAGGCACTGAACGCCGTTGACCAACACGCAGCAACGTGCATGAGCATGATGCAGAATATGGGTGGTATGGGCAACACGAGCAGTCCCATGCATGGAATGGGGGACAGCTCAATGATGAATCACGAAAACAGTGGGCCGACCAATCAACAGCCCAAGTAGCCAATGCGGCCAGTTCCCATGTTGGGGTATGCACGCGCACTCATAGCAAGCGGGCGCCAGCGTCTGTTTGCATGGACGCTTGCGCATTTCAACAGCTATTACGAAAAGAAACTGGCCGATGCTAAACGAACCCTGCTTTCGGATATTTCCGGAACAATCGTCGAAATCGGTCCAGGCACCGGCGCCAATCTTTCATATTTCTCTCACAATATTCGTTGGATTGGGATTGAGCCGAACCCGTTTATGGATAAGTATCTTTGGAAGCACGCGAATGCGCTGGGCCTGCAACTGGAGATACGGCGAGGGACCGCCGAAGATTTGCCGGTGCCGGATTCCAGCGCCGATGCCGTGGTTAGTACTCTCGTTCTGTGTTCCGTCAGCGACGTAGCAAAAGCTCTTGCGGAGATATTACGGGTATTGAAGCCAGGCGGGCGCCTGGTTTTTATCGAGCATGTTGCCGCACCGCGAGGAACATGGCTACGGCGTCTTCAGACCTGGGTCAATCCGGTCTGGAAGGGATTGGGGGAGGGGTGCCATCTTGATCGTGAGACTTGGGTAGCGCTCGAACGCGCCGGCTTTGCCAAACTCGACTATTCGCATTTCGGAGTTTCAATTCCACTTGTTAGCCCGCAGATCGCCGGAATGGCGGTCAAGAGCCAGTTTGACGGACACAATTAACCCAAGCGATGCTGGCAACAACGGTCCGGCGTGATCGACGGAGCACTTCACAATCGGAGGGGGCAACGGAGATGTCCAATTCAGTAATGCACCACGACTTTCTTGGGGCTGCTAAACCGCCACCAGTTAGCGCGGGATGTAGTGCGGCGTCAGTGCATGGGGCGGCGGCATTGATCCCCTGCGCGGAGACCGAAAACTGTTACGGGGGCGGTGCAAGATATGCGGCCGCCTTCCAAGTAACGGATGATTGAGAACCGTTCGCGGCCAGTCGTGCATCACAATATATGGGTATGGCAATTCGTTTGGGGGCGCACCGTGCATATACTCTCAAAACGCTTTCAGAGTGTTAACGTGGTTACTCTAAGCACCCTAAGGGAGCACTTGGAAACCATCAGCAGTCCCGAATGCAGATTCACAATCGAGAAAGTGCGCGGTGACCGCATAACGATTCGTAGCGAGAGTTTGATTTCAGGAAAGAAAATATCCGTAGTGCTGCCAGCATATCCCACAGGTCACGAGCACGATGTGCCCGGCAATCCA
>Ga0187884_10002568_pt1 | contig 14981 bp, 7 predicted proteins | sample June2016WEW_20_4_FD_132983 | JGI IMG/M metagenome (GOLD analysis project Ga0187884, IMG submission 132983) | Peatland microbial communities from SPRUCE experiment site at the Marcell Experimental Forest, Minnesota, USA - June2016WEW_20_40 | ecosystem: Environmental > Terrestrial > Soil >...
AGCGTGCTGGCCAGCGGCAACCCGAAGCGCGTCGGCAAACGTGTGGTGAACAAGGCCATTGGCCGGTCGGTGGTGAAGCTGCTTTACCTCCGATAGCCCTCTCCGCCGATTATTTCAGAGGTCCTGCCGCTATGGGCCATCCCGCCTCGCGGGACCCCTGAGGGGGCTCAAAAGCCGGAAACTCCTTCTTAATTCAACGCCTATGGCCCTCCCGCGCATGGTACTGTCCCTGAGAGCGAGATGGCAGAGTGGGTAGCGCGGAGTTGTTCTTGAATTCTGCGGCTGGTAGGCCGTGGGATCGTCGCAGGGCGGGAGAGTTACAAACCAACTCTGGGCAGCCTGCTTTTCGCCTGGCACTTCCTTAGGCTGCAGGCTGCTCATTTTTCTCGCGCCGCGGCGATTTTCCGCGCCACCTCGATAGGGATCACTCGGCGCGCCTTAGCCTCTTAAATTCAGCCTCTTCCTGCGCAGCCTCAGACGTTCGGCCGAGGTCGCGGTAAATTTGCGCCAGGAGGAAGTGGACGGAAGGATCCTCAGGGTCTGTCTTTGCGGCGGGCTCCAAGGTCGAGAGTGCTTCCGTTTTCCGTCCTAGCTGAAGCAGGGCCTTCGCCATGCCCAGGCGAACGGGAGTGGCGGAAGGATTGAATTCCAGGGCCTGCCGGAAGGCGGTAACAGCGTCGTCCAGTTGACCATGCTTGCGGTAGATTTCACCAATTTCGTATTCGGCCTGAGCGCTCCTCGGATCCAGCTTCAGTTCTTGCCGAAGTTCCGTCAGGGCTTGCTGCCAGGCATCGGCATCGGTGGAATGCGTAAGCAGCAGGACGGCAATTTGCAGGTGAACCCCCACAAGAGTGGGATCCAGCTTAAGGGCTTGGCGGTAGGCATCCAAGGCAGCTTTCCAGTTCCCATCCGTGGCAGCAACGGATCCCATTACCTGAAAGCTCCGTGCCGAATTCGGCGCCACTTTCATGAGCTTCAGATATATCTCGGAAGACAACCTTCCATAGAGTTGCCCGGCGGCATAAAGAACGTCAGGATCATCAGGGTAAGCGGCCAACAGCTTCTGGGTTATTTGATCCGCTTCCATTCTGTTCCCCTCTTGATCTGCGCACCTCTCCAAACTGAGACCGAGCATGCGCCGCAACTTTGGGTCGGGATTAGAAGCAAATTCCCGCTCCAAGCCTCTCATGGCGTCGGGACAATCTCCCATGGCTGCCTGGCTGAGTGGCAGAAACGATTTTGCGGTCACAAGGGATGAATCGTGCCGAAGGGCTTCCTTAAACTCTGCAACGGCCTTGTCATACTGATGATCGGCGTAGTAGGCGAGTCCGAGGTTGGCGCGGACTTCCGCAAGGCTCGGGTCGAGTTTCAAGGCAGCAGAGAGGTGCCGCTCCGCGCCGCTGAAATCGCCGCTCTTCAGCGCCGCAAGGCCCTGTTGCACCTCCGCCGTAACCGTCGGCGAAGGTTGTTGGGTAAAAGCCGCGGGCGCCACCAAAAACAAAGAGAGCAGGCAACCCGTGACCTGTTGCTTCATGGTGAAGCATTGTAGCCGAATGCGCACTCCCGCATCAATCAACAATCCGCTATTGCGGTCGGCCAGAAGGTCAAGTTCCATCGCCGCTGGATATTCTGCGAAGACGCTGGGAGAACAGAAGCGGGCGCAGGCCGAGAAACTCCACGGCATCTACTTGCTCATAACCGGCCGCAGCGATCTAACGGCTGACGAGGTTCGGTTTTCCGAATGCGGTTTTCGGTAGTGGTGTCATTTGGAATATCATCCCTTACGAAACGCCGGTCATTCCCGCAAAAGCGGGAATCCAGTCCGCGGACAGCGCATTTCCGAAGGTTTGTGGAGTGGATTCCCGCTTTCGCGGGAATGACTGCGGCCTAGAGCGCCTGTTTCCCGCAAATGACACCACTACCCGGTTTTCCGAATGCTTGCCATCCGTGCGTGGCATCTGCTATCAGTAGAGTCGGGATCTTGGTCGGTTCTGGGGGTGCCAAGGGTGATTATTCCCCCTCGGAATATGGACAGTACCTTATCCGGCAAACGCGGGCTTATGGCGCCTCTCTGGATGTGTTTGCTGCTCTTTAACAGCGCGACCGGACGCGCCAGGAGTCCGCAGTCAATTCAAGCCCCCACCCTTGAGGACGAGTTGCAGGCTGCAGCCGTGGCAGACAAAGCTGGGGAGTATGCGACAGCCGCAAAACATTATCAGGATTTCCTGGATAAGGTTGATCCGGCTAAAATGAAGCCGCAAGCCGTTGTTAAGGTCCGCACCCGGCTTGCGACGCTTTATTTTCTGCTTCACCAATACCGCGAATCCCTTCGCACTGTCGCGCCCGTCACAGAAAACAAAGACTCATCGGCCCCAGTTCCTGAGCAGGCCTGGCTGGTCCAGGGTTTGGACGATCTTGAAATCAACCAGTTGCCCGAGGCGATCCAAGCCTTGCGAGAGGCCCTTAAGTTGAACCCTGCCAGCGGCACAGCCCGGCTTGCCCTGGGGGATGCATTGGCTCGCAGCGGGAACCTTGCTGGCGCCATCGATCAATTCAAGGAGCAATTGCGTCGCACTCCCGACGAAGTGGAAGCATGGTATAAGCTGGGGCTCGCTTACGCCTTCTTGTCCAAAGAGACGTCCAACAAATTCTGGCAGCGATACCCAAAGGATTCACTCGGTCAGCAACTTAAAGCCGAGGGATGCATTTCCCGCGGCAGCACTACAGAAGCTTTGCGCATCCTGTTTGGGCTGTTGCAGGAGAACACTTCCAAGGCTGGACTTTACGCCGACCTGGGCATGGCGCTGCTTAACCTGGATTTTCCTCAAACCGCGGAGATCCAGTTCCAGAAGGAACTCAAGCGGAATCCCCACTCGCCGGATGCCCTTTTTGGTTTGTCGGCGACCATGTCGTTGCGGGGAGACTGGGACGGCGTTGCGGAGAAGCTTAGAGCCCTTGCGGAATCAAACCCTCAGGAATTGACCCGGCTTTTTGACTCTTCTCCCCCCATCGTCCTACGGCAAGCCTTACAGCAAAAGCAGATTACGATTCCCGCTCACTTCGCTCAAACACCTGTGGGAGCAGTTTGGAGGAATTGGCTGCAAGAGTCTGACGTGGACCTGTCAGCGATGAAAACGAATCCCGAAAAGACATGTTCTGAAGCCCTCGGCCCTCCGCAACTCGAACCCGGAACATGGCTCTCTGAAGCTTGTTATCGGCAGGTCGCCGACCAGTTGCGCAAGCAGAAGGGAACCTACCAGTCTGAACGGGACAAACTCGCGGAAGCCGAGCTCCGGCAGGGAGCTCTCGAGGATGCCGAGGCCGCAGCGAGGCGCGCGCTGGAATCAAGGCCGTCTGACGGATGGGCAATGTATTGGCTCGTGCAGTCTTATGAGGCGCTTGGATACGAGGCTTTTCGGAAAGTATCCCTGTTGAGTCCCAGCTCGGCGCGCTTGCTTCAGATGATGGCCAAATATTATGCTGACAAGCACGAAACTTCCCACGCAGTAGCGGAATATGAGGCGGCCATGAAGATGTCACCGGATTTGCCAGACCTTCACCTGGGTCTCGGCACCGTCTACTGGGAAGCCGGGAACTGGGATCGGGCCGAGGCGCCGCTTCGCAGGGCGCTGGACTTGTCGCCAAGTTTGCTCGCCGCGAGCTACGAGCTTGGCGACGTCTACGTTCAGAAAAGACAATGGGAACTGGCCATCCGCTACCTGCATCCCGCCGAGGGGGATCAGACGCTTAATTACCAAGCGTGCTTAGATCTTTCCAAGGCCGAGGCGGCCCTGGGACACACCCAGAAGGCCATTGATTATCTTTTGCGCCTGGCAGGACAAGACCAGGATGGAGAGATCCATTATCGCCTCGCCCTCCTGTATCGTAAGCTGGGTGACTCAGCCAGGGCTGAGGCGGCATTCGCGACTTCGAACCAGCTTCGCCAAGCCTCAATGCAGCACGGCCAGGAGGTACTTCAAACCATGGAGAAGGAGCGGCAAGCCCTGGAGGAAATCGACCACTGAGTAGAGCTTACATGGCCAAGAGCAAATCCAGCCTCCTCACCCGGCGCGAGTGGTTGCGCCAAAGTCTGTCCGGTGTGTGCTTCATTGTTCCCGTCTTTGCCAATGACAAGCTGGGGCAACCGATACTGGCCCCTGGGCCGTGGTTCAGCGATGTGGCAAAAGAGGCGGGCTTGAATGCTTTTCACAACACCTGTGGCACCCTGGTGAAGGATTACCTGGTGGAAGAAATGGGTAACGGCGTGGCGCTGTTCGATTACAACAACGACGGCCTACTGGACATTTTCCTGGTCAACGGCTCCTCCTTCGAGTTGCTCGATAATCCCAGCTTGCCGCGAACCTCCAGCCGCCTGTTTCGGAACAACGGGGATGGGACATTTACGGATGTGACGCGCCAAAGCGGCCTGATCAACGAAGGCTGGGGAATGGCTGTCGCGGCGGCAGATTTTGACAACGACGGGTATACGGATGTTTTCATAACCAACTTCGGCGCCAACGCACTCTTCCATAACAATGGCAATGGAACGTTCACCAACATAACGCGCGACGCTGGACTGGAAGGCGGCAACTGGAGCAGCGGCTGCTCCTGGGGTGACTTTGATGGTGACGGCCGGCTTGACCTTTACGTAGCCCGCTATGTCGATTTCGACCGCGCCAAAATCCCCAACCCCGGAGCGGCAAAATATTGCCTCTATCGAGGTGTCCCGGTGGCGTGTGGCCCCCAGGGCTTGGTCGGCCTTCCCGATCTCTATTACCACAACGAAGGCAACGGGAAGTTTCGCGAGGTCTCAAATGATGTGGGCATTCGAGACAGCGACCGGGCCTTCGGACTCGGGGTGGCCGCGTTCGATTTCGATAACGACGGCTTTCTTGACATTTTCGTTGCCAACGATTCCATGCCCAACTACCTGTGGCGCAACAAAGGCAACGGCACCTTCGAGGATGTCGCGATGGAAGCCGGGTGCGCTGTGAGTGCCGATGGGCGACCGCAATCCAACATGGGCATTGCCGTCGGTGATTACAACAACGACGGGTGGATGGACCTTTTGGTGACTCACTTCTCCGAGGACTACGACGCTCTGTATCGCAATACCAACGGGCAGTTCGACGATGTCACTTTCGAGGCAGGTCTCGGAACTGTCACCTTCACGAAGCTGGGATGGGGCGTTGGCTTTATCGATTATGATAACGACGGGTGGAAGGACATTTTTATCGCTCAAGGGCATATCTACCCGCAGGCGGATAAAGCCGGCAACAAGTGGAATCAGCCCGACATGCTATTCCGCAACCTGCGCAACGGCCGCTTCGACTTGGTGGATAATCACGAAAGCGGACTCCTGGATGTGCACAGCAGCCGGGGAGCTGCCTTCGGTGACCTCGACAACAGCGGGCGGATCTGGGCCGTTGTCAATAACATCGACGAGCCACCCTATCTTTACAAGCCCGGAGGGCCTTCCGGTTCCTGGGTCCGATTTAAACTGACGGGCACAAAGTGCAATCGCGACGCCATTGGCACCCGCGTCCGCGTTACGGCCGGAGGCATTACCCAAACCGACCAAGTCCGGAGCGGAGACAGTTATTTCTCCACGAACGATCTGCGTCTCCATTTCGGCCTGGGGGAAGCCACGTCAATTGATCGGGTGGAGATTCGCTGGCCCGACCGTCAGGAAGAGAAGTACGAACGATTGGCCGTGAACCGCGAGTACGTGCTCCGGCAGGGGGGCAAGAATGAAAAGGCTTAGGCACAGTCTGTGGCTTGCCACCGCAGGCCTTGCGGCCCTCGTCTTTTCAGTGGAGTCTGCCTTAGGACAAGGGATGGCCTCGGAGAATGTGAGCCCGACGGGTGACATTGACTTGGTCACGGTCCCGCCCGATCAGATCTTGGGCGTGGTGGCAGCAGCCCGAAGAGCTATCCAGCAACGCCCTGATTCGGCGGAAGCTTACCTTCAGCTCGGCATCGCGCTTCGATCAGGGGGTGATCACGAGGGGGCTCACGACGCCATCGACCGAGCGTTGGCGCTCGATCCGCATCTCCCTGGGGCGTGGTTGCAAAAAGGCCTGATTTCAATCGATGGCGGAACCTTGAAAGCAGCACTCGTTTGTTTCCGGAATGCGGTCGAAGCCGATCCGCAAAGCGTCGCCGCGCGGCTGGAGTTCTCGTCGATCCTCTTCAGGGCCGGCGACTTTAAAGGCGCGCAAGAGCAAGTCGAATCTGTCCTGCGCTTAGATGCCGGGAGTGCTAGTGCCCTTGGGGGGTTAGGTTTTATTCAGTTGCAGCAGGGTGAGCTTGACGCTGCCGTCGAGAACTTTCGCAAGGCCATCACCGCGAAACCTCGGTTCCCCGAGGCCAAGCAGAACCTGGGGAACGCCCTATTGCGACTTGGGAACTGGGCAGGAGCGCGTCAGGCCTTTGAAGATGCGCTCAAGGACGAGCCCGACGCCATTCCGGCGGTCTACGGGATGGGCACGGTGCTCCGACACTTGGGCGAAACGGCCCAGGCGGCGGCACAGTTTGCTAAGGCCAAGGAAATGTTGCAAATGGTCCAGGCGCTGGCGCGCGCGCAAGGGGAAGACAACAACGGGGTTAGGTTGTGGAATTCGGGCGACTTAGCAGGCGCCGCTGAGGCCTTCCGAACTTCCATTGCTGCCCATCCGTCTTACGCCGAGGCTCACAACAATCTGGGCGGAGTGCTTTGGCAACAGAAGGATTTCAAGGAGGCGACGGAGGAGTTCACCCTTGCGATCCGCGCCGATCCCAAATTCGCTAAGGCCCACAACAACCTCGGTAACGCCCTAATGGTCGCCGGGAATCTTCAGGCAGCGATCGAGCATTTCCAGACGGCCGTGTCTCTCGAGCCTGCATTCGCCATGGGCCACTTCAGCCTGGGCTTAGCGTTGGCCCAAACAGGGCAGAAAGACCAGGCGGAGAGGGAATTCCGCGATGCACTCACTCTCTCTCCCAATCTGGCTGTTGCGCACCTCGAGCTGGGCTTGCTATTAGCCTCCGGTAAGCCTACCCTGCCATCCGAGGCGCGCTCTGAAATCGAGGAGGGGATTCGTCTCAACCCCGAACTCCGCGCGGCCCTGCCTGCGGCCATCTTGAGTGCCCTAGCTGCTCCTCCTGCGTCCTCAGCTCCTCATCATTGACGAACACTCATAGTGAGCGAAACTCGAAAATCGAAACTCGAAGATCGAAACTGAAAAACCCAAGCTCGAAATCCCACGATCGGCTCCCGAGTTTCGAATTTCGATTTTCGAGTTTCGTTTCTCGGGCAATCGGCAATCGTCAATCGGCAATTATTCGTATCGCAGCGCCACCATCGGATCGACCTTCGTCGCTCGGCGGGCGGGCAGAAAACACGCGAGCAGAGAAACGCTCACCAAGCCCACTCCCATGCAAATGTGGGTCAGCGGATCGCTGGGACTGACGCCGTAAAGGTAGTTGGCGATGACGCGCCCGGCGCCCAATGCAGCACCTGTTCCCACCACGATGCCGAGCACCGTAACGAAGAAGCCCTCTAACACGACCAGCTTCAGTATAGCGCGCCGCTCAGCTCCCAGTGCCATGCGGATGGCCAATTCGTGTGTCCGGCGGTTCACGGAATAAGACATCACCCCGTACATCCCAATCGCAGCCAGCAGAAGCGCCAAGGAGGTGAAGCTCCACACCAGCGTCATGGGGAAGCGGATCGCTCCGAAATCTTGCGCCACGATTTCTTCCATGGTCTGGAGTTCTTCAACCGGCTGATCCTTATCCACCCATTGGGCAGCGTCTTTCACGGAAGCCGAGAGGGTCAGCGGCCTGGGCGCTGTCCGGATTTCCATCCCCAGGAACGGGCCGGGGTGCTGTTCGTAAGGCACAAAGATTTCGGGAGTATCTTCCCACACAGCATACCGCTTGATGTTCTTCACGACGCCTACGACTTCGAAAGTTTCTTCACGCTCATTCTGCTTTCCGTAGACGTTCGAGAGGATGTTCAGATGCTGTCCCAGGGGATCGGCATTCCGCCAGTAGCGGCGCGCCAGTGTGTCGTTGACAATGGCTACCGGAACGGATTGTTCATTGTCCGGCAGCGTGAACTCACGTCCCCTCACCAGGCTTGCGCCGGCGGCCTGAAAGTAGCCCGGGGTGATGCTGTATTCATCGGCGGCAGGCTCCTGACCAGGCGCAGGCCGCGATTGCCCCTCGGGAAGGAAAAGAAACTCTCCCCGCATCGCTATCCCGCCTGCGTGCAAAACTCCTGGGACTGCGGCAACTCGGTCCAGCACTTGGCGAAAGTATGTGACCTGTTGGGCAGGCTGCGGATACTTGTACTCGGGCAAGGCAAGCCAGAAGGTGAGGTCGTGGCTTGGATCAAAGCCCAGGTCCACATTCACCAGCTTGACGAAGCTCCTCAAAAGTAGACCGGAGCCCACAAGGAGCACCATGGTGAGGGCCATCTCCGCGACGACCAGGGCATCGAGCAATCGCCTGGTGCCACTGAAGCTCTGCCCGCTCTCTTTTAGCGACTCCTGCACGTCGCTCTTCGCAGCCTTAAGAGCCGGCGCCAGTCCGATGATGATGCCCGTGGCCAGCGAAATCGCGCCACTGAAAACCAGCACGCGCCAGTCCAGGGTGAGTTCTCTGATTCCGGGAATGAAGTCAAAGTAGCGGCTGCAACCCCAGGCGAGGAGTTTGGTCCCCCCATCGGCAAAGAGGATTCCGAGGCCCCCACCCAATCCGGAAAGCAGCAGGCACTCCGTGAGCAACTGGCCGACCAAGCGGCCGCGACTAGCGCCTACCGCCAGCCGAACCGCCAATTCCTTCCGGCGTGCGCTCACCCGCGCTAGAGACAGACAAGCCACATTGACGCAGGCAATGAGCAGCACAAAGCAAACCGCGCCGAGCATGGCCCACAGGGCGGTGTCCATGCGTCGATGGTACGCGTCGTGGAGCGGCTCCACCTTGATGCCCCATCCCTGGTTGGCGCCGGGATGCTCCTGTTCGAGGCCCAGGGCGATTTCATCCATCTCCGCTTGCGCCTTTTCGCGGCTGACGCCGCGCTTCATCCGCGCCGTGGTTTGAAGGTCACGGGTGGCGCGCCCAGGCTCCGCCAAGCCTTTGGGCGTCAGAACGAGTGGAACGAAAACGTCCATGCGCGAGTCCCAAACGAAATGAAAATTCTCCGGCAAGACGCCCACGACCGTGTAGCTCTCATCGTCAAGACTCAGCGTCTTGCCAAGGATTCCGGAACTTGCCGAAAACCGATTCTTCCATAGCTCGTAAGTGATGATGACGACGTGCTCGTGTCCGGACTCGGTTTCATCGGGGGCGAAAAACCTGCCCAGCGCCGGCCGCACGCCGAACATGGGCAGCAGCGTGGCGGAGATTCGCGCTCCCGCGAGCCTCTGGGGCGGCTGGGTCTTCGTCAGGTTGAAGGAATGCCAGCGGTAGAAGGAAACCTCTTGAAACACGTGATTGCGCGCCGCGATGTCAACAATGTTTGGGGCTGAGACACCGGTCTGGACATACCCCATGCCCTTTTGTATCCGGCTCTGGCCTAGGCCGACCAGTTGCTCACCATGCGGGTACGGAAGCGGGCGAAGAAGAATAGCGTTCACCACGCTGAACATGGAGGTAGTGGCCCCTATGCCGAGCGCGAGCGTGAGAACGGCAATGGCGGTGAAGCCGGGGTTCTTCGCCAGCATCCGCAAGCCGTAGCGCAGGTCTTGGATAAGCGTCCCCATCAAGCACCTCTCCGGAACATTCAGCATTCAGTCGTCAGCGAGCAGCTTCCAGCATCCCTCGGGATATTCTCCCGCAATCTTACCGCCACCTCTACAGTCAGATAAGTCCTTTAGTGGCCATGCGATGCGCGACCATGGCTTTCTGGGCCGAAGCATAATTAGGCTGCTCATAGGCTTGGGCGAGCCGGCGGTCCCAGTGTGTGGCGTTCCCCATGGGTTTGTCAACTTGCTTTGGCCCACTTTGATACTCTGATTTGGCCCCCCTATCAGACCAAAGATGCCTCGTGTCTGCTCTCGGTTGCTCCGGCTGGAGCGGAGCCCCGCGCCGCGTCTTTTGTGGCGCGTTTAGGGCGGAGCGCAGGCCGGAGCTACCGAGAGCAGACGAATAAACCATCGTCGAGGGAACCCGCACGTACGGTTCTGTGAGGGCGAAGCCGAATGGCCGAGCCAATCGACCACCCTCATTGTCACTGTTGGAAATCAGAGGATTCCACAAACAGTATATGGAGTTTTGTATTCGTCTGGCTTTGAGATCTAATCGTAAATTGCATCGGGAAGAAAACAAACACGTTAGCTCAGTAATAGAAAAAGGTAATTTTGGCAATAAATCTGCTCTATGTACCAGTGGTTCAATGCCTTTTGGCCAATTAAGCTAATCAGTTCTCAAACGGAGAGAGGAGGACATAATGAGCAGATTCCACCTGCGGTTTGCAGGCCATTGGCTCATCGTTTTTGGCATACTTCTTATGGCACCGATGTCTGCGTGGGCGCAGACGTCGGTTTCAGCCACAATGACCGGGGTCATCACAGACCCCTCAGGAGCTGTTATTCCCGATGTAAGCATCACGGCAACAAACACGGGAACTCAGCAGACCGCCAAGGCGAGCACGAACCCATCCGGGAACTACGTGCTCCCCAACCTCCCGTCGGGCGACTACAACGTTAGGGCTGAGAAAGAGGGCTTTGAAGTTTGCGAGAACCTAGGTGTGCACCTCGACCCAGCCGCTACCCGACAGGTCAACTGCACGATGAAGATAGGACAAGTCACGCAAACGGTGGAGGTTCAAGCCTCAGCTGTCGAAGTTCAAATGACTGACACCAAGGTAGCCCGTACGGTCGACGAAACTCAGATACAGGATTTACCGGTCAACGGGCGCAATTTCGTCAGCCTCTTTGGCCTCCAACCCGGCGTTGTCCAGGCCTTTTCCTTTAATAGCTTCCAGGCCATGAGCGTTTTTGCTTCGCAATGCACGATGGTCAATGGCTTGACTGGCGAATCCAACAACATGCTGATCGACGGCACGCCCTCGACGCGCACCCGAGCCAACGGCGCCACCGTTGGCACGCCCAGCATGGAGGCGATCTCGGAAGTAAACATCGTTACGACCGGGTACATGCCCGAATACTCGCGTGCGGCGGGCGGGCAGTTTGCCGTGAGTTTGAAGTCCGGCAGCGACAAGTACCACGGAAGCGTCTTCGAGTACGTCCGCAACGACGCTTTTGATTCCCGCTACTTCTTCTCACCAACCGTCCCGACGCTGAAGTTCAATGATTTTGGGTTTTCCGTCGGAGGCCCGGTAATTCCGAAAGGCCACAAGCTTTATTTCTACGTTTCGGAAGAATGGCAACGCGAGATCAGCGGCAGCACTTGGGTGGGTACCGTGCCGACGGCTAACGACCGCGCGGGTAATCTGAATGACTATTGTCAAGTCTTCGCGGGGAGTTGTCCCACGGTTCCGGCTTATTTGAACGGAGTCGTAGCCGGTGGGCAAACCTTGGTCAAGGGCCAACCCTTCCCAAACAACACCATTCCTCAAAGCCTCTTGAGTCACAATGGACAGGCGATGGTATCCCACATGTACTTGGCTCCGAATACCGTCACCAATCCCGGCACCAGTTATCCCTACGAGGGTGGCTACAACTTCATCGTCAACTACAATAATCCCAGCGACGCCCAAATGGACGATATTAAGGGGGACTATATCCCGAACGAAAAGATGCACTTGGCTGTGTCCCTTCGCCATTACTCCTACCCTACGAGCAGCGCTGCTAACGGAAGTGGCGCTAGTTCCGCGCTTCTTCAGCAAGGTTACCTATTCCCCAGCCGTGCCGGATCGGTGGATTTGACGACCACATTTAGCCCCACACTGCTCAATGACTTCGCGCTCGGCGCCAGCGAGGACATTGTTCACGTTCTGGTACCCAGTGGTTCCTACGGAGGAAACGGGGTGGATCGCGGGTCGCTCGGCATCAATTTCCCGTATATCATCCCCGGGGCGGAAGCAAGCAAAGATATTCCTGGAAAGATTCCCACGTTGATCCTGAGCGGTTTTGACCAGATCAGCGGGTTGCCGTATCCTTCCGGCAGCGTTGGCCACATCTATACCATTCAGGACGTCATTACGAAAATTAAAAGCAACCACACTATCAAGGCCGGATTCTGGTTCGAGCACGACGGCGAGAATGACCACGACCAAGTGCGGGTCACACCAGGTGGCGGCGTGGGGAACAACCTGAACGGGACGTTCGAGTTTAACGCTGCGACCCCCTACACCACTGGCTCGCCTCTGGGGGACGCCCTGCTCGGCAACTTTGACGGTTACTCCGAGCTGGGCTGGCGCAACCAGACGCCCTGGAAGGCCCACCAGATCGGATTCTTCGCGCAGGACAGTTGGAAGATTACGCCGCGGCTTACCATCCAGGGAGGCCTGCGGTGGGATGTTTTCCAGCCCTACCAGAGTAAGTGGAACAACTTCGCCATGTTTGACCCGTTGTTCTATTCCTATGCACCCGGTGTCAAGCAGGTGGTCGATCCGACGACCGGGTTCATCACGGGAGGCAACCCTTACAACGGCATTGCAGTTCCTGGCGCGGGGGTTCCCAACGATGCCGCCGGGCACTTCGGGGTCTTCGGCCAGGAGTTGACAGCACAGAACATCGCCTCCATCAATCAGGAGTTGCAACAAGACGGCATGGCGCGCGGGCTACCGCTGGCGATCGTTGGAACCCGGTATCACAATTTCCAGCCGCGTCTCGGCTTCGCCTGGGATCCGACGGGTTCCGGCAAGAGCTCTATTCGTGCGGGCGCCGGCATCTTCTACAACCACAACACCCTGAGCGACGTGACTCTGGAGGGCGGAACGACGCCGTACCAGTTGGCTTCGGCGGTGTTCGCCGGCAAGGCCGATTGCCCGGGGCTGTCGTTGGACTCGATGAGGAACTGCCTTACAAGCGGCGCGACTGCTCCCCAGTTGCCCATCCCCATGACCGGCTCGGATATGACGAACGATATCCCGGTGGTTTACGCCTGGAACTTCACCCTCGAGCACATGTTCTTCAATGACACCCTGGTGAGCGTCGGTTATGTGGGCAATCGTGGCAGGCACCTTCCCATCAATGCCGACTTGAACCAACCGGCGATAGGAACCTTTACCAACCCCGCCAACCTCAATATTAACCAGGATGCGCTGCGACCTTACCCGGGCATTGGCGGCGCCATGACCACCTTGCAAGAGGCCAATTCGAAATACGACGGTCTACAGGTGAGCGTACAAAGGCGCCTCGCGAAGGGCTTGCAGTATAACGTTGCCTACACTTACTCAAAAGCCTTTGACATGGCGGACAGCATCTACGCGGTGGTAACGGATACTTACAACCCCAAGTACAACTGGCAGGTTGCCAGCTTTAACCAGACGCACAACCTGATCTTCACCTGGATTTACGAACTGCCGTTCGCGAGGCACGCAAGTTCACGACTGGGGAAGGCTGTGGGCGGCTGGATGATCTCGGGCGACTTGGCCTTGGTGAGTGGATTCTGGGGTACCCCCACCCAGAGTGCTGACGTTCTCGGCAACGGTGTCACTGGCATCGGGGGGACCGAGTACGCTTACGTCAACCCCGGCTGCCACTACAGAGGCAATCGGTCGATCACTCAGTTCTTCAATACCTCGTGCTTCTACTATCCGGGCACCACGACGCCGATCGTGCCGTCGACGTCGACGCTGGCTGGCACGGTCGCGCCCAATGCTCTCGAGGGGCCTGGAACAGATAACGTCGACTTTGCTTTGCTGAAGAGCGGGCCGGTCTGGGGGGAGCGGCTGAAATACCAGTTCCGCGCCGAATTTGTCAACGTTCTCAACCACCCGTCATTCAACTATGTCGACACAGGGGTGACAGACAGCACCTTTGGCCACGTGAACAGCGCCATAAGCCCGCGGAACATCCAGCTTGCATTTAAGCTGACGTTCTGATGCGCTGCGGGCGTTGATTGAGGATTGACACGGGAGTGCGTATCCCGCCGGATTGCTTCCACCATGGAGCATCACGGAACGGGATGCGCGCTCCCTGTCTTTTTTGTGGCGCCCGCTGCCTTTCCCAAGTAAACCTTCCTCCCAAGTCCCGGGGCGAGTTCAGCAGGCGCCTTAACGCCGATTCCGGACTTGCATAGCCTCTGCTATCCTCCATTGGTTAGTGGCCAGTTGCTAGTTACTAGGCGCTTGCGCGGCGAAGATTTTCTACGATCATCGCTTGGCCCAGGATGGCGGGAATTGCCGATTTTCGATTGCCGATTGCTTATGGACATTGGAAGGAGTTGCCAAACCACTTCTTCAATCGACAATCACCAATCGGCAATGAAAACCTGGTCTTTGGTTGCGGCTATGCCGCGCTGTGCTACCTGCTCCGAGCCGCGCGTAGATGGTTGACGTGTCCAGGTTGCGGCGTCCGTTCCTTTATGACCGCTAAATCTTCGTGACTGTCAATTTGCTGACTGGAAACTTACCGTTCGATGGTGCTCCTCCTGACGGTCGATGCATTCCGCCAGCGCATCACTTGGTTTGTCGGTCACTCGGGTCCCCGCCGATGGTTCACATACCCATTGACTGCGCAACGGAATGGGCGGAGAATCCACGGAGAATCGCCTGGGAACGCAACAGTTCAGTCCCACACTTATCCTGCCGACCAACGCCGCTCTGACGCCCGGCGGCGCAAGCAGGTTCCAGGAGGGCATGATGCGGACATTCGGATTCATACTTCTGTTCACAACTCTGGCTTTGGCTCGCACGGAGTTCTGGGCCCCCGTGGCCCCGCCGCGGGCTCACTACTCTATCAATGTGAAATTCATCGCTGACCCTTCGCGCCTCGAAGGCACGGAGACCATTCGATTTCGCAATGACACGCGGAGGCCCATCGGTCGTATCGCACTGCAATGGTACGGGGATGTCTTGCGTGTGA
>Ga0187884_10002569_pt1 | contig 14978 bp, 15 predicted proteins | sample June2016WEW_20_4_FD_132983 | JGI IMG/M metagenome (GOLD analysis project Ga0187884, IMG submission 132983) | Peatland microbial communities from SPRUCE experiment site at the Marcell Experimental Forest, Minnesota, USA - June2016WEW_20_40 | ecosystem: Environmental > Terrestrial > Soil >...
GCCTTCTGCGCGTCCGAAAACTTCGATGCCTTCATCGTCTCCGCTCCTCCCAGCCAAGGGATTTTAGCGGAAAACTCTAGCTTCAAACGCTCCAGTTTCCGGGGATCAGATCACACCGTCAGGGACTCTAATCATGGTTGGATGAAAGTTCGGGGGCAGGTCAATCTGGTCTCAAGCCGCCAGTCCGTTTGCGGCCCGAAGCAGTCGTTGGGGCAGGAGTTGCCCAATTTGCTATTCCATATCCCATTGGCAGATGCGGTAACCGTTGTGTCGCACCTTGAGATCAACATGCATATGGGCTTGGTGGTAGCCGTCCGAGCCCGGCCCAAGCACGGTGGTGAAGCGCGCACAGCTTGTGTCGCGTATCTGCGTCATGAAATCGAGATCTTCGTTCGCGCTCCAGATCAAAAGAGTCCGACCATCATGGAGCTTGAAACCACGTAGATCCAAGGCGTTGCCCGTGGCGTGTTCACTGATGATCGCGCCGATTATACGGTTGCGGCTACGGCACTCATAGCCGTCGGACCCGAGGATTTTTGTAAGACCGCCGCCGGCGATCTGGGCGAGCGGCGCTATGTCCTCGCGCACCCAATCTGCGAGCGCCTCGGCGAAGTCGCATCGAAGCAGCGATTCCGGCTCCAAGGGAACGCGCGCGCCGTCGGCAAGAATGATGGCGCTGAGCTTCAACGGGGCGGCGATGCCGCATTGATCCGGCCCGACCACGGGCGCGACCAATACCGCGACGAGGTGCCCGCTTGTCATCGCGTGCGTGCAAGCCGCGTCAGGCGGAGGGGCGGCCTCTTGCGGACTTGTTCCGGTAGACTGAGGAGGGCCAAGCTCGGTCGGACGCGGCGGGGGCGTCGGAATCTCGGCGCCTGGTTTTTGGACGGCTTGCGAGTGTCGGAGCGACGGAGAGACGTCTCCTGAAATTGCAGGGAACCCGTAGGCGAACAACATGAAGGCAGCAACGCCGGCCGTCGCGACGCATCGAGTCATAATCATGGACAAGATGCACGCCGGCAGCGTCTCGGACTTCGTCCGCGAAGTGTTCATTGCGAACCGTGACATCGCCAAAAAATGAGCATGGCAATCCGTCAAACCCCTGTTACCCGCCCAGCCGCGCCGACGGTCCAAAACTGTGTCGTCACGCCCGGCTCTCAAGGTCCGCGGCGCGACTTTCGCTGCAATCCTGGCTCCTGCTCCCCGCGATCTTTTCGCGGTGTCGCGCGTCAGGGACTGGCGAAGACCGCCTGTCGAAGGCCGATAGGATCGGCGATGCCGCGGATCGGATCAATAGTTGTGCCGACGCCGCGAATGGTGACTGTCCCAAAGCCAAAAATCCGACCGAGAACGGTCTGGTCCACGTCGACGCTCTCGACCTTGTCGAGGTTCATTTCGACGGTGTGGCGGGCGATAAGGCCTTTCTTGCAGATCAAGCGATGGTTGGTGACGGCGATGACCGTCGCCGCTCGGCGAATCCAGCCGAAGAGAGCGGCTATGCCGGCGAGCGGGACCAGGAAAATGGCGATGATGAATTTTTCGCCGTGGAGATCCTGGGGCAGCGCAAGGCTCGCGACGAACAATGCGAGCATGACGATAGCGTGGCGATAGACAAGCCAATGCCGCCGCGTTTCGAAGCGAACGGTTTCGTCGGGGGCGAGGAGCGCATTCACGTAATTCATGCCAGGCTCGATTGGGTTGTTGGCTCGACGCTCCCGTCGAACGGCTATTCGACTTCATAATATAGGGAGTCCGCCTTCATCGCCAGCATCCATCCGGTCGGGTTAAGGCCGAAAGGCTTCACCGGATGATGCTCGGTTTCCCGGCGGTCTCGAATAAATACGCGACGCGCGTAAAAGATCATCGCAGACACACGCCGCACGGCCGAAGACGGCGACATTTTCCGCCCGACTCCGAGGAAAGGACATCTTGTTCTAAGCCGTCTGGATGGCGGACGCGCCTTCCGGCGAAGGGAGACGCGCCAGCGCGCCAATCAAGGCGCGATCATGCAAGAGAACCATACGTTCATTGGGCGAGAGCCATTTTACGGCGTCCTCGATGCACTCAGCGTCCTTGAGTTTGGCTTCCGCCAAAGCGCGCTCGGGAGTGATGTCGCCATGCGCGCGCGGTTTTCCGTCTGACAGGAAGGCTTCGTGGATCGCCCGGAAAACGGGATCCTCATGTACGACGCGCAAGGCGTCGGCGCCATCCTGGCCACCGCTGGCCATTTGCATCGCCAAGGCGTTCGCTCGTAATGCGATGGGCGGAATATCGGCCTCCTCGGGCGTCACCAACAGGCCGAAGCGTTTCAGCGCAAGGCCTATCGAGCGCTGGCCGCTGGCCCAGGACAGGCCAAAGGCCAAAATCAGGCCGGCGATTGTCGGCGACATCCAAACGACCAGCGATGGCGAGATCAGCAGACCGCCGATCAGCGAGACCACGCCAAGCATCACATGCGAGCGGTGGCGGCGTATGATGTCATTGAACGGGATTGAGCCGTCGTCGCGTCTCTGCGCATCCCAGCCGGCGTCAAAGCCGAACAGTATATGCAGCACGTGGCTAGTCTGGATCAGCATCATGATTGGCGCGAGCAAAGCCGAGATCAGCACTTCAACCAAGGCGGAAAGGATCAGCCGAAGCGCGCCGCCGCAGTCGCGCCGTAGCGGTCCATCGATCAGCGCCAGAATCAGACCGAAAAGTTTGGGGGCCAGCAACACAACCATGGTCACTTCGAACAATTCCAGCGACCGTTCGGCGTCGAAGCGCGGCCAGGTCGGGAAAAGCGTGAAATTTTTAGAGAAATATTCTGTCCGGATATGGCTCGTCTGCAAGACAAGAAGAATGCCGACCAACAATTGCCCCATCCACAGCGGCGAAGTCATATAGCCCATGACGCCGGTGATGAAATGTTGGCGCGAGGCCGGATGCAGCCCCTTGGCCGTCAGCACGCGGATATGCTGGAGATTGCCCTGGCACCAGCGCCGGTCGCGCGAGGCGACGTCGATCAGCGACGGCGGGCTTTCCTCGAACGAACCGCCGAGCGAGGGCAGCATGGTGACGGAATAGCCGGCGCGGCGGATCAGCGCCGCTTCGACAAAATCATGGCTCAGGATATGGCCGCCGAAGGGCGGCCTGCCCTTGAGATGCGGCAGGCCGCAATGATCGGCGAAAGCCTTGGTTCGGATGATGGCGTTGTGGCCCCAGTAATTGCCGTCGCGCCCCATCCAGCAGGACAGGCCGTCGGCGATGACTGGGCCGTAGATGCGGGCTGCGAATTGCTGCACTCGGGCGAAAAGCGTGTTGCGGTTGATGATCAACGGCAGGGTCTGGATGATGCCGGAATCGGGATCGGCCTCCATGGCGGCGGCGAGACAGACGATGGAAGGACCGGTCATCAGGCTGTCGGCGTCCAGCACCACCATATGTTCGTAGGCGCCGCCCCAACGGGTGACGAAATCGGCGATATTGCCGGCTTTCCGCGCCGTATTTTTGGAGCGATGACGGTAATAGACGCGCGCTTTCGGCCCGAGTTTGCCGCGCAACTCGGCTAGCCCCCGCTCTTCGGCGATCCAGATGTCGGGATCGGTGGTGTCGGACAGGAAGAACCAGTCAAACGCGTCGCCGAGGCCCGTCGCCTCGACATCCTCGTGGATCGCATGCAGGGCGCCGAACACCCGTGACGGCGCCTCGTTGTAGATCGGCATGACCACGGCGGTGCGCGTCCTGAGAGTTTTTGGCGCGGCGAGCGTCTTCGGGCATTTAATCAGGAGATGAACGAAACCGACGGCGCCGCCAGAAAAAGCCAGGGCGATCCACCAAAAATTGGTAAGGAACAGAAACAGCAGCGACAATTTGAGGAAGGTCACGCCGCCCACGTCGATGATGCGGTACATTTCATAACCGCCCCAGCAGGTGAGGGCGAGGCCGCCGCCGAACACAAACAGGCGGGCAGAAATCGGGGCTTTCGCCAGTTCCGGGACCGACCAGGGACGCCGCTCGGTCGCCTTGTCGAAGCGCGACAGGCTTTGAACTGGCATTTCGAGATGCGATTCCGGCGGCATGGGCGCGGCGCTGACAGGCCCTGGGCCATCCATGGGCACCGGAGCTACTTTTGGCGCTCCAAGGAGGACATGGAAGACTGGGGCGACGTCAACACGTCGCGGACAATCCGAGACCCCAACCGCGTCTTGATCGATCGACGCCGTGATCGCGCAATTTTCGACGCCGCCGCGATCAAGGTCGTTCATTGAATGCCGACCATTCGCGCCGGCATCAGTAGTTCATCGAACCAACCGCGCAGTTCGACGACGTTAGCGGCCCGAAATTTTGCGACTGTAGGACCTTGGCCGATCTTGATGGAAACGCCGTCGCGGGCGTTGACGGCGGCAAACCCGGCTTCATCCGCTGCGTCGTCGCTGGCAAAGATCGGCTTCCGCCCCTTGAACGGGCGCTCACCGAGGAAAGCCGCGATGACAGCGCCCTTGTCGTTTCCGTTGAGCCTGATTTCACAAACCATTTTTCCTTTGACCAGATGAAGATCGGGCCCGTCTCGGACGATTTGCCGTGCGAAGGCGCAGCATCGCTTTTCGAAATCGGGACGCAAACGGAAGTGTATTGCGACCGCGCCGGTTTTCTTTTCAACGACAATGCCGGGTTCGGCGCTGAACGCCGCCTCCACTTGCGCCGCAATGCTTTGGACAGCGCGCCGGTCGATGATCGGAGTGTGCAACCGGCCAGCCGCATCGCGGCGTTGTAGCCCGTGTACGCCGGCAACGGGCAGCGTGAGCGGATGCAGCAAGCGATCGACGACATGAATATCCCGCCCAGAAACGAGTGCGAGCGCCCGCCCGACTTTGTCTCTCAATCGTTCGATAAACTGTCGCGTCGAAACATCGACGCGCACGTCATCTGGGCGATCCTCGATTTCCACGAGGGTTCCGTCTAAATCGAGAAAGACGCAATAATTTCCAAGATCGGCAATTGAAGGCAGTGCAAGGCGCGATCCGGAAGGCGCCCAAGATTGGCGTATGTCGACTGCCGCGGCACCGCCGCCGCCCGTCGTGTCCTGCACGCGCATCGCCGTTCTCCTGCCTTTGACGTCCGGCCCGACTGACGTTCCGCGCCATGAACCGGTGCGGCGAATGAGCGAGCGAGCTAGGGCCTATCAGGGCGCGCGCTGGTATGAAGTGGCTTCGTGAGCGCCCGCGGGTGTCGTATCGGGTGCGCCGATATCAGTATCTCCGCCATCTCGATGGCCGAGGTCTCTCATGCGTATCGCGCAATATCTGTGACCGTATCCAGCAGTGATCCCTTCAAACAGACTCGGAATCTACTCAATCGATTTCGAGCCAAGCTAACGCGTCGCAAAGCCAACCGTCGATGCGAACGACGCGTCCTTCGATCCATGTCGGCTGAGTAGTTTCCGACCCTCCCTGGCGGGGGCGCCGCCAGCTAATCTCCTTGGAACTCATTGATGCGGCGCCGCGTGCGCCATGGAGGGCGAGATGAGCGATATCAGCACTTACGGGTAAGTGGACATTTCCCGCCGTGCGCTGCTGCGAGGCGCCGCCGTGGCGCTATCGGTTCCGGTCCTGGCGATCAACGTCAAGGCGGCGATGGTGAAGTCTGTCCAATCGGTTGTCGCCTACGAGACATCGCCGAAGAATGGACATAGCTGCGGAAATTGTATGAATTTCGAGCCGCAATCAAGCTGTAAACTGGTCGATGGCACGATCTCGTCTAGCGGCGGGTGCAAGATTTGGGCGGAGAAAAAGGCTTAAATCAAGGGCGGGCGCCTGCGTGCCAAGCGATCTAACCCAAGCCGTCGCTGCGATGTCCATGGGTAATTTCCGACGCTATCGCGCCAGAGACCAATCCGTTAAGCATTTGAAAATGCAATCTTATTTTGTTTTCGCGGCGCGAGTTTCCGAGCGCCGCGAAAAACATTGCGCTGGCTAGCGCGGCGGTGGCGCAGCAATCCCAAATTTCCGAAAGGGTCTCAGACGAGTACGATTCTAATCATCATTCTATTGGTCGTTTTGTTGGGCGGCGGCGGATATTATGCTCACGGCGCTTACGGCGGCGCTGGACTCGGCGGTGTTCTCGGCTTGGTTCTGGTGCTGCTGCTCGTGCTTTGGCTCGTTGGCCGCGTATGATGAACGTGCGACCGTTGCGCTTGCTCGAATGCGCGGCCGCGCAGGCCAATGCGTTTTGGTAAGGTTAAAGGCTGGATACAAGGGGGGTGTATGAAAATCGAAGAAAGTTTCGTGCGACCAGAAGGACGCAGCTCCGCTCTCAGTAAGACACGAAACCTCAAAATGTCGCGGTCGTCCCATGCCTATGTGCGTGGCAATGTCAAAAAATTCTATGATTGGCTCGAAGGCCTGAAGAGCGGCGCGCTTCCCGAAGGCCCGCTCGTATGGATTTGCGGCGATTGCCACGTTGGAAATTTGGGGCCGGTGGCGAACGCATCTGGCCATATCGAGATTCAAATACGCGACCTCGATCAGACCGTCGTCGGCAATCCGGCTCACGACCTTATCCGGCTCGGCCTGTCTTTGGCGTCAGCCGCGCGCAGTTCCGACCTTCCCGGCGTGACCACCACCAAAATGCTCGAACAGATCATGGAGGGCTACAAACGCGCATTCGAGCCAGGATTCAATGACGAGAACGATTTTGAGCCGCCCAAATCCATTCGTCAGGTGACCAAACAAGCCTCTTCCGCTTCATGGAAAACTCTCGCGACCGAGCGCATCGAGGATAAGAGACCGGTCATTCCGCTGGGCCGACGGTTTTGGCCCCTCGCCGAAGACGAAAAGCATCAAATCGAAAAGCTTTTCGCGGGCGAGGAAATGCGCAAGCTCGCCACTCTGCTTCGCTCGCGCGACAATGCTGCCGACGTGAATCTGGTCGACGCCGCCTATTGGATGAAGGGATGCAGTTCGCTCGGCCGTCTGCGTTATGTCGTCCTTCTTGAAGTTGGGGGTAAAAATGGTAAGGGCCCGGACTACTGCCTGATGGACCTGAAGGAAGCAGCGCAAGCCGCAGCGCCACGCGCCACCAAAGCACAAATGCCAGCCGATCAGGCAGAGCGTGTCGTGGAAGGAGCCAGGCGCCTCTCGCCTTTTTTAGGCGACCGCATGCGAGCCGTGAAACTGACCGGAAAAAGCGTCTTTGTGCGGGAACTCCTGCCACAGGACCTGAAAATCGAAATGGACCGAGTGACGCGCCACGAAGCGATAAGTGTGGCTCACTATCTGGCCGCGATTGTTGGCAAAGCTCATAGTCGGCAGATGGACGGAGCGACGAGAAAGTTATGGCAGAGTGAGTTGCTGCGCAATCGATCCAAATCCCTGGATGCCCCAAGTTGGCTATGGAACAGTGTCGTGTCACTCCTGGTCGATCATGAACGCGCTTACCTCGAACACTGCCGCAAATATGCTTCTGATCTGGACTGAGCGGCAAGGATGAGCGACGCCAATAAGCCCCTCGCCGATCTTCGTGTCGGCTGGTCGGCGCGATAACGAGATCCCGTCTTTGCAGATGAACCGAAAAGAGACCGGCATGCCTTTTCATTCCACGCGCATCTCTATTATCGGTTGCTGCCATGTCGGAACAACTTGCGCCTACGCCTTGCTTCAAAGCCGGCTCTGCCGCGAGATCATCCTCATCGACGAAGCCCAGGACCTCGTCCATGGCGAAGCGCTGGACCTTCAGCAGTCGGTTCCCCTTGGCATGCCGGTCAAGATATTCGCTGGCGGCTACAAGGATGCTGCGGCGAGTTCGATCGTCGTCCTGACGGTCGGCGCCCCGGTTAAATTCACTGGCTCACGCCTCGATTTGCTCGCGGCCAACATCAACGTCCTTCGCGCCTGTGTCAGAAAACTTATGGCGGAGAATTTTGACGGCGTCCTCCTGCTCGCCACCAACCCCGTCGATATTCTGACCTTCGTCGCGCAAAAAGAATCGGGGCTTCCGGTATGTCAGGTCATTGGCTCCGGGACCCTTATCGACACCGAGCGCTTTCGCTTCATTCTTGGCGAAAGCCTCAATGTCGACGCCCGTTCTGTCGATGCATCCATGATCGGAGAGCATGGAGACTCATCGGTGGCTGTCTGGAGTGCTGCCCAGGTGGGCGGCGTACCGCTGGCGATCTATCCGGGAGCGGAGGCGCTTCCTTCCCGGGAAGAGCTCCTCGCCAAAGTGCGTCGCGCCGGTCCCGAAGTCTTCGCCCTCAAGGGCAATACTTGTTTTGCGATCGCCAGCTGCGTGACCCGCATCTGCGAAGCCATTTTGCGCGACGAACGCTCCGTTCTTGTTGTCTCAACCCTCATGACCGGCCAATATGGTCTTCGCGACGTCTGCCTAAGCACACCCTGCATCGTCGGCAAATCTGGCGTTGAGACCGTCCTCGAACTGCGCCTTGATGAAATGGAGCGGAAGGCCCTCGAACATTCCGCAGAAACCTTGCAGGGCGCATATGCGCGGCTTTACACAACATGAAAAAGTGCCCGCCCGCTTCGCTGCCTGTCGGCGCGATCAGTCAAATGTTTCGGCCGATGGCAATCCCGATTCACCCAATGTCGTATCGGCGGCAAGCGGAGGACGACACTCAACCGCGCCGCCAACGAAATGCGAAAGGGGTGTCGTCAGATGTCTGAAGGCGGCGAATTCGTTCGACTGCGGGCTTACCAACTGTGGCAGGCCGCCGGCGCGCCTGAGGGCAAAGCCCTAGAGTTTTGGCTTGAGGCAGAGCGAGAATTGCAAAACTCGAAGAGCCACGTGAATGCCATATCTTCTGGGGCGGACTGGGAGGAGGAAGAACTCCAAGAAGGACTGATGGAGAGCTTTCCCGCTAGCGATCCACCGGCAGCAATCCAACCGCACCATGGCAAGGACTAAGCCTCGGCAAGTCATAGTATGCCGTCCTTGAAATCGGCAGACATGTTCGCGGTCGAGAAGGACTGGATCGCTCAGCAAAGAGCTCCGCGACATGACGGCCGGTGTTGGCGGCGCGCGATAGACAGCAAGGACAAGGATGCCGGTGGCGAAGATCAACCACCAGGCCGCCTCGCGAATGGTCGATGACCTGTATGCTGTCGGGCTCTAATTTCCGCGGGAAGTCGAAGGCGGATTGCGCGACCTCGATTTACCATGAGTCTTCCGCTGGCCATATCGTGGATCTTCATTGCCAAAGCGCTCGGCGGGCAGGTGAAGCCAGCCGATGCGCGATCGACGAAGTTGCTTAAAGGCCGAGGTCGCTCAAACTGGGATGGTCCGCGGGCCTCGGATCGCTGCGATCCCAATGAAACTTCCGGTCCGCCTCGCGGATTGGTAGGTCATTGATGCAGGCGAAGCGCCGCCGCATCAGCCCGTTCTCGTCGAACTCCCAATTTTCGTTGCCGTATGAGCGGAACCAGCTTCCCGAGTCGTCGTGGAACTCATAGGCGAAACGCACGGCAATGCGGTTGCCGGTATAAGCCCAAAGTTCCTTGATCAAGCGGTAGTCTAGTTCGCGAGCCCATTTACGCGCGAGAAAGGCGACGATATTCGGCCTTCCCTGCACGAACTCGCTCCGGTTCCGCCAATAGCTGTCGACGGTATAGGCGAGTGAAACACGCTCTGGATTACAGCTGTTCCAGCCATCCTCGGCCCCACGGACCTTCTTGATGGCGGTTTCATGCGTAAAAGGGGGAAACGGCGGACGGATTTCTGACATTTCTTTCTCCTCTTTCTCCGGTGATTTGGAGGAATGGATGGGCTGGTGTCTCGACAGCCTTTTATCTTTCTCTACGCTTCCTCAAATGATGCGGCGGCCTTTCCATCTGTTCGCTTGGTGTCCGGTCGCCTTGCCGGGCCTTCGCTACGTTCGACCGGGACCATCATCGGCATTGAAGAGTTCGCGCCGTTCTTCGCGAATTCAGCGGGCGGGTGCGTCGGCTTCTGCGGCACGGCGAACCTTCCCTCTTCTGCCTTGTAGAAGAATTGACTGCATACAAGCCATCCCTTCAAGGGCCGCAATGGCGGAATACAACAAACGAGTATTGCAGGGAAGCTCGTGACAAGGTGCACCCAATAGGGTGGCGAGTATGCAATCTCAATCCAAACGCCGAACAGTATAGCGGGAACACAGGTAAAGCAGATGACAAAGAAGGCCGGGCCATCGGCTGGATCCGCGAAGGTAAAATCCAGGCCGCAGACATCGCATGCCGGCGCGAGAGCCAAGAACCCCTTGAAAAGGTTTCCCTCTCCGCAGCGAGGGCACCTGCAGCGGATGCCGGTTCGGACCGGAGAAAGTGGCGGCCATTGCGGTTGTTCAGAAAGTTTCGTCAACATCCGCGTTCCGTTGATTCGAGGAGGCGAAATTCGTGATAAACGTGATGCAATGACTTGAACTTCTCGACTATTTGGCCCAAATCAGTGCATGCAATTTCTACATATATATGGATACGGAAATCAAAGCAATGACCAAGAGCGGTGACGATGGGCAGTGGATACCAGCCATGCAGCAGGCGGGTGGGCCGGTCTATCTAGCGATCGCTGATGCGTTGGAGGCGGACATCCTGTCTGGCGGCTTGGCCACCGGAACGCGCTTGCCTCCACAGCGCCACCTTGCGGAAAGGTTGGGCATCGACTTTACGACCGTCTCGCGGGCCTATAGCGAGGCGAAACGCCGGGGTCTCGTGGACGGGCGCGTCGGGCTCGGGACTTTCGTCCGGGCTCAGTCGTCCGTCGATGCGAAGCCGCCCCGGGAAAGCGGCGAAGTCGATATGAGCATGAATTTGCCGCCAGAGTTTGACGATGCCGGATTGACGGCGCACATGTGGGCTAGCATGTCCGCGCTTGGCGCCCAGGGTTGCCAGCGCCTCCTTATGCGTTATCAGGAGCCGGGAGGCACGGCGCAGGATCGCGAGACCGGCGCCCAATGGCTTTCTCCCCGGCTCGGGCAGATTCCCATTGACCGGTTACTTGTTTGTGCCGGCGCGCAGGGTGCTCTCCTTGCGGTCGCGAGCTCGCTAGCCGCCCCAGGCGACACGATATGCACCGAGGCCCTCACATATCCCGGCTTCCGGTCATTGGCGGCTCACGCCGGGATCAAGCTGGCCGGCGTGACCATGGACGACGAAGGCATCGATCCGGACAGTTTTGATGAGGCTTGTGAAAAACACGCTCCGAAAGCGCTCTACTGCACGCCGACTCTTCATAATCCGACGACGGCGACAATGCCGCTCAAGCGACGGGAGGCTCTGATCGCGGTTGCCCGCAAGCGTCGTGTGCCGATCATCGAAGATGATGCTTACGGCGCGCTCGCCGTGGACGCCCCACCGCCCCTGGCAGGTCTGGCGCCGGACATCGTCTATTACGTCGGCGGCTTGGCGAAATGTTTGTCGCCCGCGCTTCGTGTCGCATACCTTGTAGCGCCGGATGCGCGGACGGCTTCGAAGCTCGCCGGTGCCTTACGGGCGACGGCCTCTACCGCCTCTCCGCTGACCTCCGCCCTCGCTTCGCGTTGGATTTTGGACGGGACGGCGACGTCCGTATTGCATGCCATTCGCGCCGAGACGGCAGCGCGGCAAGCGATCGCATCCGGGATATTACCGCCCGGTCTGACAAAGACGAATTTATCAGCCTACCACTTGTGGCTCCCTCTCGCCGAACCGTGGGGGCGAGGGGAGTTCGCATCGCGCCTTCGCACGAAAGGAATTAGCGTGGTCGCAAGCGACGCCTTTGCCTTGTCTTCCCCGCCCGAAGCCGTGCGGCTAGGCCTAGGCGCGGCTTCGTCACGCGAGGAGCTGGCAAGAAGCCTGCAAATTGCCGCCGATCTCCTGCTCCAGCAACCGGCCATGTCGCTCATGGTGGTGTGACGTGTAATTGGGCTCCGAACGGGAACCGCTTCGAGTCACGCGAAGAGCGATAATTGCAGGCGACTCAGCGCCCATGCCGGCCATTCGCGGCATCCAAAGGAGTGCCCTAAAGCAGTCGTTCGCTCAGGACTTTAGGGATTGAAGATGCGTGAACTGCGCCGCCGGTTCGGCGATCCTACGCACTGTCACTGGTCCCTTGGAGTATATGGACGTGAATCAGGTGTTGATCGGCGCCGAAGGTTGCCCCCGGCGGATCCATTATCCAAGTTCCTGAAATTGCATACAATTATGGCTTCAGGGTGGGGTCACGATCGACGCTAATCGTGACCCCCACCCAAATCACAGAAATCGAAACCAGTTCAAAGGTTTGCTGGAAGCAGCGTAGGGGTTAGCACGTGACGCCTCTCCACACGCCGGAGCGGCACCCTCAGCCCGGACAGGGCCTATCCGGCGGATGCCGAATTCTTCCGGACATCCGATTGTTCTGGCGTTCTGAGAATTTAATGACATTCGCCTGATCCGCAGAGGACGTGCTGAACGCAATTCGGACCGTCTCGTGCAATTGCTGCCGGGTAAACGGTTTAAGGAGAAAGTCCGTGGCCCCCGCGTCAATGGCTTCTCGCCAAGACATCAACGATAAATCCGCCGACATGAGTACGACGGGTATTTTTGACAAACGAGGATTGGCCCGAACACGACGCAACAACTCCAGACCGTCCATAGGCTCCATATTCCAGTCGCTCAAGACGAAATCAAATCGCACGAGATTCAGGTGAGCCCATGCCAGCTCCCCGTCCTCCGCCGCCACAACGCTCTTGAAGTTTATTCGTCGCAGCATCAATTCCGCTACAGCGCGAAAGCTCGGGTCATCCTCAACGACCATCGCAAACTTCGAAGAAAAGCTCATGCTGGAATCCTTTCAATCAGCCGTAGGTAACGCGACTTCAGTACAATCAATCATACGTAACGCGGTTTCAGCTAAGAGAAACTACGTACATAGTTACGTATTTATTACTTGAATACATGACTCAGCTACAATAAACCTCTAACAAAACAGTTGACTTAATGACTAAAGTTGTAATTGTTCAGCACCTTCGGTGAGAGCGTTCTGTGCCACCGACGTCATCAGCTGAGCCGGGTCCGCAACGGACTTCTTCGATATAATCTTCGCGAGCGGGTGTTGGAATACGCGCGACGCGTATGTTCGCTCTTCGTGTTTACCGCCCGAGAGCTGCCTGTCTGTTTCCGGCCCATCACAGACGCCAACTCGACACACTCACTTGCAGGCGGCAAAATTTATTTTGTGCTGCATATAAGAAAATTATACTTACAATAAGTGACATTTATTTCGTTAATATATTAAAATTAGCGATTTTTACCAGCAAAAATGTGTGTATAAACAATACTTTTATAAATCAATAGAATAAATATAAAGTTGCATAAATCACATAACCGGTTAAAAACAATACATATTGACATCAATAAAAATATATGCTAAAATGAAAGTGAAGCCGACGCAACACCGCCTATGTTTGCTTTGCAACGTAAGGTGATTACTCCTGAAAGGAAAATAACATGGCAGGACGCCAAGCAAAAGTCCTGACCCCGGTCATGCAAAAACGTCTTTTGAGGCACATAGACCGATCAAGCGATCCAGATCGAAATCGTGTCATCGTGATGCTGGCATTAAAAGCTGGCCTACGCGCTTGCGAAATAGCGCGCCTCGAATGGACGATGGTTCTCGACGCGAAAGGCCGGGTCGGACAATCAATCGAAATTTACGATCGAATTGCCAAGAAGCGAGGCGGACGGCGCATCCCCCTTCATCCAGAACTTCGCGCCGCATTGATCAGATACCATCGGAGCAGTGAAGGACCGGGACCAATCATCCAATCAGCCCGAGGTGGGGCATTAAGGCCGAACAGCATCGTCAATTGGTTCGTTGATCTATTCGCAGAACTCGGCCTCGAAGGCTGCTCCTCTCATTCCGGACGCCGTACTTTCATAACAGCCGCGGCAAGAACCGTTTCAAAAAGCGGCGGAAGTCTTCGCGATATCCAACTACTCGCTGGACACCGGTCGATCGAAACCACTCAACATTATATCGACGGCGATTCAGCCGCTCAGCGCAAACTCATAGCGCTAATCTAAACCGCCCTCCCCGCTTTCGCCGGTTCAACGCGGTCGCTCTTGCGTCCGCGATGGACGACACTTGTGCATTTCACAGGAGAAGAAAATGGACGATACCCAAATACGCATCCGCCAGCTCAACGACCAACTCAGATGCAACCACCGTGGCGGAACCATCGTGCTTACCGTTGGCATTCAATCGAAAGGGGACTGAGTTCATCATCAAAATCGACGACGCTTTATCAAAAATCACATTCGACGTAGCGAATGATCCCTATGAAGAGCATGATTTTGGCGCGGTAACAGTGGAAGGAACAACGGTCTTCTTCAAGATCGATTATTACGATCTCGATCATCGTTACCACTCGCCGGACCCTGCCGATGAAAATCTCACGCGCCGGGTCATGACGCAAGAGTGGGAATACCGACATGGCGGACGACAAGGGCACATGCGGCTCGGGAAATCGACGCGAAATAGCAGGCGATGGGCCTTACGAGGTGGCCGCTTTCGCCAAAAAGCATGGGATCACCAGGGACCGGGCGGAGATGCTGATCAATAAGTTTGGCAACGACCGTGCGAAACTGGATTCCGAGGCCGAAAAGCTGAAGAAATAGGCCGCAAGCGGGTGTGCTGTAAATCGGCGTCGACGGCTGCCCCACTGCCCGCGTTGGGTAACGTTTTGGCCTCGTAGGTGAATAGTGGATTTCTTTGGGGTCGCGTTTCGCTTCCAACCATGACCCCGGACAGACGTGCGATCGCTTCGATGTATCAATGACTTAACGCTAAAAGAGGGTGGGGTCGTTGTTGGATGCGTTTTTACACCTTCTTCATCGAACCAAACGCTGGTCGGTATTGAAAGCGTGGGGCATGCTCCTGGTCAAACGCATCGGCATGAAAAAGGCGAAAGTCGCGATCGCGCGCAAGATAGCAATCGTTTTGCATTGCATCTGGGTGGACGGCACCACGTTCGAGTGGGGCCACGC
>Ga0187884_10002576_pt1 | contig 14954 bp, 17 predicted proteins | sample June2016WEW_20_4_FD_132983 | JGI IMG/M metagenome (GOLD analysis project Ga0187884, IMG submission 132983) | Peatland microbial communities from SPRUCE experiment site at the Marcell Experimental Forest, Minnesota, USA - June2016WEW_20_40 | ecosystem: Environmental > Terrestrial > Soil >...
CGTGAAGCTCGGCGAACCGGTTGCGATCGGGGAACCGCCGCGGCTCCTGATCAAGGCCGGCGACGTCCTGAACGCCTTCTTTGAATTTCTTGAGCCACCGCGCATCCTCTCCGCTGAGGTGCTGAAAAAGGCCATTGCCAAGGGCATCGGCGCCGGCCAATTCGCCTGGTGCGGCGGCCCAGTCCTCCAGCTTGGGCCGGACGGCCACGTGCAAGTCAGCCGCGAGAAGCTTGTTTTCGGCCGCGCCCTTTCCGAGGACGAGGTGGATTTCGATTCGGGCTGGCTGATCGCGCCAGCCGCCTTCCCCGCCCAACCCGGGCAACTCCAGGAGCCGCCGAGCGGTTCACCAACGGCCACGGGAGCGACAATTCCCCCGGTCGCCGCCGGTGCCCCTCCGGCGGCGACCTCGGAGAAGCGCACAACCGTTTCGCTCCGCTTCACCGCCACCCGCGACCAGATTTTCAAAGCCTTCCCCGCCATTGCGAATCTGGCGGATAGATCCGACGGCGGTAAAATCACCGTTCAAGTCGATGCCACGAACCAATGCGGTTTCGACTCATCGTGGCTGCGAAACGCTGTCGAGGAGCCGCTCGATGAGGCGAACGTTCCGAGCAATGACGGGACCCAACCCCATGGAGACCCGCCTCCAATGAGATCAGCTGGAAAGAACACCTTCGAGGCTGGCAACTGACCACGATGCGCGTTTCCTTCGTTTATCTCGATAGGTCTCTGGACCGGTCTGGTCTGAGTGTCAGACATGTAACCTCCGACCCGCTAGGACTCCGGTACCTTGCCGGTTCGTTGGCCAGAGGAGGGCATGAGGTTTTTGTGCATTTGCAGCACCACCGAACTGCAGAAGAAGTTGCAGCGGAGGTCTTTGCTTTTCAGCCGGACATTTTGGGCATATCCTGCCTCACATATAACGTGCCCCTAAGTCAACGATTCGCCAGACGCGTGAAGGAGGGCCTACCGGCTGTGCGGGTCGTTTTTGGAGGAGAGCACCCGTCATTGTCCCCAGAAACGACTTTGACGGAGGATGTTGACTTTGTCGTGAAAGGCGAGGGCGAACTGACGCTCCTCGAGCTTCTGAAGGCTCTCGAGCAGCGAAAGGACGTGGGCGAAGTCAAGGGCTTGTTTCGCCATGGCACGGCTTCGATCGAATACACCGGAGAGCGCCAGCTAGCACAGGTTGATACACTGGCTTGGCCCCTCCGCGACCGAACGCTCGTTGCCTCCAGCAGAATGAACAGTTTCTTTCACCCTATTCCCGGTGAGCAAACCGGGCTTGTCACGATGCTCGCCTCGCGTGGATGCAGCTTCGCTTGTAGCTACTGTAGTTCACACGATCTCTGGGGCAATCGGACCAGATTTCGAGATGCCACCGACGTCGCTGACGAGATCGATCACGCCATTCAATCATTCGCGGCAAATGTGATCGTCTTTTACGATTTGACGTTCAATCTCAATCCTGCCTACGCCATCCGTCTCTGCGAGCAATTCATCAACAGAGGGTTCCACAGGAAGGTTTCCTTCTACGCGACATGCCGGATTTCGAACCCAAACGGCACACTCATGCTCACGCGCGACCTCCTGGTGGCAATGAAGGCGGCAGGTTTCGTGAAAATAGGGGTTGGATTGGAATCCCTGAACGAGGAGATTGCGGGAGATTACAAGGGTGGCCTTTCACCCTGGCTAAACTCGGTGAACGCAATACGTACTGCTCACGAGATCGGGCTTCTTGTGCGCCTGTTTATCATGGTGGGAGGACCTCGGGAATCACGGCAAACGTACGAGGAGACGCTGGAAAGGCTCGATGCGGTGCCGGCTCACGACCTACGTCTGGGGTACGTGACGCCGCTGCCTGGCACCCGGTTGGATCGAGAGGTTCCACACTCCAGCAGGTTCTCGTCTGACTTAGAAAGGTACGATTGCGAGCAGCCAATCATCAAGAATCGTACCTTTTCGTATGACGAGTTGGTGCAAATGGAACGCGATATTCTCACTCGCTTTCATTCATCTCAATACCGAACCTCCGTGATCGCCGACATCGTTCGTCGTGAACCGCGCCTACAAAAAGCCGCACATTGGCGACTTTCTGATCTTCGCTCGAAAGGTCTGTTGGGGCACGAGAAGGGCCGGACCACCTCATCCTGCGCGTGCGGTCGCACCCCCAAGCACACGTTTCACTGCTGAGCGCCAATGAAATCGAGACGACTCTACTCCATCATGATCGCCGCGTTGCTTGCTGCGATTCTTGCATCCTATTGGACGATAAGAGCGGACCGTAAGGCGCGAGACCACGCTTGGGCGATCGGTGTCCTAAACCCAGCAACAGGAGCGAGTGCCACCCATGGTGCCGAAGGCCTGGCTGGGGCGCAACTTGGCCTGCGAGAATGGAATCAGCGCGGACTCACACCCAGCATTTCGTATATCGTGGAGGATACTCACTCAAAGCCCGTTGATGCGGTTTCGGCGAGCAGGAAGTTGATCGACATCGACAAGACGAGCATCATCATCGGCTGGCTCAGCAGCAGTGACGCACTTGCCGTCGCGCCCGTCTGTGATCGGGCTGGGGTTCTGTTCCTTGCGATCGGAACGTCATCCCCGGAGCTATCCGGGGCGGGCCATTTCGTTTTCCGTCATGCTCCTCTCGCACCTGCCCAGGCAGACGCTGCCGCCCGATACATGAGCAGATCCGTCCGACCGAAGAAGCTCGGGGTTCTGTATATGAACGATGCGACGGGAGAAGGATACTATCGAGCGTTCCTCGAATCTGCGGCCCGTCTTGGCCTTCGCCCCACTGTTGTAGAAGAGTACGAAAAGACGGCCACCGATTTCAGGACGCAGATTCTGAAGCTCAAGGGCGGCGAGTGTGACGCGATCTATGTTCCTTGCGTCCCGCGTTCCCTTGGACAGATTTTGAGGCAATCTCGCGAGCTCTCATACTCACCCACTGTTGTCTCAAACTTTGGCGCTGAGGGTCAGGAGTTGCTCGATATTGCCTCGGAGGCTGCAGAAGGCCTAGTCTTTACGAGCTTCGCGATGAGCGAGGATTTTGTGGCGAAATATCGCAACGAGTATCACCGCAGCCCACAAATGCTGGCTGCCCTGGCCTACGACTCTGTAAAGGTATTGTTCGCTGCCATGGCGCAAGCGGGGCAAAACCCTTCCAAAGTCGCGGACTTTCTTATGCGGATGCCTGTCGCCCATGGTGCCACAGGCACTATATCTTTCGATGATAAGCATGATGCTATTAAAGACGTAATTCTTAAGACAGTTCGCAATGGGGCCTTTTGCCCGATGAAAGAATGACCTATGGCAGAGCCTGGACTTTTACGCATGTTGCAGCAAGCACTCCTAGCTAAGGGCCTGCATAAGAGGCAGGAGGCTTGGGAATTCACGGCAAGTCTGCATTCAGCACTGGAAGGGTTGAAGCCGCAGTGGGCTAACGCCTTGACGGCATCATTACGGGCTGGCGGTGAAGCCCCCCAGTGGGAGGTCACCGATGGGATCTTCTATCTTCACTCTTACCTGAATTACCAACGCCTGGCGTGCTACTTCGGGGACTGGTTTTCTCCGGATGCCACTTTCTCAGAGAATATCGTAAACCAACGTCTCTGGGAGCGAGGTTCCGAACCACTGGGATACACGTACTACCATCATTTACATTTTCTTGCTTCGCACAGTCCCGAGGCCCCTATCTTTCTTTTAATCACCTTCGACCCACAGTTTACCACTGCGGTTCAATTCCCGGCATCTCCCCAGGTTGCAGTCTTGAACTGCCCATGGGATTATAGCACGTTGTCGGACACCGATCAGAGGGTTGTTGAGAAGCTATGTGGCCCGATCGCCAACGAGGGCCAATGGGATGTAAAGTGCCAGGACCTTAGAGACGCATGGGAGCGCGGTGGGACCTTCTCGTCGGCACGTGACCTGCTTGCCAGATGGGAGGCCGTCTTGACGAGAGAAGGCCAAACGAGCCGACTGAACAATCCCTGGCTCATGTTCCGCAACATTTTCCGATATCTAGGCTTCTTGCAGAAAGATGAATCTGCACAAAAGGTATGGCCACTGGTGCTTTATGTGCCCGAGTGGGGGAGCAGCCGCCAGAGATCAGGACTAATCTGCAATCTGCGTCCGATAAGTCCTGATGTCACTGTGAGTGATCTCGTTGTCTCCGTGGGCGGGATTGCGCAGCGCCTTTCTGAGGAATTACTCCTTATCGCGTCCCAAATACATTACCTTGAGCTTCCTTTCTTCGCGGCCTCTGCGTTCAACGACGCGCAGTCGCGCATAGCATATTCCGAGCGATGGTTCTGCCGGCGGATTGTCCGCTATGAGGGGAGTAAGGCGGCGTTCGATCCTGTTGACGCCGATAGGCGGACCGCCTGGGAGACGCTGCTCGCCAGCCCTCCTGGGGCGCCTGAGGTGGGGAAGCTCTTTGACATCGTCAGGCAGACATTGAAGCGGCTTGCGGAGCCCGGATCGAATCTCTACGCGACGTACGACACCGTCGTTCATCAAGTCACACGCGCGGTTGAGAGCCTGTGGCAGGTATTCTCGGATGGAGATCAAAGCTGCGGCAATTGCCCTCTGATGCGGCTACTTGATCGCCTAATACGCCCGGAAGAGGATCTCCGGTTCGTTCCGCGATATCGTGAGCACTACGTGCATGCCTTTCATACGCTTGTCCTCGGCCTCACTTTCCTCCGCCCGTCCATTAACGATATGTCGCTCGTCAGAGTAAGAGGAGCGCGTCTGTCATGGTTGGACTTTCTGCGGTGCTGGTTCCTAGTCGCCGTCTTTCACGATATTGCATACGGGGTCGAGAAGATGGAGTCGCTAGCGAAGTTATTTTATCATAATGTGCTCAAGGCGCCAAGGGCGAAATCGGTGGAGAGTGTTAGTCCGTTTGGCCTGCGAACGGCGGAGTTTCTAAGGGATGAGCAGCTTCATAATTACCTGCTGCGCCTGGAATCGTCCGGAGTCGCGCAAGCCGACTGCGTAGGCCAGGCCGTCGCAAGAGCACTGGTGGATAGGGCAGACCACGGTGTGCTGAGCTCCTATATTCTCCACGCGAATATGACCGATGCGTTCGAGTCGCCCGGGGGATGCCGAGGCAAGCTCTGTAAGCCACGTCTCGGAGGGAGCCAGTGGGGCGCGACACTGCGCTCCGTGTGCAGAGCAATCGCACTCCACCATTGTAGTGAACCGCATTGGCGTTTCGATACGTCGGAGGGGCCACGGAGCGGCTTCGAAGACGTGAAGTGGTCCGGGCCGCCAGCGCTGAGCGCGCTTTCGCTCGACAACACTCTCCTTATGCTGCTTATACTCTGCGACAGTCTTTCCCAGGCTGGTCGATCCTTCGAGACGGTTGACGGGAAGATCGCCACGTTGTCATTCTCGGATATAGGCTACGACTCGGTGGACCTTTTGTACACATCTAATGTCCTGAGCGGGACGAAACTCTGCCAACATCTACAGGAGCCTGGTCGGCTAGAACCAACGGAGGACTACAGCAGTGGTGGATGGTACGCCAAGCCAGCCGACACATTGAAATGGTACATGAAACAGAGCGGGGCTACGTGTCAGCGCTGCATTCGGGTTCGGGTGTTTGCATCTGGCGCGGATGGTGCTGTGGAGCTTGCAATGCCCAAACGCACTGAATCATACATGTTTCCCTTTCCCGTAATTGCCGCTGCGCCAAAGCGTAAGGTGCCACGTTCATAGCGGCGTGCGTGGTCCCCTGATCGGCATTTCCATATGAGCGACGCAATGGCGCAGATGGTGCTTAGGTGTGGTGTTGACGCCAATGTGATCTTCTTGCTTGCACTTGGATTCCAATTGGTCTTGCGAACAAGCCGGGCGCTTCACTTCGCCCATGGACTGGCGCCGGCCATTGGAGCGTATTCAGCATGGTGCGTGGTTTCTCAACTTGGAGGACCCCTTTCTCTCGGTTGCCTTTGTGGTATGTTCGCGGCAGGATTGTTCGGGATATTTGTTGAGTCGACAGTATACGGCCCGCTTCGACGTTGTGGAGGTACGGCCCGCACCCTATTGGTGGCCTCCATTGGCGTATATGTTGTGGGACAGAACGCATTGTCGATAGCGTTCGGAGACCATGCCATGGTGATGCGCTCCTCGCTGATTGCACCTCTCAATTTGCTTGGCGCAGGTGCCACCACCCCGCAGGTCATCATTCTGGTTGGGGGCCTTTTGATTGGAGGAGTGACGCATGGCGCGCTCACCAGAGCAGCCTTCGGTCTGCGGGTTCGGTCTCTAGCGAACGATTGCGAACTGGCCGGCCTTTATGGCGTGCCTACAGAACGCATTGTCTTGGTCACCATGAGCTTCGCTTCAGTTATTGCAGGCTTCATTGGTGTGCTCATGGCATGCGATGGGGACCTCTCCCCGGCGATGGGGCTAAATCCTCTATTATGCGCTATGGTCGCGGCTTTGCTCGCCGAATCTGGCAGGATAATGGCTTTAGCGGCAAGCTCAACTGCTATTTCGTGCGCCCAAAAGGCCATGGGTTGGTATCTCGGAGCGAGGTGGCAAGATACGGCTGTTTTCGTCATGCTAATTGTCTGCTGCGGCCTCAGCACGACCGGCTGGCTCGGGCAGAAGATGTGTCGGCGCAGAAGCTTGTGACCTTGTGGATTACTTGCTTCACATTTTGATCATTGCAATGGTATACGCCATGCTCGCGGTTTCGCTAGATTTGCTGGCCGGACACACGGGGCTATTGTCAGTTGCACAAGCTGCGTTTTTGGGTGTTGGAGCATATACCTCGGCCTTGCTCGTAACGGTACTGGGGGCGTCCTTCGTGGTAGGGCTTCTTGGGAGCATAGTTATGGCTGTTTCCGTCTCCGTGGCGGTATCGGTTCCGTCGTTGAGGTTGCAGGACAATTACTTCGTTATCCTAACGTTCGCATTCCAGATGGTTGTGGGTGACGTTTTGAACAATTGGACTGAGGTTACGCGTGGCCCGCGCGGCATTCCTCAGATTCCGCAACCTGTCATCCTCGGTTGGCACGTAACGTCGCATCTGGATTTCTTGATTCTGGCCACCGCTCTTACGTGCTTCGCATATTTTGTGGTCTTTCGGGTTACTGGCAGTCCCTTTGGTCGGGTGTTGCATGCCATTCGCGAGGATGAGATGTTCGCCAAAGCACACGGCAAGAATACGCTGTATTTCAAGGTGGTCGCGTTTGCCGTAAGCGCTGCGCTGGCCGCGATGGCCGGCAGCCTCTACGCACACTACATCTCCTACATTGATCCGACGAGTTTTACAATCATGGAGTCGATTCTGATCATTTCCATGGTCATCATTGGGGGTGCGGGCAGTATGTGGGGGCCGCTGGTGGGCGCGTTCGTGCTTGTTACGTTGCCGGAGGCGTTGCGGTTTGTCGGCCTGCCCAGCGCTATCGGCGCCAACCTGCGCCAGATCATTTATGGTAGTCTGCTCGTCATCATGATGGTGTTTCGTCCGCGAGGGCTTATGGGGCGCTACGGCTTCGGGCGATGAAAGCCGGGACCATGGCAACCCTGAAGTGCAATGCTCTTTGCATGTCGTTTGACGGAGTTCAGGCCTTGTCGGACGTGATCGTTGAACTCCCGACCTCGGGGATCGTCGCGATCATCGGTCCGAACGGGGCGGGTAAGACCACGTTGCTCAATGTTTTGACGGGGTTTCTGCGGCCCGAGGCTGGCCAGGTATTCCTGGGGCAGCGCGAGTTGACAGGCCTACCGGCGCACCGAATCGCCCGGCTTGGCGTTGCCCGCACGTTCCAGGACCTCCGACTGATTTCGCTGGTGTCCCTCTTGGAAAATGTCCTTTTGGCACGCCCGAACCAGAAGGGGGAAAAGCTGCTTCACGCGCTGTTTCGTTTCGGCGTGGCGGCCGAGGAGTCGAAGAATCGAGAGGCGGCGGTGCGGTTGATCCGGTTCGTGGGGCTGGAGGGGAAAGAGGATCAACCTGCCGGCGAATTGTCGTATGGGCAACAGAAGCTGTTGACGCTGGCGTGTTGCCTGGCAACGGAGGCGCGCATCCTGCTTCTCGACGAGCCGGTCGCCGGGGTCCACCCGGAAATGGTGTCGCAGATATTGGCGCTGCTGCGAAAGCTGCGCGACGAGGGCAAACTGGTGGTCTTCATCGAGCACGATCTCGGCGCCGTCCGGCAGGTGGCCGATCACGTCATCGTGATGGACCAGGGCAGGATCATCGCCCAAGGGAAGCCAAACGAGGTGCTGGACCGGCCGGAAATCATCGAGGCCTATGTCGGTTGAGCCCTCCATTGCTGAAGCGCATCGTCTTCTCGACCACTTGCGGGTTGAGGGCCTCGTCTGCGGCTACGGCAAGAAGCAGGTGCTGAACGGCGTGTCTCTTCAGGTTGTCCGCGGTCAAATCGTTGCTCTGATAGGGCACAATGGCGCGGGGAAATCCACCTTGCTGAAAGCAGTGTTCGGGATGATTCCGATCTGGGAGGGCCGTGTCTATTTGAACGGCGAGGCGAAACCGAAGCCAACGCCCCGCGGAATGCTTCATTCCGGCGTTGCCTACGTGCCCCAGGGAAACCGGGTTTTCACCGACCTGACCGTCCACGAGAACCTGGAAATGGGGGGGGCGACCCTGCCCGACAAACAGGCGGTGAGGGAAGGGATAGAGCGCGCCTTGGCCCTTTTCCCCAGCTTGAGGACGAGGCTGAAACAACGTGCCGGCACGTTGTCAGGCGGCGAGAAGCAGATGCTCGCCCTCGCCAACGCGCTAATCCTGTCGCCCAAACTGCTGCTGCTGGACGAGCCATCGCTGGGGTTGGCACCGCCGCTGGTTGCCGAAGCCCTTGGCCGCCTTCAACAGATCAGCCGCGACTCGGGTGCGACCGTTCTAATCGTCGAGCAGAAGGTCCGCGAAGCCCTCAAGATTGCCCACCGCGTCTATGTCCTCCGCAACGGCCAAGTCTCCTTCACTGGCCCCGTCGAAGCCCTGAAGGACGATGCGAAACTGCGGGAGGTTTACCTCTGATGCGTTGGGCGCGTCTCCAGAAGGCCTTGCAGGGGATTCAGTCTGCGGGGACGAACGGTTTTGAAAGGGTGGTCGCCACGCTGCCGGAGCAGCTGCTGGGCGGGCGCTTTAGCGGCATTCACACTTCTCTGGATCGGGGATGAACGGGCCGTTTCCATCTTGGACCGGCTGGCTGGCGAAGATCCCGGCGGATTCGTCCGGAGCCATGCCGAAAATGGGCCGGCGAAGTTGCACGCGGCGAACACAGCTCCCGGAGCCCCTCTCGGCGGGTTCTTCGAGAGGCGGGCCCGGCGGCTGTTTCCGCTCGCTTGGAGGTTCTTCGGGCGGCGGTCCGGAGTTTCCCGGGGGTTTTTCATTTTTCATTGGCCGCGGGCAGCGTGTGGAGCGTGGAGAGCGTGGGGAGCGTGGGGCGTGGTGGCGTCGGGACGTTGTCCGCGCTGCCAGCGCTTCACGCTCCGCACGCTCCACACGCTCCTTGGGCGTTGACAAGGCCGGGAGGTTTAGGGCAACCCTGTGGGCGTGGAACGTATCGGTCTATTGGGCGGCTCGTTCGATCCGATGCACCTGGGCCATCTGCTGGTGGCACAGGCGGCGCGGGAGGAACTGGAGTTGACGCGTCTTTTTTTTATCCCGGCGGCCCAATCGCCTTTCAAGCCGGAGGGCAAACCGGCGCCCGCGGCTGAACGGTTGCGCCTGGTGCGGCTGGCGTTGGCGGGCCAGGCCTGGTGTGAGGTGGATGACCAGGAAATCCGGCGGGGTGGCACCTCCTACACCGTGGAGACGGTGCGCGAATATGCCCGCCGGTTTCCCCAGGCGCGGCTTTTCTATTTGATCGGGGCGGACCACGTGGCGCAGTTGCCCAAATGGCGCCAGGCGGAGGAGTTGGCCCGGTTGGCGGAGTTTGTGGTCATTCCCCGGCCCGGTTTGGGGGCGGAGGCCCCTGGGCCGGATGGGGTGGCGGGACCGTTGCCACCGCCCTTTCGCGGGCGGAGGCTGGCCGGCTTTCCGCTGGGGGTTTCCTCCTCGCAGATACGAGGGCGGGTCAAGGCGGGTCTGCCGATCGAGATGCTGGTGCCCGGCGCGGTGGCGGAGGCGATTCGCAACAATCGGCTTTATCTTTGAGCAAGCCTGAGCCTATATTGCGGCAGATGGACTCGAGACAACTGGCCCTGGCCTGCCGGGAACTGGCAGACAACAAGAAGGCGGAAGACATCGTGATTCTGGACCTGCGGGAGTTGTCGTCGGTCACGGACTATTTCGTGATCGCCTCGGGCACCAGCGAGCCGCACCTGCGCGCGATTGTCGAGGAGATCACTGAAAAGCTCCTTCAAGAACATCATCTTCGGCCCAGGGCCATCGATGGCACCCTCCAGACGGCTTGGGTAGTGCTGGATTTCTTCGATGTCATCGTCCACATCATGCGCCAGGATGTCCGCCAGCGCTACGACCTGGAGACGCTGTGGGGCGACGCGCCGCGGGTCAAGTCACGGCGGCGGGTGAAGGCGCGAGGGGTGGGGGGCGGGTGTCGAGCGCCGAGTGTCGAGGGGGGGGACGGCAAGCGGTAACCGGCGTCCTGCCTGGCTGTCTGCCCTCGACACTCGACACTCGCCCCCCTATTCGGACTTGGGGGGAGTTTCGTTGGTGAATTTGACCATTTCGTCCAGCAGCTTCTTGAAATCCTCGAGACCAGGAGCCGGGATGATAATCGTGTCGCGCCGTCCGCCGACGTCTTCGGTAATCCGCAGGAATCGGCCGCGATTGTTTTCTTTCAGAGCAAAGAGGAAGGTCTTTCGCTCGATTTGAACTTTATCCGATTTAAGCGTTTCTTCGTTAACGGGCGGCTTCGGGGCGGAGCCGAAGGAACGGTGGCCAAAAGGCGATGGGCGATCATTGGAAATCATAGGCTTACCCGTTTGGGGCTGCCCTTCGGGCAACCCGTTCTTACATTTATCATAAGGTCAACGACTACAATTTGTCAAGCCCGGAATTTGCTTGTGCTTACGAACCGGGTCGGGTCAGGCGGGTTGGCCATACGCCAGAGATACACTCCCAGGCCGCCTGCCATGAGGAAATTGACCATTTCTGCCGTGCTCTGCCAAGTACGAAATGTTCTGGCAGCGGATTTTTGTGTTTCGGCCGGGGTATGGAGGCCAAAGGCCAGATGATGCCAGTTTTTGAGTTTGGGCTGGAGCAGGAAGCCGCCCGCGAGGTTGGCGGCAACCAGGCCCAAGAGCAATCCCTGCCAGAATCGTTGCGGGACTTTTCCCAGGTAGAGCCATTCGGCGAGCAGATGGAACAGGGCCAGGAAGCTGCACACCAGTTGCAGTTGGAAGTAGCGGGCGGCGACGATTTGAGCGATGGCCACGGAGAAGAAAGGGTAATTTGCGGCGGTGAGCAGCTCGCGCATCTCCGGGGAGGCAAAGGCCGGGCCGGCGATGAAGGCATGGAAGACGGCGGCGCCAAACCACACCGCGGCGTTCAAGAGGCCGACGAATCTCAAAAACCCGATCACGACTCAGCGGTATAAGGGAAAACCGGTTGAATGCCAAGCGCCAATCGCCAAGGGCCTCTCAGGCCCTAATCACAACACATTGGCCGCCAGTTCGGCCAACTCGGATCGTTCGCCTTTTTGGAGTTCGATGTGGGCGGCGATGGGCTCGGCCCGGAAGCGGCTGACCACGTAATTGAAGCCGTTGGAGGAGGAATCGACGTAGGGATTATCGATTTGGTAGGGGTCGCCGGTGAGGACGACTTTAGTGCCGTGGCCGACGCGGGTAATGATGGTTTTGGCCTCGAGCGGGGTGAGGTTTTGGGCCTCGTCGATGATCATGAACTGGTTGGCGATGCTGCGGCCGCGGATATAGCTCAGGGCTTCGACGACGATGCTGCCGGAGCGCATGAGGTCGCCGCAGCGGCGGTGCTCGTGGCCCATATTGAGGTCGCTGAGCATTTCGAGGGCGTCATGGATGGGCTGCATCCACGGGGCGAGCTTTTCTTCGAGGGAGCCTGGCAGGAAGCCCAGTTCCTTGCCCATGGAGATGGTGGGCCGGGCGACGACCAGCCGGCGGAACTCGCGGTCGAGCACGGTGCGTTTGAGGCCGGCGGCCATGGCCAGGAGGGTCTTGCCGGTGCCGGCCTTGCCCATGAGGGTGACCAACTTGACGCGGTCATTGAGGAGGGCGTCGAAGGCGAAATGCTGTTCCCGGTTGCGCGGTTTGATGCCCCAAACCCCTTCGCGGCAGTCGATGATGGGGACCACTTTGACGCCGCTGGGGTCCACGCGGCCCAGCGCGGCGCGTTTGGGATTGGTTTCTTCGATGAGGGCGCAGTATTCGTTGGGGAAATACTGCCGGCCGCCGTTGAGTTGGAGTTCGCCATCGGCGCGGAAGCCGGCGATTTGTTCGGGGCTGACCGTCAGCTCGATCATGCCGGTATAGAGGTCCTTGATGAGGACCCGGTCGTTCTCGTAATCTTCGGCCTGCAAACCGATAGCGTCGGCTTTGATGCGCAGGTTGATGTCCTTGCTGACCAGGACGGTCTGGTTCCTGGGCTGGGACTTGAGAATGCTCGAGGCCAGGGAGAGGATGCGGTTATCCACGGTATCGGTCCCGAAGACGGCCTGGCCGTTGGCGGCCGGTTTGGCCTTTTGGAAGATGATGCGCAAATTGCCTCCGTTGGGCAGGGGCACCCCTTCGCTCAATCGTCCGGCGCCGCGGAACCCGTCCAACATGCGGGAGACCGTGCGGGCGTTCTGGCCCAACTCGGAAGATTCGCGTTTGAAGCGGTCTATTTCTTCAATGACTTCGATCGGGAGGAGAACGTTGTTGTCCTCAAACTTGAGCAGGGAATTGGGATCGTGGAGAAGGACGTTGGTGTCAAGAATGTAGTTCTTTTTCACGAGCAAAGGATTTGAGTTGGACGCCAGACATGCGCCGGTGCCATTGGCGGAGGCGATCGTGGGCGGAGGGGAGGCGGTAATGGCCGGAATGCAGGAAATTGCCGAGGATGCCGTAGAGGTCGAAATCGACGAAGCGCGGCCGTTCCTCGAGCAGGAACGGTCTGAAGAGCAACATTTCTTCAAAGGGCACCAAGAGTTGCTCGAGTTGGGCCAGGAGGACGTCTTGCTGGGCTTTCCAGGTCTCGAGGCAACCTCCGCCGAACTTGCGTTCCTTGTGGCGGAGAAACTCCAAGCGGTCCGAGGGCGGGACGAACTCCCGCCAATGGATGTCATTGAGCTTGAAGCCGACGGCTTCCACGTCGTTCTCGATGTAGTGCCAGAGGATTGACTGCACCCCTTCGAGTTCCCAGGGGAAGAGGCCGAGCCGGAGTTGGGTATCCAGGTACTTGGCGATGACCTGGGAATTGTCATTGACCTCGAAGAGGACGGATTTGCCGTGGCGGATAATGGGCACGCGGTAGTAGCGCCGCCGGGTGAGGCGCCAGACCAGGGAGCGGTCGCCGGTCGGGATATTGGTGATTTTGAAGCGCGCCCCGGAGAACTCCAGGATGCGGCGCTGGACGATGCAGAAAGGGCTCCAGGGAAGTTGAATTAAGTCAATCATGGCGCTTTTATTATCACGGCCCAACTGGCCTGACTGTAAAACTGTCCGAGCGGGCTGACAAGGGGAATTGCGAGTCTTTACACCGGAGCCGCGGCTGGCTAAACTCAGGGCATGTCTTCGGATTATGACGCAACGGAGTTCATTGACGGTGATTTCCATGGAAAAAGGCCGCGCGGCCCCGCCGCTCCGCCCGGGGCGGGGTCCGCGCCGCGGGCGCCTACGCGTGAGGAAGTGGACTCGAAAGTGGCCGAGGCGCAGCAGAAGCTGGCGGAGTTGAGGCGCGCGCAGGAAGAACTGGAGCGCGAGCGGGCCACGTTGGAAGAGACCCGCCGCCGCCAGAGGGAATTCCAGACCGGCCGGGTGGAGATGGTCCAGAACCTGACGCGGGGGCTGGGGTTGCTCGAGGAGGCGGAGTTTACGGCCCGGCGGGACGCCGAGCAAATGGCCAAGGCGCTGGCGGACTTGCGCGACGCCCTTGGCAAGATCCAGGCCATTAACGAGGAGACCTGGACCCAGGACAATTTCAACGCGGAGTTGACGCGCGCGTTGACGACGCTGGAGAATGCGCGGATGGAGTGGAATTCGGCCCGGCTCAAGTTTCCGGTGGTCAGCGGCCAGTCCCCCGAGGCGGCCCCGGGCGCGGGCGGCCTCGAGACCGGCGTCCGCTCCCTTTTTGCCACACACAGCTTCAGCGACTGGTGCCGGTTGAGCTTCGCCGTGACCTGGCCGCTGGCCGCCGTGGTTGCCTTGGCCCTCATTGTGCTGGTGGTCTTGTTGGCGCGCCGCTAGGACGCCGGCGGTTATGGCTTGGCTTAGGAAAAAACCAGACCCGCTTTCAGGCCGCGCCCGCGCCCTGAACCAGGAGATTGCCCAACTGGAAAGCCAGATCAAACGGCTCGGCGCCCAATTGGAGCGAGACCAAGCCCATCCGCGCCCCCGTTCCGCCGCCCTGCCGCATGGCAGTACCCTCAGCCACCCCGGGGCGGGCCCCGCGCCGGCCTCCTCTCCTCCTCCTCCGGCGGCGGCGCACGAGCCGATCTTCGAGGAGGTGGACCAGGGCCGCCTGGAATCCGGCGGCGATTCCATCATCCCGCCCGAGCATTACAATGAGTTGGGCGTGCGCAAGTATGATTTGCCCGCCTTGCTCCGCCGCATCCGCAGTTGGTTCCAAGGCCCCTCGGCGACCAATCCCAAGCTGGTGAGCTATTTGGCCGCCGGCGGCATTCAGGGTCTCCGGCCCTTGCGGTATGAAAAACGCAAGCAGCGCCGGCGGGTCATTATTCTGGCAGCCGTGCTGTTCCTGTTGCTGCTGGGCACGGTGCTCGAGTTTTACCGGCGACGGTAGCAATCGCTCATGGCAGGACCCA